>Ga0114950_10003718_pt1 | contig 11805 bp, 21 predicted proteins | sample N075metaG_FD_83503 | JGI IMG/M metagenome (GOLD analysis project Ga0114950, IMG submission 83503) | Deep subsurface microbial communities from Kermadec Trench to uncover new lineages of life (NeLLi) - N075 metaG | ecosystem: Environmental > Aquatic > Marine > Ocean trench > Sediment | place...
ATACCTTGCCATCTAGTTTCCTGATTGCTCGTTGTAGCTCGTTATTTTCTGGTTAATGCCGGTTTCGGCTGGATTCAAAGAGACGGGCTGTAGACCTGGCCTGATCTTGCCAGGTGATGGGCCACAGGTCTCGGGCGACCCGTTTAGACTCGACGTTTCTTTGGAGGCCGGCAGCCGTTGTGCGGAACCGGTGTGACATCGCGAATCGACACCACCCGTACTCCTGCAGCCTGAATTGCCCTGATCGCGGCTTCTCGGCCTGCGCCCGGGCCCTTGACCATCACGTTCACTGTTTTCAGTCCGTGTTCGATTGCTGAACGCGCCGCGGTTTCGCCGGCGCGTTGAGCGGCGAATGCGGTCGATTTTCTCGAACCGCGAAAACCCATCGCTCCTGCACTGCTCTGTGAAATGACGTTGCCCTGCGGGTCGGTCAACGTAATCAGTGTGTTGTTGAACGTTGCGTTGATGTACGCCTTGCCCTGTGGTACAAACTTTTTCTCGCGTCGTCGCGATCGCTGCCTTGGCATATTTCTTTCTTTGTATTTCTTTCTTACTTATTTCTGGCGGGCGATTTACGCCGCGACATTCATTGGATGAGTTAGAACACTCGCTGGCAGTGTTGCTGGCATTTCCGTGTGGCTATCGATCCTAGTGACCGGCCACCCGCTTCCGGCCGGCAACCGTCTGTCGGCGTCCGCGCTTTGTTCGAGCGTTGGTCTTTGTTCGCTGTCCGCGGACAGGCAGGCCCCTACGGTGACGTATACCACGATACGTCTGGATATCCGTAAGTCGCCGGATATTCATTTGAGTTTCGCGCCGGAGGTCACCTTCGATCAGCAGGCCGGTTCTTTCTACGGCACTGCGCACTCGGGCGAGGTCTTCGTCGGTAAGATCCCGGACTCGTGTCGTGTCACCCATGCCAACGTCGCCCACGATTTTTTTCGACGTGGTGCGCCCGATGCCATAGATAGCAGTCAGTGCGATTTCGAGCCTCTGGTTGTCTGGAATATTTACGCCGGCGATTATCGCCATGGGGCCGATTCTCCTGTTTTACGGCTAGCCCTGCCGCGCCTTGAGACGGGGGGTTTGCTTGTTGATCACGTAGACGCGGCCCTTGCGGCGCACGATTTTGCTGCCGGGGTGCTTTGCCTTGACTGATGCCTTGACTTTCATGATGTTTCTTTCGCGTTTCTTACTTGAACCGGTATGTGATCCTGCCGCGTGTCAGGTCGTAGGCCGAAAGTTCGACCAGGACCTTGTCGCCCGGCAGGATGCGGATGAAGTTCTTGCGGATTTTTCCCGATGCGTGAGCGAGGACTTCGTGACCGTTCGGAAGCTCGATCTTGAAAAAGGCGTTGGGTAACGCCTCGTTTACGAGTCCCTCGACCTCAATCGCATCCTTTTTAGCCAAAAATATTCACGGCCCTTCGATTCATGCTCGCAGTCATTCGACCGTGAGAATTTCAGGCCCGTCCTCCGTAACTACTACGGTATGTTCGAAATGGCAGGAAAGTGCGCCGTCTTCAGTGGCCACTGTCCATCCATTGTCGAGCATCCGTGTTTTCCACACTCCGACATTCACCATCGGTTCGATCGCCAGAACGAGACCGGGCTGCAGTTCCAAACCCTGCCCGGATGGGCCGAAGTTTGGAACCTGCGGCGGTTCGTGCAAATCCTTACCGATTCCGTGACCTACGTATTCCCTGACCAGTTCGTATGGCCGCCCGGCCACGTGGCCTTCTATGGCACTTGAAATATCGCCTACCCGGTTACCGGACCGTACAGCTTCGATCCCCTTTTCAAGTGATCCACGTGTGGTATCGATCAAGTCATCTTTCACGTCTGTTGAGGTGCCAGTGACCTTTGTAACTGCGTAATCGCTGTTGAAGCCATCAACAATCGCACCGCAATCCAGGGTCACCAGGTCGCCTGCCTGAACGACTCGGTCACCCGGAATTCCGTGAACAATCTCTTCATTTATCGAAATACACGCCGTTGCCGGGAAACCGTACAGTCCCAGGAATCCGGGTTTTGCCCCTTCCGATTCGATTGCCCGGCGAGTGATATCGTCGAGTTCTCGAGTCGTAATTCCCTGTTCCAGCGCCTCGAACGCCTGCCGGACGGCAAACGCGACAATCCGCCCTGCTTCGCGCATGAGTTCCAACTCCCCTGCCGTCTTTAAAATGGCACCGGGAGCAGGTTTACTGCCTGTTGCGAACCTGAGCGTTGATTTGCCGTTCAATAGTCGTTCACTTTTAAGTATATCCCAAACTGGATTTCAGTTCGCCTTCACGCCGGGCCTGCCGGACTTAATTGCGTCAGAAAGTTTCTCGAATACTTCGTCCGGCGAGCCGGTCGCCAGTATTTCGACCACGTTGCCGTGTGATTTGTAGTAGTCCAGCACGGGTGCAGTAAGTTCCTGGTACACCTTCATGCGGTGGGTAACCGCTTCCGGTCTGTCGTCGACCCGAACTGCCACCGGGCCACCACATTTGTCGCATTTACCGGCATTCGAGGGTGGGTTTGATTCGAGGTTGTACGGAGTCTGGCAATCGCCGCACAGTGCCCTTTTCGACAGCCGTTTTACCAGTTCGTCGATATCGACGGACATATGTATTACCTGATCGACAGGCGAGTTCGATTTTTCGAGGGCCTGGTCAAGGGCCTTGGCCTGAACCACCGTGCGAGGAAAGCCGTCGAGCAGCACTCCGGCGGGATCGTCGATGTGCCGCTGGATCATCGCGATTATGTTTGAATCGGGCACGAGGTCGCCGCGGTCCATGAATTCTTTCGCCAGCATGCCCAACTCCGAGCCAGAGGCTACTTCAGCACGGAGCATGTCGCCCGTCGAAAGGTGCTTCATGCCGGTCGACTCGGAAAGTCGACGTGCCTGTGTGCCTTTGCCCGCGCCGGGCGGACCCATTAGTACGATACGCATCCTGGTTCTCTCCGCTCTCTAGCGGACGAATCCTTCGTAGTTGCGCATCAGGAGCTGAGATTCCAGCTGTCGCATTGTGTCGAGCGCCACACCCACCATGATGAGCAGGCTTGTGCTCTGGATGATTGTGGTCGCGCTGGGCAAATTGGTGACGAGTTGTGCGAGGAACGGCATGATGGCGATGAAGCCCAAAAAGAGTGCGCCACCCCACGTGATTCTCAATACCACGCGCATGAGGTAGACCTTCGTTGGCGGTCCCGGGCGTATTCCGGGTACGAAACCACCATTTTTCTGAAGGTTTTCAGCCAGGTTCTGCTGGTTGTGGACAACGAGGGTATAGAAGAACGTGAAGATCACAACGAGCAGGAATATGGCCACCCAGTAGATAGTGCTGGTCGGGCCAAACGAGTTCTGGAAGAAGGCGGCGACGCTCGAGATGAACCCGCCGGAGCCATCGTTGAAGTAGCTGGCGATCACGGACGGCAGAATCAGAATCGAAAAGGCAAAGATAAGTGGGATCATTCCGGCCGCGTTAACACGCAGCGGAATATGTGTGGCGCCGGATTGTCTGTACATCTGGCCGCCTCTGAACACGCTGCGGCCATATTGAACCGGAATGCGGCGCTGCGCTTCGGCGAAGTAGACGATCATATAGACGATGGCTATGGCTATGAATATGAGCATGCCGACCTGGAAAATCTGGTCGCGCAACAGCCACAGTTGCCCGACTACGCTGGGCAAGGTCGATACGATACCGGCGAATATGATCAGCGATATGCCGTTGCCAATTCCCTTCTCGGTTATCAGCTCGCCCATCCAAACGAGCAACATCGTCCCTGCCGTCATGGCGGTGAGGATGGCCATCGTGTTCAGAGTATCGGAACCCAGCCCAATTCCGCTGATTGCCGCTCCGCCAGTCGAGACGAAGCTGCCGGCGAACAGGTTTAGCTGGCCGTAGCCCTGCAGGAAGGCGAGCGGGACTGTCAGGTAGTGGGTGTACTTGTTGATTGTCTGACGACCGCCCTCACCTTCCTGAGAAAGGTTTTTCAGGGTAGGGATAATTGGCGTCATGATTTGCAGAATGATGGATGCGGTGATGTACGGGTAGACACCGAGGGCTGCAATGGAGAGGTTGCGGAGCGCTCCGCCCGAGAACAGGTCGAGGAAGCCGAGCAGCGGGTTGGCCTCGAATGCCGCGGCCAGTGCCTCGCGGTCGACGCCCGGCACCGGGACGTGGGCGAAGAACCTGAAAATAACGAGAATCCCCAGTGTGAAGAGAATTCTGAAACGCAGGTCAGGAATGCGCCATGCATCTGCCGCGGCGCGAAATAGTGCCGGTACTGCAGATTCTGATGCTTGCTTGGCCTGGGTCATAATTATTCAGCCGTTTCGGTCACTTCGGCCTTCGGGGCTTCTTCTTCTTCTTTCGGTGCGTCGATAACTGTTACGGTGCCACCGGCAGCTTCGATCTTTTTCCTGGCAGATTTGCTGAATGCGTGAGCCGTAACGTTAAGTTTTTTGGTCAGTTCGCCGTCGCCCAGGATCTTGACCCTGATCTTTTTCTTACGCAGTATTCGGGCTTCAAACAGGCTTTCGGGAGTTACTTTTGACCCCGCTCGCAGTTCCTGGAGCGTCGAAAGGTTCACGGGCGCAGTTTCGACGCGGAATATGTTTGTGAACCCGCGCATGTGGGGCAGTCTCTTGATAAGCGGCAGCTGTCCGCCTTCAAACAGGAACGGGACGTGTCCGGTCTGCTTCTGGCCCTTGGACCCGCGTCCGGAGTAGGTCCCGGTCCCGGATCCGTCGCCACGGCCAATGCGCTTACGCGGCCTTCGGGAATTTTTGGATGGTTTTAGCTGGTGTAGTCCGGGCATTTCTTGATTTTTACTGACTCTGGGATTTACGTGCAGTTGGTGGGAATACGTGAATTGACGTTATTTTTCGTCTTCAACAGTAACGAGGTGGACAACTCTTTTTATCATTCCGCGTGTCACGGCGTTGTCTTCCTGAACAACTTCGTGGCGAATTCTTCGGAGTCCAAGTGCTTTTAGCGTTGCGCGCTGGGCGGGCTTGGTGCCGATGCCACTGCGAATCTGTGTAATGCGTAGTTTTGCCATGTGAATCCCGAAATAATTACGAGGCAGACTCGTCGCTTGACTTGGCCTTGCCTTTGCGTCGTTCAACAGTTGCGACGGGGTCGCGAAGTTGATCGAGCGCGATGAGCGTGGCCTTGACGATATTGATCACGTTTGGCGACCCGAACGTCTTGGAAAGAACATCCTTTACACCGACGGCTTCCATCACGGCCCGTACGCCGCCACCTGCGATTACACCGGTACCTGGGGCTGCGGGCTTCAGAAGCACTTTTGCGCCCGAGAACTTGGTCGGGACCTGGTGTGGGATTGTCGGGCCGTTGAGGGTGACGTGTTTCATCGCCTTCTTGGCGTACGTTGTTCCTTTGCGAACGGCGTCGGGAACCGCACCGGCCTTGCCGAGCGCTGCACCAACGTTGCCGTTGCCATCGCCAACTACGACCATTGCGTTGAATGTGAGGTTTCGCCCACCTTTGGTGACTTTCGATACACGGCGAATTTTTACGACGCGCTCGACGAGACCTGAATCTTCTTCCTCACGCCGCGGCCGACGTCCTTTGCGGTCGCCACCGGGTCCACGACCACCACCCTGGCCGCGTCCACCGCCGCCACCGGGCCCGCGACCGCCACCGGGGCCTCGGCCGCCGCGTCCGCCGGCATCGCCGCCCCCGCGGGGGCCTCCGCGTGATTCGTTCTGGGTACTAACCATTTAGAAGCTAAGTCCTTCTGAGCGGGCTGCTTCGGCTAATGCCTTCACCCGGCCGTGATATTTGTAGCCGCCGCGGTCGAAAACGACTTTGGTGACCCCTGCTGCCAGCGCCTGTTTTGCAATTGCTTCACCCACTGCCTTCGCGGTCACGGTTTTCGTGTCGCCAGATTTCAGTTCGAGTGACGTGGCTGAAGCAAGTGTGTGGCCGCGGTCATCGTCGATGACCTGCGCGTAGATGTGGTTGCTGCTGCGAAAAACTGCGAGTCTTGGCCGGTCGGCCACGCCGCGCACGTTTTTACGCACACGCCTGTGCCTGATCCACCGTTTTCTTGTGTCGAATTTATTGCTGCCCATTATTTACACACCTGTACCGACGGCCGTCTTGCCAGCCTTGCGACGGATTACTTCGTCTGAATATTTAATGCCTTTTCCCGTGTAGGGGTTCGGCTTGCGGACTTTTCGTATTTGAGCGGCCTGTTCGCCCACGTCTTCTTTGCTTGGGCCGCTGATAACAATAAACGTCTGACCATCGGCGAGCAGTGTGTTGTCGCCAATCGGGTCGACGAGAACGGGGTGCGAGAAACCCACGTTGACTTCCAGCCCTTTGCCCTTTTGCTGCACACGGTAACCGGTGCCGATCAGCTCGAGCCTCTTTGAGAAGCCATCGGAGCAACCGATCACCATGTTGTTCAGCAGGCTGCGGGTAAGGCCGTGCAGCGCTCGCTGGTCGGGTTCGTCGTTTGGACGAGCGACCGTGATGACCCCGTTTGTGAGGTCGATTTTCATGGTGGCCGGCAGGGTTCGGGTAAGTTCGCCGACCTTGCCTTTAACAGTGACGGTTGTGCCGTCGACTTTTACTTCGACGCCGGCTGGCACGGTGATTGGGGCTTTACCTATTCGAGACACTTTAGATTTTCTCTCGCAAATGAACTTGGAAACAACTGTCTGGTTTGTTTTTTTACCAGACGTAGAAGAGCAACTCTCCGCCGACTCCCTGCCGGCGCGCCTGCTGGCCTGTCATCACACCCTTGGAGGTTGACATGAATGCAACCCCGATACCGCCGAAGTACCTCGGCACTTCGTTCTTTCCCACGTAAATCCTGAGTCCGGGTTTGCTGACGCGCTTTAAGCCCTGGATAACCGGGGTCTTGTCTTCGTAGTACCGAAGCTGCACTTCGATTTTTTTATCTATCGAGTCTCCGTCTATTGACTTGAAACTGGTAATAAAGCCCTCGTCGGATAGGAGCTTCAGCAGTGAGGTTTTCATCCGTGAAGCCGGGACTTCGACGGCCTCGTGCCTCACCTGTACCGCGTTGCGGATACGGGTGAGCATGTCGGCTATGGGATCTGTTACTGGCAACTTGATCGATTCTCTGTGTACTTAACGGTGTTTACAGGCTTCCCTTGCGGATTCCGGGCAGTTCGCCCTTCAGCGCAAGAGCGCGAAATGTGATTCGTGAGAGGCCAAAGAAGCGCATGTATCCCCGCGGCCGGCCGGTTACGGCACAGCGGTTTCGTAGTCGGATCTTTGCCGAGTTTCGAGGTAATTTTGCCAGCTCCTGCCGTGCTGCAAACCTTTCTTCGGGAGTTCGTTTCAAGTCAACCGAAGTCTTACGAAATTCGCTTCGTTTCTCGGCGTAAGCATCCACCAACCTCTGGCGGCGCTTTTCTCTTTCGATCATCGACTTCTTAGCCAATACAGATATCTCCAGGCGATTTAGCCAAACGAATTAGCCAATCTGATTAATAGGCGACTACCGGTTCATCGGCGTGCATGAACGGCATACCCAGTAGTTCGAGGAGCCTGCGCCCCTCTTCGTCGGTGCGAGCGGTTGTCACAATCGTAACTTGGAGGCCGCGCATCCGGTCGATTTCATTGTAGTCAATCTCGGGGAAGGTAGATTGGTCGCGCAACCCCAGCGAGTAGTTGCCGCGGCCATCGAAAGCCGTCCGACTTATCCCTCTGAAGTCACGGGTACGGGGGAGGGTGATGTTCACAAATCGGTCGAAGAACTGCCACATGCGGTGGGCGCGGAGCGTTACAGACGCGCCGATCACCGAGCCTTCACGAAGCTTGAAGTTTGCTATCGACATTTTTGCGCGATTTTCAGTTGGCCTCTGCCCGGTAATCTTCTGCAGGTCACCGGTCGCGGCTCCAACGGCCGAGTTGCTATCGAGTGCTTCGCCAAGACCGATGTTGAGCACAATCTTCTCGATAGAAGGCACCTGCATGGGGTTTTCGTATCCGAACTCGCGTATCAGCACTGCAACCACGTCATCGCGGTAAACCTGCTTCATACGCGGCACTTTGACAACTATCGCCCCGTTGCTTGATGCTGCTGGCTTTGCCGATTCAGATTTTGCCGGTCTGGCCTCGGCTCCGGCCTCTTTTTTGGCATTGGCTTTGGTGGCTGCCGGCTTCTTTGCTCCGGCGGTCTTTTTGGCAGCCGGTTTCTTTGCCGCGGCCTTTTTCGCCGCAGGCTTTTTCGTGGCGGAAGACTTTTCGGTCTTTGCCTCGGCTACCTGTTCTTCGTTTGTGTTGCTGTCAGGAGCGTTTGCCACTCTTGACCACCCTTACTTTCGTCCCGTCTTCGAGGACCTTTTGACCTGTTCGACCGGCGTTGCCGGTCTCGGGGTCGATGAGCATTACATTTGAAAGCGACATTGGCGACTCACTCTGGACGATACCTGTCTGTGTCACGCCATGGCGGTGGGCCAGATGGCGAATCGACATGTTGACGCCTTCTACGACGACGCGGTTCGCACCCGTGAGCACCCGGATAACGGTGCCGCGTTTGCCTTTGTCTTTGCCGGAGATTACGAGAACTTCGTCGTCTCGTTTTATTCGTGTTTGACTCATTTTCACAGGACCTCCGGCGCCAGTGAAACAATGCGCATGAACTGCTTATTTCGCAGTTCGCGGGCTACAGGGCCGAATATTCGTGTGCCGCTGGGGTTTTGATCCTCGCCGATAATCACGCAGGCGTTATCGTCGAACCGGATGTACGAACCATCGGGCCGTCGGACTTCTTTGGAAGTCCTTACCACGACTGCTTTTACAACCTGGTGCATTTTTATCGTGCCACCGGGCTGTGCGTCTTTTACGGTGCAGGTAATCACATCGCCCAGCGACGCGTACCGGCGCGCGCTCCCACCAACGATGTTGATGCAAAGCACCTCGCGGGCACCGGAGTTGTCGGCGACTTTTAATCTTGTTTCTCGCTGAATCATCTTGTTTTAGTTCCCGGACTCTTCCGTCTCTGCCGTGCCCGAGAGGACGGCCTCGGAATCGATATCTGAAGGCTGGACTTCGGCGACGTCGATTTTTTCAAGTATCTCGACAAGGCGCCAGCGTTTGGAACGGGAAAGGGGGCGCGACTCTTCAATCAGTACGCGGTCACCGACGGTCGCCGAATTCTGTTCGTCATGAACGACAAATTTCGTCAGTTTGCGTCGCGCCTTCTTGTAAATTCGGTCGCGTTGCAACCAGGAGACGCCGACAACGACGCTCTTTTCGTTTGTGTCTTTCAGAACAGTGCCGGTCCGCTGTTTGCGCGCCAACCTATTCTCCTTCGTTTTCTGCTGCATTATCGGTGTCGGTATCGGTCTCTGTCTCTGGCGTAATTTCGGCTGGTTTCTCTGCGCCGGGCTGTGCTGGTCCCAGGTCAAGAGTGATGGCCCGTTCCCGGATGACGGTCTTGATACGGGCGACCGTTTTTCGGGCGTTTTTCAGTTCGTTGGTGTTTGTGAGTTGGAGAGTCGCCTTGCGGAACCTGAGGTTCATCATGCCGCGCTGCTGTTCGCCGAGCTCTTTATCGAGTTCAGAATCGTCCAGTTCTCTTACTTCGCTAATCCGCATCGTTTAGTCAGTTCCTGCCGCATCCTGCCGGGAATATTTCACGCCGCCAGCGATTTGCCGGGCTGGTGATTGCCGGGCTTTCTTAAAATTCTTCGCTCCGAGCTACGATCCGGGTCGGGATCGAAAGTTTGTGGGCAGCTCGCCTCAGTGCCTCACGTGCTGCATCTTCGGGCACATCGGCTATTTCGTAGAGCATTCGGCCTCGTCGTACCACCGCTACCCAGTGATCGACGGCACCTTTACCGCCACCCATTCGTGTTTCGGCCGGACGGGCGCTCACCGGCTTGGCCGGGAACAACCGGACCCACAGCTGACCGCCACGTTTCACATAACCGGTGATGGCGCGCCGGGCGGCTTCGATTTCGCGGGCTGTGACCCAGCCTGGGCCTTCCGCCTTGAGGCCGAACTCACCGTAGACCATCGTCGAGCCGCGGGTTCGGATCCCGTTCATTCGGCCACGGTGTTCTTTGCGGTATTTAGTGCGTTTTGGCTGAAGCATGGTTAACGGTCGCTCCCGCTCGCACCGCTACTGGCGTTTCCGCCGCCGCTGCGTGGAGATGACGAACCCCGGCCTCCGCGGTCGCCCGGACCCTGGCCTTCCTGGCTTGCACCCAACGAGAGGCGGGCCATGGAACGGGCACGGAGGTTTTCGGCCGACGGAATCATATCGCCGGTGTATATCCATACCTTGATTCCGATGACGCCGAAGGTCGTCTTAGCTTCAGATACTGCAAAATCAATCTGCGCCCTCAGCGTGTGAAGGGGAGTCCGGCCTTCCTTCTGCTTGTCGGTCCTGGCTATTTCCGCACCGCCGAGCCGTCCGGCTACAACGATCTTGATTCCAAGTGCACCCGACTGCATCGTGCGCTGCATGGCAAGGCGGACTGCCCTCCTGTAGGCGACGCGGCGTTCCAGCTGTTCCGCAATCGACTCGCCGACCAGGGTCGCATCGAGTTCGGGCTGGCGAATTTCCTGGATGTTCAGGCGTGCTCGCTTATCGGTGAGTTTCTCGAGGTCGGCCCGGAGTTCGTCGACCCGGGTACCCCCGCGACCGATAATGATGCCGGGGCGGGCGGTATTGATCGTAACGACGAGGTCCTGTGCGCCGCGTTCAATCTCGACGCGAGATATTGCGCCAGATTCGGCGTAGCGGGTACGGATCAGGCTGCGTATCTCCTGGTCTTCCACTGTCAGGCGCCGGTAGTCCGATGCCTTGTTGGCAAACCAGTGCGCTCGCCAGTCCTGTACCCCTCCGAGCCGGAACCCGATCGGGTGTGTCTTCTGACCCATGCCTAGTCCGTTACCTCGTCGACTTCAATGGTGATATTAGATGTTGGTCGATCGAACGCCCCAACGCGACCCCGTGCCTTTGGCCTGAAACGCCTGATCCAGGTCGCTTTATCGGCTGTAATCCGAACAATCTTCAAGTCTTCGCGTGACTGGAGGTCGTTGTGTTCGGCGTTGGCCGTGGCTGCATTGAGAATCTTGAGAATTTCGGCGGCGGCCGGGCTGGTCAGGTAACGCAGCACGGGAACTGCATCAGTAACCATTTTGCCCCTGATCTGGTCGATTACCAGCCGCAGCTTGTAATCAGAAATGCCGACGTTTTTTGTTCTTGCAATGGCCATGGCTAACCCGTTGTCCTGTCGGACCTGCCGGCGTGGCCCCGGAATGTGCGGGTCGGTGCGAATTCACCGAGCCGGTGGCCAACCATGTTTTCAGTCAGGAGGATTGGCATAAACCTTCGACCGTCGTGGACCGCGATTGTCAGACCAACCATTTCTGGCATGATCATTGAGGAGCGCGCCCATGTGCGAATCACGTTGCGTGAGCCGCTCTGGCGGATTGCTCCCACCTTTTTCATCAGCTTCGGGTCGACGTACGGACCCTTTTTGGTTGACCTTGACATCTGTTACCTAAAAAGACTGACCGTGATTTAGCGGTCATACCTCCGCCTGAGAATGTATTTGTTGGTGCTCTTGTTACGGCGTGTGCGCTTGCCGAGTGCGGGCTTGCCCCAGGGGGTCTTCGGACCCGGCATCCCGATTCCGGCGCGGCCTTCACCACCGCCATGCGGATGGGCATTGGGGCTCATGGCCGAACCACGGACGGTCGGACGACGACCGCGGTGGCGGTTTCGGCCGGCTTTGCCCAGCTTTTCGTTTTTGTGATCGAGGTTGGACACCTGTCCGACGGTGGCAAGACA
>Ga0114950_10003719_pt1 | contig 11800 bp, 10 predicted proteins | sample N075metaG_FD_83503 | JGI IMG/M metagenome (GOLD analysis project Ga0114950, IMG submission 83503) | Deep subsurface microbial communities from Kermadec Trench to uncover new lineages of life (NeLLi) - N075 metaG | ecosystem: Environmental > Aquatic > Marine > Ocean trench > Sediment | place...
AAGACGGTAAACAACGGCACGACGTGGACGCCGATCTTCGAGAAACAGTCGGCGTTCACGATCGGCGACGTGGCTGTGGCGGTGTCGGACCCGAACGTGGTCTGGGTCGCAACTGGCGAAGTGCTCATGGCCCGCAGCTCCTATGCGGGAACCGGTGTGTTCAAATCCGTGGACGCCGGTGAAACGTGGCAGCACATGGGGCTCGCGGACACGCACCACATCGGACAAGTACTGATCCACCCGCGCGACCCCGACATCGTATACGTCGCAGCGATCGGTCACCTCTACACGTTCAACGAGGAAAGAGGTCTCTTCAAAACCGTCGACGGTGGAGACAGCTGGGAAAAAATCCTCTACATAAGCGATCGTGTCGGTGTTGTGGATCTCGTCATGGATCCCTCCGATCCCAACACTCTCTACGCCACGGCGTGGGAACGGACGAGAAAGGCCTGGGGACATACTGCGAGCGGAGAGGGGAGCGGCATCTATAAGACGACCGACGGGGGCAACTCATGGGAGAAGCTTACCAACGGTTTCCCCACAGGTCCGGGGGTGGGTCGTATCGCCGTAGATGTTGCGCCATCCAACCCAAACGTCGTCTACGCACTTCTCGACAACCACGTCCCCGATCCGGACAGCACCGGGGATGAGCGAGGACCGAGACGAATCGGCGGCGAGGTCTATCGTTCCGACGACCGCGGGGCCACGTGGAGAAAGGTGAATGAGGAGCGCATCCCTGCCGGCTACGATTTCTGCATCATCAAGATCTCGCCGGACAACGAGGACGTGGTATACCTACCCGGTCAACGATTCTTGGCGTCAGAAGACGGCGGCAAAACGTACCGGCGGATCGAGGGCACGCTGGTACATCTCCTACCACACGGCTCCCGCGTACTTCACCTCGACCAGCACGAGCTTTGGATCAATCCGCAAGACCCCGATCACATGTTACTCGGTAACGACGGAGGCATCCACGTCTCCTACGACCGAGGGGAGTCGTGGCTCCACCTCAATAACCTACCGATCGGCGAGTTCTACGCGGTCTCGGTCGACATGGAGACGCCGTACAATATTTACGGCGGCACACAAGACGGCGCGGCGCTTTGGGGCCCGAGCACCCACGTCGTCGAGTGGGACGTTGACGATCCTTGGAAGCATATCTATCTCGACCGGTGGGGGGGTGGGGATTCCTACTTCACCTACCGTGATCCAACCGATCCCGACGTGATCTATTACGAGCATCAGTTCGGGGACCTGCGACGGAAGGAAATGGCTGCGGACACGGCAGCCCGAATCCGGCCGCGGGTGGAGGAAGGCCAACCCGCGCTCCGCACCAATTGGATGACGCCGTTCTTCATTTCGCACTATGATCCTCGGACCCTCTATTACGGTGCGAACATCCTCTTCAAGTCGTTGGACCGCGGGGATACGTGGACGGCAATCAGTCCGGACCTCACCAGCCGGCCCTCGACCCAGAGCAACGTGCCGTTTGGAACGCTCACGAGCCTATCCGAATCACCTTTGGAGCAAGGCTTACTCTACGTGGGAGCGGACGACGGTTACATCCATGTGACGCGGGACGACGGGACAACCTGGGCCAGAATCGATAGTGGCTTGCCGGAGAAGTGGGTGAGCCGCGTGACGGCGTCACGGCACGAGTTAAGTACTGTGTATGTCTCCTTCACGGGATACCGCGACGACGACTTCGAAAAATACGTATATCGCTCGACTGACTTCGGCCAATCCTGGGCGTCGATCTCAGCCAATCTGCCATCCGAACCGATCAACGTCATCGCCGAAGATCCCACCGATGCCAGCATTCTCTACGTGGGCACCGACGTCGGCGTGTACACGAGCATCGACGGCGGTGCCACCTGGCACTCGCTATGTGCCGATCTGCCCACGGCAGCCGTTTACGATTTGGTAGTTCATCCGCGGGATCCAGAACTCGTCATAGCCACACACGGTCGCAGCATCTTCGTAACCAACATCACGATGATTCGCGAGGCTGCGAACGAATTGAGGTGAACGCTAATCTCTGGAAGCATAGAACATGATTTTCACGGAGCCGGCACCGATCGAGCCGGTGGGTTGGTCGCCGAAGATAGGTCGCAGCTCACAACGATCGCTAGAACTCGGCGTTGGGACATTGCATCTCTCTTGCCGAATGTGCGGTGGTTAAGACTCCGACGTTGCCGAGTCGGGTGCATCCCGTCAAAGGCTACCGACGCATACATTCTCCTTGCGGCTCCAGGATGGCGAGTCGGTGCAAGTTCTTGCCGAACCGAATCGCCAGCACCACCAACATGGTCGCGCCAAGCGCGGACACCGCCGCGTTCGTCACCCAGGCGCCCCACACGGTTTGCTGAATCCCCCATGCCGACGCTCCTATCAGTGCGGCGTTGGCGATGACCAGCAAGATCCGTCCCTCGGTGGGACCGATCTTGCCGTACGCCATCTTGAACACACCGAAGACCGTCGACTCGAGGTACACGTTGACCGATAGCATCAGGTAAACGACGACGAGCACAAGGGCAAGTTCGATCTCCACGAACGGAGAAAGTCCGATTCCGACGCCGACCACGGCAGTATTGAAGGCATCGATGATGTGGTCGAGGTAATACCCATACCGGGGTCGCTCCATGACACGTAGGCGAGCCAGCGTGCCGTCGAGACTGTCACCAAACCAATTCACGACGAGCATGAGACTCGCCGCCCACAACCAACGAACGTCGATCGCCGAGAGCGCGTACGCCACTCCGGCACCAACCGCACCCACGACGCCAACTCCTGACAGGTGGTTCGGACGTACCCGATCGGGCAACGCGCCCGCCATAGCTCGGAGCAGCCGCAGCTCGGCGTTCGCCAACAGAAAGGTCATTTCTCGCTTGGCCGTTTCCATATCCATGTTCCTAGTAAGGGGAGAAGCATGACGAGGACGAGGGCGACAAACACCCAATTCGGCAAGCTCATCACGAGCCCCAACCACGCCAGCAGGACGTAGCGGGGAAACCGACCGGCGGCCACAGCCGCCAAATACCGGCCGAGAGGATAGCGCTCCGCAAAGGCAACGGCCTTGAACGGAAAGGCCGGCAAGGGGGTCAAGCCCGACAACGCGATGACCGCGAACGGCGCGCGGGAAAACAGCCCGCGGATCTTGCCCATCATGCCGCTGGTCAACACTGGCTGCATCGCCAGCCGCCCCACCAGAGGCACGAACACTCGGTGGTCCACCGCCGAGGCGGCCACCGTCCCTGCGGTCGCCACGAGGGCGGTGGGCCAGACGCCCCAATGCGCGCCATACCAGATCACTACAGGCTCGTGGGGGACTACAGCCATGGCCAGATTGGACACGAACGCATACGCGAACAGCACCAGCGCCATGATCAAAGGCCCCTTGCCAGGACCGACACGTTCACCTTCGTCATATCTCCAATACAGCGTATACGCTATAAAGTTCCCCCCATATAGCAGCGTCCTGACACCAGTCAGGATGTCGCTCTTAAGTCATTGTCATAAAAGATGTTACCCTAGAAGGATTGCGTCCGGTCCCACTCAGGAGCGACGGGTCCAAGGCCCGCGGCTCAATCTGAAACAAGCCAATCGGCACCGCGTATGGGTCTTCATGAATCAGGAACAACGATACCAGGCCTTGGCCCTTCTGGCTCTCACGGTGGTCGTCGCCATGTGGTCGGTGTTTTGAGCTTTCTCGGCGATCGCTACAAAGCCCAGTTCCCGGGCCCCCTGGCGGCCTACAACCGACTCCAGACCGCCCTGATGCGGCACTTCTTCAATCGGGGCGGAACGGTGGAACGGTGGATGACCGACCTCGCACCGGCTTTCCGACGCCGCTACGGATGGCTCTGCGAGCAGCCGGTGCCGGTCCGGGTGGAAACGGGCGAGCACCGCCTGCCCTACCGCCACTAAGCAACTCCGCAGATCCCGTTGCGCACGGATTGCCATGGCTCAGCTTGTCTGTTGCTGATGGCGAGTTCATACGACCGCCTTGGGCCGGCCGGCTGCTGGGTGGCAGGGCCCGCCTTCACCGCGTGGGGTGCAATTGCAATGCACGTGACCAAACAATTGCTCAGGAGCACAAGATTGTCTGCGAGGAGTTGGGATTGTAGTTCCCTATTTCATATTTTGCTCAAACAGCTACCCGCATCCAAGATGAATCGGGACACGTGCACCGGCGGGAAAGTGGCGCGGACGTATCGCACGGACGAGCTGGCCAAGCTGCGGGCGGGACAGGGGACGGATCCGACACTCGCGGACCCGAGGCGTAAGCCAGGGGACACACCGAACGGACGGAGATGACGTAGCCCGGTTGCTTGATTTACGTGTGTCTCGTGGCTCCATTTAGGCTGTGGCGAGACACCGCTGCAACCGCGCCAGCCGAACCACCGTTGAATTAGAAGACGTCGCGACCGAAATGATCGACCAGACACCGGGCAACCCGAGCGCAGCAGAACTTGCCAATTGGGTGAGTGACGCGGGACGGCGTACACTGGATCTCGTCGCCGACCTGAGCGATGCACAGCTCATGGGCGCAAAACTCGACGTCGTCAACCCGCTGCTGTGGGAGGTCGGGCACATCGCATGGTTTCATGAAAAATGGGTGCTGCGTCATGTGCTCGGTAGACCATCGATTCGAAGCGACAGTGACGCGCTATGGGATTCTATGGCCATCGCGCACGATACAAGGTGGGACTTGCCACTCCCGACTCGGCAGGAAACGATCGACTACCTGGGCCGTGTGAACGATGCCATACTCGAGGCCCTGGTTACGCGAGAGCCGACGGCCGACCTGCTGTACCACACGAGATACGTAGTTCACCACGAAGACATGCACGCAGAGGCGTTCACCTATACGCGCCAGACCCATGGCTATGTAGCACCGTCTCTCACCGGCATGACTTCGGACGGGTTTCCCCAAGCTGGACCGTGCGTCGGCGACGCACAGTTTACTGGTGGCGAGTTCCTACTCGGGGCCAAGAACGACGGACGATTCGCATTCGACAACGAGAAGTGGGAGCATGAAGTTCGACTAGAACCGTTCGACATCGCCAAGGCGCCGGTAGCGCAAGGTGAGTTTGCGGCTTTTGTCGACGACGGTGGGTATTCCCGACAGGATCTATGGACTGCGGACGGCTGGGCGTGGCGAGAAAGTGAAGCAGTGGAACATCCGGTATATTGGCGAAGCCAGGCACCCGGATCTTGGGAACGCAGGGTCTTCGACCGGTGGGTAGGGCTCGAGCAGCACAAGCCTGTGATTCACGTCAACTGGCATGAAGCCATAGCCTACTGTAGGTGGGCTAACCGCCGCTTGCCTACTGAGGCTGAGTGGGAGGCGGCTGCGACGCTGACGCCCAATGGAGCGACTGAGAAACGCCGATTTCCATGGGGAGAGGTCTCACCGGACGCGTCGCGTGCGAACCTAGACTCTGTGTTCTTGGGCTGTGTAGATGTCGGGGCTTGCAGTGCCGGCGACAGCGAGATGGGGTGCCGTCAGATGGTGGGCAACGTTTGGGAGTGGACCAGCTCCGATTTCGGGCCGTATCCTGGATTCTCACCCGACCCCTATGAGGAATACTCGGAACCGTGGTTTCACACTCGAAAGGTTCTGCGGGGTGGCTGCTGGGCTACCCGCGGTCGCATGCTGAGCAGCACATACAGAAATTTCTACGAGCCGCATCGACGTGATGTGTTGACCGGGTTCCGCACCTGCGCTCTCCAAGATTGAAGATCCGCATCGTCACACCGGCCGGCCGCGGCGCACGGAGTGGAAACCGGGTGACCGCAACTAGGTGGGCCACTCTGCTGCGGGAGATCGGTCACGAGGTCTCTGTCGGAACGCAATTGGGCGTGACTCGGTGCGATCTGCTGGTCGCCGTCCATGCCCGCAAGAGCCACGCCGCTGTTGAGGCCTTCCGCTCGCGCCATCCCGGGGGGCCAATTGTCCTACTTCTGGCCGGTACGGACCTGTATGGGGATGGACCCGAGCACCGTCGCGTAGCGGAATCCATGAGATGGGCAACTCGCTTGGTAGTGCTGCAGCCCCTTGCTCGCCAGACCGTGCCGCGCGCTCTCCATCGCAAAGTTAGAGTGATCCGGCAATCGGCCGTGCGACCGGCGGGCCCCATCCACAAGAGATCAGGTGTCTTTGAGGTGTGTGTCGTTGCTCATCTCCGCGCGGTGAAGGATCCTCTACGAACCGCATACGCCGCTCGCCGGTTGCCTAGGTCATCGCGGATACAAGTGGTTCACGTCGGTGGGGCGCTGAGCGCGGACATGGAGCGTCGCGCGCGTCGCGAGTTGGAGCAGAATTCACGATACCGATGGATGGGTAGTCAACCAAAGAAGACGGCGTTGCGGATACTGGCCCGTTCACGTGTGCTTGCGGTTACGTCGCGTACCGAAGGTGGAGCAACCGTTATCTCGGAGGCCGTCGCGTGTGGTGTCCCGGTCGTTGCCAGCCGCATCGATGGTTCTGTGGGACTACTTGGGCGGGACTATCCCGCATATTTCCCCGTGGGCGACACCGCTTCCTTGGCTGGACTACTCGAGCGCGTCGAGCAGGACGGTCATTTTCTCGCCGACCTAAGACGGAGATGCCGCGAGTTACAACCTGCGTTTCGTCCTTCCGCGGAGCGAGCTGCTTGGCGTCAACTCCTCGCCGAACTGTAACCTGGTTAGATACTGCACCCGGAGTTTGGTCATCGGGCCGACGCTCCATCGACGGGGCGATTGGCGTCTAACTGCCGGTGCAGCAGCATTCTCTACTCCCCTCTCCCCTCTCCCCTCTCCCCTCTCACCTCCCATACCGCTCCAACCACTCCAAATCATCCTCGTCCGTCATCACCGCGTACAGCACGCCGTCGCCAAACCTCCGGATGGAGTACTCCCAGCTCACCAAATGGCGATTGAAGCATGAAACCACGAAGTGGTCGTACTACCTCAATCTTTTTTAGATGTCGCTTCGTCTCCCTTCCTGGGCATCAACCACTCCGCCACATGATCCGCGGAATCCATGAGGGAAAGCACGATACTCCGCACGATGTTTGTTGGGTCGAGGCATTCGAGTGCTACGCTGGATTCCCTTGTTGAGCGGTCGCGGTCTTCGTCGGTGGTGTTCGACATGATCACTTGTTCCCCGATTTAATCTTCGAGCTGCGGCTTCATCGCGGTGTCGAAACGCGATGGGCATATACTGTGACTGAACTCCGCCTCGGAATGCTGCCCGACGTAACTCTCGACCGGATGCCAATAGTCTTGGTCGTCGCGAATCTTCTTCAAAGTAACTATATATCGGAAGTAGACGTTGTGAACTCGCGGATCGGAGATCTGTCTGTAAACCGAAGTTAGGGACGACCGTCGCTTCGGCCACAGTAAGCTGGCCGAGCCGCGGGTTTACCCGTGGTCATCTCCTAGGCGTCGGTGTTCTTACGACGGCTAGGGCCGCCGCTCGGCGATCTCAAGGGGATACTAGGGATGGGGGGAAAGCAACTTCCCATCCTGGGGAACGAGTGCTCCGTTAGGGGTATAGGAACTCATGTCGAACGCCTTTCACGCCGCCATCCACCTCACCACCCTGGTTCTGCTGGCGCACTCGGCGCCCCTCGGTGCGCAAGACAGCACTGTGACGTTATTCGGCACGCTGATCGACTCGGCTTCGGCTGCACCTATCCCCGGTGCCACCGTGTACGTGGACCGGTGGATCATCGGGGGTTGGACCAACGAGCTAGGCGAGTTCCGGCTGGCGAACTTCCGGTTGGGGCCCCACACGCTCACGCTGCGAAAGTCCGGCTTTCTGCCCCGGAGCTTTCGCCTCACCGTCGCGGGTGACCTCGTCGGCGATTTGAGCCTGGGGGACATCACGCTTCAGGCCACCGTCCTTCCGCCCGTGTCCTTCAGCGCAGTGGTTGTGGATTCGTCGACCGGGGAGCCGGTGGCGTCAGCGCTGGTGGGCATCAACGGGACGATCGTGGCCACCAGCGACGAGCGGGGAAGGTTCAGCATCGACAGCGTGGATCAGGGACAGATCCTGCTGGACATCCGTCGCATCGGGTACACGCCGATCACGGCCGAGGTGCAGGTGAGAGACGGTCCGAGCAGTGATCTTAGGTTCGCCCTGCCGGCTGCCCCGTTCCAGCTCGACGCCATCGTAGTGGAGGGTAGGCGCGCGACCTACTACGGGTTCGGACGCATGCGTGCCTTTGCCGAGCGCCGCCGCAGGGGTGTCGGCAAGACCTTTACCCGCTCCGAAATTGATGCCGTGCACCCATTTCAGTTGAGCGACCTGATGCGGCGGGTATTGGGTGCCCGCGTGACGCCTTCACGATTTGGGCAGAATCGTGTCTCGTTCAGGAACCCGAATTCGGGATTCGGAGGGGGTCGTTGTTCGCCGGACATCTACGTCGACGGAATGCTGCTCCGCGACTGGGCGCTGGACGACGTCATGCCCATCGAGAATGTGGGAGCAGTCGAGGTGTACAATTCCTCGGCGTCTATCCCCGCAGAGTTCCTGTCGCTGGACGCGTGCGCCGTGATCGTCATCTGGACACGTTGACTTACGAAGCTGGATTCGTGTCTCGCTACTCCGCCGCAGATCGTTCACGTAGCGGGGATACTCCCGCTTCGCTTCCAGGACGTTCGCCAGGTCGATCTCGGCTGTGTCCGAGACGTCTCCATCATCGATCGTGGACAACTCGTGTCAAGATGACTATTCGTGCGTTGGTACGACCCGTGGTCGTGCTGGATCATCCGTGGCAGCAATTCCTTATTCTGGAATCTGAAATCATGTCAGTCATCCATTCCCATGCGAGGGTCGCCCTATTCTTGCCGCTCCTAGCACTCGGCTGCTCACGATCGGGGGCGGAGCGCGAGCAAGCCCCGATCACACATCGGACCGACGGCTCCATCGAGCTGTTCGACGGCCGAATCGTACCGGCGCTCCCCAAGCTCGCGGGCGTCCGAGAGCAGTTCGAGCTGCGATTGACATGGCTGGCCGCGAAACACGAAGCCCTGCTTCCGATGATGCGGAGGCACAGCATCGCCATGTGGATCGTCACCAGCGAGGAGTTCCACCCAGATCCGGTCACGCAATATGTCGCTCCGGATCTCGAGTACACCGCGCGCCTGACATTCCACGTTTTTGTGGATGCGGGCGCCGAAGGGCTCAAGCGGTATTCCAACTACTCGCGCCCCACTGCCGACTACGCGCGTTTCTTCGAGCCGCTGCCCGTGCCGCGGTCGACTCGGGGACGCCAAGATGCAGCGCAAGGCCTCCGTTTGCTGTTCGAGCGGTATGACCCGGAAACGATCGGCCTGAACATGGGTGGCGTACGAGGCCAGGGCCGCGGACTAACTCGAGACGCCTATGCGTTTCTGGTTGACGCACTGGGTCCCAATGTCCAGGAACGTTTCGTGTCGGCGGCGGCACTGATCGAGGATTACTTCGACACCCGATTGCCGGACGAGCTGGAGCATTACCGTGCGTTGGTCTTGGTCACAGACATCTTTGCTCAGCGGGCCCTCTCCAACGAGGTGATCACTCCGGGGGTAACGCGCGCAGGAGACGTCAAGTGGTGGTTCAACCAGCAGATTGCTTCGCTGGGCGTCGGCGCCGAGCCGTGGTTCGAGATTCATACGGCAGTGCAGCGCTTCGATCCGACGAGCGGTCGAGTGATCCCCTACGTACACCCCGCCCCCGACAGCCTCGTGTACCAGCGGGGCGACATCATCCATCTGGACTGCGGGCTCAACTACCTGGGCTTCGCCAGCGACTGGCAAAAGGTGGCCTATGTTCTACGCGAAGGAGAGACGGACGTATCCGAAGGGATGAAGGTCGCGCTCCGAAACGCGAATTTGATGCACGAGGCTTTCGCGTCCGCCCCCCGGCCGGGGATGACGGGGCGCGAAGCCACCTTGGCCATAATGCGCCAGCTCGAGAGCGTGGATTTTCTCCCCAGCCTGTACTCCCACCCCCTGGGTTACCACGGTCACGCTCTGGGCGCCGGCATCAATGCGCGGAACATGGTACTCGCCGGCTACGAGCGCGACACCCGGCTCCGTCTTGGCGCCTACCGATCGGTTGAGTTCAGCGCCAAGACCGCGCTCGAGGAATGGAACGGCGATTCGCTGCTGGTTCCCATGGAGGACGACGCCTTCTTGACGGAGCGGGGTTACCAGTACTTCCGGCCCTATCAGACGGAGTGGTACCTGATTCGGTAATGATTAGAGGAATTACTGCTGCGTGGAGTACTATTGCTTTCCCCCACGAGCCGAGGCGACCTTATGGGTATGGCTGCCCCCACCTATTACACGGCCGACATGGTCCGGGCCATGCCCGACGACGGGAACAGGCGTTTTCCATAAGCCTTGAAGTGCTCTTTCGTCCGATCTAACGAACTCCGGCCGATTCAAGAGCAAACCCTTGCAACTGCCTGCCCGAAAGCCTAAAAAGAAGGGTCAGGCGGTCAACCTATAGGAGTCTCACGATGCGCAAGCACCATCTCACAGTGAATCTCGTTGCCGCCGTCGCGCTGGTCGTGGCAGCGGCGGATGCCACGGGCCAGACGACGAACCCACGATTCGGAGTGTGGAAAATGCAGTCGGACGCGCCCCCACCCTCTGTCAACATCATGACCTACGAGCCCTATGGAGACGGCGGCATGCGCATCACCGTGGAGTCCACCAACGCGCAAGGCCGGGAATCCAAGTGGGGCTACGTCACGATGTTCGACGGGGTCTTCCGTCCGGTCACCGGCCGAGAAGGATCCGAGACGGCCGTCGAGATCGTCAATGAACGCACCACGAGAATCTCGAACAAGAGAAACGGTCGGGTGTCCCAGATCATCATCAACACGCTCTCTGAAGACGGCAACACCATCTACAACGAGTATGTGCGCTTGGATGAAAACGGCGACATCGTGCGCGTGACTCATGCCGTCTATGAGCGAATTGGATAGTTGCTAAGGTACCCTGAGACAGGGAGCGGAGCGTCACGGGCGAGGAGTTTGACGGTCACTGTGGCGGCGCGAAGCGACATCGACCGGCTGCTGGAAGATGGAGCATGACGTGTTGCGCTCGCAGGGATCTGTACTAAAGTTAAGTCGCGAGCCGCGGATCCTTTCACCCGGCGGGGCTCCGTCTATTCTGCACAATAAGGAGTTTTAGATGATCCGGACTTCGTTAGCACTCACGGTCGCTGGACTATTCCTGTCCGTGGCAACCCCCGCATCTGGTCAGTCCCAGGTCTACCGGTCGGCGTACCACGACTACCGCATAGTCACAGTGGCGGACGGGCTCGTTCACCCCTGGTCCATTGCATTTCTTCCCGGGGGCGACATGCTGATAACGGAGCGCCCCGGACGACTCCGCATCGTTCGGAACGGATCACTCCTGGCGGACGCGGTGCCCGGAGTGCCCGAGGTCTTCGCCCAAGGACAGGGCGGGCTTCTGGACGTGCTACCTCATCCGAATTTCGCTTCGAACCGCCTTCTCTATCTGAGTTTCTCCAAGCCAAACGCCGATGGTTCCGAGGCAACCACGGCGGTGGTGCGCGGTCGGTTCGAGAACGATCGCCTCACAAATGTAGAAGAGATCTTCGAGGCGGTGTCGCGAGGTCGCGGACATTACGGTTCACGACTCGCCTTTGACCGTGACGGCTTCCTTTTCATCACGGTAGGAGAACGACAGGTGCCGTCCCGCGGAGATCTGGAAGCTCACCCCGCCCAGGACATCTCCAACCATCACGGTACCGTCAACCGACTCCATGACGACGGCCGCGTTCCTGCCG
>Ga0114950_10003720_pt1 | contig 11800 bp, 8 predicted proteins | sample N075metaG_FD_83503 | JGI IMG/M metagenome (GOLD analysis project Ga0114950, IMG submission 83503) | Deep subsurface microbial communities from Kermadec Trench to uncover new lineages of life (NeLLi) - N075 metaG | ecosystem: Environmental > Aquatic > Marine > Ocean trench > Sediment | place...
CAAAGGCCATTGGATAGAATCTGCATATAGCGTGCCAGCACCACCAGCTCGGTATCTGTTTCCTCAACAATCTCAAGCAGTCGCGCTTCTTGTTGAGGCTTGGTTTCGTCGCTAACCGGCAAATGGATAAAAGGAACATTTTCCTGCTCAGTCAGTTTTCTAAGGTCCTCATGGTTGGATACGACTGCCGTGACTTCTATATTCAGTTCACCGGTTGAACGGCGATATAGAAGATCTCGCAGGCAGTGGTCGTATTTCGATACCATGATCAATACTTTTGTTGGACGACTGGCGTCATGGATAGCCCACTCCATGTCAAAACCCAAAGCGGTCATTTCAAAAGCAGCACGCAACTGTTCGACGCAAGGCTTCTTCTCGCCTTCAAAGAAAAACTCGATGGTGCAAAAAAACCTGCCGAAATCCAGATCGTCGTACTGATGTAATTCTTTAATAAAGCAGGTGCGATCGGTCAAAAAATTACCGATTGCGGCAACAATGCCCCTGCGGCCAGGGCAGGATATTGTGAGAATAAAAGTGGGTTTGTTTTTCATATGAAACCTGATAAATGATGATGATTGTCTAAAGTCGTCAAGACTTCATGCGACTTGCAGATGGATCATAAAGGGCTCTCAATGAGGCCTGTGCACTGAAGCGTTGCCTGGCGATTTCAATCTCAAAGCTTGCATCCTTGATACGATCTGCATTTAGGCCAGCTGCGTTGACATAACCCATGCCAATGGCTGCACCCAGGCTGTGACCGTACATACCGGAGCTCAGGTAGCCGACGATTTGCCCATCCATGATGATGGGCTCATTGTGGTAAAGCAGGGGTTCGGGGTCGTCCAGTTTGAATTGGATCAATCGCCGGTCGGGTAAACCTGCTGCTTTTTGCTGTATGAACGCATCACGGCCAATGAAATCACTGGCATCCGGTTTGGCTGCAAAACTGAGCCCGGCCTGGACCAGGTTATCCTCGGAGCCGATATCGTGACCCCAATGACGGAAACCTTTCTCCAGCCGCAGGCTGTTGACCGCGTGCAGGCCAACGTTGCGAATATCGAATTCCGCTCCGGCACGTTGTAATTCCGCAAAGACCCTGCTTGTTTCATCTGCAGGTACAAACAATTCCCAGCCGAGCTCACCGACATAAGAAAGACGTTGCAACCAAAGTTTTACACCGGCCACTTTGGCATAGCGTCCACTACCAAAGGTAAAGCCTTCGGGGCTGATATCGGTTTCAGTCAGTTTTTCAAGCACGGCTCGGGCGTTTGGGCCCTGTAAGGCCAGGCAGGCATAATCGGCGCTGATGTCACGAAGTTGTAAAGCCCCCTGTAGCTGCTTTTTCAGATGCCACCAGTCCTTGTTGAGCGAACCAATCCCGGTGGTGATCATAAAGCGGTCCGCATCGGTTCTGGAAACGGTCACATCCGCTTCGATGCCACCGCGTTGGTTTAACCACTGTGTATAGACAAGATTACCCGGCTCCACACCAACATCACCGACACATACCCATTGCAGCGCCTTCTCGGCGTCAGGTCCTGATACTTCAAATTTGCCAAAAGAGGAAATATCATAAATCCCCACACTTTCACGTACGGCCTGGTGTTCTTCGGCGTAAAACTCAAACCAGTTCTGGCGTTTGTAACTATATTGGTACTCGGCCTTGGCGCCGCCTTGTGCAAACCAGTTGGGCCGCTCGTAACCAGCAACTTCACCAAAGCAGGCGCCTTGTTCTTTGAGCACATCATGCAATGGCGATTGTATGCAGTTACGGGCGGTCTGGTACTGATAAAAGGGCCAGTGCATGGCATAGGTATGGCCGAGAGCTTCGGGAATACGTGCTTCGATGTAGGCTTGCTTGCGCTGTACCGGGTGGTGTCGGCGTACATCGCACTCCCAGATATCACCCGGTGGATAGCCATCGACAACCCAGTCCGCCATCAACTTTCCGATCCCGCCACCACCGCCGATACCCTTGGAATTGAGCCCGCAGGCAACAAAAAAGTTGTCCACTTCCGGCGTTGGTCCCAGCAGATGCAAATTATCGGGTGTAAAACTCTCAGGGCCGTTAAAAAACAATCGTATTCCTGTGTCCTCGAGAGCGGGCAGGGTGCCCATACTATTCATCAGGTAGTCTTCGATATGCTCAAGATCACAGGGGAATTCATCAAAACAGAAGTCCTCGGCGATCCGATCCATCGAACATCCACGTGCGTTGTGCTCGAACCAGCCAACCAGCATCTTGCCCGCGTCTTCTTTGAAATAGATGCCTTTGTCAAAATCACGTAATACCGGGCGCTTGGTCAGGCCGTCCATCTTGTCGGTCACCACGTAGTAGTGTTCGCAGGCGTAGAGCGGCAAGTCGACGCCGATTTTGGCGGCGATGTCGCGTGACCAGAGACCACCGGCCAATACCACCTTATCGGCTTTGATCGGCCCCCCCGAAGTCATCACGCCTACCGCTTGACCATGCTCAACCAGTATCTCTTCCACCTTGACGTTTTCGAGTACCTTTCCGCCGTATTTACGCGCACCCTTGGCCAGCGCCATGGTGGTATCGATCGGGTTGGTCTGACCGTCTTTTTCTATGTAAAGGGCTCCTAATATTCCCTCGGTGTTTAGGCCCGGGTAGAATTCAAGCAGTCGTTTTTCGTCAATCATCTCCGACTCCACCCCAAAAACGCTGGCCATGGAGGAGGTCCTGCGCAATTCTTCCAGTCGCTCCTCTGTTCGTGCCACAGACAGGCTGCCTATGCGACGATAACCCGTCGCCTGTCCGGTTTCTTCTTCGAGAGAGGCGTAAAGCTCATGGGTATACCTGGCCAGGTCAGTCAGGTAGGGTGTGGGCCAGAGCATGCTGACCAGCCCAGCCGCATGCCAGGTGGTACCACAGGTAAGTTGTTTCCGCTCCAGTAACACGACCTCGCTGATACCACGTTTTGCCAGGTGATAGGCAATGGAACAGCCAATAATGCCACCGCCAATAATCACGATACTTGCGCTGGACGGGAGAGTTTTCCTGTCTGACATAATGCGTATTCCTCTAAATATTTCTTACCACTGGCTTTAAACCACTGGTACCGGTGTGAACACCAATCAACACACTAAGTTACTCATGATCAACCACTAACACAATTGACATTTATTTTATAAGTGGTAAGTTTTGTTACCATTAACCACTCGAATGACAATGCTTAATAAGGTGATTGCTGCTATGGCCACATCATTAAACTATTCCAAACTGCCGCCATTAAAGGCGTTGCGGGGCTTTGAGAGTACTGCGAGGTTGAGCAGCTACCGCAAGGCTGCCAAAGAGCTGAATCTGACCCACCCTGCCATCAGCCATCAGATTCGAGCCCTGGAAAAAAATCTCGGTGTAAATTTGTTCTTTCGGGAAGGCCGTCAGGCGGTGTTAAGCCCCGAGGGAGAAAAGTTTTATCCCGTTGCCCGCGAAGCGCTGGAAATACTCATTAACGGCAGTGAAGCTATTCGGCGCAGTGCCAGCCAATCCACGCTGCGCATTCAGACATATATCTCGGTATCGCTGCGCTGGCTCTCGCATCGATTACCCCGCTTCAGGGCGCTCAACCCCGAGATTCAGTTGCAATTGATTTCCAGTATTCACCAGCAGGATTTTGACGAAGTTAATGCAGATGTTGGCATGATCTTCTGTCGCAGGCCGCCAGCCGGACAGCTGCACTGGACGCCGCTGATACAGCCAAAACTTTTCCCGGTCTGTAGTCCAGAATTAATTGCCGACAGCAATGGCTGCCTCAGACCTGAAGATTTACTGAATTATCCGTTACTGACCATCACTTCAGAGGTTTGGCAATGGCAGGACTGGTTCGACTCGGCGGGCTTGAGCGATGTAAAAACCCATCACTCGATCAGTGTCGACACGACTGCTATTGCCTTGGAAATGGCGATGGATGGCGAAGGAATTACATTGGTCAATGGTCCTTTTGCAGACAGGGATTTAAAAGCAGGCCGATTGATTCAAGCCGTGCAACACAGTGCAGAGGGCTTGGGAGAGTGGGGGCTAGTATGTCGGAAGGATAGCTTGCATTACCCGCCGGTGCGTGCATTTATAGAATGGCTACAAGCAGATATGAAAAACTACAAATAGGCTGACAGCGGAGCAAATGTCAGCCATAAGACTTGCGAATCATGCGCCATGCGATCCAGGCTGACGGCAGCACCACCAGTGGGCCGGCCAACACCAGCAGAGACTCGCCGCTCAGCCAGTTGATACCGCCACCCACAGCAAGGCTGCCGGTGGCCTGCTGGTACGGTTTCACATAAATGGTCATCAGGAAGACAGAGACGGTGACACTGTAGGCAGCCAGTAGCAGCGGTGCAAAACGGGTAAATTTCAACTTCGAAGCACTTATTTCCTGCTGCGGAACCCGGTGCAGCTGCATTCGGTAGACTTGTTCTTCGCGGCTCACCTGGCTGAAACGTGATAGCAACAATACCACCATCAGGCTGACCAGCCCGCCTAGCAGAATCGGATCCAGCCAGAAGGGCAGTTCGATCCATTCCATGTACTCAAGGGCTTTTGGCACGGCGTTGAATACAAAGCCACTGACGATACCCCAAAAGGCAGCATCAGCCGTGATACGTTTACTCCACACACTCATCAGGGCCACCGGCCCCCAGGATGATGCGAATAATGTACCGACGAAGTAAGTCAGCCAGAAAATATCCACAGGCGAGTAAAAAGCGATCACCAGAATGATCAGCCCGACCGCCAGCATGGTCAGGCGACTGAGCTTCAGCATGCGGTTTTCATCAACAGCATCGTGGCGAAAAAGATCATGACTAACGCTAAAGCCAACCAGCGACAAAAATGTTGATGCCGAGGATAAGCCCGCGGCAGTTATGCCGGCCAGTAACAGGGCCCCCAATATTTCCGGCAACAGGTTCATGGCAGCATAAATGATGACTTCTTCTGACGGCTGGATGCCTGAATCACTAAGATTGATGACGGCGCCGGCGGCATACAGGGTCAGTTCCATCAGCATCAGAAAAATGGCCGCGATACAGGCTGCGCGAATCACCACATGCTCATCGCGCGCAATCAGGTAGCGGCTGGACTGCCAGGGACTGACCGCATATACCAGGCCCCAGGCCATGGCCAGCGTGATGTTCCACAAGGTGAAATCCAATACAGATGTGAAGGGTGTGTCGTCGCCTACCATGCCATGCCAGGCCATCAGGTCGGGTTTTTCCGGTAGCACGGCGAGCCGCTGTACGGCCGTTGCCCAGCCGCCGGCATCCTGCACCAGGAAAATCAGGGACAGGACGGCCACCGAGGTGAATAATCCGAACATCAGGGTATCGGTCAGAATCACACCACGCGTACCCGAGTACATGGTGAATGCCGTGTAGCTGAACCAGCTGATAATTAGCGCCTGCGTGAAGCTGAAATCGGTGATGTGGGTAAGTAGAAAAGCGACACCCTGGGTGACTGCTAAAAGGTAGCCGCCAAGACCAAAAATAATGGTGATGCCCGCCGCCGTCTGCACACGTTGCGAATTGAAGCGTTGGCCAAAGTAGTCTGCCACGGTAATTGCCCGGCTTCGACGCAGATAGCGTCCAAACAGCAGTGCACCAAATATATAACCCATGGCTGCAATCGGCGGCCACAGCAGGTAGGGACCGGCCTGGCCTTCATAAACAAAGCCGGTTTCGCCGAGGAAAATATTGGTGCTGAGCACACTGGCAACCAGCGTACCAACAATCAGCACGGTAGGCGCACGGCGACCGGCGACGAAATAATCTTCCAGTTTTTTGACCCGACGACCTGCGTAATACCCGACCGCAATGTAAATGACGAGGCTGGTCAGTATCGTTCCGGAATAGATGTCCATCGAAATATGACCCCGGTGGGCTTACGCCTTGTTTATGGTTTAAATCTGGAAGGACCGGTCAGCTTGCTTGCGACCTTGTTTGAGACTGTCGAAACTGGGCCGGGGTCTGTCCGCTGACCCTCTTGAACGCCGTGTAAAACGAAGAATTGGAATTAAACCCGGCTGCCAGGGCAATGCTCAGAACCGATTGCGGCTGACTCTCCGGATCGCTGAGCATTTGCTTGGCGTAATCAACCCTGTGATGGTTGAGGTAGTCAAAAAAGCTCATGCCATAGCCGGAATTGATGACCTGCGACAGGTGATTGACCGAACAATCAACACAGGCCGCCAACACCGGTAAAGTCAGGTCCGGTTGCAGAAATGCCATCTCGATACGCATCAGGTTTGCCAGTCGCTGCTTGTATTTTTCCAGCTGTGTCTTGCACAGGCCTGACTTGGTATATTTCTGATTGTGTGTGCCGTTCGAGACAAGCTGATTATTTTCGGTAGAAGAAAATTGGCCGGGCATACTGTAATAATCAAGAATCCTGATTGCCCCGTCGCCATCAATCGTCATGAACTCCGAGCCAAAAAAACTATCCGCAGACGAGTCTGGCTGTGATACCCGATATTGAAATGCGATGGTGGATTTGCCTTTCAGAACTTCACCGATCAACTTGTAATGGTGGTTGTTGGAAGCAAAAAACCGCGTCAGGCTGCTCAGCAGTTCTTCACGTGAGTGCTGTTCATGAATGGGAATATCGCAGTAGGTTCCGTCGGCAGTAAGATGTTCTGCCACAAGTTTGGCATCGTGCTGATTCCACGCATCGAAGTAGCTTTCTACGAATGCCATCGTACGCACTCAGATTTCTCCGATCAGAATTGACTGTGCACATCCTACTTCAGTTTAATCTTTGATGAAATACGTTTATTTATTTTGAACGAATCAGAAATCCGCAGGCGGAGTCGCGCGGGCCCTTGCCGGTGCCCAGAATTGCCCCTTAACAACTGTGCATAATACGACCTTGCGGTATTGACGTAACTCTTTCTGGTAGTAAACATCTGCCCAGATGTCCCCTTGCAGAAACTCTGTTTTGATCATCGCCAGCGCAATGTTGGCCTTGACTGCGGGTGACCACATGGCGGAAGTTACATAGCCGATATCCTGTGAACAGCGTTCATTTTTGTACAGGATAGCCTCCACGGCAGGTTTATTTCCGGGGATGTCCAGACGGGTCAGGGTGTATTTCGTACCTTGCTCCTTTTCTTTCAACAAGGCGCTGCGACCGTTGAAGTGCGGCTTTTTGAAATCAACCAGCCAGCCAAGATTCAGCTCAAATGGTGACTGGTCATGCTCAAAATGAATGGTCTTGAGTGCTTCGTGGAACTCCAGTTCCGGCATAATAAAGCCGGCTTCAAGACGTGCCATATTGGTGGCGGCCTCCCCAAATGGCTGGATACCGTAATCAGCGCCGGCCGCATACAAGTCATCCCACAGATCCAGGGCCAGCTCGGGTTTTACCCACAGCTCGTAGCCAAGATCGCCGGTAAAGCCGGTACGTGACACCATCATTGTGTCGCCGTGGAAGGGAAAGTGCCTTATATCAAAGGGCTTGGCAGTTTCTATACCCTCAAGACCCATTTTTTTCAAAACAGCGCAGGTCGTTGGTCCCTGGAAGGCGAGGGCGGCAATCTCATCGGACATATCAGTAATCGTGACATCAGCAAAACCAAAGGCACTCATTTTTAACCAGGCACTGTTGGGACTGCCGCAAGTCAGCATGAATTTGTCTGCGGCCAGTCTGAAAATCGTGCCGTCATCAATGACACGGCCTTCATCAGTACACCAGACGGTATACATCACGCGGTTGGGCCCCAGCTTTGAAACATCGCGGGTTAGCATGCGATTGAGCATGGCTTCGGCATCACGCCCCTCAATGTAATACTTCTGCATCGGGCAGATGTCATAGGTGGCACAACTATTGCGCACACAAAAGTACTCATATTCCGCGTCGTAGTAACATTCAGCGAATTTGTAACCATTCCAGGCAAACCAGGCATCACGGATATTCAAGGCTGCTGCGCGCGGATAGAAAGCGGTCCTTTTCAGCCGCTCACCTGCGTATTGGTCTACTGCATTCATAGGCTATTCGTCGTAAAAGTCATCTTGGGGAACCGTGTTGGGTCGTTTCAGGTCGATCAATATTTCACGGGCAGCATTGGCTCCACAGGCTGCCGACACACCGCCGCCCGGATGCGTCGAGGAACCACACATATAGAGATTTTTAATTGGCATGCGATATTGCGAATAACCCGGGAAAGGCCGATTAAAAAACAGTTGGTCGATGGTCAGTTCACCCTGGAAAATATTGCCTTCTGTCAATCCGATTTCGTTTTCGATGTCCTGCGGTGTGCGCACTTCCATATGCACGATCAGATCTTTGAAGCCCGGGCTGTAACGTTCGATCTTGTCGATCACCGACTGCCCGAAGCGATCACGTTTTTCGGCTGTCCAGGGGCCGTCAGCCAGTACCGCCGGGCAATACTGGACAAAATTCGACATCCAGTGCTTCCCGGGTGGTGCGACGGTCGGGTCCCAGGCCGATGGTATGACAGACTCAATAAAGGGGTCGTCGGACCAGCGTCCGTGTTTCCAGCAGTCGTAGGCCCGCTCCATGGTTTCCAGCGAGCCGGAGAACGTCTGTCCGCCGCGATTGATATAACGATTGTCTGGTAATTCGTTAAATTTTGGTACGGCGGAGAGTGCAATATTGACCTTGCCGGAGGAACCGCGAATCTTGAAGTTTTTTGCCTTCTCGTAAATGCCCGGTGGCAGATCCTCGCGCTTCACGATCTTGGTAAAGGTCCTTTTGGCATCGAGGTTTGAAACCACAATACGCGCAGTTATCTCATCGCCGTTCTCCAGGACTACACCGGTAGCTTTACCATTCTTTACTACCAGATTCTTGACACCCGCTTCTGTGCGAATTTCGCCGCCATTCTGCTGCAATGCACCGGCGATGGCATTGGAAATGGCACCCATGCCACCGCGTGCCAGTCCCCATGCGCCGATATTGCCATCGACATCACCCATTACATGGTGGAGCAGGATGTAGGCAGAGCCCGGTGAGTAAACACCCAGTGCCGTGCCAATAATACCTGGACTGGCCATGGCGGCCGTGATCAGGTCGTTCTCAAAATAATCCTCGAGATATTCTGCCGCACTCATGGTGAAGAACCTGATGTACTCGTAAATTTCCTTTTCACCCATCGTCCACATCTGCTTACCCAACCACAGCAATTCCCTGATGTCCCGCGGCTTGAATGAGGTCGGGTCCGGAGGTGTACGCAAAAGGGTTTTACGTATGAACTGGGCGTACCTGGCCATGTCGGTATGGAAACGAGACATGGCATCCGCGTCGTGTGACGAATGACGTTTTAATTCGAGGTAATTTGCTTCCGAATTGGTATAAGACTTCAGCGTCCGGCCATCATCCGCAAAATTGACTGTACCCAGATAGGGCACCAGTAAAAGGCCATGCCTGCTCAGGTCAAGATCACGGTGTATCGCCTGGCGCAACATACTGCAGACGTATGAACAACTTGAATATTGCCAACCCTGGTGCATTTCCCGGGTAACCGCAGCGCCGCCTATGTAGTCATTTTTCTCCAGCACAACGACGTTTAAGCCTGCCTTTGCCAGGTAAGCGGCATTGGTCAGACCATTGTGGCCCGCACCGATGATGATGGCATCGTAGGCATTGTTCATCGCAGGATTTCCTGCGCCGCGTTGTGGCCCGGCCCACCGGTCAGGTCACCACCCGGGTGGCTGCCGGCACCGCAAATATACAAACCGGGTATTGGCGTGCTGTATTGTGCTGCCTCATAGGTCGGGCGCATCATCAATGCCTGGTCCAGTGCGAATTCGGTGTGGTGCCAGTGCCCACCGGTCACGTTGTAGTCACGTTCCAGGTCCAGGGGTGTCAGCAATTCCTGGTGAATAATTTGTTGCCGTATCTCGGGAGCATAGCGGGCGATTGTATCGATGATGCGCTGCGAAAATGCCTTGCGTGTTACCTCGTCCCAACCGCTTTTGTGCTGGTAGGGTGCATACATGACATGGGCTGAGAGCACATGTTGCCCCTCAGGCGCCAGGCTGGCGTCATAGATGCTGGGAATCAGGATTTCCATCACCGGATGCTGCGAACATTCACCATATTTGGCGTCATCGAAGGCGAATTCGATGGCGTCCATTTCCGGGGCAATGATTAACCGGCCAGTAGGGTTTTCAAGGCCGGTGAAGTTTGGCAGGCCGCTCAGTGCAAGGTGCAACTTTGCAACGTATCCGTGGCAGCGCAAACGTCGGATCCGGTTAGTGAATTCGATTTCCAGGTGCTCTACGCCAAGCAGTTTCAGGAATGTAGTTTGTGGGTCCGCCGAAGAGATGACGCGGACTGCCTCGATGGTCCCGCCATTGGCCAGTTGCACGCCATGTGCATGGGGCCCTTCTTCATCTGCCCGCACCAGGATGCGCTCAACGGCTGTTCCAGTGCGGATTTCGGCGCCGGATGCGCTGGCTGCAGCAAGCAGCGCTTCTATCAGGCCGCCGACACTGCCTTGTTGTTCACCTGCCCTGCGATAAAACATGGCCAACACCGCATTATTAGGTGACCGCGGTGCTAGTTTTGAGCCAATCAACCCGTCCCAGCTCAATACCGCTTTCAGGATTTCATTATCGAAGTTCTCATCCATCAGATCACGGGTTGGTAGTGCAGTGACACGCAGGAACTCACGCATGTCCGCTTTACCGAGCATCCGTATGTTCAGTCCGATATGCCCAAATGTCAGTAAGTCGGCCAGGCTGTTGTTACCAACCCGCGGCATGGTTTTGAGCCAAAACGGTTTTAATTTATCAGCAAAGCGCTGCATCAAACTGGAGAAATTCCGGTACGAACTAATATCGCTTTCCGCAACACCAGACAGCATATCTCTGTGCACGACGACGTGGTCTGCTTCAAGGCTTAACCCAATGGTTGGCAACGGCTCTGTAGAATCGCCAAAGCCAAAAGATTCAAGCTGCAGATCCTTGATGATTTTAGCCGGGAAATGATTAACCGAGTGCGCGACTGATGTTTTGAAGCCAGGATGGAATTCACGAATGGCGGCCAGTCCACCGGCTGTATCCGAAGACTCGAGCACCAGTACGCTCTGACCCTTCTTTGCCAGGTAGGCAGCACAGACCAAGCCGTTGTGACCGGCACCAATGATGATCGAGTCGAATTGATTCAAGTTGAATTACCCGTTGTTCACCAACTGTTTTGACTCAACAGCCTAGATATCAACGCCTTTGCAAAACAACCTCGCCTATACGCTCGAAGCAGGCTAAAGAAGTCATGATCATATGGAGACGATTCAACGGTGGACATGAATGTCCACTCTACTAATTCACCTGGAGTGAATTTAATCCTGTTCCTACAAGCAATGGCTGCAATTGCCATATCGGCCTGTGTTTGATTGTTTTAAGGTTAAACAACGAATGATAAAGATGAAATATACTTAAAAAGGTAATATCATGTTAAGTATTATGAAAACTGTCACGATAAAAGCTGATGCAGAGTTTGATGCCTTACTCAATCGTCTGGCTGGGCGACTTAGTACCACCAAGAGTCGCGTTATCAGGGATGCGGTGAGGAATTACCAACGCTATCTTGATCGCGAAGACCTGCGTAAAGCGATAGGATCTGCTTCGCTCAGAACACGGGCGCAAGCACTCGATATTTCTGCCGAATTTGATCTTGCCAACGCTGATGGCTTATAGGCGTGGCGGTGTGTACCTGGTCAATCTCAATCCTTCAAGGGGAACTGAACCGGGAAAGATGCGTCCGTGCATAGTCATGCAAAGCAATTTTCTCAATAACGTCGAACACCCAAGCACAACCGTTCTTCCA
>Ga0114950_10003721_pt1 | contig 11800 bp, 12 predicted proteins | sample N075metaG_FD_83503 | JGI IMG/M metagenome (GOLD analysis project Ga0114950, IMG submission 83503) | Deep subsurface microbial communities from Kermadec Trench to uncover new lineages of life (NeLLi) - N075 metaG | ecosystem: Environmental > Aquatic > Marine > Ocean trench > Sediment | place...
GCGTCAAGCGAAGCGGTGGCTGGTTTGTTATTTCACCGCGTAGACGGCGAATTCCACCAGGCCGACATTGCCGCCATTGCTGGCAACCACGTCGAGGCGCAGCGATTTGGCGGTCACGTCGATGGCGAAGCGGTAGGGCTTGCTGGCGTCGGGCAAAGTGTAGGGGCCCAGCACCACGCCGCTGTCGGTGGTCAGCGTGAATTTATAGATCTGCGCGGTATCGTTGCTCATGGAGCGGGTCCACACTTCGACGGCGCCGAGCCGGGCTTCGCGCGCCAGGGCGATTTCGACGAAGCCGCCATCGCCATCGCCATCGGTCGACCATTCGGTGGTGCGCTGGCCGTCGATGGCGCTGTTGGCGCCCCAATATCCGTCGTTGGCGGCGCCGCCATAATTGCTGCTGACGGCGACGATGCGCGCACCCGCGGAAAGGCTGGCCAAATTGACCGCCGCCGCTGCCGCGGCTTTGGGGGTGCGGAACGTCATCACCGCGCTGGCGTACAGCGTGCCGTCGGCCGCCGTTCCCTGAACCCGGTAATGGTAGAGGGTGTCGGCCTTCAGGCCGCTGATCGCCGGACGGTGGTCGGTATGGGCGCCGCCGCCCATATCCTGGTCCACCGCCAACTGACCGAAGGCCGGGGTTTCGCCATAGACCACCGAACACGCCAAGGGTATGCGCGAGACGAACCGCAAGGTTCCGTCCCGGCTGCTCAAATCGGCGATGCGCGGCGGCCCGTCGGTAAAGACATCCTCGATGGGCCGGACGGTCAGCGCCGTCGCTTGTGCCGATTGCGCGTGCGTCGGCGATGCCGCAAACACGGCGACGATTGTGAATAGAAAAGCTCCGGAAACGAGCTTGCGCATGATGTCACCTCGGATGGCCATGTAAATATTAGGGTATATATTAGGCGATCTATATGTAACCGCGCCGCCCTTGTGTCATCTCACCATTCGGTGATGGCATCTATTAGCGTCAAAGTTTTTTGCAAAACTTTTGCCCGGGCGCCAGCGCTACGCCATAGTGCGCCCTGCCCGTCACCTTGACGCAACTACGTCGAACAAAGAGCCCGAACCATGCTGCAACTGGCACAGAACATTTCCCGGCTGGGAACTGAGTCCGCGTTCGACGTGCTGGCCCGCGCCGAAGCGCTGCGCCAGCAGGGACACGACATCATCAATCTTGGCATCGGCCAGCCCGACTTCCGGACGCCCGACCATATCGTCGAGGCGGCGGTGAAAGCGCTGCAGGATGGCCACCACGGCTATACGCCGGCGCCCGGCATTTTGGCGCTGCGCGAAGCCGTCGCCGCCGATATTCAGCGCCACCGCGGCGTCACCGTGGATCCCAATAATATCGTCTGTGTACCTGGCGGCAAGGTGACGATGTTTTTCGCCATCCTGATGTTCGGCGAGCCGGGCGCCGAGATTATGTATCCCAATCCGGGCTTCCCGATCTATGAGTCGGTGATCAACTATTCCGGCGCCACGGCGGTGCCCATTCCGCTGATCGAGGAGAAGGACTTTTCCTTCGACGCCGAGGAAGTGTTGTCGTTGATCACGCCGAAGACCCGGCTGATCATCCTCAACACGCCGACCAACCCGACCGGCGGCGCCGCGCCGCGCGCGGAAATCGAAAAACTGGCCGCCGGGCTCGAGGCGCATCCCCATGTGGCCATCCTGGCCGACGAGATTTATTCGCAGATGACCTATGACGGCCACGAACATGTCAGCCTGCTGACGTTCGAGAGCCTGCGCGACCGGCTGATCCTGCTCGATGGCTGGAGCAAGACCTATGCGATGACCGGCTGGCGGCTGGGGTATGCTGTATGGCCGGAGACTCTGGTCGGCCACGCGACGCGGTTGGCGATCAACTGCCATTCCTGCGTCAACGCGGCGACCCAGTTCGCCGGCATCGCCGCGCTCGAAGGCCCGCAGGATTCGGTCCGCGAGATGGTCGCCGCCTTCGACGAGCGGCGCGGCGTGATCGTCGACGGCCTGAATGCCATTCCGGGATTTTCGTGCCGCACTCCAATGGGCGCGTTCTACGCCTTCCCCAACATCACCGGCACCGGCCGCTCGGCCCGCGAGATTCAGGACACGTTACTGGAAAAGGCCGGGGTGGCCACCGTCGCCGGCACCAGCTTTGGACATCTGGGCGAAGGCTATGTGCGGTTTTCATATGCCAATTCGGTGGATAATATACGCACCGCGTTGACCCGTGTCGCGGATACCCTCTCGATCTAGGGGCACACTACCATTGCCTATTATTTCGTCACCTTGCCAATGTTTTAGGCATCACCTTGACGGAAAATCGAACAAATAGTCGTTATTTTCATATGCTTGCCCGTTTGGAGAGCAATCGGGAATTGGCACACATCGTGCGTACTCTTGGCGGAGATCATCCTGGTGTCCACGCGGCCTCGCATCCGCATAACAACGGAAAGAAAAATCAGATGAAGAAAATTGAGGCAATAATCAAACCTTTCAAACTCGACGAGGTTAAAGAAGCTTTGAACGAAGTCGGGCTGAAGGGTCTGACAGTCATTGAGGCCAAGGGTTTTGGCCGCCAGAAGGGCCATACCGAGCTGTACCGGGGCGCCGAATATGTCGTCGATTTTTTACCCAAGGTGAAAATAGAACTCGTCATCGACGATAACCTCGCCGAACGGGCGATCGAGGCCATTCAGGAAGCGGCCCACACGGGCCGTATCGGCGATGGCAAAATTTTTGTCTCGACAATCGACGAAGCAATACGTATTCGCACCGGCGAACGCGGTATAGAAGCCATCTAACAATTCCTCGTCCAGGGACCGCCGCGTCCGGGCGCTTCACAGATACGAATTCAATTAACGAAAACCGACGGGGGGGGTACCCACATAATGTCCGACGCCCAGACAATCATGGACATGATCAAGGAGAACGACGTTGAATTCGTCGACATGCGTTTCACTGACCCGCGGGGCAAGTGGCAGCACACGGCGCAGCATGTCTCGACGATCAATGACGACTTCTTCACCGACGGCATCATGTTCGATGGATCGTCGATCGCCGGCTGGAAGGCGATCAACGAGTCCGATATGACGCTGATGCCGGATTTGGCGACGGCGATCATGGATCCGTTCACCGCCCAGCCGCAATTGATCCTGATCTGCGATGTGCTGGAGCCGACGACCGGCGAGCCCTATGCGCGCGACCCCCGCAGCACGGCGAAAAAGGCCGAGGCCTATATGCGCTCGACGGGCGTCGGCGATACCGCTTATTTCGGCCCCGAGGCCGAGTTCTTCGTCTTCGACGATGTGCGCTTCGACGTGTCCATGAACCAGACCTTCTATCAGATCGACAGCGACGAAGGCCCCTACAACTCGGGCAACGATTACCCCGAGGGTAACTTCGGTCACCGGCCCGGGATCAAGGGCGGCTACTTCCCGGTGCCACCGGTCGATTCCATGACCGATCTGCGCGCCGAAATGGTGACCCAGATGATCTCCATGGGCCTGGCGATGGAAAAGCACCATCACGAGGTGGCGCCGAGCCAGAACGAATTGGGCCAGAAGTTCGATACATTGGTGACCACCGCCGACCAGGTGCAGATTTACAAATATGTCGTGCATATGGTCGCCCACCAGTACGGCAAGACGGCCACCTTCATGCCCAAGCCCGTCCTCGACGACAATGGCTCGGGCATGCACGTCCATCAGTCGATCTGGAAAGACGGCAAGCCCCTGTTCGCCGGTTCGGGGTATGCCGATTTATCGGAGACGGCGCTGTACTACATCGGCGGTATCATCAAGCACGCCCGCGCGATCAACGCCTTCTCCAACCCCACGACCAACAGCTACAAGCGCCTGGTCCCGGGCTTCGAGGCGCCGGTGCTGCTCGCCTACTCGGCGCGCAACCGCTCGGCGTCGTGCCGCATTCCGTTCTCGGCCAGCCCCAACGGCAAGCGCGTCGAGGTCCGCTTCCCCGACGCCTTGGCCAACTCGTATCTGGCGTTCTCGGCCATGTTGATGGCCGGCCTCGACGGTATCGAAAATAAAATCCATCCGGGCGATCCGATGGACAAGGACCTCTACGACCTGCCGCCCGAGGAACTATCGGGCGTGCCGACGGTCTGCTCATCGCTGCGCCAGGCGATCGAGTCCCTGGACGCGGATCGCGATTTCCTCAAGAAGGGCGATGTCTTCACCGATCATCTGATCGACGGCTATATCGAACTCAAGGAAGAGGAAACGCTGGCGTTCGAGCAGGCGCCCCATCCGATCGAGTTCCAGATGTATTACTCGTCGTAGGCGATCTCTTTAAGCACCCAACCCCTCGTCGATCGACAAGCCAGGATGAGGGGTTGGGTTATTTAATCATCCTAAACAAACACACCTCATGCTAAGCTTGTCGAAGCACGAGGTGCGTTTTTTCTTGCCGCCACTCAAGACCACCTGGTCCGCGGTTTCTCCTGCTCGACGCCGTCCACATAGACCGCATCGACCTTCTCGTTGAAAAAACACAGATAGTCCTGGATACGGGCGCTCTCGTGCACCGGGTCGGGGTAATACCAGACGATATCCTCGTGGACGTCGGCGCCCACCTTGACCGAATGATAACTGGCGGCGCCCTTGTAGGGACACTGGGTTTGGGTGCCCGAAGGCAACAACTCGCCGCTCACATCCTCGCGGGGGATGTAATAGCGCGTCGGCAGATTAGTTTCGAACAGGAACCGCGCGCGGCTGGTTTCGGCCACCGTCTCGCCGCCCAACACGATGCGCACCGGGCGCGAACTCTCGAGGATGTCGATGCGCACCCGCGGACTGCGGGCGTGAACGAACACTTCCTCGTCTTCCTCGTACCAATGCTCGACACGGTTCCAGTACAGCGCCACATAGTCCTTCAGGCCAACGACCTCGTCGAACGGCAGCTCGTAGCTCCACACGGCGTTCTCCGCCGTTTGGCCGTTCACCACTATCGAGAAGTAATTGGCGTCACCCTTGAACGGGCAGTGCGTGGAATGCTCGGTCGTCACCAAATGCGCCATCGCCACATCGGCGCGGGGAAAATAATAGACCGGCACATGGTTGGCCTCATAGACAATCAGGGCGCTTGTCGTATCGACGATGTCCGCGCCGGCGAAGGTTACCCGCACCCGTTTCGGGCTCGGTTCGAATTCGACGAAATGCGCCGGGTTGTCCCGATAGCCAGGTCCCGGTCCCGCGGTTTCACCCGCGCTTGGTGGGGCCGCGCTCATGAGCTTCCCGCGCCCGGGCTCGCCTTGCCGGTTTTCATATCGACGTCCATCTCCGCGCCGCCATAACCATGCACCTTGTCGTGGGCGCGCACCCTTACCTTCGCCAGCCCGGCGGGTATGCGCACCCCGCCAAGGCTGCGCGTGAACGGCTGCTCATTGTCGTGGGGATGCGCCAGCACGCGGGTGTCGATCACCTCGCCGTCCGGTGTCAGCACCTCCCACTTGTTGGCGTAGTGATCCCAACCGGCATCGGCGTGACGCACCGTGACGGCAAAATTATAGGTCGCGCCGCTCTGGGTCATGCGAACGCCGACCACGTCGGCCTCGCCGGCGCTGGCGGGGCTGGCGATGATAAAAGTGGCGCCAACTATCGCGGCGCCAATAATCGCGCGCGGGATCAATCGTTTCATGCTTCCTCCGTGTCCCGGGACAATTTGCGGGGTGTCCCGTCATCTCCTATTGCCACATAAGTGAACACGCCTTCGGTCACTTTTTCGCGTTCGAAGGTGGCGCTGCGCAGGGCCCACACCTCGATGCGGTAGGTCATTGATGTGGAGCCGACCTTGATCAGATCGGCATAGCAGGAAACCACATCGCCAACTTTCACCGGCTTGCGGAAGGTCATGGACTCGATGGCGATGGTAACCGCGCGGCCGCGCGAATAATTGCGCCCGGCGATGCCGCCGGCGATATCCATTTGCGCCAGCAACCAGCCGCCGAAAATATCGCCGTTGGCGTTGGTATCGGCTGGCATGGCGGCGGTCTGTATGGACAATTCGCCGCGCGGTCCTTGATCTTGGCTGTTTTCCACCGATTTAGCCATCGCCCTGCCTCCCGACTGAACATCTCAATCAAAAACTAATACTATCGCGGGATGCTGCCGCTAGCGCGCCCTTGGCGAATCTCTCGCCGTCGCGCAAATAAGACAGCGTATCGCGCCATCCGCGCTACGCCGCATCAGTTAGTCCATAACAGGAATTGGTCAAAGTGGCGAAGGCAGCCAAAAAGAAACCCGCCGACTTATTCGACGAAGCCCCAAAAAAGCCCCCCGGCAAGGCGACGAAGAAAGAGCGCGCCTACACGGCCAAGGATATCGAGGTCCTCGAAGGCCTGGAGCCGGTGCGCAAGCGGCCGGGCATGTATATCGGCGGCACCGACGAACGCGCGCTGCACCATCTCGCCGCCGAGGTGCTCGACAACGCCATGGACGAGGCCGTATCCGGTCATGCGGACCGCATAGAGGTTTTGCTGGCCGACGACGGAACCCTGACAATAATCGATAATGGACGCGGCATTCCCATCGACCCGCATCCGAAATTCAAAACCAAGTCGGCGCTCGAAGTGATCCTGACGATGCTGCATTCGGGCGGCAAGTTCAACGATAATGTCTACCAGACCTCGGGCGGCCTACACGGCGTCGGCGTCAGCGTCGTCAACGCCCTGTCGGAGAGCCTGCATGTGGAAGTCGCCCGCGACCGTCAGGTGTGGGCGCAGGACTACGAGCGCGGCAAACCGAAGACCAAACTGAAGAAAGTGAAGGCGTCGCAAAACCGCCGCGGCACGCTGCTGACGTTTCTGCCCGACCCCGAGATATTCGGCGAGGCGGCGCGGTTTTCGCCCCGCCGGCTCTACGAGATGGCGCGCTCGAAGGCCTATCTGTTTCGCGGCGTCGAAATCCGCTGGTCGTGCACGGACAAACTGGCCGCCAGCGGTAAGGTGCCGGCGCAGGATACCCTGCACTTCCCCGGCGGTATCCTCGACTATTTGCGCTCCACCATGGGCGACCGTCCCCTGATCGGCGCCGCGATATTCAGCGGGCGAAGCGACCTCAACGGCACAAATGGGCAAGTGGAATGGGCCATTTGCTGGCCCGCCGACAGTGAGGGTTTCGTCAATTCCTATTGCAATACGGTGCCGACGCCCGAAGGCGGCAGCCATGTCGCCGGCATCCGGGCGGCGCTGACCAAGGGGTTGAAGGGTTATGGCGAGCTGACCAACAACAAGCGCGCCAACCGGGTCACCGCCGACGATATTTTCGACGGCGTCGCCATCATGTTGTCGCTGTTTATCAGTGAGCCGCAGTTCCAGGGTCAAACCAAGGAGCGGCTGTCGATGCCCGAAGCCGCCCGCGTCGTCGAAGCCCAGCTAAAGGATTATTTCGATCTCTTCCTGTCGGCCGATCACGGCACCGCCGATGCGTTGCTCGATTGGGCCATCGAACGCGCCGAGGAGCGGCGGCGGCGGCGCGCGGACCGCGAACTTACCCGCAAATCGGCGACCCGCAAGGTGCGCTTGCCGGGCAAGCTGGCCGATTGTTCGCGCAAAACCGCTGAGGGAACCGAGCTGTTCATCGTCGAGGGCGATAGCGCCGGCGGGTCGGCCAAGCAGGCGCGCAACCGCGAAACCCAGGCGATCCTCCCCTTACGCGGCAAAATATTGAACGTCGCCAGCGCCACCGCCGAAAAGCTGGCCGCCAATCAGGAACTGAACGATCTGATACAGGCGCTGGGCTGCGGCTCTGGCAAAACCTTCGATTTGGCGAAACTGCGCTACGAACGCATCGTCATCATGACCGACGCCGATGTCGATGGCGCCCATATCGCTTCGCTGTTGATGACGTTTTTCTACCGCGAGATGCCCAAACTGGTCACCGACGGCCATTTGTTCCTGGCCGTGCCGCCGCTCTACCGCCTGTCGCGCGGCGGCGAAATTCGCTACGCCATCGACGATAAAGAGCGCAAACGGCTGTTGGCCGATGTGTTTTCCGGCAGCGGGAAAGTCGAGACCAGCCGGTTCAAGGGGTTGGGCGAAATGCCGCCGGCGCAACTCAAGGAAACCACCATGAACCCGGCCAAACGGGTGCTCATCCAGGTTAAGCTGTCGCCCGCCACGACGACGGACAAGGAAGAGGCCGAGGAGGCCAAATTGACGGCGCAACTGGTCGAACAATTGATGGGCCGCAAACCCGAAAAACGCTTCGCCTTTATCCAGGAAAACGCCCGATTCGTCGCCGATCTCGATGTCTGAGCCCCGTTAGGCTAACCGCAATTTGATCACATTTGAGTGTTTTCGCGGCAGCGGAAGGAATAATCTGGCCGAACATCTGTGTATCCACTGTAGACGTCGTCATATCTGTAACAATCACGCAGACGGATGCTGATCATGAAAATGCGACTGACCCCTCTCAAACCGGGCTTGGTAACGGCGCTCGCCGCCGTAACGTTGGCGGCTTGCGCCGGCGGCGTAACCGTTACGCGCGACGATGTCGCGACGAGTTACCAGCCGGAAGAGCTTTATGTTGTCGCTACGGGTGAAAACGAGCTCAGGACAATCGTCGTCGGAAATCCCTACGATATGCCGAAGGGCGCGTTCCAGGCGGCGGTTTTAGCGAGTCTTGACGGACGCCATTTAGGGCCGCGGCTGAACCTGTCGGTCGACCCCAAGCGCGAGGATGCCCGCCGGCGCCATGTGGTGCTGGCGTTCAACCCCACAAAAATAAGCCAAACCGACGATTTGTGCTCCGGCGTGGCGTTGGATACGGCGAAAGTCGCCGCCACCGGCGGCAGCCTCACGGTCACCGCTGTCTATTGCGCGGGCGGCCAGTACCTGACCCAGGCGACCGCCAGTTCCAATGGCGTGAGCGGCTCCGATACGGCGCAATTCCGCGCGCTGATGACGCAATTGGCCATCGCGCTGTTCCCGCCGCAAAACCCGCACAGCCGTCAGGACGAGCCCTGCACCGATAACTGTTAGCCGGAAGAACGCGCTTCAGCCGTAGAGCAGCCATTGGCGCAGCAGCGCGGTCAGGGCCTGGGGCTGTTCCATGGTCGACAGATGGCCGCAGTCTTCGATAACCGCCAATTGAGCTGCCGGTATGGCGGCGGCCATATCCTCGACCGTATCTGCCGCCGGTGACCGTGGCGACCTGGCAGCCGGCTATATCGACCAGATAACGCGCCTGGTGCGCCCATAGCACCGCATCGCACAACAGGTCGGGCACCATGAGTAAATTCACCCCAATACTCACAATAGATTCTCTTTAAATCGAAATATAAAATTAACCATATTAACAAATTATGTGTTCGCGCGGTCGTAGACCGTTAGGTGTTAGCTCTATAGAACTTGGTTCTGTAAGGCGTTGGGAATAATCGCTGGACATTCCCCGACGGAAAGCCAATTTATGTGCGGTGCAGCATCCAGCCGTACAATCATTAAATTTGAAAGCCCACATGAAATTTGAAGACCTTGGACTAAGTCCTGAGTTGCTGAGCGCCATTACTGACGCCGGCTACACCGAACCGACCCCCATCCAAGCACAAGCAATCCCACATTTATTGATGGGCCGCGATGTGCTGGGTATCGCCCAGACGGGCACCGGCAAGACCGCCGGATTCACCCTGCCGATGATCGAGATATTGGCCGCCGGACGGGCGCGCGCGCGCATGCCGCGGTCGTTGATCCTGGAGCCGACACGCGAGCTGGCGGCCCAGGTCGCCGAGAATTTCGAGGTCTACGGAAAAAATCACAAGCTGTCGATGGCGTTGCTCATCGGCGGCGTGTCGTTCGTCGAGCAAAACGAAAAGCTCGACCGCGGCGTCGATGTGTTGATCGCCACCCCGGGCCGCCTGATCGACCAATTCGAGCGCGGCAGAATATTGCTCGCGGACATTAAAATACTGGTCGTCGACGAGGCTGACCGGATGCTCGACATGGGGTTTATCCCCGACGTCGAGAAAATCATGAAATTACTGCCGCCGCTGCGTCAAACGGCGATGTTTTCGGCCACCATGCCGCGCGAAGTTCAGCGGCTGACCGATTCCTACATGATGAACCCGCGTAAGGTGGAGGTTGCACCGCCGGCCTCGGCCGCCGAAACCGTGATCCAGAGTCTGGTGAACGTTAATGGCGGCTTTACCGAAAAACGCAAAGCGCTGCGCGATCTGATCAAATCCGAGAAAGTCCGCAACGCGATCGTGTTTTGCAACCGCAAGCGCGATGTCAAAGTCGTCGATCAATCGTTACGCCGCCACGGCGTGAATGCCGCGGCACTGCATGGCGATCTGCCCCAATCGGTCCGCATGGCGACCCTGGAAAAATTCAAGGCTGGCGAAATAGACATCCTGGTCGCCAGCGACGTTGCCGCGCGCGGCCTCGATATCGACGATATGAGCCATGTCTTTAATTTCGACGTGCCCATGAACCCGGAGGATTATATTCACCGGATTGGCCGTACCGGCCGCGCCGGACGCGAAGGCCACTCCATCACGTTGGCAACCTCGGCGGATGGAAAATATGTCCAGCAGATCGAAAGGCTGATCGGCAACAAGATCGGCATGGCGAAGGCATCTGACCAATCAGACAAACAAACGCCAACCGAAACGAAAGATAAAACCGAAAGCGCCCCAGGGCCGGAACAAAAGCCGCCCCGCAAACGCGCCGACAGCCGCCACAAATCCACCGCCACGCCGGCGTCCGCCACTAAAAAACCTACTGCTACCGCCAAGCCGCAGACCGAAAAACATCCGCCGCAAACGGGCACAGCCCCCGAAACCGGCATGGGTGACCACGTCCCCGCTTTCCTGCAGCGATAATTTAGCTGCATGGCGGTCCAACAGCCGGTATCCTGTAGCCATGCAAACGATCTTCGTACAAGTGAAGTGTGAACTCGGCCGCGCCTACAACGTGGCGGATGCGGCGGCGCTGGAAGTCGAACAGGTTTCCGAGGTCCATTCGACGTCGGGCCAATACGATTTGCTGATGAAGTGTTATCTGTCGGATGACATCGATATCGGCCACTTCGTCACCAACCACATCCAGACCCTTCCCGGGGTCAAAGACACCTTCACGCTGATCGCCTTCAAAGCCTTTACCTAGCCGTATCGGGATGGGCGCTCCAACGCCTGATCGGGCACAGTTCGCGTTCGCCCCCTGCCCCGAGCTTGCCGGTGACCGCCGCCGGCACACCGTGGCGATTGTCGGCGCCGGGCCGGTCGGACTGACGGCGGCGGTGGACCTGGCGCTGCACGGTGTGCAAGTCGTGCTCATCGACGGAAAATCCGATCTCAGCGACGGCAGCCGGGCCATATGCTGGGCCAAGCGCAGCCTCGAAATTTGCGGCCGGCTGGGCATCGGACAGCAACTGGTCGATCAGGGCGTGACCTGGAACGAAGGCGAGGTCTTTCACGGCGACCGGTTGATTTACAGTTTCAACCTGTTGCCCGAGCCTGACCACAACCGGCCCGCCTTCATCAACCTGCAGCAATTCCATTTCGAACAGCGCATGATCGAGCGCGCGCGCGATTTGCCGCAAATCGAATTACGCTGGCAGCACCAGGCTGGTGACGTCACCATGTTCGATGACCATGCCGAGCTGATGACCTGCGCCCCAATTTACCTCCACGTTGCGGAGAGTCCTTGGGGTTAAATTGATGGCCTTACGCGGCTAGTTTGTCCATGTTCATTTTCTCTGCAAATTCCCTCGGTGTCATATTGCCAAGCGCTGAATGGGGCCTGTACCGGTTGTAGTCCTCCTGCCATGCTTCCAGCGTTTCCCTGGCCTCGGCC
>Ga0114950_10003724_pt1 | contig 11794 bp, 14 predicted proteins | sample N075metaG_FD_83503 | JGI IMG/M metagenome (GOLD analysis project Ga0114950, IMG submission 83503) | Deep subsurface microbial communities from Kermadec Trench to uncover new lineages of life (NeLLi) - N075 metaG | ecosystem: Environmental > Aquatic > Marine > Ocean trench > Sediment | place...
CTCCAATAGCGCAGTCTAAGTCGTTGCTCGCAGGTGCTATCTTGCAACGGGCCTGGATGGCTGACGGCAGCCCCGCCGAAAGTCAGGTCACATGGATGTGTGGGGAAGGCCGAGTCTCACACCGGCGCGGCAAGATAGCGCCTGTCGAAAACGATTCCACACTAAGGATCTTTAAGCTACCAGAGAAGAGCTAAATTAGCTTAACCGCAATATCCATCACCTTATGCCCGAGCCCAAGCCCACGCCTCTCATACTTGGTCTCCACCCGACCCGGCACCGCAACAGCCTCAAACCTACCATCCTCATCAAGCAACCCCCGAATCTCCGCCCCATAAGGCTCCCAGTCAGTAGCAACATGAAAGACCCCGCCAGTCTTTAGACAGCCAAAAACCAGATCCAGGAACCTGGTATTTATCAACCGTCTCTTATGATGTCGTCTCTTTGGCCACGGATCCGGAAAGAATATCTGCAGGCAGGAAACCTGACGAGGCTTTAACCTGTTAAGCACCACCATTGAATCGTTAGCTATAACCTTCAGATTGGACAGATTTTTCTTACTCGCTTCTGCCAGCAAATGACCAATACCCGGCCGATGCACCTCAATGCCGATGAAGTTTTTATGCGGGTAAAGACTGGCCATCTCAACCAGGGAATCGCCCATGCCAAAGCCAATTTCAATCGTTAATGGCTGATCGGTGTCAAAACAATCAGTCGCCGCGAATGGTTCTTCCGGGAGTTCAATCACATATTGATCCCAGAGTTCAGCCAGGGCACTGCGCTGCCTGTCCGACATCCGACCTTGTCTGACGACAAAACTGCGAATAGGTTTTTTCTGGAGAGTCATCAATTACAAAGCTTAGCGGGCATTATCCCAGGCAGCCCAGGTCAATAGTGCCCAGCCCGCCAAAAACGCCAGACCACCAACGGGTGTCACAGGTCCAAGCCATTTGTATCCGAGGAGTGCCAGCCCGTACAGACTCCCAGAAAAAAGAACTATCCCCAACATAAAGGCATAAGCTGCCAGTTGAAGTGATAATTTCATTCCCCACATCTGCATTAAAATGCAAACTCCTAACAAAGCCAGGGTGTGACTTATCTGGTAGCTCACACCTGTTTCAAAGGCGTGAAAAAGGTTGTCCGCCACCTTGCCGCGTAAGCCATGTGCGCCAAAAGCACCCATGGCAACACCGATGAAACCACTGAGACCTGTAAACAAGAAAAAGTATTTTATACCCATGAATAAGGGATAATCCGAGAGGAAGTCAGGATTCTTCGAAACTGAGCCTTAAATTATTCAAAGCGTTCTTTTCCAGCTGGCGAACCCTCTCAGCCGAAATACCGAAATAGTCTGCCAGCTCGTGCAGGGTAGATTTCTTATCCGTTAGCCAACGTCTTTGTACAATTTCTCTCGCCCTGGCATCAAGCTTTCGAAACCCATTCTTCAACTTGTCACGGTCCAGTGTGCGAAGTTTGTTATTTTCCACCAGCAGTGCAGGATCATTTTGTCCTTCGTCCAGGTACTGTACCGGAGCCTGGTTGTCATCCTCATCATCACTTAAGTCGAAAGATTCATCCTGGGACGCAAGGCGGCCTTCCATTTGCCGGACAACGGCCGGGTCAACGCCAAGTGCTTCTGCCACATGTTTTACTTCCTGAGAATTCATCCAGCCGAGACGCTGTTTGGCACTTCTTAGATTGAAGAATAATTTTCGCTGTGCCTTGGTAGTCGCAACTTTGACGATTCGCCAGTTCCTTAAGATGTACTCATGCATCTCAGCTTTGATCCAATGTACAGCGAAAGAGACCAGCCTGACCTTGAATTCCGGATTGAAGCGCTTTACAGCCTTCATCAATCCAACATTACCTTCCTGAATCAGATCTGCCTGGGATAATCCATATCCCGCATAGGATTTAGCGATATAGACAACAAATCGCAAGTGTGCATAAACCAATTGCCGTGCAGCATCCAGGTCGCTGTCAAAATACAGACGATTTCCGAGCTCCCGTTCCTGCTCCACACTGAGCATCGGGATGGTATTGACCGCCTGAATGTAAGCGTCCAGGTTTCCACCCGGAGACATAACATCAATTGGCTGGAGGTTCATGTGCATGACAGGCCTGAAATATTTGGGCTGCGAAGTTTAGCACTCAAGCCAGCAGGTGGCTATTAGCTTATATCTCATTGTTTTAATTGGCTTTTATTTCACGGTAATAAAATTTTGCAAACCCTTAACCTCACTCCGGCTCAATCTGGTTTAAATGTCGGCTCACGGCGACCAGACCACCGAGTACACCCAGCAGGCTGCCGGTAGCAATAACGATCAGGCTCTCTACGAATCCGAGGCCTGAAAGCGCAAAGTCATCACGGTACGACTGGGCAAGTATTTCTACTGGACCGGAAAGAAATAAGAGGCTTCCCTGAACCAGAATCCAGGCAATAACTGACCCGCCAAGCCCATACCAGAGCCCGAGATACAAAAATGGCCTGCGAACAAAACTGTCAGTTCCACCGACAAGTTTGACAATCTCGATTTCACTTCGCCTGTTCTCAATCGCCAGTCTAATCGTATTACCGATGATCAACAGGACACCGAGTCCAAGAACAAAACTCATCGCCATCACCAGCCGTTCACCAAATTTCAGCAGGGCAAACAATCGCTCGATCCACTCCAGGTCGAAGGTCACAGAGTCCACCAGTTCATTATCGTTAAGCGAAACCGCCTGGAGCCGTAACTGGCTTACATCGTCACCGGCAGATTTGATCTCAATAACTGCCGGCAGGGGATTTTCGTCCAGCGTATTCAGCACGTCACCAAATCCGGACATCGCCTGAAACTCGAGAAGCGCATCTTCCGGACTGATGAAGATGGCAGATTCAATCTCGTCGGTGGCTTGAAGTTCTTTCGCAAACCGCCTGGCGTCGCTCTCTGAAACCTGTTCTTTCAGATAAAGGCTAATTCTTGGCTTACCATCCCAGTCACCCGAAATCTCGGCGACATTATCTAGCATAAGATACAAAATAATGGGTAACGCCAGGGCAATACCGATGACCAGCCAGGTCATCAAGCTGGTCACCCAGGCTTCAAGTACCGATGCCAGACTCTCCCGGGCAACCTGCCGATGGTTGTTTACCCAGGATGACAACCTGCCACGAGCGTCTGTGACCGCCACAGTCGCGCCGCTGGAATTAGTAACCATTCCCGGGCTCCGATGTCATGTTCATTTGGAACCGGACCCGGCCAGAACAAGATGGCCATGATCGAGTTGTAGTTCTTTGCGGTTCATTCTCGCCACCAGGCCAAGATCATGGGTTGCGATCATGACCGTCACGCCAACCTGGTTAAACTGGTGGAATAGATCCATTATTTCCTTCGATAACTCAGGGTCAAGATTACCCGTCGGCTCATCCGCCAGAAGTACCGACGGTTTGTTAACCACAGCGCGTGCAATGCCAACTCGCTGCTGCTCACCACCTGATAAGGTCACGGGATATTGTTTCTCCTTATCTGACAATCCTACTTTAGACAAGGCGGCTCTCACCCGTCGACCTACATCACGATATTTATATCCGGCAATGGTCAATGGCAGCGCCACGTTGTCGAATACTGTTCTGTCAAAGAGCAATTGATGGTTTTGAAACACGACACCAACACTACGCCGAATGGCTGGAATCTGTTTTGAGCTGATCTTGTTAAGGTTCGTGCCCTGCAGGAACACCTGACCCTGGCTCGGCCGCTCCATGACAATAATTAACTTCATTAGCGTACTTTTACCTGCACCTGAATGACCGGTAAGGAAGGCCATCTCACCCGCTTCAAGTTCAAATGAGACCCGTGACAACGCCTCCTTGCCGCCAGGATAACGTTTACTTACCTCATCAAATCGAATCATGGTTCATCAAACAACGCATCGACAAATTGTTCCGCATTAAATGGTCTCAGGTCATCAATCTGTTCACCGATACCAACATAGTGAATAGGCAGATCCATCTGGTGGGCGATTGCAAAAATTACCCCGCCCCTGGCAGTGCCATCAAGTTTAGTAAGAATAATACCGGACACGTTTACTACCGAGCGGAATTCCCGTGCCTGGGTAATGGCATTCTGGCCGGTTCCTGCATCAAGGACCAACAGTACCGCGTGGGGTGCATCCTCGTCTTGCTTTGCCAATACACGACTAATCTTACTCAACTCATCCATCAGATTTTTCTTGTTTTGTAATCGCCCGGCAGTGTCCGCAATAAGCACGTCAATCTGGCGGGATTTCGCAGCGGTCATTGCATCAAAAATAACCGAGGCGCTGTCTGCCCCGGTTCCCTGCGCTACAACCGTTACATCGTTCCTGTCCCCCCACACCTTCAATTGTTCAACCGCTGCCGCCCTGAAGGTATCACCGGCCGCCAGCATCACGGTTTTACCTTGCTGCTGAAATAATTTCGTTAGCTTGCCAATGGTGGTTGTTTTGCCAGCGCCGTTGATCCCGACCATCAAGATTACAAAGGGAGAATCCTTCCTTGGGATTTCCAGAGGATTCTCCGAGACTTTTAGCATGGCCACAAGTTCTTCCTTCAGACTGCTGTATAACGCGTCGCTATCGTTTAGCTCTTTCCTTGCCACCCTGTCAGTTAACTTCGATACAATCGCCTGAGTTGCATCTACACCTACATCTGCTGTCAACAACGAGGTTTCAATCTCTTCCAGAAGATTTTCGTCTATGACTTTTGTTCCCAGAAAGGCTCGACCCATTCCGCTTACAAAGCGATTCCTGGTCTTGCCAAGGCCCATACGCATTCGCGACAAGAAACCTGACTTGCCATTGACCTCTCCTTCTGCAACATTACCTGTCATCTTTTCTATCCACTTCCTGCAATTTTATCAATAAAACCTAACAATACATTAGAGCTGCGCGACGATGAGCAAACAAAAATATAACCACTCATTGCGAATTATCGGGGGAAACTGGCGTGGCCGCAAAGTATCTTTTCTTAATAGTGAAGAAATTCGACCAACTCCGGACAGAATAAGGGAAACCTTGTTCAACTGGCTTGCAAGCTACCTAAAAAAAGCCCGATGCCTGGAGTTGTATGCCGGTAGCGGCATATTGAGCTTTGAGGCCCTGTCACGTGGCGCCCTGGAAGTCACCCTGGTTGAAAAAATGCATTCTACCGTGAAACAATTACAGTGCGAATTTGAAAGGTTCGATATCCCAGCCCATCAGTTCCAGCTGCACAACATGGCTGCGGGTGACTGGTTAAATGACAATCAGTCAGAAGCTTACGATCTTATATTTCTGGACCCGCCATTCGGTGGAGACGACATAGCATCGACTCTTGAACAAATCAGTTCTGCCAGATTGCTGGAATCCGACGGACTCATTTACATTGAATCCGGGGACGGGATCACCATGGATCGCTTACCACCCGGATCGACTATTCATCGGCAAAAACAGGCGGCATCGGTTCACTACTGTCTGATTACCCTGCCCAACCCATTCGCCTGAAGAGTAATTTTGCCCATATCGATAAAGGTCATGTATGATCTTCGCCTTTTCTAGGCATAAATCGAATATGAGTACAGTCTTATACCCTGGTACGTTTAACCCTATCCACAATGGGCACGTTGATCTTGTTCAACGAGCGTCCCATATATTTGACCAGGTTGTGCTGGGTATCGCCACCAGCCCACATAAGTCTCCCGGCATCCTGAAACTCAGAATCAATCTGGCAGAGAGTGCCCTGGCACACATAGACAATGTTGAAGTCAGGGGCTTCACAAGTTTAACGGTTGAGTTTGCCAAGGAAGTTGGCGCTGAGGTTATTTTGAAAGGAATTCGTACCATGTCCGATTTTGAGTACGAATTTCAGATGTTAAGTATGAATCGGGCACTACAACCGGATGTCGAGACGATGTTCCTGGCGCCATCAGAGAAATTTTCGTATATCTCATCCACACTGGTCAGGCAGATTTCTTCCTATGGCGGTGATATTTCCCAATTTGTACATCCTGAAGTAGCCAGTGCGCTAATGAATGGTGAAATCAGCCAGGCCACCTAGTTCCTGACTTTCTCCTTCCGACCCGCCTTGGAGCAACCAAGACAACGAACGAAAGCTTCTCTTGCCGGGCCAGAAACTAACTGTTCACCCGCTTCATGAGCATTACCGCCTAGGAGTGAGAAGGGTAAGGTTAAAATAAATCCAACTGTTCCCAGGGCAAAAACAACGATCCCAATAGGTCTGGCAACAAGCAGATCCGCTGCCATCTTCACGGCACCAGGATTCTCCTCTACCTTCTCTGCAAACGCTCCCACAGGCACCAGTAAAGCAATTCCCAGTAGCGCCACACAAGAATAATTCTTAAAGAATCTTTTTATCATTTCACACCTCTATGCATCGTTTCACTATGCAAAATTGGAGTTTTTAGATTAGCTTATATCGTTAAGTGACTAATTCTAAACGTGAATAGAGTATGCTGATTTTCAATAGATTACAAACTGCAAAATCTAACCTTTCTGACAGACGGCACAATATACGGTGCTTCGACCACCCTGCCGGATTTCCTTGAGAGTCGCCTGGCAATTGAAACAGGGCTCGCCTCCACGACCATAGACATTCAGGGACTGCTTAAAATAGCCTGGCGATCCATCTTCCCGAACAAAGTCTTTTAGTGTGGTTCCACCGGCCTCAATCGCCCGGCGAAGAACCTGCTTGATTGCCGCAACCAGATATTCACAGCGGCCTCTGGATATGCGGGATGCGGCAATTCCTGGGCGTATACCGGCCAGGAACAGTGCCTCATTGGCATAAATATTCCCGATGCCAACAACGACCTGCGCATTCATGATGAATTGCTTTATGGCAACTTTGCGACCTCTTGAGCGTCCAAACAGATACTCAGCTGAAAATTCGCCCAACAGCGGTTCCGGACCCAATTTTTCCAGCAGTACATGGTCATCTTCATTGTCCAGCCAGAAGATCGAACCGAAGCGCCTTGGGTCGCGAAAGCGAAGAACCAGCTCATTCTCAAACACAAAATCCGCATGGTCATGTTTTGTAAGTGTTTGTTGGCTTGTTAGTACTCGCAAACTACCAGACATTCCAAGATGAATCATCACCCTTCCTCTCGTAGTTTCGAGAAACAGGTATTTTGATCGACGACCCACAGCCGTAACCACCTGTCCGGTAAAACATTGCCCTAACTCCGGTGAAATAGGCCAGCGCAACATGGGCTGTCTGATGATGACCTGGGTAACCTTTTTACCCAGGATATGTGGTTCAATACCCCGACGAGTCGTTTCAACCTCTGGTAATTCAGGCACCCTTTCACCCCGATACTAGTTTGTACAATGATAATCAGTTCCACAAACCAATGAACAGCCATTTCCTCGGCATTGATACAGGCGGTACCTTCACTGATTTCGTCTACCTGAATGGGCAGCAATTTTCAGTTCACAAGGTACTTTCCACTCCTGCTGCACCACAAGATGCCATTATTCAGGGTATCACCGAAATGGGTCTTACTGATCTGGTGGCAGCGGGTAAACTCAAGATCGTACACGGCACCACGGTCGCAACGAATGCCACTCTCGAAGGCAAAGGTGTACCCACTGTTTACATCGCCAATCATGGGCTGTCGGACGTTCTCATTATTGGCCGGCAGACGCGTCCCGAACTCTATAACCTGGTAGTCACTAAACCAGGGCTTGATCTCCCTCCGGAATATCTTCTTGAGGTCAATGCGAGACTGGATTCCTCAGGTATCGAAGTGAGCGGGTTTCTGCCCGGAGAACTGAAAAAACTAAAGCAGACGGTTGATCGGCTTCATCCCAGGGCAATTGCCATCAACCTGCTGTTTTCATTTATTTCAGACGAACACGAAAAACAGATTGAAGCCCTGTTTGGACCAGAATACTTCGTCTCAAGATCTTCATTTGTGCTACCGGAATATCGCGAATATGAGAGGGGTATCGCCACCTGGGTAAACGCATGGCTCGGTCCACTAATAGATGATTACCTGCTCTCAGTCCAAAAGTCCCTGATGCCTAGCCATGTATCCATCATGCAGTCTTCCGGGGTCTCGATCTCTGCCGATCAGGCAGCGAAACGCGCAGTTAACCTGCTGTTATCCGGGCCAGTAGGCGGTCTGCAGGCTGCACAACTTATCTCCGGTAATACCCGGTTAATGACATTTGATATGGGAGGCACATCCACAGACGTCGCGTTGATTGACGGGGATATTACTCTGACCAATGAGAGCCAGATAGCCAATATACCTATTGCTGTGCCAATGGCTGACATACACACCATTGGTGCCGGGGGAGGATCTATCGCATACATCGATGACGGTGGATTGCTGCAGGTAGGTCCTGCTTCGGCAGGTGCTAACCCCGGACCAGCCTGTTACGGCCTGGGTGGTACACAACCTACCGTTACCGATGCAAATCTAGTCTTACAGAGACTTCAGGCTGATAACTTTCTCGGTGGAAAAATGAAGCTGGCCCCGGATGCGGCCAGCAGTGCTCTACACCCACTGGCAGATCAACTTGGCCTGGGAATTGAAGACCTGGCTTTCGGTATCATACAGATCGCCAACGAACACATGATTCAGGCATTGCGAGTGATTTCGGTCGAGCGTGGATTTGATCCAAGAGACTTTACCCTGGTCTGTTTTGGTGGCGCCGGTGGCCTGCATTTCTGTGATCTTGCAGAGGCGCTTGAGATGACCCACGCCATCGTCCCCGTCAATAGCGGAGTATTGTCAGCTCTCGGTATGCTGGCAGCTAACCCTGGAAGGGAAATAATAAGAACTCATCGACAGCTCTTATCTGAGACTACTGATGCGGAACTTCGATCCCTGTTTCAGCAGTTACAGGAAGAAGGTGAAGCGGAGCTTGAATCAGAAGGTGTAATCAACCCAGGCATCAAGAGAAGCCTTGATCTGAGATATTATGGGCAGACTTTCACGCTAACCACAACTTACGATTCCCTGGCATCTGCTAATGCTGAATTTCACGAATTACACGAGCAACGCTATGGACACCGGCTGGATAAGCCTGTGGAACTGCTAAATCTCAGATTGCGACTGGAAGCGCCAGAAACCCAGATTATCTTGCCAGAGTGGAAAGCGGTTCAAGATCAATCACCTTCCAGGCTCACCAAAAATGGGATTCCCATCATTGCGAGGGATCAATTGATGATTGGTGAACAATTTGAAGGGCCTGCATTAGTCACCGAAGCTCACGCGACAACGCTGGTAACCAGGAATTGGCATGTGTCCGTGGACACAATAGGAAACCTGATCCTGGAAGCTACTTAATTTTCGCTTCTTTGTACATCACATGCTTACGGACGACGGGATCAAATTTCTTGATCTCCATTTTCTCCGGCATGGTGCGTTTGTTCTTGCTGGTGGTGTAGTAGTGACCGGTACCTGCACTTGATACCAATTTGATTTTCTCTCTCATAATCTAGACCTTTTCTCCACGGGCACGAAGATCTGTGATGACTTCATCAATTCCTTTTTTATCAATGATTCGCATACCCTTGGCTGAAACACGCAGTTTAATGTAGCGTTTTTCACTTTCCACCCAGAAGCGGTGATCGTGCACATTGGGTAGGAACCGACGCTTTGTTTTGTTATTCGCGTGGGATACGTTGTTTCCTGCAACTGGTCTCTTTCCAGTTACCTGACATACTCTGGACATGTCTAAAAGGCCTTGAATTTGTTAGTGGCACCCTGAAATTATTCTCGGGTCGTCTGAGAGCGGTGCTTTATAACAGAAGGGTTTGGGCATTTCAACCAGGATCAGTTTTTCAGTTACATCATTCTTTTTAGACTTTCCGCAAAAGGTCGCTGAGGAGCTGGTTTTCTGCGCCGTTCAGTCATCCCTGGACCCGCCATTCCGGTTTGCGGTGCCTGGCGCCAGGCACCGCAAACCGGGATCTGGGCGCTTTCCACTAGAATCTCATGGTAGATCCGCCTGATCTGTGTCTACAACAGTCCCCTCTCAGCAAACGACAGCACTTCTCCCTCACCAACAATCATATGATCAAGAACCCTGACATCAATAAGCATGAGCGCAGATTTAAGGCGATCAGTAATTCGCTGATCCGCCTGGCTGGGTTCAGCGATACCAGAGGGGTGGTTGTGGGCGAAAATGACTGCGGCTGCATTGTTGTCGAGAGCCCGTTTTACGACTTCGCGTGGGTGGACACTGGCCCCGTCGATGGTACCGAAGAAGAGTTCCTCGTAGCTGATCAGCCGGTGTTGATTATCGAGGAACATGCAGGCGAACACTTCTCGTTGATAGTGGCCTAATTTGCATTTCAGGTACCTGCGGGTGAGGCCGGGATCGGTGATAGCTTCGCCGCGACCAAAACCGGATCGAAGGTAGCGTTCGGTTAGTTCGAGAGTTGCCCTTAACTGCGCAAACTTGGCAATGCCTATTCCAGGAATACTAATGACCTTTTCAGGTTTGGCTTCCAGTAATTGCCGAAAGCCGCCAAAACGATCGAGCATCTCCTGGGCGATTTCAAGGACTGATTTGCCTTTTATGCCCGTCCGCAGAAAGATGGATAACAGTTCGGCATCGGACAATGAGGCAGCCCCTTTAATTATTAATTTCTCACGCGGCCTGTCGTGAGTTGGCAGTAGATGACTGGTAGATTTTTTTTGCGTTCTCTTGATAGTAAATTTCCTGAACCCGCTCGGATGTGTTTGTAAGGTAATAGTGAACAATCACTTACCTATCTTTTTTATCTCTATGCTATGGTTAGCAACCAGTTAATTCTGGGTTGCCACGATGACAATGGCTAAGGGTAAATACGCATTATGTCGTGCGATAAATCTCATAGAGAGTGACGCTTTTTACCCTGGCCGTCATTCCTGGTGCAATAGAGGTTACAAGAAGTCGCTGATGGTCCCGGGCTGAGAAATATGCAGACACTAACTTTAACCAATAAGAGAATTCTGCTGGGTGTTACCGGTGGCATAGCCGCTTATAAAGCAGCCGAGCTAATTCGCAGACTCCAGGACCGTGGAGCAGAAGTTCGCGTCGTGATGACCCGGTCAGCAACCGAATTCATCACTCCCCTGACCATGCAGGCTTTGTCCAACAATCCGGTACATCTCGATCTGCTGGATACAGAGACTGAGTCTGTTATGGGTCATATTGAACTCAGCAGATGGGCTGACCTGATTATCGTCGCCCCAGCAACAGCAGATTTTATGGCTCGCCTGGCCACCGGTCGTGGAGATGATCTGCTCACCACCTTATGTCTGGCTGCCGAATGCAGGATCGCCATCGCACCGGCAATGAATCAGGCTATGTGGGCAAAAGAGGCGACCCAGGAGAACTGCAGGCTCCTGAAGGATCGTAAGATGGTGATATTCGGCCCTGATGTCGGTGTACAGGCCTGTGGAGAAACAGGTACCGGCAGGCTGCTTGATGTTGACGAAATCGTGAACCAGGTTACCAATCTGTTTCCATCCAACCTGCTTGCCGGTAAGAAAGTGCTCATCACAGCCGGGCCGACTCGTGAAGCCATTGACCCCGTAAGATATATCAGCAACCACAGCTCCGGTAAGCAAGGGTATGCCCTGGCCGAAGCAGCTCTCGAGGCCGGGGCAATCGTCACGCTGATCTCTGGTCCAACAGATCTTGAAGCCCCGGACCGCGCTCACTTTATACCTGTGACCTCGGCTGATGATATGTACAATGCCGTGATGGATGGGCTCGAGGGCATAGATATCATGATTGGCGTGGCTGCAGTCGCGGATTACAAACCGGAGGTAATCCA
>Ga0114950_10003726_pt1 | contig 11793 bp, 12 predicted proteins | sample N075metaG_FD_83503 | JGI IMG/M metagenome (GOLD analysis project Ga0114950, IMG submission 83503) | Deep subsurface microbial communities from Kermadec Trench to uncover new lineages of life (NeLLi) - N075 metaG | ecosystem: Environmental > Aquatic > Marine > Ocean trench > Sediment | place...
CCCGGCCGTCAGGGTCGATGAAAATGTCCCGGTGGTAGCTCGGCAGATCCTGATACAGAATCGGAAAGGTGAACAGGGTCTCGGGCTCCCACTTGCGACCGATCGCGCCCAGATAGCTGCGGCCGCGGTTGAGCTCACGCAGGGTTCGAAGGCTGCCGCCGCTTGCGGTGCCGACCAGGATGACCTTGGCGATCTCGATTGAGCCAGAGTCGAATCTGCGGCCGGCCTCCGCCTCCGCGATGGAGCTCTCGCCGTACTTCAGCAGATAGCGACACACCTGCCCTCCAGTCGACTGGCAGATGAGGGCCAGCCGCAGCGGCGTGCTCGGGTCCTGCCGAGCTAGCTTGTCGAGCTTCCGGAACAGCTCGCCGGCCGTCGCTGTCATGTCTTGACGCCAATCGTAGGCAAACGCAAAGAAGTCGTCTCCCGGCCGCGGATCATCGAGCCTGCCGAGCTGGTAGCCGCTGTCGGCAATCAACTGGAGAATCGGCCCGTAGATCTCCTTGCGAATCACCAAGGCGAGACGAAGCGTCGAGATCACCTCGAAGGCCTCGAGGCGAGGCGGGCCCTTCGCCAGGAGCGGTCGAGCCAAGGAGTAGCCGCCGTCGCGAGGGGTCATCACATTCGACCCTTTACCCCAGAGGACCTCGCCGGTCTCGCGATCTCGCAGTTTCGACCCGGTGATCCCCGGAACGAGAATCACGGTCGTCGTCGGAGGGTCGCTCTCCGTCTCACTTCGGGCGCCGGTGAGAACGACCGGCAGCCAGCCAAGCACCACCACCAACAGCACTACGCCGGACGCCTGGCGATGCCTGCCTGCCCTCAGACGATCGAGCACGTCCGATTCTCACCTCTCAGCGCGAACGGACCACCCTCAGGATGACTACTTCCCGATCTTCGCCCTCGCGCTCCGACTCGCCCATGATCACGAAGACGAGAGACCCGGCGACTGCTATGCCGCGCGCCGGCCGCGGTGTCAGATGGGTTCCGAGGAGAGCGGGCCGAGTAGGGTCGGCAAGATCGACAACCTGAATCCCCGCGGAGCCGTCGGCAACGAAGGCGAGTCCGTCCTCGAGCGCCACACGATGGGCACGTCCGGGTGTCACGAAGGTGCTCGCGTGCACAGGCATCGACGGATCCGAGACGTCGTAGATCTGCAGATCGCCGGCACCGGCTCCGCACACGAGGAGGGTGCCGCCCGGCTCCGGGGAGGAGACCTCGATCCAGTGCGGAGAGTTGGGTGATTGCAGTATCCCCACAGGTTGGGGAGGGCCCGGCGTAGCCAGATCGAACAGATAGAGACCCGAGGGGGAGTCCACGACATAGGCTATCGACCCGGCCGTCACCACGTCGCGAGCGTACCCATCCACGAAGAACGAGCTCACGGCGAGCGGACGGGCCGGGTTCGAGGGGTCGAAGTCGACCAGCACCAGCCCTTCCATGTGATCGATGATCGCGACGCGGTTGCCGAAGGCGGCCCCGTTCTTGGTCTGACCACCGGTCTCGAAAGAGCTGACGAGCGTCGGCGACTCTGCATCCGAAACGTCGAGGATGCCGAGCCCGAAGAAGTTGGCTCCCACGTAGACCCGAGCGCCTTGGATCCTGAACCCCCAGATCTCTTCGGGAAAGGTATAGGAACCTCGGATCTCGGGAGTCGTGGGGTCCGAGACGTCGTGAATCGTGAGGGTCCTGCCAGCTGCGATGTAGGCGTATCCGCCCAGCACTCTCACCACATCGGCAGGCCCGGGGATCGATCCGACCGGCTCCAGAATGACAGTCTGTGCCTGGCTGACGCTGCTGAAGACGATCCATCCGCAGAAGAGGAGAGAGACGACGCCGGCCAGTAAGGGCCGCCGCACCCTCACTCCGCCCCCCCGTTGGTGATCCGATAGAGCTTCGACTGAGTGCGCAGAAAGAGACTGCCGCGCGCCACCGCCGGAGTGGCCAAAGACATCTCATCGAGAGAGTTGGTGTGCAGAACCTCAAACTCCTTGCCGCCCCTGACGACATAGGTGTCGCCGTTCTCGCTGAGGAGGAAGATCTTGCCGTTGTAGGCCCACGGCGACGCCGTGAAGCCGCCGACGTCGAGGCGCTGCCGTCCGTACATTTCTTCTCCGGTGCGAGCGTCGTGAACTAGCAAGAAGCCACGGTCGAGGAGGGTGTAGTAGTAGTCGCCGTAGACCAGCGCCGAGGTGCTGTAGGTACCGAGCAGCGGATACGACCACGCGATGTACTCGGACGATTTCAGCGGACCCGGAAAGCGAGCCGCGAAGCCGCCGCGTTCGGTGGGCCATATGGAGATGTCGCCGGTGGCGCCAGGGCGAATCGCGTAGACGGGGCGGATGCCGCCGCCCGGATAGCCAGAGCTGATGTAGACCAGCCCATGCTTGGCGAAAGGCGTCGGCACGGTGAGCCCGGACATCCCGTGCAACTCCCAGAGAAGACTGCCGTTGAGATCGTAGGAACGCACGCCCCCGGTACCGGCCGTCACGATCTCGGTGCGCAGCCTGTTCTGCCACACGAAGGGCGTCGCCCAGTTCTGCCCACGTTCCCGGCGCTCGACACGCCAGATCTCTTCCCCGGTCGACTTGTCGAAGGCGACCATGAACGACCGCGTCGTGTTGTCGTTGACGATATAGAGCCGGTTCTCGTGCAATGCGGGCGATGCGGCCATTCCGAAATCGGTCACCGAGTTGAACGCACCGATGTTTCGAGTCCAAACCGTCGCACCGCTCATGTCGAGGGCAGCGACGAGGCCGAGGCTGCCGAAGTAGACAAAGAGATGCTCGCCATCAGTAACTGGAGTCTCCGAGGCGTAGCTGTTCTTGATGTGCTTGGCGAGCGGCGGCGGCGCTCTGTGGAGCTCGGTGGTCCAACGGATGCGACCCGTGTCGAAATCCACGTCGTGCACCACCCAGCGGTGTTCCGCTACCGACTTTGTCGAGCCCTGTTCATGGCCAGGATCATAGAGACCGGAGATCGGCTCCGGCTCCTCACCCGAGCTCACCGCCGAGGTTACGAAGACGTGATCACCGGTCACCACCGGCGAGCTCCAGCTCAGGCCCGGAATGTCGACCCGCCAGGCGATGTTCTCGGTCTTGCTCCAGGTGTCGGGCAGTGCGGGGTCATCGGGCGTCACACCCGCCTGCGAACCGCGGAACTTGGTCCATTGGGCGGCGGCGGTGCCAGCCGGCACTACCAGGGCGAGCACAAAGCCGACGATCGCGACTCGCTTCACCGTTTCTCGTCTCTCACTGAAGCTCATGGGAAGGTGCCAGAGTCTACCCTCCTCCCCGGAATTGGCGACGGGCACCCGGTCCTTCCAGTTCGCTAGGCTGCTCAACGTCTGGCCATCCTTGCAGCTCGCTCGGGAGGGTGACTACCACTATCCCGCTGGCGATAGGATGGGGCCCTCATGAACACCCAAGCTCTACGACCGACCTGGGACGAGTACTTCATCCGATTGGTGGACGAAGTAGCGACTCGAGCCACCTGCGACCGTGGCCGCAGTGGCTGCGTAATCGTCCGAGACAAGCGCATCATCTGCACCGGCTACGTCGGATCGCCCCCGGGCCTGCCGCATTGCGACGAGGTCGGCCATGAGATGAAGCAGATGGTCGACGAGGAAGGCACCATCCGCAACCACTGCGTGCGGACCATCCACGCCGAGCAGAACGCTCTCTGTCAGGCTTCGCGTGACGGCCTCTCGCTGCGGGGGACGACTCTGTACTGCACGATGGAGCCTTGCCGAGTCTGCGCCATGCTGCTCATCAGCGTCGGCATCGAAAGGGTCGTAGCCAAGCGGCGCTATCACGCGGGTCAAGACACACGAGGACTCTTCGCCGATGCCGGCGTCCGACTCGACGTGGTCGAAAACAGCGTCGAGCAGTACGACGAACAGGTCTCCACTTGATCGTCACGATCGACGGCCCGGTAGCGGCGGGCAAGACGACCATCGCTCGCGAGCTCGCCATCCGGCTCGGTTTCACCCTTCTCGATACCGGCGCCATCTACCGCTGCGTCGCCCTGGCTTCGCAACGCCTCGAGATCGCTTGGGACGACGAGCCGCGGCTCGCCGACCTGGCCCGGGAGATCGACGTCGTCTTCGAGCTGCGCGACGGCACCAACCACGTCATCCTCGACGGCGCCGACGTTAGCTCCGCGATCCGTGCGCCCGAGATCTCGGAGGGGGCTTCGATCGTCTCGGCACTGCCCAAGGTCCGCCAGGCGCTGCTCGAGCTGCAGCGCGCAATGGCCGCGCAGGGTCGCATCGTAGTCGAGGGAAGGGACACCGGCACGGTCGTCTTCCCGCAAGCCGACGCCAAGTTCTTCTTGACTGCCGACCCGGAGGTCCGTGCCCGGCGCCGGCACCGAGAGCTGGTCGAACGACACGACGCGCAAAGCCAAGAGGAGGTGCTGGCAGCCCTGAAAGAGCGCGACACACGCGACACGACGCGCGCCGTCGCCCCCCTCGTCGCGGCGGACGACGCTCGGGTAATCGATTCAACCAACCGTGATATCGAAGAGATCCTCGACGAGGTCAGCGAGCATCTGCGCTCGCTGGGGGCAGGGTGAGACCCTCGCCCTCCGGAGTCCGGAAGAAGAAGAGAAAAAGAGAAGAGAAGAGAAGAAGGTCATCTGAAGAGAGAGGGACCGGGGTTTCGGGTCTCCGGTCTCGGAACGTGCAGGAACCCTCTGGACCCTCGAGACCCACCCTTGGACTCCTTACTCGCCTCCCCCGTTCCTGGGAGCGTGGGTCCAGACCGCCTCGGGCGCCGCGAAGCGGACGAAGTGTCTGGAGGCACGATCCCAGGAACGGCAGACTCGAAAGACGAGAGTCCACTACGCCTCGCCATGCCCCTCCTCTTTCTCTTCTCTCCTTGCGAGCTCGCAATCAGAACCCGCACCTACAACGCACCACGACCCGTAGTCGCGAAGCGAACAAACCGCCTTTTTCCCTTTCCCTTCTCCCCACCCGACCCCGAAGAGCCACTGTTCTTGCTACTGGCCTTCGTCGCCGACTCTAGGCAGATCTACGGGCGGGTAGTACTCCTCGTCGCCTAGTGCCAGGAACTTCTGCACCCACTTCGCTCCGGCCTCCGAGGGGGTGAAGGACCAGTCCTGTCGATGGTAGTTCCAACTGTCGGGACGCAACTCCTGCGAGCGCTCCCAATAGCGGTTGGCCAGGTCTTCGAGGCCGGCCCGGTGGAAGTGATTGCCGAGCTGAAAGTAGGCCTCGGCTTCGGTATCGCTACTCTCGGGAAGCCGGGCGACCACCTCCTCTGGAGTGAGAGCGAATTCGCTGTCGGCACCCTTCGCGACCCAGTCGCGTAGAGCAGCGACGTAGTCCCCACCTCGGATCGACATGCTCTTGCCCGCGAACTCGTTCTCTGTATTCGCGGTGTAGGCGGTCTCGTTGGGCCGTACGATTGTGCCCTCCTCGTCGATCCAGACTCCAGTGGGTACGTTGACCATGTTGTACAGAGTGCTGATCGTGTGGTTCTCGTCGACGATCTGTGTGAAGGTTGCGTTGGCGCGGTCGAACCACTCGCCCGCGACCGCCTCGCCTCCGGTATCCTGGGCGGCCGAGATGATCTCCAGACCGTCGCCCTCGAGCTCTTCGTAGACTGCCTGCCACCCGGGCAGGTCGAGTCGGCAGCCTCACCAGGAAGCCCAGGTCACGAGCAGCACTTTCTTGCCGCGAAAGTCAGATAGACGAACGGTCTCCCCCTGACGGTCGACGAGCTCGAAATCGGGCGCTACCGCCGACTCCAGATAGCTACGCTGTACCACGGGGATCTCTCCGAAGCTCCACACCGAGTGCTCAGCATCGTGCGCCTCTGCTTGACCGAGACGGCGCGACAGCTCCGAGACGTTGAACCAGCCTTTTGCCTCGCGGCTGACGAAAATCTCGCTGTCCTCCGTCTGCTTGACCGGAATGCAGACATCCTCGTAGCAGGCTCCTTCAGGCTTGAGCACGAATCCGTTGATCGCTTCGAGCTCGGCGGGCGGCACCCACAGATCGGTGGGATCGGCAAGGGTGTCGGACACCTCGACTGTGCGGCCCTGGTAGAGAGCCGTGGCCGATTCCGCCGAGACCATGGCCGGTATCAGCAGAGCTCCGGCCGCGACCGTACACAACAGAGTGCGTCGTTGCATCGTCTATCTCCCCGGCACCTGAGTGCCTGTCAGGGTTTCTTGGACTGCGCCGCCGCCTCTTCCTGAGCCCTGGCACCCGACAGCAGATTGGCCATGCCGTAGTTGCCTTCGTGGCAGGCGTACTCGAAGAGCGGACCATCGGTCTTTTTCATCGGTATCGCGGCGGTCCATGAAGCGGTGAAGGTGTGCGGATCGTCGATGGTGAATTCGTAGAGCAGTGTATCGGCACTCACTCGCGTGAAGCGCTCGATCAGGTGCAGGGTCTCCCCCGATCCCATGGCACCGATAACGCCCGAGAAGCTCGGTGTCTTGTCGGTGAAGTTCGTGGAGTCGACAACCAGAGTGTCGCCCTCCCAACGGCCTCGTGAATCACCCATCCACTGGCGAATTCGCCCATCTAAATGAGATCGCCCGTCGAGTGGGATCACCCGTGCGGCATGGATCATCTCGTTCAGCAGCACCACGTATCCCGGCGACTGAAAAAGCTGGAGGTTGTTGTTGTAGGCGCTCGGCAGCATCGGCGGCCCCGAGTTGAACCCCAGCAGGCAGCGCTCCGACAGTCCGAGATCCTCAGGTCCATGAGCCTTGGACCCGATCAACACTCGCTCACGGACCGGCCCTCCGCCCGACCGCCTCCGAGCACGGTCGGCGTCCTTCGCCTCGGGGACCATGGCCGGAATCCGGCCGTCGGGAGGATCGACGATCAGGGAAGTGCGCTTGTCGTCGGTGAGCTTGTCTCCCCAGTCCCACCAGAAGTTGTTGTAGGCACGCTCTACGTCGAAGCGCGATCCTCCGTCCCGACGATCGAAGTCGAGACGCTCGAGTGTCTGTTCTTCGAAGACCGCGGCCTCTTCGTCACTCAGGAACTCCTTCCCGGCGAGCGAGGACGGTCGCTCCAGTGGAGTGATTGTTCGGAAGTCCCAGATGCCCCGCAGGTCGGGGTCGCCCCAGGTCGTGCGGGCTGCGCCCTCGGCGCCGACTGGAGCCGACGCCGCGAGGCAGGCAACCAGGGCTACGGCAGCCGCCCGCGAGAGTCCCTGGAGTCGGCTCCTCAATTCCGCGGCGGCTCGGTCGGGTCGGAGCCATCCGTGGGCGCGCCGGTGCCCGAGGATCCCAGGAAGAGCTTACGGCCATCGGGGAAGGTGAGGTCTCGACCGTTGCCCTTGTGCGATCCGTCCTTGGCCTGGTAGCCGTCAACGATGATCTGGGTACCGGGCGCCAGCGAGTCCTTGGTGAAACCGCGGCGCATCAAAGTGTTCGGCGTGCCGCCTTCGATCATCCACACGACCTCGGTGCCATCTTCGGCTACTACGGCGAGGTGGATCCACGCGTGTGGGTTGATCCACTCCATCTTCGTCACCCTGCCCTTCAGATGGATGGGTCGATTGGCGTCGAACTCGGCCGAGAAGGCGTGGTGTGCCAAAAGCGGGACACCCCCGCTCGCGAGGGCCAGGCAAAGTCCTACAACGATTGTTCTCTTCTTCATCTCCGTGATCTCCTTTCTTCGCCGATCATTCGTACTCACGCGCCTAGTCGTCGCTCTTCTCTTCGCCGGCTCCCTTGCGCAGATGACCGTACATCAACTCTTCGGCGAACTCGACACACTTGTACTCGAGAAGCTGCATGTTCTCGTCGATGCGTCGATAAAGCGGCAGTCGAACCTGCCATGGCTCGGTGAAAACGTTGGGATCTTCGATCGTAGCCTCGTACTGCAGGTGATTCGGGCCGAGCGCCGTGTAACGCTCGACGACGTGTATGGCGTCGGTGTGAAAGTTCCCGGAGCTGTCGAACCAGGTGTCGGGAACCTGGGAAGTGACATCGACCACCAGAGTCTCGCCCTCCCAGTGTCCGCGTGAGTGCCCCATCCAGGTGTCGAACGGACTCTCGAAGTCGGGCCGGTTCATGTAGATGATTCGGCTGGCGCTGGCGAACTCATAAGCGATCAGTATGTACTCGGGCGTCTGCACGATCTGAAACGGGAAGGGCATGTAGTTGGCCCGCGGGATCCCCGGCATGTAACACTTCACTGCCGGATCCAGCTTCAGCCAGTTCTCCAGGTTCTCCTGCCTCTTCTCAGCCGCCGCTTCCTGGTAGGGAATCTCGCCGCCGACCACGATGCCCAGGCCACCGGGAATGGCGCCAAGCGCCCCCATCTCCGGCAGCGGTCCCATCCGCGCGGCGTGTCCCTCGATATCCCAGTGGGAGGCGCCTACGGCCTGCCATATGCCGTTCAGGTCCGGGTTTCCATCAGCCGTTCGCGGAGCCCGGTAGTCCTGGCCGAGAGCCGCGAACGGTACGAGTCCGAGTCCCACCGTCGCCACCACGACGAATGCGAGCCTACCGACCTTCGGAGCCAAGCGCCCGCCTTCGAAACGATTTCCCATCAGATCGACCTCCTCTTGAGCCACACGGCCGGACCGCGCAAGCGACGTGACCCCGGCCCCCTCCTTCGGCGAATCACCGAAGCTCCCGTCCGCACATCTACGGTATGGAGCGCCATCATACACTGCCGCACAGCATCGCAAAGGCGACCCTCTATACTCCCTCGCTGCCGGCCACGCGATTCCGAACGAAACGCGTCTATGCCGTGGGACAACGCGCTACTAAACCGCTCGGGAGGATCGCATGAACCAGCTCAACCAAGTCGCGCCAGCCTTTCTCGAGATGGCGCATCGCATCGTCTGGTGCAGCGCCGCGACCGTCGACTCCCGAGGCCGGCCGTGGTCGCGCGTTCTGCACCCCATCTGGCAGTGGGACGGCGAGCGGCTCGAGGGCTGGATCGCCACCGGAGCGACGCCTCTGAAGCGCTCTCACCTCGAAGCCAGTCCCTTCGTCTCGCTGAACTACTGGGACTCGTCGCAGGACACCTGCGTCGCCGAATGCCGGGCGAGCTGGGTGTTCGACGACGACGGGCGAACCAAGGTCTGGAATCTCTTTGCCAACGGCCCCAAGCCGGTCGGCTACGACCCTTCGATCATCCCGGGCTGGGACGGCCCGACTTCGGAGACTTTCGCCGCTCTACGCCTCGACCCCTGGCGCCTGCGCGTGTTCCCGGGCACCGTTCTGCTCGAGCAACGCGGCAACGTCCTGACGTGGCAGGAGTAGAGCCCTGGCTCACCGGCGCCAGAGGCGTCCGCTGTGTCGCGCGAGGCGCCGCCAGGCGGGCAGGAGAGTGCTGCCGCTCACCAGGATGCCGCCGAGAGCGAGGACGATGACGACGATGTCCCAGAGTGGGCGGCGAGAGTAGAGGAAGGGGAAGTCGAGGCTGTGTAGACCGTGGTACAGCCATCGGTTGAGCCGACTTCTCCGTTCTTCCCGACGCACGATGGCACCACGACCCGGATCCAGGTACAGCCAGGTGCGGCGAGCATCGCCGAAGCGAACGCGTAGGACCGGCAGCGGCCGGCCGCCGTCGCGATCGTAGTAATAGCCGTCGTAGGCGTTGAGCCAAGTCTCGTTTTCGATGTCTACGCCGGGCATGGCGTCGCGCGCCGCCGCCAAGACTGCATCGTCGCCGAAGCGCTGAAAGGTGCCGCGCTCGGGTGCCCGCGCGGCAACCAGAAGGTGCTCCCCGACCGGCGTGCCAGAGGGGTACGTCGCGACCCTACCGCCAGCGGGCCTTGGGATTCCCTCGTCAGGAGGTCGCTCAGCGAGCAGGAAGGTCTCGCCGCGAAACCTCACGAGCTCCAGCTCCTTCACCGGAAACGACGCGGAAAGAGCCGCGAGCCCGGCACGCAGGCCGGGGAGGGTCAGCGTATCGATCCGCAACCGCCCCCCGGCTACCGCCTCTCTCTGCGCCGTAGTCGGAGACGTCGGAGGGCTCCAGCCCCACGGATCCAGCGACAAAGCGCCGCTCAGAATCCAGGTGAAGGTGAACAGTCCGAAGAGCAGACCGGCGTAGTGATGCCAGCGCAGCAAACCGGCGTACGGCGAGCGCGAGGCGCTGCCCTGGTGGCGAAAGACGGCGGCCGGGGAGAACCGCAGGATGCCCCATAGCAGCCCGGAAAGAGTCAGCACGCAGCCGGCGATCGAGATCCACAGGACGGATCGCAGCCATACTCCAGGATGGCTGCGCAAAGGGGTGAAGTAGAGCCAGTGGACCACCGCACCGACGTAGGCGAGACGGCGTCCTCTGGCATCGGTCTTCATCACTACCTCGCCGGTGCGATCGGAGACATAGAGGCGAGTGTCGGCTCGATCTCCCGCTGCGACTCGATGCAGAGGGAAGAAGGCGCCGCTCTGCAGGGTCCATTGATCGGGCTTGGTCAGATAACCGTCGTAGCGCAGCGTCAAGGCGCTTTCGGGGAACTGGCCGCGCACCAGCCGCAGCGCCTCGTCGGCGCTCAAACCCTCCAACGCCCGCGCGTCCTCGGCGAAGACCGTCGTCCACCCGGGGCCGCCGTAGAAGCGGTACACCGGTCGGTCGCCGAGCATGCCGATACGCAAACGATCCGTCGCGGCACGGGCGCGGCGAGCCGCCTCCGCCGGCGGCACGAGGGCCTTCCCGAGATCCAGAGGTCGCTGTCGCGCAAGCCGCTCCTCGGGAGAGAAGCTCGGCATGCGGGCATACATCATGACGATGCCCGACACGAACCAGAGAAGGAAAAGCAGCCCGCCGAAGATCCCCAGCCAACGATGAACGTAGAGAATCGCGCGTCGCCAGCCCGTCAGCGACGCGCCCGTACCAACACGTACCCTAACCTTCCGCGCCTTCGATCCAGTATCGCTCATGACAGGCGCTGCAGGCGGCATACACCTCGCCACCGATATCGAAGACTCGCTGCGGCTCGTGGCTGGCGGCGGCTTCCATAGCGCGTTTGCCGATATCGACAAAGTCCTGCGCCATCCGCATCCACTCGTCGTCGTCGACCGCGCGTTCACCGATCATCAGCAGGTTACCGGCCTCCATCATCGTCATGGTGGCGTTCGTTACCACTCTCCACTCCTCCTCGTTACGGGGGTAGATCTCTTCCCGTCCCTCGAGGGTGATGATGGTGCCGACCGAGGCCCACAGCACGTCCGCCGCGGGATCGACGATTCCGGTCATGATCTCGTTGATGGTCAATACCGGCTTGAAAGGCGGCGGCGACGGTCCGCAACCGGCCAGCACCGAGACAGTCAACAACACCAGAACGATCGATCGCATCTCAGACCCCCTTCGCGCGAGCTGTTCAAGCCCTGGCAAGAACAGAGTGCAGAGTCTTCCATCGCAGCGCCGCGCAATCAAGGATCGCCGACGACGCTTCGCTGGAGGTCGGCGAGCAGTAGCCCGAAGAATCCCGCCACCGCCTCAGCCTGGATCGACGTCTCGGTCCAGACGATGCCACTGGACCTGTTCGGTAACCACTCCCGCCATCGGGCCATGTTCCCACAGAGCCGATTCAACTCCGAGCGATCTCCCGCTACTATCTTCGCCGACACTCTTCGGCCGGCAAGAAAGACCGAATGACCGCAGCCAACACCACGGATCCAAGCGATGCGAGGAAGTCGCCGGCATCGCGAGCTCTACCGTCGCTGGCTATCCTCGCGCTGTCCAGCCTCGCCTTCGCTCAGCCACTCCTCGACCTCCTCCGCCAGAACCCGGAGTTTTTCGTCGCTCGCGACCTCGGCCCTCTCGAGATCACCATCCTGCTC
>Ga0114950_10003727_pt1 | contig 11792 bp, 12 predicted proteins | sample N075metaG_FD_83503 | JGI IMG/M metagenome (GOLD analysis project Ga0114950, IMG submission 83503) | Deep subsurface microbial communities from Kermadec Trench to uncover new lineages of life (NeLLi) - N075 metaG | ecosystem: Environmental > Aquatic > Marine > Ocean trench > Sediment | place...
AGCATGACCACAAGCACAGGCTTCGCACTGTCCGGCCTTATGACTATCATGCTGCTGCTTTCATTGCTGACTTCTGGGCGGAAGTTGACGCTGTGCTACAAGAAAGAGGAGTGACCCCATGAAATCGTTAAAAATTGGCATTGCAAGTTATGAAAAGATGAAAGCCTGTACCATATCTCTTGCGCAGGGTCGGTACACCCCCGGGCGGTCAGACCCAAAAGTCTGGTTTACCTCTATGGAGAGCTTTGCTCGTGTGCTTTCTGACCGAAACAGAGCTCTTCTTGAGCTCATTGCGCAAGTTTATCCAGAATCCATTACAGAGCTGTCGAGTCTTTCGGGTCGGGAAAAATCCAATCTTTCCAGAACGCTGAAAACTCTGGAACAGTACGGACTGGTGCGTTTGAAAAAATGTATTGACGGGAAGGTCACACCCCGTGTTCCCTACTCTGATAGTGTTTTGGATATACCAATCGTCATGGCGGGAACAACGCGAACTGTCGCAACACCCATGTAGGATTTTTTTTAGGAGCTCAACTTAGGCTTTGAACATTGAAGAAAAAGAATAGCTTATGAGAACACGAACGGTAGGGTGGACATCGTCCGCAAAACATGTTTCTGGCCGATACCCCCTACCCATCAAAGATTTGAATTGCCAGATTGAGGATGCGATGTGCAGGCAAGACAACATAGGTAACGTAAAAGGGGCTCAATCGCAATTTTGGTGGAGTGAGACTTGCGTGCTGATTCAGGTATAATCCTAAAAACGGCACTTGGATCACGAAAGTCTGCACAACCCCTTAACGCACTTAGGAAATATACAAATTGACTCATCCAAAATGTGACCACGTAATTTGTACATTCCCTCTGCACATCAATTGCTAGCACAGATTTTTTTGCGCTCAACTGCCGTCTTTTAATCCGTTCGCGAAGGGTCAAAAAATTGAATGTGTGCCGTGCATGGCCTTCGACGCGCTCAGGCGAGCATTCGACAGGCCCGTACGAAGTTCTTGCCCAAGGATCTGAGGGCTCCCCCACGAACGGAAGGGGAATGGATTTCTCAATCAGGACACGAGCCTCTCGCGTAGTCTGTCTAGAGGCACATAACAGGCACAGACTCCACAAAAATTACAACTGATCCGATATCTCTTGTATGCCATTACGAATTCTGTCTTTTTTCAATGAGGGCATGACGTGGCGGATCGCGCAGACCCGGGAAGGTTATTACCATCGAGAAGTTTCAGGTCTGCCAGAGTGGCTAGCAGGGCTGCCTTCCGATATGACCTTAGATATTGTGGAAAGTACGTTTCAGAATTTTTCTCCCAAAGATTCCCCCATCACCCCCTCAACGCTTTCTTTTAAATTGACCTATCAGGTAGGGAAATCTAATGTTGAATGCTTTATTTTTTCCTCGCCCGAAGGTGACCCTCTTACGGTTAACATCCCCCGGTCCACCTTCGCAGCCCTACAACAGGCCTTCCCATCTGAAGCGATCCCTCGCATGCGTCTCGCCCGCCTCGCAGTGGACCAGGCGATCCACTTAGGTCTGCCTAGCGTTGAACTGCTTCCAGATACGCCATTATATGAAGCCGTTCTAATTGCAGCTAAAAAAATCCGTCACTAAATCATAGAGGGCTCAACTTGTTGTTAGGCGCTGGGGAATCTTGCGTTTACTCGTTGTTCCGGTCATTTTTTGGAATGTGTAGGCCTGTGCATGAATGCGATATTTTTTCTTGAAAACGGTTCCGGCCATCTAATTGATAATTCATATTTTTCAATAGTTTATGAGCAATTCACCTAATCCACACATTCTGTGCATAACGTTGTGCATAAACTATATTTTATTTGCTATGCTGGTTCATTCATGGACCAATCATCACTTTGCGTAATTTTTAAGCATTGTGTAGGTAGGATGGACATACCACAAAATATACGGTGAGGGTATTCCCCAAGTCGTACTACGTATGTACAATGGTTACATATCAAAGATTTCCGGGAGCTTGAGCGTCACGTAATCAATTCCAGGAAGTTTTTTTGACCAGTGCCATCTCTTTTCAAAGGGATCATTTTTGATGCCAACGAATCATGCCCAAATAAAACGGCATATCCTGATTGTCGATGACGAACCGGCTGTTCGACGAACGGTCCGGGGGGTGCTTGAATCATCTGGGTTTGCATGTGCAGAATCCGAAAATGGCGCTTCTGCTTTGGAATGGTTGGAATCCCATCATGTTGATGTGATCATTATAGATTATCAAATGCCCATTATGGATGGCCTCAAGCTGCTCGAACAAGTGAAGATCCGCCGCAATGGACATACGCCACGTGTGATTATGCTCAGCGGGGTCATCGACGAGAAAGACAAAGTCAAAGCCATCAACCTTGGCGCCTATGCCATCATTGATAAGCCCTGTAACTTTCGTGAGCTGGTCGTGAAGGTCAATGAAGCTATCGCTCTCTAAGGGACTGTCCATGCATAACTTTGCCATCTCGCACCCAATTTTTGTGCCATCTTTGAACGGATCTTGATCGAACGACTCTCACCATAGCCATTCTATGCCACGATTTGTTCTCAATCGATCTGTCCAAATCTTGGCGCGATTTTTGGAATTTTTTTATGGACAATCCCTAAGTCCTTTCTCCCCCTTTTCGTCAGACAAAAAAGTTAATCGTATACCTCTAGTTGAGCCATTCTTATGGATGAGATGTGCCAAGACCATGGGATGCCAGGAATGCAACCACGTCATGCCTCCTGTGCCATTGTCTTCGTAATTGTTTTGAGTGTTTGGATCTCTCTCTCCACTGTTTTTGCCGAAACGTCGGCTCCTGGAATCCACTGGGGAGCTCTGGGATATCCTGATCAGGAAGCCACTCTCACGACTGGTCTCTCGATTTTTCGCTTTACAGAATTTAACAAAGAAGGCGAACGGTTTAATGACATTAAGGAGACCATTGGGTTAAATCTCATCACGATGAGCTGGACCGAGCATTGGACCAACCATTTGCCAGGCTGGAGCACTAATCTCACCGTTGGAGTGGGACCTACTCGCAATCAACCCTCGGAATGGCTTCAAAACGATCTTATTCATGACCGCATCTGGGGCATTCCCCAGGTTCCGGTTGAAGAGAAACGGCATCAAACAGACTTTGGCATTTCAGGCTCGGTCACTCGCTGGTGGGGCCTGTTGGAACAACCACGAGTGCTCTATCTGAGTGGGGGTGGGCAAACAGGTAGCCTCTATCACGAAGCGTTTATCCGGGGAGGATTCCGCCGTTGGTCTCCGCTACACACCTTTGTCCAAATGGAGAAACCGGTTGAAGGTTGGGTTGGTTCCTTTGTCAGGCCTTTTCGTGTTTCCGGCATGGTCCGGGCCGGACGTATCGCGACGGGTGCAGCCTTTCATGACTTAGCCGATACTGTCTACACCGCACAGGGGTCCATTAGCTATGGATGGTATAACGTGCACACGTTTCGGCCCTGGATGGAAATTGAAGTTGGAGCAACAATTGGTTCTGGAATTTTCAACGATGACAAGGGAGTCTCATTAGGAGAACAATTTTGGACTGTGGCGTTTCGCATTCACCCCTTTACCTTCGAGTCCTGGAACGATCAACTCGGAAACAAAGATTTTGGCCCCACGTATGGCGGCCGTCTGATGATGGATCTCTACTTCCTCCTCCCCCGTTCATGGACAGACTCATAAGGACTGTTGCTCCAGGAAATTTCCGATGAGTTGAGGTTAGATGATATCTAAAGGCTTATGAAGACGAGGCGATGGTGAGGGGAAGGCGTGTCCAGGATTCCCCCGCATCTGTACTGCGGTAGAGGCCTCCGCCGTTGGTGCCAACGTATAACACCTGAGGATTTCCGGGATTGATTTGCAGGGTACGAATGCTGATTGCCTCTAATCCATTAGTCTTTGGTTTCCAGGTAGCTCCTGCGTCGTCACTTTTTTGCACTCGATCACTTGTGGCCAAATACAGCGTTGAAGGGTTCGATGGATCTAGTTGAATTGCACTCACATAGGAATTTTGAATACTTCCCTCAATCTTGGTCCAATGCTCCCCTTGATCCGTAGATTTATACAACCCCTTCGTGGTCCCGGCATATACAATATTACTATTTGTCGGATCGACAGCTAATCCATTGACCCCCAACGCCATGGAGGCCATTTTGGCATCGGCTGGGATCATTCCGCGAGATTTCTTTTCCCAACTTTGTGTGGCATTGATGCTGCGATACACACCGCCTGTTGTTCCGGCATACAAGACATTCGGATGTTGAGGATCCATTGCCAGAGCGACCACAAAATTTACTTCAGTCATCCCATCCATCCGTTCCACCCAATGGCGCCCTCCATCGAGACTGCGAAACACGCCCACTGTGGTTGCGGCATAGACCATTTCGGTTTCTAGAGGATTGAAAATCACTTGATTCACGACGGACGAAATTGTTCCCTTTTGAATGCCATCATTGAATTGATACCAGGTTCTCCCTCCATCCGGTGTTTTGTATGTCCCGTCGCCCATTGTTCCCGCAAACACTGTCGCCGATAATACGGGGTCAATGGCTAAGCTAATCACTCGAGTGCGCGCCAGTTTCCCTGCAAAACGCACCCAGGTTGTTCCTGTATCACTGGATTTATAGACGGCCTCATCTGTGGCGATATAGATGATGTTGGGCTTGGCGGGATGTAGCGCGATGGACACAATCGTATCACTATGTTGCCCGCAGGCGGTCAGCGCTAGCAGAAGTAAAAAGATCGACGTGAAAAGTGCGAAATAGGCTGAAGAATGGTAAAACGTGAAGCGTGAAGCGTGAGGAGAGCAATTTCTGAATCGTTTTACGCCTGACGCCTGACGCTTTACGGCTTTGATTTTGCTTTTCACTTTTTGCTTTTCACTGTGTAAGGTTCAGCATACCCGGTCAACTCCACATAGCCTTGTCCATGAATATCTTGGCCCTTCCACGTTCCAGTGACATCGACGGCTCCTTCCCAATAGGTCACTCGTGTACTGCGTGTGGTGATCAGTTCTTGATTGGCCATGCGCGGAGACAGCGATAACTCAATGTCTTCATCAGGAATAGAAAAGGTCCACTGATGGGGATAGCGAGCCCCGCTCACAGGACTGGTCCAGTGGCGGGTGACGGAGATCTTGATATCTTGGAATGCCAATGCCCTTGACGATCCGTTTGGCAACACAAAGGTTCCACTGGATGCAGGGTCAAACGTCCCGTCAGACCGACGCAGGCCATACGCCATTATTTCATGATCATTATCAAGTTGAAGACTAAACCAATCCCACCCTATTAAATGTTCGGCCAGATCTCCTGACCCGAATTCATGATCCATCCAACTCACACCTTCCACGGTTATCGATGTGTTTCCCACGACGACTGATCCCATGGTGTGCAGCCGGGTCAAAGAATAATAATGCGAAGTCTGGTCAGGTTGTGGTCCCTTGGAACTGACCCCGTTGTTCCCATGTATGACCGGGGATTTTCGTGGTTCAACGACAAGATCAATGGAAAAATCCCGGGCATTGGCCTGGAGATGAAATTGCCGATGGTCAGGGCTGACCGCCTTCACGCTCCACCGGTCAATCCAGACATCTAAGCTACCGGCCCGTGCCCCGGCTTTGCCGATGCCCGCCCGGCTTATTTTTTCAGCAAACCGGAATTGACCGGCGTCTTCATCCGTCAACGCCAGATGCGCCAAATACACATGCCGCATAGCCCATTGAGAAGGATTGTTCCAGACATGAGGCGAATCAATCCCTCGCCGGAAAAAGGTTAACTCATATCCAAACCGTCGTCCATCAGCTCCCACCAAATGCCCGGTAAAATACCACCATTCTGTCTGATACTTGTCATGGCTTCCGTGATCGCGAGGGAAGATATAGGCATAACCAGGCTTCGCAGAAGAAAACCGTGTTGTGGAAGGAAGGGAGTCTGCGGCAAAGATGCTTGGACTGATGAAACACATCATTACGAAAAGGATTGCTTTCATCATGCCGTTGTTTATACCACGATGCTCTGGAACGTACAAATCCCTTGTCCCGCAAGCATTTTCTCATTTGATTAATCACATGACTATAAGGCCGCCACGTTGACTTTCACGAAAATCCTCGGCTATCGTACCGCATGTCTTTGCATTCTTCTTCATCTGGGTTTGAGGCTTTTCCACTGCCGGATATCGTTCCGGTTTTCCCACTGCCGGCGGTTGTATTTTTCCCTCACACGTATTTGCCACTTCATATTTTTGAGCCACGATACAGGGAAATGATCCAAGAAGTCTCAACACAAGGGCAATGCATTGGCATGGCGCTCCTCAAAGATGGATGGGAAGACCAATACGACGATGCACCGCCCTTTCACCCAATCGGGTGCGTTGGGCGAATGATCAGTTTCCACAAGCTGCCGGATGGACGTTATAACATTGTCCTTCAGGGCTTACATCGATGTACTTATCAAGAACAGACCGTCGCGACCAGTTATCGGCAAGCCCGTCTCACTCCACATGTGCCACAAGGTTCCACGTCATTAACGTCGGATATACGATGCCATCTCGAAGAAACTGCACAGGAATACCTCCTGGCCAAGAAAGCCAATCAACTCTGTGACATTCTGAGTTCCGGCACACTCACGGATTCGATCCTGGTGCATAATCTTTCAGCCGGCCTTGATTTGTCCCCTATAGAAAAGCAATTCTTGCTGGAGTCGGAGGACCTTCCTCAACAAGCACGTCGGCTGATCGATTTTATTCGCTTCAAGCTGGCTGACCTCCGGACAACACAGGGATAACGCCACACATGACTGAATCTGTTGCCATTCAAATCACAAACCTCAGCAAGACCTATGGCAGTATTGATGCGGTGAAGAATCTTTCTTTGACTGTACAGCATGGAGAAATTTTTGGGCTCTTAGGCCCCAACGGAGCGGGGAAAAGTACGACCCTCCGAATCTTGATTACCACGCTGACCCCGACAAGCGGTACGGCCACAATCCTCGGCCACGATGTCGTCAAAGAAGCCGATACGGTTCGCCGTCTCATTGGCTATATCGCACAGGAACGCGCCATTGATCGATTTCTGACAGGACGAGAACACCTTCTGCTTTTTGCCGTACTCTATCATATACCCAAGCAAGAGGCTCTGACCCGCATCGACTCTCTCTTGAAGCTTGTGGGCCTGGAAAACGACGCTGATCGAGTGGCAAAAGGCTACTCGGGGGGCATGAAGCGGAAGCTGGATATTGCCTGCGGGTTGCTCCCGCATCCGAAAATTCTCTTTCTTGATGAACCAACTCTGGGGTTAGATGTCCAAAGCCGACTGAACATTTGGGAACATATTCGGCAATTAAAGAAGCAGGGCATGACCATTGTTATCACCACAAATTATTTAGATGAAGCCGACTACCTCTGTGATCGGATAGCCATCATTGATCACGGAGAAATCCGCGTCACGGGTTCCCCGAAAGACCTAAAAGCTAGTCTGGGGGGAGACGGGATTTGGTTGACCCTCAGCGATGCAACCCCCGAAGCATTGGAACACCTGACTACGGCCCTTCAGGCATTACCGTGCGTACGAGCCATCCGTCCAAGGGAAAATGGTCTAGATATTCGGGTGGACGGTCCGGAAAAAGCTCTGCCTGCTATCATGGAAACAACCAATACCGTCGCAGAATGCCGGTTGGATGGCATTGAATATCATCGACCCCGCTTAGATGACGTCTTTGTGGCACATACCGGACGTTCTCTCAAAGACGAACCTCCTGCCCCCGCAGCCTAATGGTAAGAAGGTAGAAGTGAAAAGTGAAAAGCAAGGAAGAGAGAATGGGAAGAAGAACCTTCCTTTTTACTTCTCACGTCTTTTTTAATTTTTTGGGAACAATCCAGTTATGAATGAACAAATGCAAGAAGTGCTTGCCCTCACCAATCGATGGGTCAAACGGCTCAGTCGGGAAAAATTTAGCATGCTCTTTACCCTGGCTCAGCCCATGATTTTCTGGCTGATTTTCTTTGGAAACTTGTTCCAGCGAACAGCGGATATTCAGGTTCTCCAAGCACCGAACTATATGAGCTTTCTTGCCGCTGGTGTCGTCGTGATGACCGTACTCAACAATGGATTGGCCGGAGGAATCGACTTGCTGTTTGATAAAGAAAACGGTTTTCTCGAACGCCTGATGTCCACACCCATTCGCCGTTCCTCCGTCATTCTCAGCCGCTTTCTCTTTGTGATGACCATCACCGGGATGCAAATCCTCGTCATCTTGGCCGTCGCGTTTCTCTTTGGCGTCAGTCCGGAAACCGGTATTTTGGGCATTGCCGTCATTCTCTTCATCGGTATGTTATTTGGCGTAGGATTGACAGCTATTTCAATGGCCATGGCCTTTACCGTCAAAACCCACGGCGACTTTTTCTCTGTATTGGGCTTTCTTTCGCTGCCGATGATCTTTCTCAGTTCCGCCTTAGTGCCATTATCGGCCATGCCCGGTTGGATGCAAGCCTTGGCTTTCTTTAACCCTATGACGTGGGTCATTGATGCCGTGCGTCCGCTCATTATCTCGGGATGGAGCGAAGCGCTCCCGCAAGTGGGTATCGCACTCGTGGTTCTGGTCGCTTTTGATGCCCTGTGTCTCTATGGAGGCGCAAAAGCCTTCAAACGGTCCGTTGGTTAAACCTTCACCCAATTGAAAGAGATGAAGTAGCGGCTTTCCCGCATTTTCTTAAGACGAGCCTTGACCATCCGATATCATCGTTGTGAGCCTTCCTCCAGATAACACCATCTACGCGTTGCTTCGGTTACTGTCTGACCCAAACGAACAGGTCGCCCGTACCATCCAAGATCAACTGTCACGCCTTGGTCCATGCGTTCTCCCTTTTCTCGATCAAGCGGGGACGGAGGATGCCACGTTGGAACCACGAGTCGCGTCCATCAAAAGAGATATTCGCTTTGGACAACTCAAGGATGAATTCCAGAAATTTGTCTCCCCGAGCGCACGCCAAGAAGATTGGGAACATGGCGCCTTCCTGATTGCCAAGTTAGCGTACCCCGATCTCTCTATTCCGCATTATGTCGAATGTCTTGATCATCTTGCCGATGAATTTCGCACCAAATGGCATACGACTGAATCTCCCTCGGGGAAAGCAGCACGCCTGCTGAGCACGTTTCTGTTTAAAGACAAAGGCTTTTCGGGGAACCGCACGGAGTATAACGACCCGGATAACAGCTATTTGAATCGCGTCATCGAAACCCGACAAGGGATTCCCATTAGCTTATCAGCGCTGTATGTGTTTGTGGGAAAGCGGCTGGGCCTCCCAGTCGTCGGCGTGGGAATGCCCGGGCATTTTCTGGTCAAGCTTGAAGGTGAGACGCCAACACAATTCGTGGATTGTTTTAACGGCGGAACCATCTTGCGGGAGCAAGACTGCAAGCAGTTTATCACCGCCTCTGGATTGGACTATGACCCCAAGTTGTTGGAAAAAAGTTCAACATCAACAATGTTAGCGCGTATGCTCAGAAATCTGTTGAGTGTGTATGAGCAGGGTCATGAAGAACAGATGGTACGCCGAGTCCGTGCGCTGCTTGAGTTGCTGGAAAACGAACAGCCCGACCCCGAGTCACCTCGCTAACGTCTTCTCTGTATAGCCCTCCTTGCACCAACCACCAAAACGCTCACCAAAAAACTTGCCCTACCTACTGTAAAACTCGTCCTTAATCATAGAGTTTTCTGTCATGAAGGGAGAATACTTCTATCTTGAATAATCCTTTACTCCTGCTATAGTGCTTTTGACTATCAGAATTTTCATAACCATTTTGAAGTGATTTAGATTCTTCTCTATGGGAAATATCCCCCTCGCCACATTATTGATCTAGCTACTTTCCCTACCTGGGTACATCTCTCGGATCTTTTATTTTTCTGGGAAATTAAATAAATCTATTCTTCCAACAAGTATAAAAGATGATATTGCCAGTTCCATTATTTTCTCGTTTCCAATTCACCTCATAGGAATCTTTTGTGTTGAGCATCTTCATCATTGGTTTTGTGTCCTTCCAGAATTTGATTTAAAATTTTTTACAAATCCTCTCAGGTCATCTATGGGATGATAATGTGAGAGCCAAAGATATTCTGGAAAATTTGTACAAAAATGTTCATTGGATTATTGGCTATTTCTTCCTTGTAATTCTTCTTGCTGGTGGACTTGGAAAACTGATGAATAATTTCGTGTGGAAATATGAGATGGACTTAAAATTCCCCAGCCTATTTAAGTTTGGCAACCAATGGCTTTATCACTTAACAGGAAGGGGGAGTCAAAAAACCAGAGAGAAGAAAAATAAGGAAATCATACCTATTGTGGATGTAATGGCAGACTTAGGAGAAAAAACTCGTTTATACAGAGGGATTCTCTTCGATTTCAATACTGATAATTCTGGATCGTTAAGGGAAATTTTCTTGAAGGTGGCAGTAAGAGGAAAATTCGAAGATGATAAAGAAACAGAGAAAAAGATTTTTTATTGGGAAGAAATTCCAGGAGACGTTTTTATACTTCCATACAAATCTATAATTAATCTAAATATTACCTATTACCAGGAGGAGTAGCCTTAGAAGATGAATGATTTTTTGAATCTACCTTGGAGGTTTCACTCCTAGAACCATTTTGAAGAGGCAATCTTTTAAGAACTTCCCTAAGGTGAGCTTCTCCTACATTTTCAATTCGTTTTTCAATGGTTTTTTGAAAGGCCCCGTAGGATCCCATAAGTACCTCCTGTTATTTTTTAGCAACAAACTAGTATATCATATGTAGTCTCCGACTATTTGCACAGGAAGATCAAGCCAGCAATGCTTACACAACTTACCAGCTTAATCAAATTGATCTAGGACCGTTGTGTTAATTTTATTCTGTAATCTCAAGGGTTCTTTTGGAACAGAAGAGTAGATCTTAGAATAGGGATAAATATTTTGTTGACTAATTGGCTTCTACCTGTTCCACCTACTTTCTTGAAGTGTGAGTCAGCGGTCTGGTTCGCCTCATTTGTCACCTTATTTTTGCAGAATTCTCCCGACTTTCAGGGTCAGAAGATCTTTGCCTTTGATGATTGGTCCTGAGAAAAACCAGCGGGCTTGAGTTACAACGTTGGATCGATCTGCGGTTTCATAAAAATGTGTAAGAACAAGTTTTTTGATATTGGCCTCTTTTGCCACTTGCCCACATTGTTCGGCATGCATGTGCGATCCGCCTGGCTTATGAGATGAAAAGGAACAATCTAAAATGGCCAGATCGGCATTTTGGCACAATGTGACTAGATTGGGAGACACCATCGCATCTCCGGAAAAAGCTACTGACCTGCCTAGATATTCAAGCCGATAGCCGAGACAGACTTGTTGGTCGGAATGGGTCATTGGTAACGGCGTTACTTGGGTGTCACCAATCGCAAAGGGCACATCCTGTACTTCCTTGAGTGTGACCCGAAAGGGTGGATCCGACCAATTGGGGAATGTCCGGAACATTGTCCGAAAAAGCCGTTTTGTTCCAGGTGGGCCATAAATGGTCAAATCCGGGCGGATTTTTGCGAACATGGAATGGCAAATAGCATCGAAGAAGAAGGTCAGGAAGTCTGAGAAGTGATCGGTATGGTAATGGGTAAACAGTAGGTGTTGAATGGTATGGCGGTCTACGCCGGTTTTCAGTAAATTAGTGAGCGTTCTGGGTCCGAAATCCAGTAGAATAAGCCGGTCGGTCTGAACAAGGTATCCGGCACCTGCTCTTGTTGGATGGATATTCGTGCCTGAG
>Ga0114950_10003728_pt1 | contig 11792 bp, 7 predicted proteins | sample N075metaG_FD_83503 | JGI IMG/M metagenome (GOLD analysis project Ga0114950, IMG submission 83503) | Deep subsurface microbial communities from Kermadec Trench to uncover new lineages of life (NeLLi) - N075 metaG | ecosystem: Environmental > Aquatic > Marine > Ocean trench > Sediment | place...
CCGGGCTGGAGCTTCGCAAAGGAGATGCTCGCCGCGAACCCGGAGCCGACCTCGACGCTCCGCACCCTCGCTCCACACCCTATAGAGGCGGGCGCGTCGCGTCGTCCCGAAACACCGGGCGCACGGCTTCGAGGGCTGCTCCCGCCCGGAACACCGCTTCGTCGTCGTAGGTCCGCCCTACCAGCTGCACTCCGGTTGGGACGCCGTTGTCCGCCATCCCCGACGGCACGGACAACACGGGACAGCGACTCAGCATGTTGAACTGGTGACACATCGCGATGCTGAGGTCCGAATCGAGGGCGCGACCGTTGATTTCGATGCTGTCGTGAAGATCGTTGAAGTCGGCTTTGACGCGAGTCGTCGTTGCAGTGGGGCATACGAAGAGGTCATGCTCCTCCATCAAGGGGCCAAAGCGGTCGTACATTTCGCCACACGTACTCAACATGGACAGGAACTCATCCGAACCAACTCTTTCACAATTCTCGAGACAGGCGCGGGAGTAGTCGCATAGCTGATCCTCGCGACCGGCTGCTATGCCCTTGATGTACGCACCCATCATGAAGTCGTAGGATGCACCGGCGGCGTCATCGACGCGCTTGGACCAGCCCAGCTCAACTTCTTCGACCACGGCGCCAAGACTGCGAAAGACTTCGAGGGTTTCGAGCGTGTTGGCCACCACGTCGGGGTCGACGTCTACGTAACCCAGGTCCATCGAGTAGGCGATGCGCCAATTCTTCAGACTGGTGTCGAGGTCGAGAGGAAGCTCAATTTTGGGCCGCACGGTCGAGATGTCCCGGGGATGTGGGCCCGACATGACATTCTGAATCAGCGCGCAGTCAGCGACAGTCCGGGCCAACGGACCCTGGCGGTTGTAGGGATCCAGGTTGAAGGGTGGCTCTTCGGGATTGCGTCCGTATGGGGGCATGAAGCCCACCAACCCACACATTGAGGCCGGTTGGCGGATCGAACCGCCGATGTCCGAGCCGCTGGCCAGTGTCGCAGTGCCCGCGGCCAGACTGGCCGCCGAGCCTCCCGACGAACCACCGGGGGTGATCTCGAGATTCCACGGATTGCGCGTCACACCCCACAAGCGCGAATGGGTTTGGAACAGGAGGCAGAACTCCGGGGTCGCGGTGCGGGCGTGAATGATGGCCCCCGCCTCTTCGAGACGTTCGACGATATATCCACTCTGCTCGCTCACGTCATCCTGGAGCAACAGCGATCCCTGGGTAGAACGTTGACCCCCAACCGCGATCTCGTCCTTGATCGCGATCGGTAGCCCTTCGAGCGGGCGGGCGTTTCCCTTCGCATAGCGCTGCTCGGCTTCGGCCGCTTTCGCGAGAGCCTCTTCGAAGTATCGATCCGTGAAGGCGTTGATGCTCGGCTCGACTTTTTCCGCCCGGGCAATCAACGCGTTCAAGAGTTCGACGGGCGAGAGTTGCGAGCTGCGAAATTGTTCGAGCGCCGTCACAGCGGGCAGAAAGCAGAGTTCTCGTTCATCCATGGGGGCTTCTCTTCACCGCCAGTCTTTGGCTCGCCGACCACCGTTTTCCGCCGTCGCTAGTTCGCGTCCTTCAAAATTTCCCGGGCGGCGTTTGCCCCGGGTATCCCGGTAACACCCGCGCCGGGATGGCAGCCGGCGCCACAGATATAAACGCCCTTGATCGGCGTGCGGTAGTCCGCGAAACCCGCAACCGGCCGCATGTGGAAGAACTGGTCGAGCATCATCTCGCCGTGATTGGGGTTGCCCTCCGGCAGCCCGAATTCGCGCTCGAGATCCGTCGGGACGAGGACGTGCCGGTGCAGGATGAGGTCGCGGATACCGGGCACGTAGGTTGCGAGGGTCTCGATCACGCGATCCGCAAACGCTTCCCTGTGATCGTCCCAGTTTTCTCCCCGCAGTGAGTACGGGGCATAGCGGGCCGTGATCGACATCAGGTGTTGCCCGTCCGGAGCCAGGCCGGGATCGCTGAGGCTCGGGATCAGGACGTCCAGCACCGGATGATCCGAGTAGACGCCGTACTTCGAACAATCAAAGGCGCGCTCGATATCGTCGAGCGACGGAGCGATCTGTATCGGCGCCGACAACTGCACCCTGGCCAGAGTCGGGTCGCTGTCGGCCGCGGCGAAAGTTGGCAGCTCGCGCAACGCGAGATGGATGCGCGCCGATGATCCGCGGTATTTGATATTGCGAACGTCGTGTGTGACCGAGACACCGAGCTTTCGGGGATCGAGCAACTTGAAGAAGGTGGTGCGCGGATCTGCATTGGACACCACGATATCTGCAGCAATCGTCTCGCCGCTTTCGAGTTTCACCCCGGTGACGCGCCCACCCTCGATCACCACCCTTTCTACCCCGGCGTCGGTCTGGATCACGGCCCCAAAGTCCCGCGCCGCGTCGGCAAGCGCGCCCGTCAGGGCACCCATCCCGCCCTTGATGACCGAAGCCGAGCGAAACAGACCCGTACCCGAGAGCGCCCAGCTCTGCAGCATGGCCAACGCCGTGCCGGTCTCGCGCGGTCCCAGGCTGACGTGCTGGATGGAACTCGCACCAATTGCGACCTTTACCACTGGAGAGTCGAAGTGCTCCCTGAGCATGTCGTCCGTCGACATCGGCACATGACGCAGAAGCTCGCTTATGTTCTTGCGGCCGAGCCGCCACAGGGGGCCCAACAAACTCAACCCACTGCGCAGGTCGGCGAGCCCGACATTGGGCAGGTTGGGCGGGGTCATGTCCATCATGCCGCGGAGCACACCGGCGATCCGGCTCATCAGGTCGATGAAGTTTGGATACGCGGCAGCGTCGGCCTCGGAAAAACGCGCGATCTCCGCGACGGTTCGGGCGGTGTCGCGCCAGATCGTCAGTTGAGATCCGTCGGGCTGCGGGCAGAACGCCACCGCGTCCGAGTGCAGGGTTTCGACCCGCGCGTCGAGCTTGAGGTCGTCGCGTACGCGTTGCGACAAGTAACCGCCGCCATCCGCGACGGTCGATGCCTTGAAACCCGGGAAGATCTCCTGCGTGATGGCAGCACCGCCCACGCGACTGCGCTTTTCGAACACCATCACCTTGTGACCCGCTTTGGCGAGGTAGGCAGCTGCAACCAGCCCGTTGTGCCCTGCTCCAATTACGATGACATCAGACGCGGCCAAAATTTCGTTCCTTTCGCTCTACTCTAGAAGGGGAAATCTGTGCCGAGGATCTCTTTCGCGGCCAAACGCCCGGGCCCGGAGGTGATCCCGCCACCGGGATGCGTACCGGAACCACACTGGAAGTAGCCGTGGATCGGCGTGCGGTAGCTGGACCAATCTGCTGCGGGCCGGAAAAAGAACAGTTGATCGAGGGTCAGTTCACCGTGGAAGATATTGCCCTCGGTGAGGGCGAAGTCGTCTTCGAGGTCCGCGGGGGTCAGAACCTGCTTGTGGAGCAAGATGTCCTTGATGTTGGGACAGTAGTCGGACAGGGTGTCGATGACAGTGTTCCCGAACGCCTCGCGTTGCTGATCCCGGTTGCCGTGCTTCGACAGGTCGTAGTTCACGTACTGACAGAAGATCGACATCACGTGTTTGCCGGGAGGCGCCATGGTGGGGTCCGTTACACTGGGGATCGAGATCTCCATCGCGGGCCGCCGGGAAAAGCCGTCGTACTTGGCGTCGTCGTAGGCCCGCTCGAGATAATCGACAGTTGGGCAAATATCGATCGCGCCCCGGAGCAACCAGTCTTCCTTCATCGCAGTGAAGTTCGGCAGGCCGTCGAGGGCGAGGTTGACCTTGCCCGAGGAGCCCCGGTACTTGAATTTGTCGATCGTGCGCACTAGCTCGGAGGGCAGCTCCTTCTCTTCGATGAGCTTGCGAAAGGTCACCTTCGGGTCGCAGCCCGAAACAATGGTATTGGCGTAGATCTCGTCACCGTTGTCCAGCACCACACCGATGGCCCTGCCGTTCTTGACCAGCACGTGGGCAACCGGCGAGTTGAGCCGGGTTTCGACGCCCACACTTCGGGCCGAACTCGCGATGGCTTCGCTGACACCGCCCGTACCTCCGCGCTGGCTACCCCAAGCCGAATACGCGCCGTCGAGTTCGCCCATGTAGTGGTGCAGCAGCACGTAGGCGGTGCCCGGAGACTTCGGGCCCAGCATGGTGCCGATCACGCCGATCAAGCCGTACATGGCCCGCACCACGTCGGTTTCGATGTACTCCGCGAGGAAGTCATCGCAACTCATGGTCATGATCTTGTAGAACTGCTTGAAGGTCTCTTCGCCCAGGCCGTTCAAGTGCTGGCCAAAATCTTTCAAGGTTCGCAGGTCGCGAAGGCCCGGCTTGGCCAGGTTGGGCGGCGTGTAGCCGAGGATGGGTTTCACCGCGAGCGCCATCTTGTGCATGATCTCGGCGAAGATCGCCGACCGATCCGCGTCCCGCACCGAGTGACGCTTCATCTCTTCGCGATACTTCGCAGCGTCCGAATAGGCGACGAAGCAGTCGCCGTTGTCCATCGGCAAGAACGTGTGGTCGATGGGTCGAATCTGCAAGCCGTGCTTGGGAAGTTCGAGCTCTCGCGTGACTTCGGCGCGCAGCAGGCTGATGACATAAGAGCAGACCGTGTAGGTGAAGCCCGGGTAGATTTCCTCTGAAACCGCTGAACCGCCCAGGATGTGCCGGCGCTCCAACACCAGGACCTTGCGCCCGGCCCTCCCCAGATAGGCCGCACAAGTGAGGCCGTTGTGGCCGCCACCTATCACAATCGCATCGTACTTCTCGCTCATTTCGAGCCCCCGATCGTGGCTCTCTTGCGCGGTGGATCAAAGAACGGCATCGGGACCACGGTTGCGGGAATCGGAAACGATTTCGCCTCGATGGACTCTTCGAAATAGATCATGGTGCCGAGCTTGCCGTACTTGGCTTCGAGTCTCGAGATGACCACGTACTTCTTGAGTGTCGACGACCACACACCACTACTCCCCCGGCCAATGAAATGCTGGCGACCTTCGTCTGCGTAGATTGGATAGAGCACTTTCCAAGTCTCATGAGGGACATGCATGGGCATGTCGAATTCCGCGTAGGCTTTTTCGAGGGCGATCAAGTCGAGTTCGAGACCCACGGTAACGCGAGGAGATCCAGTTTTCTTTTCAACCCGCAGGGCGTCGCGTCCAATGAAGTATTCCTGATCGAGTTTGACCATCCAGCCCAGACCCAACTCGTAGGGAGAAGTTTTTTGAACCTCGTAGAGGGTCTGGGTCGAGGCGACGAAATCGGCGTCGATCAAAATCAAACCCGCCTCGGTCCGCGCAACATCGAGCGCGACGGCACCCGCCGGACGCATCTGGTACTCGGGCGCGATCTCCATCAGGGCATCCCACAGACCCAAGGCATTTTCAGCGGCGCCGAAGATTTCGAAGCCCAGGTCTCCCGTGTACCCCGTGCGCGAAATGACGACCGGGGAGCCGGCGATCTCCGCGTCCGTGCAGTGGAAGAAGCGCAGGTCGTCCAGACTGGTGTCCGTCAAGCGCTGGAGCAGATCCCGCGAGGTGGGGCCCTGGAGTGCAAGTGCGGCAATGGATTCGGATGTGTCTTCTATTTCGACGTCCATCCCGGTGGCGTTGTCTTCGAGCCAATAGAGCGTCGGGATCGCCGCGGTGATGCGAAAGTGGTCCTCGCCGAGCCGCTGGACTGTGCCGTCGTCGATGACTTTACCGCGATCGTCGCACCAGGCCGTGTAGAACACCTGCCCGACGCGTGCTTTCGAGAGGTCGCGCACGACGACGCGATTGAGCAGGGCATGGGCCTCGGGACCGCGCACGTCGTACTTGTAGAGGGGAGAGACGTCGAACAACCCGCAGCCGTTTCGGACCGCGTGGTATTCGTGGTCAAAACTCAAGTCGAACATCGTGGCAGATTCGAAGCCCGCCCACTCTTCCCAGTGGTTGCCCTGGTTCAGCGCTGAGGTTCTCGGATGAAAGGGCGTAGGTCGCGGCATCGATTCTCCAGATGGAACTGGTAGCCCGCGAGTCTAGACAATTGGGACACTCCGAACATCACGAAAAATTCCGCACCGTTGAGTTGTTAAGTGCTGAATCCCGGCCCCACCCCACCCCCCCTGGACGCGAGTCGCACAGGTGCGGGAGTAGTGATACACACACCCATGCGGCAATCCAGAGCTTTCCTCGCTTAACACCGCAGCGTTGGAGCTATGTCATGGGCGCCAACTCAAACGACAACAAAAAGCGGCCTGGTTCCGAGCGGCCCGCCCCGATACAGCAGCGCTGGTCTCGGCGAGACTTCCTGCAAACCGGCCTTGCCGGTACAGCGGGCCTTTTGAGTGCGGCACCGGCGGACGCAAGCGGCGCCAGCCCCTCTGCAATCACCTGGGACGCGGAAGTCGACGTCGTCGTATGTGGCTCCGGTGCTGCCGGCAGCGCGGCGGCGATGGCGGCGGCCCACGCGGGGGCCTCGGTCATGGTGCTGGAAAAGAGCGCCGCCTGGGGAGGTACGTCGGCGAAGTCCGGTTTCCATATTTGGATCCCCAACAACCACGCGATGAACAAGCTCGGCTTGAAAGACGAAAAGAGAGCTTGCCTCCAGTACATGGCGGAACACTCCTACCCGCAGCTGTTCGACCCCGACAGCAAAACCCTCGGCCTGCCGGAACCCGTGTATGGGCTGCTCGAAACCTTCTACGACGAGGGCGCGATCACCGTCAACAAGCTGGCCCAATGGGGTGTCTCGGAGTTCGATGTGGCCAGCCTCGGTTACGACCACATCATGTCCGTCGACTACAACGAAAACTCTCCCTACAACAAGGCCACCGTAGGGCGAAGCATGCACCCGGTGGATCGAGATTCGGTACCGCGTGGGGGCGCGTACATGGTCAACCAGTTCCGAAACCGGTTGCTGGAGCAAAACGTCGAGCTTCGCCTTCGACATCGGGCATTGCGTTTGCACTTGAATCACAAGCAGCAGGTGATCGGCCTTCAGGCGTCAGATCAAAACGGCAAGACGATCAATATCCGAACGCGCCGTGGGGTGGTGTTTGGCTCGGGCTGCTACAGCCACAACAAGCGCTACATCGATCAGTTTCAAATGAATCCCGTGATGGGCAGCTGCGCGGCGCCGACGAACGAAGGCGACTTCATCGCGATTGCCGGCAACGCGGGCGCCCAGATGGGCAATCTCTCCGGGGCCTGGCGTGCGCAGATCGTGTTGGAGGACACCGTCAAGCACATCGCCACGCCCAACGCCGTGTTCTGGCCCATTGGCGACAGCATGCTTCTCGTGAACAAGTACGGTCGTCGGTGTGTAAACGAAAAGCGCAACTACAACGATCGCACCAAGGCCCTCTACGGCTACGACGCCAACCGCGCCGAATTTCCGAACCTCATCACCTTCATGGTGTACGACAAGCGCTGCGCGGATCTCTATGGGGGGCGCTATCCCATACCCCCAACCCCGGACGCCCTCAATCACGTTGCCCAGGGCGAGACCCTGGCTGCGCTGGCAAAGGAACTCGAGCGCCGACTCGCCAAATACTCGGCACATACGGGCAACTTGAAATTGGACCCCGGTTTTACCGCCCAATTCGAAGCTACGGTAAAACGCTTCAACGAGATGGCGATCAACGGCGTGGACGAAGATTTTTCGCGCGGCGCGTTCGAGTACGACAAAGCCTGGCACGCCATGCAGAAGCCCCTGCCGGATGCGCGTTGGCCGGAAGCAGTGAACCCCGACAACGCTACGATGCACCCGTTTCAGGACGCGGGTCCCTACTACGCGATCATCCTGTTGCCCGGCTGCATCGGTACCAACGGCGGGCCCGTGATCAATCGACACGCTCAGGTGATGAACCATTCCGACCAGCCGATTGCCGGGCTCTACGGTGCCGGGAACTGCATCGCGAGCCCCGCCGCCAACGCCTATTGGGGAGCCGGCGCAACCATCGGGCCGGCGCTGGTGTTTGGCCGTATCGCGGGCGAGAGAGTTGCGAACGAGCCTGTGAAGGAATTGTCGTAGTGAGGAGCGAAAGCACACGGCGGGGTGGTTCACCTGTGGCTCGGGCCATGGTGTTTGCGTTGTTGCTCGTAGCGATCGGCAGCCTGCCGTTTGTGGGCTATGCGGGTGATGTGGCCGTTGGTGCAGCCGCGGTCACAGAATCCAATCAAGCCGTGAGTTTCAAGCTAGACGTTTTGCCCCGCTTGATGGCCGAGTGTGGGATTTGCCATCAGAGCGCCGATCCTCACGGCCTGTTGGTGATCGACGAAGACAATGCCTACAACCAATTGGTCGACGTCCCATCCTATGAATTGCCCTCGATGAAACGCGTGAGCCCCGGCGACCCGCAGCAGAGCTATCTTTGGCTGAAGGTCAACTATCAATATCTCGCAGCAGGGGGCAAGGGCTGGGGCATGCCCATCCTGGCAGGGGGCATACGCGATCCGAAATTCAAAAAAGCAATTCACGATTGGATTGAGCAAGGCGCAAAGAACAACTAGATTGTCTGCGCCCAGTTCGCGGCCAAGAGCATTGGAGCGCGGGAAAGAGAATCAGCCATGAGCCAACGAAAGTCATGAGCGAGACACAGCGGGTACCCCATGAGATAAAGGCCTCCATCCCGGACCGCTATCCGCGGGGATGGTTCTGCGTCGGTGCCTCGCATGAATTCACCACAGACCAGCCCATCAAGATGGACTACTTCGGCCGATCCCTCGTGGCCTATCGGGGGAAAGCGGGCGAGATCCACGTGCTCGATGCCTACTGCCCCCATATGGGCGCCAATCTGGCTTCGGGCCACGTCAACGGCGAATCGATCGTCTGCCCGTTTCACGCCTGGAGTTGGGGGCCGGACGGTGTCTGTGACCACATTCCCTATGACGATCGAATCCCCCGCAAAGCCGTCGTCAAGTCCTGGTCGAGTGTAGAAATCAATGACCTGGTCTATGTCTGGCACGACCCCGATGGCGGTGCACCCATCGCCGAACAAGCCATACCGGTAGATGACGTCGTGAGCGAAGCGGGCTGGACGCCGTGGATCATCGAGCGCGTGCATGTGAACGTCCACGCCCGGGAGCTGATCGACAACATGGCGGACAAAGCCCACTTCGGTCCGGTCCACGGGCTCGCCAAGGTCACGCATTTTTCCAACATCGCCGAAGGCCACAAATACACCCAGTTGATGAACTCCGAAGCGGACGACCACATCGGTATATCCGAGGCGACCTATCACGGCCCCGGATACATGTTGCACCACAACACGACCCTCGACCCCATCACGAAACAAACGACTAGCCGCGCCATGACCCTGGTGATGAATGTCCCCACCGGACCCGAGAGCTTTGAGTTCATCGCCGGCTGGAAGTTCGAGTTGCCCGTCGGTTGTGAAAGCCCGGATGCAATCCAAAAGTACTGCGATGAGATGCGCGAGATGGCCCAACGACCCGAGGGATTGTTTTCCGACCTGGCAATATGGAAAGACAAAATCTCCATCGACAACCCGGTGCTGTGCAGCGGCGATGGACCGGTGGCGAAGCTGCGCGAGTGGTACGGCCAGTTCCTGGTGCCGCTGGACGAGGTGCCGGATTCGATGCGCGAGCGCAGGGTCTACGACAAGAGCGAAGTCATCGAATGGCAGAGTTCGTCGGATCCCACACGCTGACCTGTTCGCGCTGCGAATTCGGGGCCTGGGATTCGCGCCCGCTGACGGGCTATCGTCAAGCGCGGAGGAATCGCCCCGATGGATTGCCCCAGCTGTCGCCACCCAAACCCCGAAGCAGCGGGATTCTGCGGGGAATGCGGCACCGCGCTGCTGGCGTCGGTCGAGTGTCCCGCATGCGGGATGGCGGGAGAAGCGAACCAGAAGTTCTGTCACGGCTGTGGGGGCAAGCTCGCCGCGGCCGTCGAGGGTGCTGTAGAGCGCGAGCCCAGTGACTACACGCCACGGCACTTGATCGACAAAATCCTCCGCTCCAAGTCCGCGATCGAGGGTGAGCGCAAGCGCGTCACGGTGATGTTCGCCGACATCAAGAGCTCGATGGAACTGTCGGAGCGGACCGACCCCGAGGAGTGGCACGCAATCCTCGATCGCTTCTTCGCGATTTTGTCCGAAGGCGTCCACCGTTTCGAGGGCACGGTCAACCAGTACACGGGCGACGGCATCATGGCGCTCTTCGGTGCGCCGATCGCCCACGAGGACCACGCCCAGCGAGCATGTTATTCGGCCCTGTATCTGCGCGAGCAGCTCAAGCTCTACTCGGACGAACTGCGGCTGTCCAAGGGGCTCGACTTTGCGGTCCGGATCGGCATCAATTCGGGCGAGGTCGTGGTGGGAAAGATCGGCGATGATCTGCGCATGGACTACACCGCGCAGGGTCACACGGTCGGCCTCGCCCAGCGGATGGAGCAACTCGCGGCGGCCCATTCGATCTGCATCAGCGAATCGACCGCGAAAACGGTTGCCGGTTACGTGTCGGTACGCGACCTCGGCGAGGCGACCGTGCGTGGCGTGAGCGATCCGATCCCGGTTTTCGAACTCCAGGGCATGGGCGAGTTGCAGACGCGCTTCGATGTCTCTCGCGCGCGCGGGCTGACGCGCTTCGTCGGGCGCGACGACGACATGCAGGTGCTCGAACGCGCGCTCGAACAGGCCAGTGCCGGCAATGGGCAGGTGGTGGGTGTCGTGGCCGACGCCGGGACGGGCAAGAGTCGCCTGTGTTTCGAGTTTGTCGAGAGCTGTCGCGCCAAGGGTCTGCGGGTGATGACGGGCAGCGGTGTCGCGCACGGCAAGAACATCCCGCTGCTTCCGATCATGCAGGTGTTCCGCGCCTACTTCGGTATTTCTGCCAGCGACGACGACCGAGCTTCCCGGGAAAAAATAGCCGGTCGACTCCTGCTACTCGACGAGAAGTTTCGCGATACCCTGCCCCTGCTGTTCGACTTCATGGCCGTCCCCGACCCAGAACGTCCCGCACCCGCCATGGACCCCGAAGCGCGCCAGCTGCAGCTCTTTGGCGTCATGCGCACGCTCGTTCAGGTGCGTACCGACGGTGAGGCCAACGTAACGCTGATCGAGGACCTGCACTGGGTGGACAGCGGAACCGAAGCCTGGCTCGAACAAATGGTCGATGCGGCATCGGGTTCGCGAACTCTGCTGATCGTCAATTTTCGGCCGGAGTACCACGCCGGCTGGATGAAGAAGTCGTGGTATCGCCAGCTTCCGCTATTGCCCCTGGGTCCCGACGCAATTCGCGACCTGCTCGCCGACTTGCTGGGAAACGACGTGAGCATCGAGGGTCTCGCCGGGGCGATCCACGAGCGCACCGCGGGCAATCCATTCTTTACCGAAGAGGTCGTGCAGGCGTTGATCGAAGCCGGCAACCTCACCGGGGACCGAGGCGACTACCGACTCGTCACCCCGATCGAGCGACTCGAGGTTCCGAGCACGGTTCAGTCGGTGCTCGCCGCCCGCATCGACCGACTGACGGACCAAGACAAGCAGGTGTTGCAGACCGCGTCGGTGATCGGCAAGGAGTTTCCCGAGCCGATCCTCGAAGCCGTCGCCGAAGTCTCGGATACAACCCTCGCTGCCGCGCTGCAAGCCCTCAAGGACAACGAGTTCATTTACCAGCAGTCGCTTTATCCGATTTCGGAGTATGCGTTCAAACATCCCCTCACCCAGGAGGTGGCGCTCGGTTCGCAACTCAAGGAGCGCCGCGCTCGGGTACACGGAGCTGTGGCCCGGGCCCTCGAGGCCAGCCAACCCGATCGTTTGCAGGAACTTTCGGCGCTGCTCGCCCATCACTACGAGCAGG
>Ga0114950_10003731_pt1 | contig 11788 bp, 7 predicted proteins | sample N075metaG_FD_83503 | JGI IMG/M metagenome (GOLD analysis project Ga0114950, IMG submission 83503) | Deep subsurface microbial communities from Kermadec Trench to uncover new lineages of life (NeLLi) - N075 metaG | ecosystem: Environmental > Aquatic > Marine > Ocean trench > Sediment | place...
GAAGCCACTCCACGATTCGGGATCGATCCCCCCCGCACGCAATACGTTCGGATGGATCAGGCCGCAGGGAAGGAGTTCGATCCAGGTCGTTCGCTTACAGACGCTGCAGCCCGATTTGCAGAAGGGGCAGCGCGCGTCGAGTTCGAAGCCCGGCTCGACGAAGGGGAAATGTCCGGGCCGCAGTCGGACGTCGAGGTCTCGACCGAAAATGCCGCGCAGCAGCGTCTTCATGGCTCCGATCAGATGTGCCACCGAGATGTCACGCCCGACGACCAGTCCCTCCATCTGATAGAAGGTGTGATCGTGACTCGCGTCGGTGGTTTCCTGGCGGAAGCAGCGACCCGGGGCGATCACACGAAAGGGCGGTTCGCGTTTTTCCATCGCGCGAATCTGCACGGGAGAAGTATGTGTCCGAAGCACCAGCCGGCCCTCCTGGTCACAGAAGAAAGTGTCCTGTGAATCCCGCGCGGGATGGTCCTTGGTGATGTTCAGGGCTTCGAAATTGTAGTGGTCGAGTTCGACCTCGGGTCCGTCGAGAACCTCGTAGCCCATCGAGATGAAGAGGTCCTCGAGTTCCCGCGTGACCTGGGTGATCGGATGTAGACTGCCTCGCTGCGTGGCGGGGGGCGGCAAGGTCGGATCGAAGCCGTCGGCGCGTCTCGCCGCATCGAGCTTGCCGGTGTCGAAGGTCTGCTGGCGCTCGGCCACGAATTTCAGGATCGATTGTTTGAGCGCATTCGCCTTCTGGCCCTGCGCCTTGCGCTGTTCGGCTGCCAGCCGGGGAATCTCGGCGAGCATCGCCGCGACGATCCCTTTCTTGCCGACATATTCGCGCTCGATGTCTTTGAGAGCGGCTGGGTCGGCGCACGCTCCGATGCGCCGCTGCGCTTCCTGGAGAGTGTCTTCGGGATTCATCGTGGCTTCCTTTGGTCGATCGGCGGAGACTACCGAATCCGGTCGGGGAAGCCCAGAATGTCTATGCAGCGGGCAGCGGAGATGGATTGCGGATTCGGATGGCTGTTAGGGCAGCGATCACGAGCAGGACGGCGGCGAGCCAATACGGGTAGGCCTGGTCCTGGTCGTAGAGTGCCCCGGCGACGAGCGGGCCGACGACGCGGGCCGCGGACGCACAGGATTGAAATACGCCCATCACGGTCCCTCTCGATCCGGCGTGCGCGCTCTGCGAGACAAGACTCATCATCGGCGGCTGAGAGATCCCACGGCCGACGGCGGCGATGCCGAGCGGAATCATCAGGAATGCGACCGATTGGGGAAGCGGCACGGCGACGAAGGCCAGGGCCATCAGGCCGAGTCCGGTGAGGATCAGGCGGCGTTCGTGAAAGCGGGCTGCGAGTCGTTTCATGGCGCCGCCCTGGATCCCCCCCATCACGACCGCCATCGCGAGCATGACGAGTCCGACACCGAGGTCGTCGTAGCCGAAGCGATGGGCCATCAGAAAGGCGAAGGTCGTTTCCAATTGGGTGACCGCCACGCTGAACAAGAAATACACGAAGCAGATGCGTCCGAGCGTCGGGTCGCGAAGCACGTCGAGCCGTCCGGTCATGGTGCCGCGCGGGCGTTCGGTCCGTCGCGGCGGCTCGTGAAGTTGAATCGCGGCCCAGATGAAATTCAGGGCCGCCATGCCGGCGGCGAAGAGCATCGGCGCACCATGACCCAGTCGCGCGAGCAGTCCGCCGAGCGGCGGGCCGAGGGTGAAGCCGACCGCAAAGGAGGCACCGATCATACCCATCCATCGGGTGCGATCGGCTTCGTCCGTGACGTCCGTGAGGTAGGCCGTGGCGACGCTGATATTCGAGCCAAAGATGCCCGAGAGGATTCGCGCCAGGAAGATCTGTGGCAGCGAATCGGCGAGTCCCAGGAAGAGCAGGGAGATCGCGGTTCCGGCGATCGTGATCAGCATGACGGGCCGGCGTCCGATTCGGTCCGAGAGTCGACCCCAGCCGGGAGAGAAGAGGAATTGCATCGCAGCGTGGCTCGCGACGAGCAGCCCCAGGATCAGGCCGTTTGCGCCGTAGCGTTCCGACCAGAAGGGCAGGATCGGGACGACGATGCCGAATCCGATCAGATCAACGACGATCACGCTGAAGAGAACACCCAATCTGGCGGGACCGGATCGCTCGTCGAGCTCACTCAAAGATCGTCACCCCCTGTGGCGTCGGGGCCACCTACCGGAGGTCGCAGGCTAGCAGCGCCCGTGCGGGGCTGCGTGTCGCTGCGCTGCGGGCCGAGATCCGGGCGACGTGGGCCGCAACGATCGGTTTCGTTGCTACGACCCCGTTGATTCTCTAAATTGCTGGTCTTCCGTGACGGCATCCGCGCCGGCACGAAGGAGAGATTTCGTGACGAATTCAGCCATCGAGAAGTCCGAAAAGTCCGAACAGACACTCCAGCTATGGTCGCAACAGCAGCGGAGTGCAGAAGCGATGGTGCCGATCATCGGCGAGCTCTACCGCGAGCACGGCGTCATCGTCACCGTTTTTGGCAACTCGCTCGTCAATAAGTCGCCGCTCGAGATCCTCGAGGTGCATCGCGTCGCGCGGGTCAACGTCGACGAAAAGATCTGCGTCTCGAATACCTATCCGATTCTCGCGGCGATGGCCGAGCTCGATCTCGGTCCGGCGCGCATCGATGTGGGGAACCTGACCAGTCATTGGCGAGTCCGGGCCGAGGAGATCTCGGTCGGGGATTTCGTGCGCGACGAACTCGCCGGGATCGCGACCGGCAAAGCCTCGATTCGCCCGAACCCCCAAGATGTCGTGCTCTACGGCTTTGGTCGGATCGGTCGATTGGTGGCTCGGATCCTGGCTGGCAAGACCGGTGGCGGCGACAACCTCCGTCTGCGTGCGATCGTGGTGCGGCCGGGCGGCGATGACGACCTCGCGAAGCGCGCGAGCCTGCTGCGCCGCGACTCGATTCACGGCCCCTTTTCGGGCGAGGTCCAGATCGACGAGGCCGACAATGCGCTGATCATCAACGGCAACGTCGTCCACTTGATCTATGCCAACGGCCCCGAGGAATGTGATTACACGAAATACGGCATTCGCGAGGCGATCGTCGTCGACAACACGGGAAAGTGGCGGACTCGGGAAGAGCTTTCGAAACATGTCGCCGTCGCGGGCGCGTCGAAGGTCATTCTCACGGCCCCCGCCAAGGGTGACGTCCCCAACATCGTCTACGGAGTGAATCATCACGGCATGATCGAAGCCGGCAATGTGCTCTCCGCCGCGAGTTGCACGACGAACGCGATCGCGCCGGTGCTCAAGGCGGTCAACGATGAGTTCACGATTCGAAGCGGCCATGTCGAATCGATCCATGCCTTCACCAACGATCAGAATCTGATCGACAACTACCATCGCAAGGCCCGTCGCGGCCGTGCCGCGTCGCTCAACATGGTGGTGACGGAAACCGGCGCGATCAAGGCCGTCGCGAAATGTCTGCCGGAACTCGCGGGTAAATTGACCGGTAACGCGATTCGGGTTCCGACGCCGAATGTCTCGCTCGCCGTGATGAGCTTGAATCTCGAAAAGGCGATCAGCAAGGAGTCACTCAACGACTACCTGCGAAGGGCCTCTCTCGATGGGGATCTGCAGAACCAGATCGACTTCGTGAATTCCACCGAAGTCGTTTCCAGCGATTTTGTCGGAAATCGCTTCGCCGGCATCGTCGATGCCCAGGCGACGCTCGTACACGAGAGCCATTGTGTGCTCTACGTCTGGTACGACAACGAGTTCGGCTATAGCCGGCAGGTCGTGCGATGTCTCGAAGAACTGGCCGGGATCGTCATGCCCAACTTTCCGAAGCGCGCGACCCATAGCTGACAGTCCGATCGACCCTTTGGGTTTGGGTTTTGTGCTTTCGGCTTTGTGCCGAGAAGACGAGGGCGGCGCGGGGTCTAGAAGGGGCCTAGCGGGATGCTGAGGGCGAGGCTGATGCGGGGCGCGGGGTCGTAGTCTTCTTCGTAGAGCTTGTTGCCGGTCTTGCTTTCCACTCGAAGTTGGCCCGCGACCGCCAGGCCGAATCGGAAGTCGAAGAAGGCGCCCTTGTAGAGGCGAAATCGCAGACCGACTTCGATCGGAACCGCCGTGACCTCGCCGATTCCATCTCGATCGGCCTGAAAGCCATTGTCGTCCAAGCGGAAACGGTTGCGCTCGTAGCCGCCGGAGAGGGTGAGCCGGATGGCCTCGTTCGGCCCCCAGAGCAAGATCGCTTGCCCACCCTGGATCCAACTGCCCTCCGTTCGAAACGTCAATGCATCCGAAATCCGCCAGTCGAGGCTCACGATGGGAAAGGTTTCCGCGCTGTCCTCCAATTGGCTGGTGACGCCGATGCCCACGCCGATCTGAAAAGTGTCGGTGACCTGCCAGCGAACGAGTGCCGAGATGCCCGCCGCAAAGGCGTTTTTTTCGGCACCCGTTTCGGCGGACCAGCGGATCGGCACAGCCCCGACGATCGAAAACCGATTCCCGATGAGAATCGTCGTGTTGGGGGTGATGTCGATGGTGCTGATCGAGCCCCAGGGATCCTTCGGCAGCTCGCTCGATCCGTAGCGGGACGGCACGCCGGGCGCGTTGTCGAGGTGGAAATCGTAGCGGGTGTAATGATAGCCCCCGCGAATTCCGACCAGGATCGATTCGTTGATGGGTCCGGCGAAATCTCCGCCGAGGCCGATGCGCCAGGATTCGAATTTGTCTCCGCCGTCGGTCTTGGTCTTGAACTGGTTTCGAAAATCGGCCTGTAGCTGTCCGCGCCATTCGAATCGGGGAGCCGAATCGTCGATCATCGAAAACTGCGCCCCGGCCGAGGCGGGGATCAGCAGCGCCAGTATCCCACAGAGACAAGATGAAAGCGGATGCTGCATGGGACCCCCTGTAATCGCTCCCGCTCCCGCGAGATCAGTCCTCGCCGGGCGGAAGGTGTTCAGTGCGATTGAAGCTGACGAGTTCGGGCTGGGGGTCCAGAACGAGTTCACTGATGGCGCAGTTTTTCATCATCCGATTCCAACTGCTGTAATCGTCGTCGAGCAGAATCCCAAAGGCGATCGACAGCGCGCCGCCGTGGCTGACGACGACGACCCGCTCGCCGGGATGGCGAGCGACGATTCGGCGCAGGCTCTCCACGAGCCGGTCACCGACTTGTTTGGGCGATTCGCCGCCATGGGGTCGGTAATCCGGATCGGCCCTCATATTGTCGAAAAGCTTCTTGTCGTGGTAGAGCGTATCGAATGACATGCCCTCCCAGTCGCCGAGGTCGTATTCGCGGAGACCGGAATCGAGCTGGGGAACCAATCCCAGGCGTCCAGCGATCCGCTCCGCCGTCTGGTGCGCGCGATCGAGCGGACTGGCGTAGACGCTGCAGACCGGCTGGTAATTCGCTTCGATGAAGGCGGCGACGGCGCTGGCCTGATCGTGGCCGTGTTCGGTGAGCGGGGTATTCGTCGAGCCGTGCCAGACGCCGTCGATGTTGGCGGAAGTCTGTCCGTGGCGGACCAGCGTGAGCAGGGTGGGAGAAGCTTCCATGGCGGCGTGATCATACACGCAACCGCGGCCCGCGGTGCGCCACTGGCGGGGATCGATCGTGACGCGGCCGAATTGAGCGAGCCAGAGCACCGGGGACATCTCGTCGATGCGTCGCTGGGTCGCGGCGCGCGTCAGCGGCGGGTCGTCGATCGAGAGGGTGTCGGTTCCGGCGGCGTCGGCTGGGCCATGTTTGGTCCGCTCCGTTGGGCTCGTCGAGACGGGCGGATCCGAACGGATCTCAGCCGAGTCCGCGAGACTCGGCGCCGCATTGGCCAGTGTGATCAACGCGATGCCGGCGAACAAGCCCGCGAGCAGAAGCACGAGACCGCGCTGTGCGAGGCGTCGGGGGTTCCCGGGATGTTGTCGAACCCGATCTGGCGCGTCGGCGAATCGATCCATATGTCCTCAGAGATCGGAGTGAGCGGAATTCGACTTGAGGAAACCGGCGACAAAGGCGGCGACTTCTCGATCAGGTGGAGTTTCGAACGCAGCCAGGAGGCAGGCGATCGGCATGCCGGTCGCGTCTGGGCTCAGGCGTTTTCGAGCAGTTCCAGCAGATCGTCTCGCGTCAGCCGATGACTGCCATCGGCGCCTTCGAGGGCCGCATCCGACAAGGCTCGCTTGCGGGCGTGCAGGGCGAGAATGCCCTGCTCCACGGTGTTTCGCGCGATCAGGCGATGGACGACGACCGGGCGTTGCTGACCGATGCGATGTGCGCGGTCGGCGGCCTGGGCCTCGACCGCCGGGTTCCACCACGGATCCAACAGGAAGACATGGTCTGCGGCCGTCAGGTTGAGCCCCGTGCCGCCCGCTCGAAGCGAGAGCAGCATCACCGGCTCACCGCTTGGCGATTGAAAGCGGTCGACGATCTCTCCGCGATTGCGCGTCGAGCCGTCGAGTCGAAGCCACGAAATGTCCCGTTCGCGAAGACCCGGCTCGACATGGTCGAGCAGGCTCGTCCATTGGGAGAAGACCAGCGCCTTATGACCGTCGGCCACGGCCTCTTCGAGACGTGCGTAAAGCGTTTCGAGCTTGGTCGATGAACCCGTACTCGCGCGCTGTCCCGGGACGAGACTCGAATGGCAGGCGGCCTGTCGAAGGCGTAGCAGGGCTTCGAGGGCGGCCATGACATTGCCACCGGAGCGAAGACGTTCGACGACCTCCTTGACGGTCGCGGCGCGGATGCTGTCGTAGACCGCTCGCTCCTCGGTCGAGAGCTCGCAGTCGAGCACGATTTCGGAGCGCGGCGGCAGTTCCGGTGCGACGTCCTTCTTGAGACGTCGCAATAGAAAGGGTCGGATGCGTTGACGCAGGCGGGCCGCGACTTCGCCGTCGCCCTCCGCGATCGGGCGAGCATAGCGATCTCGAAACTGGGTCCTGCCGCCGAGCAGGCCCGGGTTCAAGAAATGAAGCTGGCTCCAGAGCTCCTCCAGACGATTCTCGACCGGCGTGCCGGTCAGCGCGATGCGCGCCTTCGCGTCGAGCCTGAATGCGGCGCGTGCGACCTGGCTGTCCGGATTCTTGATCATCTGCGCCTCGTCGAGCACGACGCAATCCCAGCTCGGCGCGCTGAGCGTCTCGATGTCATGACGCAATAGCGCGTAGCTCGTGATCGTGACATCGACCTCCGGATCCAGATGGCGTCCCGGACCGTGGTACAGCGAATAGCGAAGCGAGGGTCGGAATCGGTCGATTTCGCGCATCCAGCCGTGCAGCACGCTCGTCGGCGCAACCACCAGGGTTCGTCCCTCGATGGCGCAAAGGGCTTGCAGCGTCTTGCCCAGCCCCATGTCGTCCGCGAGCAGCGCGCCCAACTCCGCACGTCGAAGAAAGACCAACCAATCGATGCCCTGGCGCTGGTAGGGACGCAGGACTTTTTCCAGGTCATCCGGGATCTCCGCGGGCGGGATGTTCTCGAAGCCTTCGAGCAGCGGTCGCAGACCTTCGAGTGCGGCGGGGGGCGGCTGATCCAGCTCTTCGCAGAGCCGCGCGAGATCGGGCAGAGCATGGCGCGCGATGCGTCCTCGCGCGTCGAGTGCACCGAGCAGATCGGCCAGCCGATCGCCGTACCGATCGAGCCAATCCTTCGGCAGACGGCCGAAACCGCCGCCATCGAGCGCGACGACCGATTCGCCCGCCGACCAGGCGCGCAGCACCGCTTCGGATTGCGCACTCCGCCCCTTGCGCGCACTCGGCGACGCAGCCGCGCCGGCCGTGCCCTCGTCGCTCGGCCCGGCGAGATCGAAGTCGAGCTGGACACGATCGTCCTCGATTCGGAGCGAGGCCGTCAATTCACCGCGAAGCTGGAAATCGTGGTGTGCTGTACCGCTGACCTCCAGCGGACTTCCGGCCAGACGGGTTGCGAATTCGATCGACTCGCTGGCGGAGAATCGCGTCGCGTAACCCGGTCGAAGCCCGAGATCGCCGCGCAGAGCGGAGACCACGGCATTCTCGGCGGCCTGATCCCGAATCGGGACCTCGCCGCCACCGAGATGGATCAGTCGCCCCGCATCGATGCGGGCGACCGGCGGCTTCCCGTAGACCCCGTAGACGAGGGTGGGCAGGATCGAGAGGCCGTCGCCGTCGCGCCGGACTTCGATCCGGATCCGCGGACGTTCGCCGCGTCGCGTAGAGGGCAGCTTCCGGGTCTCGATTTCGATCGAGATTCGCTCTTCGAGATCGGGAATGATCTCGGTGACGAGCAGAGCGAGGTCGTCATCGCCAAAGAACCGTCCCCGTGGAAGATCCGCCAATTCGCGTCCGCTCAGGCGGTTCGGGGCGAGCGGGTGGAGTGCGTCGCCAGCCCGCACCACGCCGTTTCGATAGGCCCGATCGATGCGCCGATCCTGTTCGACGAAGAGACGGACGCCGCCCGGCGCATCGACGACGCGCGCGTTCATGCCGAGGGGTTCGGATTCGATCCGGATCGGTCGGCCGTCGAGGAAGACGCGCTGTGTGCGAGCGAGATGTCCCAACAGGCTCTTGAGCGAGGGATTCGAAGGCGCGCCGGCGGGCCGCGAGGCGAATACCCGCTCGATCGCGATATCGGCGGGCGTGGCCACGAAGTCGGGACCGATATGATGGCCCGCGGCGGCCGCGGTGAGGCTGCCGCGAAGTGGGCTGCGTTTGCCGTCGAATTCAATCGCCCGGGTCAACCGAAGATCGCCCGCGCGCTCGTCGAGCTCGTACACGATTCGGCCTCGACTCTCGCCCTGTAAGGGCAGGCTCTTGCCCGATTTTTCCGACTGGCGCAGCGCGATCACACAGGCCGCCACATGCTCACACGGATCTTCAGGGCTCGAACAACTGCATTCCCAATCTTCGTCTTCGGGACGCAGCGTGACCTGGGGCGCAACGAGTCCACCGCGCGTCGAGACGCAGAGCGCGATCTCGAGATCGCCCTGTTCCTCGATGCTGACGCTGTCGGCCCGAGCGAGCTCCACACCCCGTGACCAGGTCGGTCGCGAACAGGCTTCCGAAATGGCCTCGAAGATCGACTGCATGGCATCCAAGGGAGCGAATTCCAGTTGGCGTATTGAGAAGGTCGGGAGGATGGGCGGCGCGTCGGGGGAGGGCGCCAGGATCCTAACCGTTTTTTGCCGCCCAATCCCGTAGCTCGCGTTCGAGGGCCTGGGCTTCGTTCGAGTCCGGGTGTGACTCGACGAAAACAGCGAGATGGGCGAGCGCAGCTCCGACCTGCGGGCCGGGCTTGGCGCCGAGCAGCCCCATCACCGCCTTTCCGTCCAGGGCCAGGGCTCGGACCTGGCCACTGCGTTCGCGATGGCGAAGGATTTCTTCGAGTCGCGCCTGGAGCATCTCGAGCCGCTTCGACCGGTTTCGGGTTTCTTCGGTCTGGCCGGCCGCGGCGAGTTCGAGTCGTCGCCATGCGAAGAGACCCTCGATCTCATCTTCGCCGAGCCGCGCGAGAATTTTGTGAACACCGAGCTCGCGCTTGTTTCCGGTCAATGTCTCGGTGTGGCGATCGATGGGGTGGGCACGATGGACGCGTTCGATTCGTCGAGCCAGCGCCGGTGGCATGCGAAAGCGGACGAGCGCGCGTTGGATGGCGCTGCCGTGGAGCCAGGCCGCCCAGCGTAGAGCGGGCAGCGGTCCGAGCCGAGCGACGATGGATTCGCCCGCCGGGTCCATGCCGGGAAAGAGTGCCGCACTCAAGCCGGCTTCCCGCAAAAACGCCAGGCCGCGATCCGCTGCGGGCGAGGCCAGGATGCGACTGACCTCGCGGCGTGCGGGCGCGGCCATGGGCAGCCGATCGAGGGTGTCCGGCAAGGTCTCCCGCGCCGCGGTCAGCAATTTTGATGAGGCGACGAGCGCATGCTCCGCCATCAGTCGAGCGGCGATCCAATAGCGTCTCGGCGCGATCCCGAAGGGATTGGGCGCGTCGACATTGAGTTCGAGGATCCCTTCCTGAAATGCGGCTCGAGCGCCGACCGGATCGCACCACTGCTCGTGTAGAGGCCGAAACGCGAAGGCAAAGGGGCTCAGGCCGAAATCCAGTAGCACCGCTTCGAGGTCGCCGCGGCCGACGGGCAGTAGATCGATCGCGCCGGCCGATGTGGCCAGGCTGAGTCGACGCGCCCCACTGGCGGTGACGACTGCGCGAGGTAGCGCTTCCAGCAATTCCTCTGGCTCGGCGCTGCAGAGCAGGCATCGCGGTGCAGGCGCGGCCGTCAGGTCGGCTCGACGTTTAGGACGCAGATCCTCCAGCAACCCCTCGCCCTGGCTCCAGGTTGCGATGCCTCGTTCCTCGAGGCGCCGACAGAGTTCGAGCAGCGGTTCGGACAATGCCTTGGGTGTCTTCGGTGTCGGCTGTGGCAAGGAATCGCTCGTCGCGCTGACGCGCATGAAAGAGGTTGGATGAAGCGACGAGTGTAGAGCGAGATGGGTCCGCGGGCTGCCGGTTGGTTTGCGCGGGTCGCGAGGAAGTCGAAAACGGATTCCAGCGTGCAATGCGCGTGCAAGCCCGGGCAATCTTCGCAACGCCCTCAAGCTCCCGATGAAAAACTCCGACCCGAAGTCATGGAAGATGGCCATCGATCGCCCTCGCCTCGACGCCAGGATCGAGTGATGTGAGGGCGCGTCGAGATCGGCAGCAGGGAGTCGACGATGAACAGCGGTGTTGAGTTCGTGGAGCACCGACCGCATGGCAACGACGCGCGCGCGGATGAGAAATTCGTTCGCATCCTCTTTGTCGAGGACCGCATGGATCTGGCCGACGAGATCCGGGAATGCCTCGACCGTGCCGTGGGCTACTCGTTCGAGGTCGTGCGGGAGACGAATCTGGTTCGCGCCGTGGCCCTGATCGAGGGCGAGACTTTCGATCTATTGCTTTTCGACCTGTCGCTTCCGAACGTGGCGCGTTCGGTGGCCATCGAGCTGGCCAATGACCTGGCCCACCGCCTGCCTGTCGTGGTTCTGACCGGTACGGAGGGGTTCGGGGACCCGGCGTCGCCATCGGGCAGGGGCCTCGAGGCCAGTGTCGAGCATGCGCACGTCCCGGCAACCCTGCTGTCGGCGATTCGCCGCTCGAGACGTCTGGGGACGGGCGTCATGGCACCGCTTTTCTGTCGCATCGAAGGTCTCTGCGGCTGAGTTCGGGCCGGCCGGGCCGCGCTGATCCAATCCCTCTCGCTTCGGTAACTTGGGCGATGTGCCGAGGTTGCATTTTCGACTTCCGGGCCGGGCCGACAAGCTCGGTGCCTGGCTCACCTGGCTGCTTCACGACGTCGATCGTGCCACCCGAAAAAGGTGGGTCGAAGGATCGCGTGTGTTCGTCGAGGGTCGAGTCGTCGACCGCTCGAGCCACGATTGCCTGCCGGGCGCACGGGTCGAGATCGCCGATGTGCCCGAGGCGGTGCTGCCACCGCTTCCCGCCGGTTCGCATTCGGAATGGACCGGGCTGATCGACGCGCCGCCGTGGCCGGCTGGCGAGCTTTGGCTGAGCGAGACGCAATCGCTCGAATTCGTCGTCGGCGAGTGTCGGGACGGTCTGGCCGTGGTTCGGTTGCAGGGCTCGGAATGCGATGCGCGGACGCTATGTCGAGCGCTGGCGGCTGCGGAGATGCCGCTGGTCGGAGATCTCGAAGGCGGAGGCCTCGGCGTCGCGGGCGGCGTGCGACTGGTCGCGAGCGCCGAAAGAAATTCGCCATCGATCGATTGGCCAGAGGAGCCCGCCTGGCTGGCGGCAACGGAGGACCCGGCGGGCGGGCGGGATCCCGAAACCAGCCCGCCCC
>Ga0114950_10003733_pt1 | contig 11785 bp, 9 predicted proteins | sample N075metaG_FD_83503 | JGI IMG/M metagenome (GOLD analysis project Ga0114950, IMG submission 83503) | Deep subsurface microbial communities from Kermadec Trench to uncover new lineages of life (NeLLi) - N075 metaG | ecosystem: Environmental > Aquatic > Marine > Ocean trench > Sediment | place...
AAATCGTCGCGGCCCAAGGCGGCAAACCGGTGGCGGTGATCTCCAACGAGGACAAACGCCAGTTCTGCCTCGACCACGGTGCGGTTGGCGCGATCAACCGAAGCGATTTCGATCACTGGGGCAAGATGCCCGACACCGCGAGCCCGGAGTGGGGCGCCTGGATGAAGGGTGCGCGCGCCTTCGGCAAGGCGATCTGGGAGGCGGTCGGCGAGCGCAAGAGCCCTCGGATCGTGTTCGAGCATCCGGGCGAAGCGACCCTTCCCACATCCGGTTTCGTCTGCGATACCGGCGGGCTGATCGTCATCTGCGCGGGCACCACCGGCTATAATATCACCCTCGACCTGCGCTACCACTGGATGATGCAAAAACGTCTCCAGGGCAGCCACCTGGCCAACGACGAACAGGCCGCGGCGGTCAACGATTTGGTCATCGCGGGCAAGGTCGATCCCTGCCTGTCGCGCACCTTCGGCTTCGACGAGATCGGGCACGCCCACCAGCTCATGCACGAAAACAAGCACCCCTACGGGAACATGGCCTGCCTGGTCAACGCGACCGAGCAAGGACAGGGGGCCGGATGATCGGTTCGACTGGGCGCTGCCAAACTAAGCCTCGGTCACGAACCGGCCGAACCGCACCGCGGATTCGCCTTTCTTCAACCGCCGCGAGGGCATGATCAGGACGCAGTCATCGAACGGCGTCGCGACCTCCTTGTCACCGTCATAACCGATCACCGTACCCGCATTCGCGATGACCTCCAGGCCTTTGTAATTCTCCGCGAAACGGAAGGCGTCGGTCTCGATCGTGACCGGCCCGGCGACCTCGATGAATTTCTGATCCGGCGCGGCCTCCGAGATAAACGGCTCGGCCGCCGCCGGAGTAATCGCCTCGAGATGCCGCAGGAATCGGTAGACGGTCTCGATCGCGACATCCCGGCTGCTCGCTTCCCAGTGTTGCCCGCATTCGATCAGCACCGCATTGCGCGGGCTGGCCTCCTCGGCAAAGCCCCGATAGTCGCGCATGCGCCGGCCGGCGGCATGCCCCGCATCGCTCACCACGGTCTCGGGAATGCCGACGCCGCGCGCCAGCGCCCGCCCTTTGGGCAGCGGCCCCGCCATCATCAGCGGCGCGGTCGCGTGTTGCATGGAATGGATATCGAGCAGGAAATCGGCTTGATCGACCAGCGGCCAAATCTCACGGGCACGGCGGAGTTCCGCGCTGTCCCGCTCGCCCTCCAGCGTCGCCACGTCCCACAGCCTGTTGAAATCCTCGTCGATGTAGCGGGAATCCCTGGGCTGCGCCGGGTCGAAGCTGTGAAAGGCGCCCACGTTCGCGAAACCGAGCGTCAGCTTGCCGCGCGCCGGGCGCAGGTTTTCCCGGAACAGATGGTCCAGCGCGATGGCGCCGCACAGCTCGTTGCCATGGACCACGGCGGTGACCATCACGTGGGGTCCGGGTGCCGCAGCCTCGAAGGTGGTGAAATAGTCGATGCCGGTATTTCCCGCCTTATAGGGCGAGATATCGGGCGGTGTCAGTTCCATGGGATCGCCGGTGCCGGATGGCTGGGTCATTGTTACCGCTCCTTAATAGTATTAGGCACCGTCATTCAGATGACAGGCCGAAAGTCGCCCGGGCGCGATCTCTTTGAGGCGCGGCGGCTCGTCCCGGCAGCGCTCGGTGGCGAAGGGACAGCGCGGGTGGAAATGGCAGCCGGAGGGCGGATCGAGCGGCGAGGGGATTTCTCCCTTGACCGGCTCGAAGCGCCGCCGGCGGGTATCCAGACGCGGCACCTCGCGCAGGAGCGCCTGGGTATAGGGATGATTCGGCGTTGCGAATAATTCCTCGGTCGGCGCCAGCTCGACGATCCGGCCCAGATACATGATGGCCACCCGATCGGAGAGGTGCTCGACCACGCTCAAATCGTGGCTGATAAAGAGATACGTCAGCCCGAAATCCTCTCGCAGCTTCATGAACAGATTGAGCACCTGCGCCTGGATCGAAACGTCGAGTGCTGCGACCGCTTCATCGCAGACGATAAATTCCGGCGTCACCGCCAGCGCCCGGGCGATGCCGAGACGTTGACGCTGGCCGCCGGAAAACTGGTGGGGGAAACGGCGCTTGAAGTCAGGATCGAGTCCGACCCGCAGCATCATCTGCTCGACATGCTCGTCCACCTGGTCGCCCCGAACCAAACCATGGACCCGGGGCGCCTCGCCGATGATGTCGCGCACGCGCATACGCGGGTTCAGCGAGGCAAAGGGGTCCTGGAAAATCATTTGAACCTTGAGGGCGACCGCCTTGGCTTCGTCCGGTGCCAGGGTTGCGACATCTTCGCCCCGATAGAGAATATCGCCTTCGCTCGGCGTCATGATGCCAGCGACCATGCGGCCGAGTGTGGATTTTCCGCAGCCCGATTCGCCGACCAGACCCAGGACTTCTCCCTCGTCCAGGGAAAGAGTCACCCGATCCACCGCCTGCACCACTTCCTCGCGCAGGTTTGCGCCAAGCGACCGTGCCAGCTTTTCCGCAAGATCGAGGGTCTTGACGAAGCGCTTGGAAATACCCTGCAGCTCGAGGATGGGGGAGGTCATGAGGCTCCCGGCAGATGCGGGTGATAACAGCGCGCCTTGCGTCCGAGAACCGGCGAGGTGAGCGCCGGGCTGGCGAGGCAGTCATCGTCGCTGCGCGGGCACCGGGTGCGGAACGCACAACCTTCGGGCAGATCGATCAAGGATGGCGTCATGCCCGGAATCTGTTTCAGTGGCACACCGCGGCGGTTCCGGTTCGGCACCGAGTCGATCAGGCCCCGCGTATAAGGGTGCAAGGGACTGTCGAGCACCTCATCGACCGTGCCCGACTCGACGATTTTCCCCGCATACATGACGCACACCTTATCGGCCAGGCTGGCGACGACCGACAGATCGTGCGTGATCCACATGAGCGCGGTGGCGGTCTCCCGGCACAGCTTCTGCACTTCGAAAAGGATCTGCCCTTGGATGGTGACGTCGAGCGCGGTTGTCGGCTCGTCGGCGATGATCAAGTCGGGCTTGTGCAGCAGCGCGATGGCGATCGACACGCGCTGGCGCATGCCTCCCGAGAATTGGTGCGGGTAGGCCCGCAAACGCTCCTCCGCTGCGGAAATGCCGACCCGGCCGAGCGCGTCGCGAGAGCGCCGCCAAGCCTCCTGCCGGCTGACGTTCTCGTGCGCCTGAATCGCCTCGATCATCTGTGTATCGATGCGCAGCACCGGGTTCAGGGTCATCATGGGATCCTGAAAGATCATGGCGATTCGGCGGCCCCGAATCCGGCGCATCTCGTTTTCGGGCAGGGCCGTAATGTCCTGGCCGTCGAACAGCACCCGCCCCGCGGTCATCCGGCCGGGCGGATCCACCAGACCCATGATCGAGAATCCGGTTACGGTCTTGCCCGAGCCGGATTCGCCCACCAGCCCGAGGATCTCCCCGCGGTTGATGGTGAAGTCGACACCATCGACCGCCTTTACGATTCCCGCCTTTGTGAAGAAATAGGTCTTGATATCCTCGACAACGAGGGTGGGCCGGTTCGCGTTCACGAGCGTCCTATCACTTCTGAAGGCGTGGGTTGAGCACGTCGCGAAGCTGGTCGCCGACCAGATTGATGCTGAAAATGGTCAGGAGCAGCGCAATCCCCGGGAAGAAGCTGATCCAATACTTTCCGGTCAGCATGTAGTCGAAACCGTTGGCAATGAGCAGACCGAGCGACGGTTCGGTCAAGGGCAGGCCGACGCCGAGAAACGACAGCGTCGCTTCCAAAGCAATCGCATGGGCCACCTGAACGGTTCCGACGACGATCATAGGCGGAATCACGTTCGGCAGCAGGTGCCGGAATACGATGCGTTTGTGGCTGAGAGCCAGGCAGGTCGCGGCCTCGATGTATTCCTTATGGCGCTCGACCAGCGCGCTGGCGCGCACGGTGCGGGCGTAGTAGGCCCATTGGAAAGCGACCAGGGCAATGATGATCTTGTCCACGCCCTTACCCAGGACCGCCAGCACGATCAACGCCAGAAGGATGGCGGGAAAGCTGAGTTGCAGGTCGACGACACGCATGATGATCGCATCGAGCCGGCCGCCGTAATAGGCGGCGGCGAGGCCAATGGACAGGCCGATGCTGAGCGCGATAACGCCACTCATTACACCGACCCCAAGGCTGATGCGCAGACCGTAGAAAATGGCGCTCAGCATATCGCGTCCCTGGTCGTCGGTGCCCAGGACGTGGGTCAATCCGGCCAAGCCCACGGCGCCGGGGGGCAGGCGGCTGTCCATGATGTCGATCTCGCCAAGATCGTAGGGATTCTGCGGCGAAATGAGAGGTGCGAAAATCGCTATGAAGACGAGCGCGCAAAAGATGACGAAAGCCGCCACGGCCGGTTTGCTTTCGCGATAGTCCGAAATGAAACGCCCCAGGGGCGTCTCAGCCCTTGCGGTCGCCGCCGTGGGGATTTCCGGGGCGGTCTCCGGAGCCGCGGCGGTGAGGGTCTCGGCGGTATCGATCATGCTTTTACGTCCTGCAACCGCACCCGGGGGTCGAGCACCGAATAAAGAACATCGACCACCAGATTGATGGCGATGAACATGAACACGATGATCAGCAGATAGGCGACGATGATCGGCCGGTCCAGCAACTGAATCGAGTCGATAATCAGCTTGCCCATGCCGGGCCATGCGAACACGGTCTCGGTGACGACCGAAAAGGCGATCAAATTTCCGAACTCCAGTCCGAGCACCGTCACCACCGGGATCAAAATGTTCTTGAGGATATGGACCATCACCACGCGCCACGTGCTTAGGCCTTTGGCGCGCGCGAATTTCACGTAGTCCTGCAGCATCGCCTCGCGGGTGCCGGCCCGCGCAAGTCTGATAACCAGAGACAGCTTCAACAGCCCCAGATTGAACGCCGGCATGAGCATGTGAGCAAGCCCGTCTTTGGTGAGAAAACTGACCTGGACGCCAAACAGCGCCACGGTCTCGCCGCGTCCGGTCGCGGGCAACCAGCCGAGCATCACGGCGAAGATCATGATCATCATGATCCCGACCCAGAAGGTCGGCAGAGAAAAGCCGAGGATCGATCCACTCATGATGGTTCTACCGGCCACAGAATCGGGCCGGAGCCCGGCCCACATACCGAGTGGGATACCGAACACGACCGCCATCAGGAGCGCCGTCAGGGCGAGTTCGAGGGTCGCCGGCATGCGCTGGACGATGAGCTGCAGCGCCGGCATGCCGTACACGAAGGATTTTCCGAGGTCGCCATTGAAGGCATTCTTCACGAAGACCAGGTACTGCTGCCAGATCGGCAGATCGAGGCCGAGAGCCTTGATCGCCCGCTCCATCTCTTCTTGGTCGAATTCCGGATTGATCAGGATATCGATGGGGTTGCCGATGACGTTGACGCCGAAGAAGACGAGCAACGACATGACCACGATGACCATCGCGGACTGCAACAACCGCCGAATGACGAAAGCAGACACGTTATATCAGGGTGTATCGGGATGGCGGGCGGCCCAAGGCCGCCCGCCGCCCTGTCTTTTTTACTGCTCGATCACATTCATGATGACCGTCGATTCGTCCGTGCGCGGCACATAGGCCAGGCCTTTGCGGGTTGCCCAGGTGTTGACCTGGTAGTGTAGAGGAATGATGCCGAGATCGTTGATGGCGATCTCGGTCGCCTTCTGCAGCATCTTCTCTCGTTGGGCGTCATCGACGGTCGCGAGTGCGTCTTCGACGAGCGTGTCCAACTCCGGATTGGAGTAGCGGCCCCGGTTCGAGGCTCCGAAGCCGCGCGCCTTGTCGTAGGTGTGCAGCAAGGATTTCAGCGGCGATGAGGCTTCGCCCGTGCCCGCACCCCAGCCGACCAGGATGAAGCTGAACTCCGGCGTTTTATCCGGCCCGCCCCTGGATGCGCGCCGGAAATAGACGCTCTTCGGCATGGTTTCGACTTTGGCGTCGATACCCAGGCGGGTCAACATCTGTCCGATGGCCAGCGCGATCTTGGAGTCGTTGATGTAGCGGTCGTTCGGGCCATGAATGGTCAGGCCGAAGCCGCCGCCCCAGCCGGCGTCGGCGAGCAACTGCTTTGCGCCTTCAAGATCGAAGGGCTCGGGCTTCAGGTTCGGGCTGACGCCAAAAAAACCGTCGGGCAGGAGCTGCCCCGCCGGGATGGCGACGCCCTCCATGACCTTCTCGACGATAGCGGCCCGGTTGATGGACTTGGAGATCGCCTTGCGGACCCGGACATCCTTGAGCGGATTCTTGCCATTCGTGCCGGTGATGAAGGGCGAGGCGTCGCGATCGTGATCCAGATGCAGATAGATCACGCGGTTCGACACGCCCGAAGACAGGACGACGTTTGGCTCGCTCTTGAGCCGCTCGATGTCCGCCGTCGGCACCAGGTCGATGAAATCGACATCGCCGGCCAGCAGCGCCGCCACCCGTGCCGGCCCCGACTTGATCGGCTTGAAGACGACCCGGTCGTACCTGGCCTTTTCGCCCCAGTAATCGGCGTTCTTTTCGATTATCAGCCGATCGCCGGGCATCCACTCGACGAATTTATAGGGACCCGTGCCGATGGCCGCTTTGCCGGAGTTGTAGTCTCCCGTCTTGGCGCCCTGGCCATGTTTCTTGGAGATGATGTTGACGGTCGCCACGTCGTTGGGCATCAGGGGATGGGGCCGCTCCGTCTTGATTTGGATCGTGAAGTCGTCGATCTTCGTGAGCGTCTTGCCCTTGGTGTAGGTGCCGAAGGACGACGGGCTGGACTCGACGTTGGGTGCACGCTCGAAGGTAAACAGTACGTCGTCGGCGGTGAACGGAGAACCGTCGTGCCACTTCACTCCCTCGCGCAGCTTAAACTCCCAGGTGGTATCGTCGAGCGTCCTCCACGAGACCGCCAGGCCCGGCCCGAGACGCTGTTTATCGTCGGTCTGGACCAGCCGATCGAAGAGGTGCCGGGCAAAGGCGTTATTCGGCGATAGGTTGTGGTAGTGCGGGTCGATCGACGACGGTTCCAATGCCAAACCGACGCGCAGTTCTGCTGCCCAGGCGCCGCTGGCGAGAGAAACCGCCACAACCGCGCCAAGCATTCCCAATGTAATTTTTCGCATGACCGCTTGCCTCCCAATTTTGCAATTTCGGTACAGAGGTCGGCACGTGCCCAGCCAGCGGTTACCTTATGGTCTGGTAGCCGTTCCGCCCGGACCGCGCCGTATTCCTCCCAGGTACAATGACCGAGCATCAAACCAGTGGCAATACTTTCGCGGAGAATTCGGTTGTTCCCATAATTTCAATGAGTTGTGGGCCCACGCTGCTCCCGAAAGATCATCCGCGTGCCGTGAACCGGGGGCCTCTACAGCGGTCGGAGATCTTGGTCATGATGCCGGTTAATCTTGACCGCGCGGCTATTCGCCATAGGGAACCCAGATATTCTTGACCTGGGTGGCGCGGCGAAGGAACTCCGGGCCTTCGCCCTGGGCCGGATCGAACCAGTTGCGGGCCTTGCCGTGGTTGGTCCAGGTCTGCTTCAGGTTTCCGATCGACGCACGTTCGACCATCGCGCCGCCTGCCGCCGGCCCGACGTACCACAGGGCGTTCACCTCGTCGTGTTCGGCCAGCACCGCGGCCAGGAGCTCGCGGTCGCCGGTGACGATGTTGACGACCCCGCCCGGCACGTCGGAGGTGTCGAGAAGCTGGTAGAAGTCGGTTGCCGACAGGGGATAGCACTCGGAGGGGACGGCGACGACCCGGTTGCCCATGGCGATGGCCGGCGCCACCAGCGAGACGAAACCGAGCAGCGGGACATCGCCGGGGCACACGAGACCGATGATGCCGAGCGGCTCGTGCATGGCCAAGGTGATGTTGCGCATCGGGGCGCTGTGGACCGCGCCGTCGAACTTGTCGGCCCAGGCGGCATAAGTGAAGATTCGCGCCACGGCGGCGGTCACTTCTTTGGTTGCGGCGGCGCGCCTGGCGCCGGTCGTCTGGCGCAGACGGTCGCGGAACTCGGCCCGGCGCGCATCCAGATTTTCGGCGAGGTAGTAGAGTATTTGCGCGCGAAGGTGGGCGGTGGTCAGACCCCAGGACTCCGCCTTGCGCGCCGCCTCCACGGCATTCCGGATGTCCTTGCGGCTGCCATCGCCGACCTCGCCGATCCTGTGCCCGTCATGGCCGACCACCGCGTTGCTGTAGCCCGAATCCGGCCTGACCTGCCGGCCGCCGATGTAGATCTTGGCGGTTCGGTCGATGCTGTCGCCGGGCGCTGCTGCTCCGGGCCCCACAGCTCTGGGCCTGTGCGACGGGGAGGGGTCCGCGTAGTCGCGCTGCCGTCCCCTGCCACGCAGGTTTCAGGTAGGCCTGCATGCCCTCGCGGCCGCCTTCGCGCTCGAATCCGGACTCGCGGTAGCCGCCGAAGCCGCAAGCGGCGTCGAACAGGTTGGTGGCGTTGATCCACACCACCCCGCTCGCGAGCTTGGGTGCGATGTCGAGGGCCAAGTTGACGTTCTCGCTCCACAGGCTGGCGGCCAAGCCGTAACGCGTGTTGTTGGCAAGCGCCACGGCCTCGTCCGGAGTTCGGAATGTCATGGCCACCAGGACCGGCCCGAAGATCTCCTCCTGGGCGATGGTGGCGGCGGGGGAGACTCCGGTGAATAGCGAAGGTGGATAGAAGCAGCCCTCGGCCGGCCGGTCCCAGCTCGGTTGCCAGAGCTCGGCGCCTTCCTCGATACCGCGGGCGACCAGTTGCTCGATGCGCTGCAAATGCACCGGCGCGACGATGGCGCCGATGTCGATCGATTTGTCCAACGGGTCGCCAACTTGAAGTTTTTCCATGCGCGCGCGGAGCTTGCCGAGGACCGCCTCGGCCACGCTCTCCTGCACCAGCAGGCGCGAGCCGGCACAGCAGACTTGGCCCTGATTTAAACATATGGCATCGACCAACCCCTCGACGGCGCTATCGAGGTCGGCATCGTCGAAAATAATGAACGGCGACTTGCCACCGAGCTCCAGGGTCAGATGTTTGCCCGATCCGGCCGTGATCTCGCGAATCCGGCGCCCGACCTCGGTCGAACCGGTGAAAGCAATCTTGTCCACGCCGTCGTGGCGCACGATCAGCTCGCCGGTCGCGCCATCGCCGGTGACGATGTTGACCACGCCGGGCGGCAGCTTCGCCTCCTGGCAGAGCTCGGCGAACAGCAGGGCGGTGAGGCTCGTGAACTCGGCCGGCTTCAAGACCACCGTATTGCCGGCCGCCAGCGCCGGTGCGACCTTCCATGCCACCATGAGCAGGGGGAAATTCCACGGCACGATCTGGCCGACCACGCCGAGCGGCTCCTGGCCCGGGAACTCGCGCTCCATAAGCTGGGCCCAGCCGGCGTGGTGGTAGAAGTGCCGGGCGACCAGCGGAATATCGATGTCGCGGGTCTCGCGAATCGGCTTGCCGTTGTCCAGGGTCTCCAGGACCGCGAGCAGGCGGCTGTGCTTCTGCACCAGCCGGGCCAGCGCGTAGAGGATGCGGGCGCGGCCGTGACCGCCCAGCTTGGCCCAACCCGGCTGGGCGCCGCGCGCCGCGGCCACCGCCGCGTCGATGTCCGTCTGGCCGGCTTGGGCGATCTCCGAGAGTGTCTTTCCGGTCGCCGGATTGAGGGAGTCGAACCACGCCCCGGCGACGGGATCGACCCAGGCGCCGCCGATGAATAGCCCGAACTTTCGGCCCTTGCCGGCCAGCCACTGGTCCGCGGTGGCGGTGCTCTCCGGGGCCGGGCCGTAATTCATGGTCTCGAAAATCTCGGCGACGGTCATGGCGCGTTCCTCCCGGTCCCGACAGTTCGTTAGGCCATCGGTTGACGATAGCCGGCCGAATAACGGCCGGTCACGGCATGCTCGAGCTGACGTTCGATATCCCGCAACAGGCTCGAGGCGCCGAAGCGGAACAGCGCCGGCTCCATCCAGTCGCGGCCCAATTCCTCTCTCATCAAGCCGAGGTAGACCAGCGCGGTTTTGGCCGCGCTAATGCCGCCGGCAGGCTTGAATCCGACGCGCTGGCCGCTGCGCTCTCGGTAGGTCCGAATCATGCGGGCCATGACCAGGCTCACCGGCAGTGTCGCATTGACAGTTTCCTTGCCGGTCGAGGTCTTGATGAAATCCGCGCCGGCCATCATGGCGACCAGGCTGGCCTTGGCGACGTTGCGCAGGGTGGCGAGATCGCCGGTGCCGAGGATTGCCTTCATGCGCGCCGTCCCGCAGGCCTCGCGAAAGGCGCGGATCTGGTCGTAGAGTTGCGGCCAATCTCCGGTCAGCGCCAGGCCCCGGTCGATGACGATATCGATCTCTTGCGCCCCGGCGGCCAACGAGGCCTCGATCTCGCGGATTCGAGTCTCCAGCGGACCCAGGCCGGCCGGAAATCCAGTGGACACGGCGGCCACCGGGATGCCGCTACCCTCCAAGGCTTCGACCGCCGGTTCGATCATGCTGTGATAGACGCAGACCGCGCCGACCGTGATGTTTAGCTGCTCCGCGCCAAGCGCCTTGAGGACTTCCTGGCGCAGGGGCCGGCGGGCCTTGGCGCACAGCCGGCGCACCCGGCCCGGCGTATCGTCGCCGCTCAGGGTCGTCAGATCGATGCAAGATACGGCCTTGAGCAGCCAGGCTGCCTGCCAGTCGTTCTTGACCGTCCGGCGCGTTCCCAGGGTGGCGGCGCGGCGCTCGACCGCGCTGCGGTTGACGCGCGCCTCGCGCAACCAGGAGCGGTCGAGCGGCATGCCCCGATTACGCGCGGGGCCGGTCTTCGCCCGCGTCCTTGCCACCTGTTATGGCGCGCAAGCCCTTTGTCATTGCGGCACTCCTCCCAGGCGGAGTGTGCATTACTTCGAAATCAGCCGCCATGGAAGATTGCGCTCAGATCTCCAGGCGGTAAAAGCCTATCGCGGTTCCGCCGAAGACCTGGTCCCGCTCTTGCTCACCCAGGTGTGCGGTCAGCGCCTGGGCTGCCTGCCGCCAGGCATTAGCGGATATTGAAATGCGGCATCGTTCGGCCGCGGTCAGACAGTTCCTCTTCGCCCGCGCCGCACCACCACGCGCTTCTGGCCAAAATCTTGGGAAGCTCTCTCTATAAGTCATTCTCAGCACTTTTCAGTATAATAGCGCGGCAGGGGTGCGGCGCAACGAGCGGGAACGGCACAAATGACCGATATGGCGGCATTCATCGACGGCCTGCCCAAGGCCGAGCTGCACCTGCATATCGAGGGCAGCCTCGAGCCCGAGTTACTGTTCGAGATCGCGGTCCGCAACGGCATCGCGTTGCCCTACGACTCGGTCGATGCGCTCCGCGCGGCCTACAAATTCGGCAACCTCCAGGAATTTCTCGATATCTATTACCGGGGCATGGCGGTCCTGCGCGAGGCGCGGGACTTCTACGACCTGACCTGGGCCTATCTGGAACGCGCCCGGGCCGAGGCGGTCCTGCACGCGGAGATTTTCTTCGACCCCCAGGCCCATACCTCCCGCGGGATCGCCTTTTCGACCGTGATCTCGGGCATCGCCTCCGCACTCGAAGATGGCCGCGACCGGCTCGGTATCAGCTCCAGGCTGATCCTTTGCTTCCTGCGCGACCGATCCGCGGAAGCCGCAATGGCGACTCTCGAAGAGGCGTTGCCACACAAAGACAGGCTCGTCGCGGTCGGGCTCGATTCCGCCGAGCGCGGCCACCCGCCGTCGAAGTTCCAGGCGGTCTTCGACCGCGCCCGCGCCGAAGGTTTTCTGAC
>Ga0114950_10003741_pt1 | contig 11773 bp, 11 predicted proteins | sample N075metaG_FD_83503 | JGI IMG/M metagenome (GOLD analysis project Ga0114950, IMG submission 83503) | Deep subsurface microbial communities from Kermadec Trench to uncover new lineages of life (NeLLi) - N075 metaG | ecosystem: Environmental > Aquatic > Marine > Ocean trench > Sediment | place...
CGAATTAGAGATTTGAACGAGCTCGCCGTCTTCACCTACGTTGTGGAACACGGTGGATTTACCGCGGCGGCAGAGGCAACCCAGCTGCCCAAATCGAACATCAGTCGCCGAATCGCCAGTCTTGAGAAGAGGCTGGGAGTGCGTCTGCTGGAACGCACGACCCGAAAAGTTCACGTCACGGAGATTGGCGACATCTACTATCGGCATTGCCGGCGAATGCTCGACGAGGCGGACGATGCTGACCTCTACGTCGAGCAAGCCATGGAGAGCCCACGCGGTACATTGCGAGTTAGTGCCACAGTTAATGTGGGCCAGCACCTGATTGCACCAATGACCGCTGAATTCATGGCGCGGTACCCTGAGGTGCAGTTTGAGCTGGTCTGGACGAATCGTCTTATTGATGTCATCGATGAAGGATTTGATTTGACGATTCGGATTGGCGCCCTTCAGGATTCAAGTCTGGTTGCGCGCGGTCTTGGACAATGGTCGTTAATCCCATACGCCAGTGCCGAGTACCTCGAAGCACGAGGTTTGCCACAGAAGCCAGAGGATCTTCGAGACCACGACTGTCTGGTAATGAGTGATATGCGAGGCAGCAATCAATGGACGCTTTCAGCGGGTAATATCACTGAACAGGTGGTCATAAACCCGCGCGCGTCAGTCAACGACTTCGACACGTTGAGGCGAATGGTGGCGGACGGGGGCGGGATTGCGATCCTGCCCAGTTACATGCACTTCGGCGATTACCATAATCGACTCGTTCGTGTCTTAGGCGATTGGACGGGTCGGTTGACTGAGCTTCACGCAATATTCCCCAGTCGTCGCGGCGCGACGCCGAAAGTGCGTGCATTTCTCGACTTTTTAGTTGTCCGGCTTGCCCATCGATTCGACGACCCTCTCTGAATCTTCAATCAAAGGCGAAACACGCGAGTTTGTCAGCTCGTCTTTTGATCCCAATAAGGAGTGCCTGCAAAACGCTCTGCCATAAAATCAATAAACGCACGGACTTTGGGCGCCAGGTGCTGCCGTTGTGGATATACAAGATAGATGGAAAGTTCAAGGAGTTCGTACTCGGTGAGAACCGCGCAAAGTCGACCTTGTTGTATGTCAGGGCCAACAACAAAAGTCGGCGTGCGGGTAATACCTGCCCCGGTAAGTACGGCCTCGCGAATGGCCAGGCTGTTATTCATCTGAATACGCCCGGTCACGGAAATTGAGACCGACGTTCCCCCGGGGCCCCGAAATTCCCACTCCCAGGGTGACTGCTGATACTGATACGTGATTACGTTGTGAGCTGCGAGGTCTTTTGGCGCACGTGGCGTGCCATAACGATCGAGATACGCAGGCGACGCAACCAGCGCGTGGTAACACGGTCCAATACGCCGCGCGATCAGGCCCGGATCAAGATCGGACGCGATCCGCACCACAATATCGAACCCTTCGTCAATGATGTCGACTTTACGATCATCAAAGCTCATATCCACGGAGACATCCGGAAACCGGTCCATGAAGTCCGTAATCGCTGGCGCAACATGCAGAACGCCAAACGACATTGGAGAATTGACTCGCAGCGTTCCCCGAGGCTCGCCTTGCAGGACCGAGACCTCCTGCTCGGCATTGTCAATGACTTCCAGCCCCTGGCGGCTGCGCTCATAGAAAACCGTGCCCACCTCCGTGAGATTCAAGCGACGCGTCGTCCGGACCAATAGCCGCGCGCCGAGCCGGTCTTCCAGACGGGTGACGTACTTGCTGACAACCGACTTTGACAAGTTCAGCCGTTCTGCCGCTGCCGTGAACGATCCTGTTTGAACCACGCAAACGAAGACGGCGATGTCGTTCAAACTGGTTGTGTGGGCGTTATTAGTCAATATACGTGAACAGTGTTATTCAAAATTGACGGTTTATTGTCTCTAAGATTAACAATATTGTTCCTTCACGTACAGAAATTAACTATTGAGGGACAACTCATGCTGCATCAAATACGTAAAGCCACAATGTTGATCGCCATGATCGCGGCGCTGGTTGCCGGCCCGGCTGTAGCCGAACTCGCAGACGTCGGCAAAAGCCCCTGGGGGCCGGATGATCAACTCGGCCGCCTCAACATGATGACCGAACAATCCAAGGCGGCCATTCTTTCGCGGATATCGACGGGAGACGTCTACGACCTCTCAGTCGAATATTTTATGGGCATGCCCGGATGGTTCCCGGCCGGTGACCCGCGCTACACCTTCTGGATGACCCATACCCCCAAAGGGAATGTTGTTGCCGATCCGATGAGGGTCGGCAAAGAAATGAATGAGCACGTGAGCTACACGGGCACGGCGTTCTCAATGTATGCGCACACCGGCACGCACATCGATGCTCTCAATCACTTCGGTCTCAACGGCAAAGTCTTTAACGAATTTTCTGCCGACGAACACTTGGGTGACCACGGCTGGACAAAAACCGGGGCGGAAACCATCCCTCCGATTGTGGCTCGCGGCGTGCTGATCGATGTGGCGGCTTATAAAGGCGTTGACATGCTGCCCGCGGGCTATCGGATCGAGCAGAAAGACATCGTCGCTGCACTGGAAAAACAAAAGGTCGAACTGGCAAAGGGCGATGTCATTCTCATCCGAACGGGTCGCATGCAGTCATATGAAGATGCTGATGCCTATCTTGAGAACCCCCCAGGATTGGGGATGGACGGTGCACGCTACCTTGTCGAAAAAGGCGCCATGGTGATCGGCGGCGATAATCTGAGCCTGGAGGCCTTCCCGTCCGAAGTCGAAGGCAACTATATCCCGGTACACACATTTCTTCTGGCGCAACACGGTATTCCAATCATGGAACTCGTAGAGCTGGAAAGGCTATCCGAAGACGAGATCTATGAATTCGCGTTTATCGGCAGCTCCCTGAAACTCCGTGGTGCGGACGCTGCACCCATGCGGCCCATTGCAATTCCTATCGACTAACCATTGGAGAATATGATGAATAAATTAATGAAAATATACGGTGTTCTGTTTCTTGTCGCCCTTTTCCCATTAACGGCTGTGGCGGAGAATCAAAATCGTACAGCTATCAATCCGAAGCACTTGTCCGATACGACCGTCTATGGATATTCCCAGGCGAATGTGGTGAAAGCGAACAGTGTCATGGTGTATGCCGCGGGTCAGGTTGGCGTCAGTTCCGAGGGACCAAACGATTTCCAATCGCAGGTCGATCGGTCGTTTGATAACTTGCTGGCGGTACTCAAAGCCTCCGGAGCAAGCGCCGAAGATGTCGTCAAAATAACCTTGCTCATCGTCGACCACAATCCGGAGAAACTGGCCTATCTTGGGAAAAAGCGCAGAGCGGTGTTTGGCGATCATCCACCGGCAAGCACGTTAATTCCCGTGACCCGGCTATATGCCGATGGTGTCTTGTTTGAAATAGACGCCACGGCAGTGCTGAAATAGCGATGCAAGTAATCGAAGACACAACTCTCGATACCGATCGCTCTGCCCCAAGTGGGCAGGGTCAGGTCTAAAGTAAATCCAACGTACCAACCAGCCGATAGGGCAGCGCTCAAGGGCCGGCGGGGAAACCAAACTGAAGGAGATTGATCATGGGGCAGAAACTGTTGATGACGCCGGGGGAGGCATCGATGTCTAACGCGACGCAAGGTGTGAGGGGCGCCCACCGTGGCATGCTGCTCTGGGCGCTTATCGTGGGATTGTCTTTCCCGGCGGTGGGACTAATGAGTGAAGGACTGCCGCCACTGTTGCTGACGGCGATCCGCTTCGTCATCGCGGCACTGGCGATTTTGCCGCTGGTGTGGCGCACGCCAAGCCGCTGGCCGAGTCTACCTGGCCTGGCGCTGTACGCAATCATGGGGCTCAGTCTCGCTGGGTTTTTCGGCACGATGTTCTGGGCTGCGCATCGCACTAGCGCGTTGTTGATGGCCACGCTCTACGTTAGCGTACCAATGTTGGCCTATTACCTTGGCCGACTATTCGGCGTCGAACGGCGTGCCGGTCAATTATTGGGAATCCTAGTACTGGGCGCGGTCGGTGCGCTGGGGTTGGCCTGGGCAGAGACCGGTGGGCAGCTCAGTGAACTTCAGTTCGGCGTCGCTGAGGCAGCATTCTTTGTCGGTTGCGTAGCCTCTGCGCTCTACCCGGTGTTAAGCAAGTTTGGATTGAATCGAGGGTGGCTGTCGCAACGGGCAGAGGTGCGCACCTTCTGGAGCCTGCTGACGGGCAGCGTGCTCATTGGCGCGCTGGGGGTGATCGGCGAAGTGCCACAGCAGCTGATGACCATGACGCTAACGGACGTGTTGCTGCTGACATATTTGGGTGTGTTTTCCAGCGGCGTGACCTTTTGGTTAACACAACGTGCTACCGCGATCCTGACACCGGGCGCGGTCACGGCTTTCAGCTATCTCGTGCCATTCGTCTCGATGCTGTTGTTATTCATTGATCAACCGCAGCGCATTGGTTGGCACTGGTTGCCTGGTAGCTTGCTGGTTGTGGTCGCGATCGCGTTGTTACTGTATCGCGACGCCGCCAACCGTCGGCCAGATCAACGTTTCCAACCACAAGTGCGGCAGCAAGCGTGCAACGCATGCTGACTATTTTCCGGCGCGTAACGACGTGCTTTACCGATCAACCAACTATTTAGGAGTACAGAATCATGAAAATCACAGTATTAGGAGCAGCAGGTAACGTAGGTAGTCGAGTGGTCACGGAGGCGCTGTCTCGTGGCCATGAGGTCACAGCCGTCGTGCGAAATTCGGCCCGTTCCAACGGGCTGCCCGCTGCCGCAAAGATCCGTGCTGGCGATGTAGGCAATGTCGAGGACGTAGTCAACGTCAGCGTCGACCAGGACGTCGTAATTTCGGCCATCAAACCTGCGCCCAACAACAAGAGAGAAACTGTCGAGACCACCAACGCCCTGATGGACGGACTCGCGCAAACCGGGGTGCGGCTGTTGATTGTCGGCGGTGCCGCGACGCTAACGGTCCCCGGCACCGGTGGTAAGACAGTCATTGAAGACTCCAATTTCCTGCCGGTTTCCGCTCGACATGTGGGAAAGGCGAGTGCTGATCAATTGGAGGCCTGCCGCTCAGAGTCCAGGGTGGACTGGGCTTATCTCAGCCCCGCCGCGCAGCTGGCTCCAGGGGAACGCACCGGCAACTACAGATTGGGTACCGACGAACTGTTGCTCGATCCCGAGGGCAACTCGACGATCTCCATGGAAGACCTCGCGGTCGTGCTTCTCGATGAAGCCGAGCAGCCCAAACATCACCGGACGCGATTTACCGCTGCGTACTGACCGTCGTTCAGCTTTCGTGTTTAGTCAATCGAATTTGAGATTGATGCCATCGTTATTACACCGAACTAATAGAGAACACCACCATGAAACAACAAGCTAATCCCATCAACATCACCCATATCGATCATTTGGTCATCCGAGTGAACGATCTTGAGAACATGATTGCGTTTTACCGGGATGTTCTTGGCTGCAAGTTGGAACGCGGCCCCGGTGAAGGTGGTCTTGCTCAACTTCGCGCGGGTCTCTCGTTAATCGATCTTGTCGATGCGAACGGCCCACTGGGTCAGCAAGGCGGCGATCAGCCGGACCATGCCGCACCGAATATGGATCATGTTTGCTTCCAGGTGCAGCCCTGGGACGCAGACGCGATAAAGGGTCACCTTGACCGGCATGGAATATCCATGGGGACCGTTTCGTCGCGCTACGGTGCCTCCGGAATGGGGCCGTCCGTGTATCTCACCGATCCAGAGGGAAATACGGTCGAGCTAAAAGGCGACTCTTGATCGTGTATTTTAGATAGCCGCTGAAGCAGTCTGGAGCACTTGTAAGGAGAAAAAACGAAGTCAATCGAAGAAACTTCATCAAAGTGATGATAGGCGGTTCTTCGAATATTCTGATTCCCAGCATTCTTGACGCGTGCAGCAACGGAGAGGCAGAAATCTGGTTTGAAGGCTTGAAGGGGCCGATGTCCGACGAGACAGATATTCGATGGATCGTATTATCTTACGCCATCCTCTCCGCCAATCCGCATAACAAACAACCCTGGATCGTCGATTAGACCGGCCCAACGAGCCTGGACTTTTATGTCGACCAGAAGCGCTTGTTGCCTGAGACTGATCCGCCAGCTCGACAAATTCAAATAGGCCAAGGCACGTTCCAGGAAAACCTCGAACTAGCAGCTCGACTAGAGTTTTTTCACCCTACAGCGCACGATTCGTAACGAATGTCTCGATCACAGGCTAATTATTGGTAACCACTATTTGCAGCGAACAGTTTATGAATTCGTCGCTTATTACAATCGCTGGCGGCCTCATAGAAGTCTTGGCCAGATAGCGCCATGTCACGCATGTGACGGAGGTGTCGAAAATACCGGCCAGGTATCTCATATCAAAGCCGGTCCTCGGCGGGCTACATCACGTGTACCAATGGGCAGCTTGACAACGCCGATGGAGTTTTTGCGCCCTACAAGTTAGCCACTGTCCGCGCATAAGTTTCTTATGGATTCATCAGTGGCAACGCGAAATGATTATTTTTTTCGCACGCGTGAAGATGGTTTTGACGGGCGGATACTAGCCCCATATCGAGCTTTCGAAAATTGACAGATTTATCAAGGGTCAGAAAGAGTGTACGGCTCAGATGCTCGATTTGTGCCTGAAATTCAACATCACCATAGCGAACGGCGAATTGTCGAGCGTCCAGACCCGGTTCGAGCCGATCCAACCAGCGCAATAAGGCATGGTACGCAACACGGGCATTGCCGGAGCACAGCATTTTCCGGAGCTGGCGAAACGCGTAGCGCTCTGTGAGCCTTTGTTTTTCTTTGTATGCTGTGTAGCTGCGGTAGGACGCCGGAATCCACCGCGAAACTGCAAGAACTGAAAGTAACAAAACTGCGATCGAGAGCGTGATCATCGGCCAGCCAGCAGTGGGTGATTCTTCCTCGACTGTGGTCAGTTCGGGGCCAGCCACCGCAACCAACAACGCGGGCACTGTTGCGACGTCAATGCTGGAAGTCCCCGTATTCCACCAGTGCAATGACACTTCAGGTACCGCAAAGTCCCCGCCATTTTCGAACACAAGCGTGATTTTCTCGGTCCGTCTTGCGAGGCCGTCGTCCTCTATGACCGGCTCATTGGCGTAAACGGAAACACCAGGATTGTCGATTTGGCCGATCATCGGTGGTAAAAAAATTGCCGGCATACCATCGAGTTCCGCGGTATATCGCAGCACCAGCGCGTCGCCTGCTTGCAGCGATTCTATATCACCATCAATGTCGCGTGTCAGCGTCAGGCTGCTGCCAGCAATGTACGGCTCGAGTGCCTCAGCGCCGCTAGGTACCTGTGCACGGATTTCGATGTCGGGCACAGGCACGTCTACTGTGATCGGTTGGCGCGTAACGGGATCCGCGTATGTAACCGCCATCGAAAGGTCATTCAATCGATATGTTGCGCTAATCAGTGGAAACACCTGGTAGTTGCGTACAATCCCGGACCAGGTGTCGCGGCCAATGCGTTCGCTGGTCGGACGAGAACTGTTGGGCGGCAGGCGCACAATCGCATTCGCAAGTTCGAAGGACGGAAATTCCGGCGGCCTCGGAAACCACGTCGGCACAAGAACCGTCACTTGCAAGCGCACCGGCTCGCCCACAGATATTGTTTCCGGCGTGACGGTGACACGTACGATCGGTTCCTGGGCCATGACCGGATTCATAACCAGCCCAAACAAGACAAGGATTAGCGCGCACCTCATTGCCCGGCCACCCGCGAGGCTTCCAATTCGAATCGGGTACGCAGGAAGTCACTGATCTCAGTATCGACCGATCGCATCCACTTGTCTGCCGACTCAAGTTCGATCGTGCTTTGCTGCGTAATGATCATTTCCAGTCCGCGCTCACGTTCGTTATCAAACTTGTAGTCATCCGCACCAAGTTCGGTCTCGTCCCCGGTGTCTAACTGTTCGCGGGTTCCTTCGATATATTCGAGTACATAACGCGAAAGCTGCAGGTTCTCCGCCGCCTCGGTCCACTCCGGCGCATCCGCGACCGCCTGTTCGTACGCTGTAATTGCCTTGCCGTACTCGCGGCCCTTGAGGAAAGCATTGCCACGATTATAGAAACCCTCTGCGTTTGGTAATCGAGCAAATGTGTCGGCAGCTTCTATGTAACGACCCGCTGCATATGCCGCAGTAGCTTTCCACATCGGGTCTTCGAACAGGTCGGCAGCCTCGGAGAACTCGAGATTCTCGTACGCCAGACGGCCCTTTTGATCAGGCGTCAGCCACAATGCAGGGAAGTCACCGCTGCGCCAGCCGCTCACGCCGAGCGCGATCAAAGCCAGCGCGGTAGCCACCGTGAGTTGCGATATTACTTTCATCGTCGCAAGCGCCTTACCATTGCATCGTCCATCCGCGCCGGAAATGGAAGAGCGTTAACAGCAATGCAGGCCAGAGCAACCACCAAGCCTGGTCGCGCCATCGAGAGTCCGGATCTTCCGCTGCGCGGAGATTCGATTCGATATTACGCAGGAGTTGCCTGATGTCGGCGTCACCAGTTGCGGCGCGGACGATGGAAATGCCTGCTTCACTCGAGACCCGCCGCAGCACACCAGCGTCGATACTGGTGTCGAGTCGACCGCCGGCCGAATTCAAAACAGGTGATCCGTCAGGCAACAGTGCTACGCCGCCCGCGTCGGTACCAATGACCAGGGCACTCATCGATGGCGCATCGGATTGCGCTGAGAATTCGGCGAGTGGCGCAATATCGACGGTGTCGAATCCATCGTTGACGAATAACAATGTACCGATCATCGCTTCGTCGCCCAGTAGTTCCTGCGCGATCGGCAGAACCGCGTTCGCATTCGCATTCGCAGCTTTGACCGGCATGATTAGCGGGTCGAGGCTCTCCAGAAACGGTTTGATGACTTCGACATCTTTAGTCAGCGGCACGACGATATGCGCGCTGCCAGCATATGCGATCAACGCAGTCCTTGAACCAGTCCGTTGCGCGATCAGGTCGAGTATCTTGAACCGTGCGCGATCAAGCCTTGTCGGTAACATGTCGTTGCTTCGCATTGAGTCCGAGACTTCGATCGCAATCACGAGCGGCGCGGTCTCGGAAAACCAAGGGCTCGGTTGCTTGCTCCAGGTCGGTCCGGCGGCGGCGATGGTCGCCGCGACGAGGGCAAGAATCGCGCCGTCTACGGGCCGAAATCCTCTGTGTGCGTCCTTATTGACCGTCAGTGCGTCGAGCAGATGGGGTGCGATGAAAGATCCTCTGGGCGCCCCAGAAGAGCTGCGACGCCGAACCAACCACCATGTCAGCGCGAGCAACGGGAGTGCGATTAGCCACAGCGGGCGCAAGAACTGAAAGAGATCGTAATCGATCATGCCGACACGCTCCGGCGCCGGGACCCGATGAGCAGCAATGTGTAGCCGAACAGTCCAAGCAACAGGGCCGCACCGGCCGGCCAATGGACCAGCGACTCGCGCGGTCGCCAAGTTTGCATATAAACTTCGCCGGGTGTCATCGCATCGATGCGTTTATAAACCTCGGCGAGCGATGTTTCGTCTTCAGCGTTGAAGAACCGTCCGCCGGTCCGATCTGCAATAGTCATGAGCGTTGCGAAATCGACCCGGTCCTCACCCTGCGCCTCGGGATCGCCAACGCCGATCGAATAAATCTCGACGCCGTTCAGGCGTGCGATCTCCGCGGCATTGATCGGTGTCATTTTGCTCGCTGTATCATTGCCGTCGGTCAAGAGTATCAGCAGCCGCTGTTCAACTTCACTCGACTCGAATGATCGAATTGCCAGGCCTATTGCATCACCGATTGCTGTCTTCGGACCAGCCATGCCGACATCCATCAGATCCACAAGAGCGCGGGCCGTCGTGACATCGCGTGTAAAGGGTAACTGCAAGTACGCGCGATTACCGAAAACGATGAGCCCGATACGATCTGTCTCGCGCTCGGCGATGAAGCGATCGACGACTCGCTGTACTGCCGTTAGCCGGCGCACATTGCGACCGTCCTCATCCGGGAAGTCGGCGTAGTCCATCGAACCGGACAGGTCGATCGCGAGCATGACGTCTCGCGCCGCCTCGGTCCGGATTATAGGCTCGCCAACCCACTCAGGCTTCGCAATCCCGATGACGAGACAGCCCCAAATAAGCACCATGACTGATCCCTGGAAGACCCTTCTGCTCAGTACGACAGCGCCGGATCGGGCCTCCGTGTCAGCTGCTTTGATCAGGTCCTGAAAGAATGGTACTCGCAGCGCGCTAACTCTCTCGCGGTGTGGTGGCAGCAGCCAATGCGCCAGCAGCGGCGCCGGCAACAGCAGGAACGCCCACGGAAACGCGAACTCAAGCACGGTGTATCTCTATCCAGCGACGCGCGGGAGCAATCAGCGCGTTGCCGTCACTTTCGGCGCGGTATGCGGCTGTCGCCAGTTGTTCCGCCGCCTGCTCAATGATCGGGTCATTGCTCGCGGTGCCGCGCAGAAAATGCGCCCACTCAGAACCGTAGAGTTGTGCAACTTGTTCGCGCGGATACGCGGCAAGCGCCGTACGTTTAAGAAGGATTGCGATCTGCCTGGCAACGTGCTTCTCATCAACCGGGTTCGCCTCAATCGAACGCAACATCGCGAGCGCTTCGCGCCGATAACGATTGCGACGCCATACCCGGTATCGATGCCATATCAAAATCACAGCCATTACAGTCAACCAAGTGAGCACAATCCACCAACCCGGTGTTTGCGGCATCCACGAGACTGGCTCAGGCTTGACCAAATCGTGCATCAAATCCAGCAATTGCGGCAGATTCAGACCGTTGTAGTCATTCACCGGACCCTCCGTTGCGGCCTCAATCGACCCAGCAGCTGGCGCAGCTGCGGTAGCGTCTCCTCGCCGGCGCTCAACGGGAACACCGACAGTTTGATCTCAGTTTGCCATTTGATGATGCGGTCGAGGCGGTTCCTGCTTTGTGCAGTTACGGCTTCTCGAATCGGCCCCGACCCGAGATCGAGTTCTGCCTGCATTCGGCTATCCCCGATTACCGTATTCTCGCCCGGTTCAAGTTGTCGTGCGATAGGGTCATGCAAGAGCATGAGAATCATGTCGTTGTGCGCAGATATGCCGCTCAAGTGGCGATGCGTTGTCTCATCGATTCCGTCGAAGTCGCTGAACACCAGGACCAAGTGATCGTGATGCGCAATGCGCGCGATGCTTTTCAGGACTTCGTTCAACCGTCCGGGCTTTGGATCTACGTGCCGATCCGCATGCAGTTCTGCATTCATCTCTGCGACAGATTCCAGCAGCCGGTAGACCGTCCGGGCCTGGCGTCGCGGCGGAAATTCTCGCTGCTGCTCATCGCCGAATACGATGCCGCCGACGCGATCACCGGCGTCGAGAATTCGAAACGCTGCGATAGCGGCCGCTTCCGCAGCTGTAGTCGATTTCATATTTAGACGCGAGCCGAAGAACATCGACATGCGCTGATCAACGACCACCAGCGCCGGACGATCACGTTCTTCGGTGAACACGCGTACATGCGGCTTGCCTGTCCGTGCCGTCGCCTTCCAGTCGATCGAGCGAATATCGTCGCCCGGCAGGTAGTCGCGCATCTCTTCAAAGTTCAGCCCGCGACCACGCAGGCGGGAGGCGTGGCGACCATTGAGCACGCTGGCAGATGCTTGCCGCGGAAGGAAATTGAGGTCGCGCCCCTTTCGTTCCAGATCACGGAGATGGTCCAGGGTAACGTGGA
>Ga0114950_10003744_pt1 | contig 11767 bp, 9 predicted proteins | sample N075metaG_FD_83503 | JGI IMG/M metagenome (GOLD analysis project Ga0114950, IMG submission 83503) | Deep subsurface microbial communities from Kermadec Trench to uncover new lineages of life (NeLLi) - N075 metaG | ecosystem: Environmental > Aquatic > Marine > Ocean trench > Sediment | place...
CCGGCGACTACGTCATCATCGTCGGCTCGGACGTCGACGACGACGGCTTCATCTGCGACGAGGGCGAGCCGTACTGCGGCATCTTCCCCACTCTCGACCAGCCGCTGGTCGTCACGGTGGAGTACAACGAGACGATCTCGGGCCTGGACCTCGTCGTCTCCGGCACGTTCACTGGGGCGTCGGCCGGTGCGCCGTTCGGGCGCAAGTTCCGGTTGATTCGGTGATACGGAACCAGGTTCCGTGGAATCGCCTGGTGTCGATCGACCCCATTTCTCAAGCTCTCAGCATGGCCCGCCGATAGGACCGACGGCGCCGTGCGGCGCCCCCGCCACGGTCAGAGGCCCATGAGTCTCCCCATTCGCAGTCAGAGGAAAGTTCCATGCTAGGTACTTGCACTTCCAGGAGAGGAGCGGCGCTCGCATTCGTCGCCCTGTCCCTCGCGCTCGGCACGACCGGATGCCAGGACATGCACGCATTCGTCACGGGTGACCAGTTCTTCAAGGCCCCGAAGGATGCGCCGCGCGTCGAGATCGAGCTGGTCGTCGAGGTCGACGACGCCTTCTACGCAGCCTTCGAGGATGCCGGCGAGGCGGAGGATCTCAACGGAGTGATCGCCGACCGCGTGCTGTCCCTCGCGGACGTCGGGATGCGTTTCTTCCCGATCCTCTCCGACACCTACGAGTCCAGGGACGCCCGCCCCCAGCGCGTGATGCACGTCCGGATCGTGAAGCTCCTCGTCAATACCGCACACGAGCGCGTCGAGGAGGAAGGCGAGGACCCCCGGTACGAGTCGTCGATCACGAGCCTCGACGCCACGGCCACCGCTTCGGTCGAGAAGCGGCGCAAGGGCGCGCCGTCGCTCGTCGTCGGGAGCGGCGAGGGTCGCGGCCACGTGCGCGCGAGGAGCAGCGACGAGTCCACGGCCGCGCACCCGGCCTACGTCGTGAAGCGCGAGTCCGATGAGCACGGAGAGTTGCGCGTCACGCAGGCCAATGTGATCGACGCCGTCGACAAGGCCGTCATCGATGCCCTCAGGGAGATCGTCGAGCCGATCGACCGCGACCTCGCGGTCACGGGCGAGAGCGCCGACGAGAAGTAGTTCGGCTCCGCTGTCAGCCGTTCCGTATTCAGGCCTCTTCCCAGGCCCCTTCTCAGGCCCCCTTCGCATCCCCTCGCCGCCGCAGCGGCGAGGGGCGCGTGCGAGGGCCCGTGCGAGCTGCCCTAGCCGGCTCCCGCCGCGGGCGAGCCGGCCCCTTCGCGCCGCCCCAGGAGGCGCGTGAGGACGAATCCGAGCACGAGCAGGACGAGCGCTGAACCCACCTGCTGGCCCGTGGGACGAAAGTGCTGCAACGCGTCCCCCATGTCCTTCAGCTCGGCGGGCGACCGGCCCGCCCACTTCTCGCTCAACGCCGCGAGGCGCGCGTCGTCGAACTCGTCGCCGTGCGCCGCGCGCACTTCTTCGGGATCGCTCCCCGCGAGGATCATCACCGTCGCCTTCCGCACGTCCTTGTGGGCGAGGTCGGGGTGCACGGGCGCTTGGAACGGCCACAACACGTAGACCGAACCGAGGAGCAAGCCGAGCAGCGCGCCGTGCGAGGGCGCCGGGAACCGCGCGAGCAGCACCTTCAGCACGTTGCAGAGCACGCCGATGCCGAGCGCCGCCCCCACGCCCACGGGCAGGAGCACGCGCAAGGACGCGCCGGGGTCTTCGCGCACTGCCGACAAGCTGACGCTCCCGATCACGAGCTCGTACATCCCGAGGATCAGGAGCACCGTCGATCCGCTCACCCCCGGTAGGATCATGGTCGAGGCCGCCACCGCGCCGACCACCACGAGCACGGGCATCGTCTCCGGCAACTGCATGCCCGAGAACCTGGTCCCGAGCGCCACGAGCGCACCGACGCCCGTCAGGACCGCCACGGCAACGGTCACAGAGATCGGCCGGCAGAGCTTCGCCAGCTCAGGCACGCCGCCGAGCGTCAGCCCGACGAACAGGCTGTACATGATCCAGCGCTGCTCGCTGACCAGTGACACGGCAATCCCCGCCAAGCCGAGGAATGCGGCTGCCACGGAGATCCCCACGAGCCCCAGGAATACGATGTTCGCCCGCGAGAACCGGAACCGCGTCACGTCCGCCACCGCCCCGATGAACCGATCGTAGAGCCCGACCGCGAGGATCATCGTCCCCCCGCTGATGCCCGGCACGAGGTTCGCAAGCCCCATGAGGAAGCCCCCCGCGAGCGAACGGCTCACCGAAATCGGTTCGTCAGTCGGAGATCGGTCGGACATGCGTAAATTGCCGCGCGGGCACGCGGAGAATAGTGACCCACGCCAGGATTGGTAGATCCTGCCCAGGTGGGCGCCAGGTCATGGACCCTGTCCACTGCACTCAGGCCCCGATTCCGAAGGCGCGCGGAGCATCGCCGTCTCTCCGATTCTCCCCTATCCACCACCTACCCTGGAAAGAACCCCGCCTTCGGTGCGTCGGACGGCAAGAAAAGTTTCCAAATCCAAACGGACGCCACCTCGCTCCGTTTGTCTAGTACCCCCGGGGCCGCCCCGCTCGCACAGGCCCCCGCTCGCACGACCGGTTCCTCCCCGCCCGACTGGAACATGATGTCCCATAGCCCTGCCGCCGGAATCACGGCGTCGCTCGCCCCGCTCATCCTCGCCGCTGCTCCCGCGATCGGCGTCCAGGACCCGCCGGCCCAGGACGCTCCCACCCTGAGCGCGGCCGTCAAGGACGTGGAGGCGCGACTTCGCACCGACCACTACTTCCAGCGCGCGCGCCACGAGATCGTCGAGTGCCCCCCCTTCGTGCTCTTCATCGAGCTCCCCAGGCGGCCGGACATCCACCACGTCGAAGAGGTGCGCGAGCTCTACGCACCCTGGCTCACGAAGCTTGGCGAGATCTTCAGGGCGGACTACGCCGAGCCGCTCGCCCTGCGTCGCAAGCGCAAGAAGCAGAGCCTCCTCCCCGTGTGCGTCGTCGAGAGCCGGCGCGGCTTCGTGAACCTCCAGCGCCGCGCGCGTCCAGGCGGCCGGTTCCCCGAGGATGTGTGCGTCATCGACGCGATCGATGCGATCGTCACGTACAAGGACTCTTTCTCCGGCGGTCGGCTGCCACACGAAAAGCGCACACCCGTGCTCTATCAGGCGATGTACGAGCTCCTGTACGCGCACTACGGCGGGGTCCAGGAGAAGCCGGCCGAGAAGTGGTACATCGAGGGGCTCCTCGGATACTTCACCTCACACGAGGACGACGACGCCGCGATCCTCGACCATCCCATGCCGAGCTCGCGCGTCGTGAACGAGATCACCGAGCTCGCCGCGAACGAAGCGCTCCGGCAAGGCCAGTTCCTGGGGGTACGGGACCTGATCGCACCCCGATCCGAGAAGCAGATCCAGACGATCTACAAGAAGTGCGCGCAGGCGGCGAACATCTCAGTGCCCGCGCCCGAGACGGCCGTCCGGCTCTTCGCGGGACAGTCGACGATGTTCATGCACTTCCTGAACCATGGTGAGGGTGGCAAGTACCGCGCGGGCGTCCGGGGCTACCTCACACACGTGCTCGCGGACACGGGCGGCGAGGAGCCCTTCCTCGCGGCGCTGAACACCGACATCGCGCACCTCGACTCGCAGTTCGGGAACTACCTCACGCGCCTCGCCGCGGGCGAGTCCCTCGAATCCGTGATGGGCGTGACGGTCGAAGCCGCGGCGGCGATCCACCCCGAGCTCATCTACACCGCGCGGACAGCCGAGGGACGCCTCGCGGCCGCCGTGGGCCGCGCGCGCTCCGGCGACTACGAGGGGGCGATCGAGGCGCTCGAAGTCGCCCTGGAAAAGGACGGGGACGGCGCGGACCGGGAGCGGATCGAACGCGAGCTCGCGCGCCTGCACGCTCTCGTCGCCGCTCGCGACAGCTACTTCGAATCGCTCGCGGGCGGGACCAAGAAGGTGCGAATCGAAACGGGCGAGGGGACGACCGCGGGCAGGGTGAAGTCCCTGGCGGACGGTGTCCTCACGATCACCGTCAAACGTGACGTCGAATTGGAGCTACCCATCACGGACGTGTCCCCCGAGACCCTGAACAAGATCGTCGGCAAGAAGGTCTCCAACTTCGGCGAACCATGGGTACTGGCATTCCTGCGCCTGCTCGCCGGGCACGACGATTGGGACAAGGGCCTGCCGCAGGCGAGCGAGCCAGGGAACCTATTGCGGGAGGATGCGGGCGCCGACCTCGAGCGGCTCGTCAGGTACGGGCACGCGATCGAGCGCCTCCACGAATGGGCGATGATCGAGATGCCCGAGAATACGCGCGACCGCAAGAAACTGTTCCGGGCGGTCACGGAGCTCGCACTCGATTACCGCGACGTGCCGCCGGTCGAGGAGCGCCAGTCGCAGCTGCGCGACTTCGCAGCGCGCCTGCTCGGCGCCGTCTTCGACGCGGAGGGCCTGTCAGGGATCCTGAATGGCGACGTGAAGTACCTCGAGGACGGCGTCGTGCGGATCACCTACGACTTCGATTCCGCCAAGGAGACCGAGGACTTCACGAAGGTCGTCGGCTACCTCGACCATCGCAGGGCCGACCGATTCAAGCTCAAGCAGACCGAGGAGGAGTCGAGCTTTGCCCAGAAAGGCGGCAACTTCGAGGGCCGGGGCGCCGTGTGCTACCGCTACCTGCTCGAGTTCGAGGCGCCGCTGAAGCTCGAGTACGAGCTCCTGTACGGGCGCGCGCGTCCAGGGAAAGGGATGCTCGCGAACTTCCTCATGGGGATTTGCGACGACGGGGAGGGCAACTACGTGGGCTGCTTCGACCTCTACGATCTCGAGGTGATCAACGAGCCCACGGCCTACGTGGTCACCAACTACCACGAGGGCGAACGTCCCATCCAAGCCGCGAAGACCTACAAGATCACCCTGCGGCACGACGGCGAGTCGAAGGTGACGCTGGAGGTCGGGGGTGAGCTCCAGCGCGAAATAAACTGCGGTCCGCTACGCTCCGGCGGGATCTTCTTCTGGGTTCACTCGGAGATTTCCGTCGCCCTGAAGCGGCTCGTCATCGAGGGCAAGGTCTCAGCCGAACATCAGTCGAAGGCGCGCGAGAGCTGGATCGCGGCGGAGCTCCTGGACGCCGGCTTCCCCGAATAGCTCGTTGGTGGCGGTCCGGACCGAGTTGGGGAGCCCGAGCCCGTGCGCTGCGCATCACGTCGCGGCGATCGAGGTCGCTGAAGCCGCCACGACCGCCGCGATCCGGCCAGACCCGCGCATCGAGCCCGGCTTCGCGAACACGGATCCCCCCGTTCTGGGCCGGATCGAGCGCGGCGTTCGCCTCGGCGGCCTGCCTGCGATCGTCGGAAGGCTTGCGGGCGGGGATCGAGCGTGCCAGAGTTGTGCGCCGAGGCCCCGTGTTTGTCCTGCACCGCTGATCAACTGGCCGACAAGCTCGAGGCCCGAACGGCGACCGTCGGCGTCGTGGGACTCGGATACGTCGGCCTGCCCCTGGCCCACGTCCTGCACGGGGCGGGACACATGGTGCTGGGCTTCGACGTGGACCCGACGAAAGTCGAAGCCCTCGAGCGCGGCCGGAACTATCTACGGCACCTGGGTGACGAATTGACGCTCGAGCTCTCCGGGAGCGAACGGTTCGAGCCCACGACGGACTTTGCCCGCCTCGGCGAGGCGGACGTCATCGTGGTCTGTGTCCCGACTCCACTGGGCCCCCACAACGAGCCCGACCTCAGTTATGTGTTGAGTACGGCGCAGGCCATCGGCGGCACACTACGGGCGGGGCAGCTGTTGGTGCTCGAGTCCACGACCTACCCCGGAACGACCCGCGACGAGTTTCTGCCCGCGGTCGTCGCCGCGGCCGGGCGCGAGCGATCGCAGCTCACCCTCGGCCGCGATTTCTTCGTCGCCTACTCGCCCGAGCGCGAGGACCCGGGTCGCAAGTCCCACAGCACGAGCACGACTCCCAAGATCGTCGGAGGTCTCGACGACGAGTCCACGCGCCTCGCCGTCGGGCTGTACCGATCCTACTGCGTCGACGTGCGAGCTGTCAGGAGTGCCGAGGTCGCCGAGGCCGCGAAGCTGCTCGAGAACATTTTCCGGGCTGTGAACATCGCACTCGTGAACGAGATGAAGGTGATCCTGGAGGAGATGGGCATCAACATCTGGGAGGTCGTGGAGGCCGCGGCTACCAAGCCCTTCGGATTCATGCCCTTCTATCCCGGCCCGGGTCTCGGCGGTCATTGCATTCCAATCGACCCGTTCTATCTCGCCTGGAAGGCGAAGGAGGTCGGCCGGCCCACGCGATTCATCGAACTGGCGGGGGAGATCAACAGCGAGATGCCCGAGTACGTCGTGAGGCGCGTCGTGCTCGCGCTGAACGAGGTCGGCCAGGCGGTACGCAACGCCCGCATCCTGATCCTCGGTCTCGCCTACAAGGCTGACATCGACGATACGCGCGAGTCGCCATCCTTCGAGCTGATCGGCAAGCTCTCGGCCCTGGGGGCCCACGTCGACTACTCAGACCCGCACATCGCGCGCACGGTGCCCGTCCGCAAGCACGACCTGCAGATGACCAGCGTCGAATTGACCCCCGCCTCCGTCGCATCCTATGACGTGATCCTCGTGGCCACCGCACACAGCCGCTTCGACTACGAGCTCCTGGCCGAGCACGCACGGCTGATCGTCGACACCCGGAACTCGATGAAAGGCTTCGAGCATCGCATGGGCAAGCGCCTCGTCCGGGCTTGAACCCGGCGCGAATCCAGGCCCGATTCGCCGGCCGCGCCCATTCCGTTTCCGGCTCTTGGAGACTCCGGTGAGAGTCGGACAGCGGAGACGGCTCGGGCGGTTGGAGGGGCCGCCGATGCTCCAGGCGAACGGCATTCTCCCCCGCGGGGCCGAGCCGCTGAGGGACCTGGACTTCGGGTATCCTCTGCGCGTGGATCCGCACCCCATGGGCTACGACGTCCGTTGGGCCACGAGCACCGATCTGCTGGAGCTCTTGCGCTCCTTCCGGGGGGAGAGTGAAGTCGTCGACAGCGCCAAGCTCGCGCCCGAGCACGCCTTGGCGCTTCCACGCCTGGACCCGAAGGATCTCTCCGAGGACGCGGGCGCGCAGCCCGAGGCGTGGACGTCGATGGCCTGAACGAGAAGCGCGACCCACTCCATGCTCAAGTCCGAACCCCTGACGGTCGTCATCCCCGCGCGAAGCGGCTCCAAGGGGATCCCCGGCAAGAACCTCTATCGGCTCGGCCGCGACACCCTCCTGGAGCGTTCCATCAAGCTGGCCGCACGCTCCTCCTACGTCGATCGGACCGTCGTCACCACCGATGATCCGGAGATGCTCGAGCTCGCACGGTCTCACGGGGCAGGGACGCCGTGGCTGCGTCCCGCGGAGTTGGCGACCGACGAGGCGAGCACGATCGACGTCGTGCTCCAGCTCATCGAGAAACTGCCGATCGAGAAGGGCTACGTACTCCTCCTGCAGACGACGTCGCCGTTGCGCACACTGGCGGATCTCGAAGCTCTCTGCCACACCTTCGAGGAGCGCCCGGAGGCCCAGGCCATCGTGAGCCTCGTCCGGCACGACGCCCCGCATCCCGAGAAGATCCAGGAGCTCGTGGGCGGCTACGTCCGCTCCTACCTCGGGTCGAGCTCCCACCGCCCGCGGCAGGCCCTGCGCGAGGTCTACGCCCTGAACGGAGCCTTCTACCTGACCCACCGCGACACGATCGTGTCCGAACGATCTTTCCTGCCCGAACGCACACTACCCTTCCCGATGCCGCCCGAGCGCAGCATCAACCTGGACACACCGTTCGACCTCGAGATCCTGGAAGCGCTCGTCGCCAGAGGCAGCGTGACCGTCGAGGAGTACTAGACTCGAGCTTCGCCATTCTGGGCGAAACTCGGGCGCTCGTCGTGCAGGCGAGCCGGCGGCGTAGCCGCCGTACGGTGTAGGCATCCGCGTGCGCGAAGCGCGCGCATCATCGGTCCGAAGGGCCGTCTGGACCGCGCCGCCGAAGGCTGCGCGGCACACGGGCCCTGGTCCCGAGCCAGTGACTTTCTGCGCACCCTGCTACCGAGCGGCCTCGCGAGAAACTCCGGGAGCTCCACCGAGGGCTCCTCGGCGCCGCCGAAAGGGGCGAAATTCCAGACTAGACCTCGACCGCGTCGTCCGCCCGAACGCCGGATGGCTCGGCGGGTCGTGCCACGACGAAAGCCGGCCAGAGGCGGAGCAGCTTCGGGAAGTCCGAATAGACACACACCGGCTCGAGACCGTCCAGGGGCAGATCCTCGACGCGGGCTCCGAAGTAATTGTGCTGCGCGTGATGATAGTAGCGACCGCCGCGTGAGTTGTGATCGCGGAACGGCTCGACCATGATCACGAACCGGCGCGCGACGCGAGACAGTTCCCGTAGCGCCTGGTGGCGGATCTCCTCCATGGCCTCGAGCGCCAGAACCGTGTAGAGCACGTCGAAGTGATCGTCCGGGAACGGCAACGCCTTGGCATTGCCCTGCTGCACCTCCACGCGCTTGTACGCCGTGGGATCGACCAGAAGGTCGCCCGCGAACTCCGCTAGCTCGCGTGGAAGCTCGGGTAGGTCTCGAATGCGAAGGGCGGCGTCGACGCCCTGCTGAGAGAGCTCCACACCGTGGAACCGGAGTTCGGGGAAGTGGCTGGAGAGAACGAAGAGGTTGACTCCGGTCCCGCAGCCCACTTCGAGCACGCTCTCGGGAGCGATCTCCTCGAGCGCGCGGCTGAGGAGGAGCTCGTGAACGCGCTTGAGCCCGATGCTGCTCGCGATGAACGCTTGGCGACCCCAGACACAGGGTGAGGTCTTGCCGCGGGGGTCGAGCTTTTGAAGGGGCACCCGGTCGCCATACTCCTTCGCGTACTGCTCGATGACCTGCTCCTGTTCCCTCAGAGGCGGATCGGACCCCTCCCGCCAGCGATGCAGGTGATAAGACCGCATCCGGCGCAGCCACTTCTTCATGGTGAGCCACTTCCATCCCATGTCATTCACCGAACGACGACGGTGGACGAAACGGTCGAACGCTGCAGCGATCTCCTCGCGCGAGACACGCAGCTCGAAAGTGTTCCCGGTCTCCGCTTGGTGGCTCATCGGTGGGTTCGCGCGGGCCAATCATAATGAGGTGGCCAGGCCGCCTCCACCGTCGACTCCAAACCGCCCGCACCAGTATGATGACCGCCTTCCGAGCGCAGGCCTCCTCCTCGCCGGGCTCGAGCGTTGAGCACCTCCACGCAATCGCCTGCCTCCACGGAGGCTTCGACCCGCACGCCCTTTCGAGGCGCGCGGCTGCAGAAGGTTCTCGAGAAGCGAATGCGGCTGCCGAGTCCCGCCGTGAGGGCCGTTCTCAGCGCGACGAGCATCGCCCGTCACCCGCTGGAATACCGGGTGCGGCGGCGCCTGGCAGAAGGACTCGGCGCGCAGGACGCGGGGGTGGAAGCCGTCTCCGCGAGCGACGGCTTCCGATGCTTCACGAAGGAAGAATTCGCCGGAGCCGGGGACGTCGCGGAGTGCTGTGACGAGCTCTTCGAGAAGGCGCGCCGTGAGCGGGACTTCGAAGCCCTGGTGAGCAATCCCAAGAAGCGCTTCCTGCTGTCCATCCTCGACGGACCCGAGCTCCTGGCGCAGCCCGAGCTCCTGCGCTTCATGATCTCGCGACCCATCATCGACGTGGCCGCCACGTACCTGGGCACCATCCCGCGCCTCGCCGAGGCGAGGCTCTGGTGGTCGCCCCCGAACGACACGGTCCACTCGAGCCAGCGGCTCCACTACGACTTCGAGGACTCGACGCAGCTCAAGGTCTTCGTCAACGTCCGGGATGTCGAAGAGGACCAGGGACCACTGACCTTCCTCCCGGCTTCCCTGTCGGCACGGGTGCCGATGCCCCGCGGGCGCTCCGCGCGCGTGAGCGACGAGGAGGCGCTCGCTGCCGTCGGGGGTGTGGACCACCTCCGGATCGTGCTCGGACCGGCGGGCTCCGGGGCCTTCCTGGACACCTCGCGCTGCCTGCACCTGGGCAGCCGCCAGAACCGGCGGGAACGACTCGTCTTCATGTTCCAGTTCCTGCGCCTTCACGCCCCGTACCAGACGACGAAGCCGCTCTCCATACCCGGCGGAAGCCCCGGTGCCGCGGCCCTGGACCGGGTGCAGCGCCTGGTCCTGGGCTTGCCGTGACGTCTCAGTAAGCCAGACGCTTCTCCGTCGAGAGCGGGACTCGGGCCAGGATGTCGGCGATCCGCGGGCCCGCCTTGCCGTCTCCGTAGATCCCCTGCGAAGGAACCCGCCGGCGTGGCACCAACCGGCGTACGGCCGCAACGATCGCGGCCCGGTCGTAGTCGATGTCCACGACGTTGGCGCCGCGGTCCCGCCCGGCCTGGCGGTTGCCGATGTTCACCGCCGGGATTCCCAGGGCCTCGCACTCCCGGATCGCCACGCTGGAGTTGCCGACGATGCCGCAGGAGCCGTCCAGCACACGCAGGAAGGTCTCGGGCGGCAGGTTCTTGAAGAAGTGCACGTGGGGCAGGTCGTGTCGCTCGCGGAACGCGCGGATGCCCCGGGACGTGCCGTCGGATCCCGCGTCCACGTTGGGCCAGAACCACAAGGCGGGGATCCCACACTCGAGAATGGCCTCGAGGGTCTCCTCGACGTCCTGGCGAGCTCGGGCGTACTCCGTCGTCACCGGGTGCTGCATGACGACGATGTAGGGCTCGGCCAGGTCCAGGCGCGCTCCAACGCCGCCATGGATCTCGAAGAGCTCCTCGAAGTTCACGGGTTCCCGGTCGAAATCGAGCGCGAGATCGATCGATGGGCAACCGGTTACGAATACGCGCTCCTCGACCTCGCCCATACGCACGACGCGCACGGCCGCCTGGTCGGAAGCGACGAGGTGGTAGTCGGCCAACTTGGTGACGGCGTGCCGGACTTTCTCATCGATCGAGCCCGTGATCTCGCCGCCCTGGACATGGGCGAGCGGGATGTGCATGTAGGAGCTGGCGACCGCGGTCGCCATCGTCTCGAAGCGGTCGGCGATGGTGATCACGATGTCCGGCCGCAGGTCGTCGAAGACCGTCGCCATCTCCGCCAGGCCGAAGCCGACCGACTTGGCCGAGGTGATGAGGTTCTCGCCCTCCATGACCATGTACACACGCCGGTCGATCTTGAAGCCATCCCGCTCAATGACGTCGCACGCGCTGCCGTAGCGCTCCAGGAGAGCGGAGGCCGCGACGATGAGCTGGAGCTCGAGATCCGGGTGAGCCCGGATCGCGTGCAGGGCGGACCGGATGCGCGAGTAGCTCGGGCGGGCCGTGACGACGACGCAGATCTTTCGGGGCATCAGGCCTCGGGCTCCAGGTCGTCGAACGAGAGCAGCACGTCGAGCTGAAGCGGTCGCCGCAGGCGCCGCCCGAGAACGCTCTCGAGTCGTCCGGGCGGGATCCCCGACCCGGGCTTCTTCGCAGCGAGATGCTCGCGCTCGAGCACGGTTCCGACCGGCAGGTCGCGCCTCACGACGAGGCTCTTCCGGAAGACGCTGCGCAGGGGCACGATCGTGTCGCTCACCGTGGACTTGTCCACCGGGTGCCGGCGCATGCGCTCGATGGAACGGACACCGTCGACGAGCTGGCGCAACTCTTCGGGAGTGAGCGAGGCCGGCACGTCCGGGCCGAACATGGCGCGACTGAGCGTCAGATGGACCTCGATCACGTCGACTTCGAGCGCGGCCGCCGCCA
>Ga0114950_10003745_pt1 | contig 11765 bp, 8 predicted proteins | sample N075metaG_FD_83503 | JGI IMG/M metagenome (GOLD analysis project Ga0114950, IMG submission 83503) | Deep subsurface microbial communities from Kermadec Trench to uncover new lineages of life (NeLLi) - N075 metaG | ecosystem: Environmental > Aquatic > Marine > Ocean trench > Sediment | place...
GCCGCGGACACGAGCCGCTCGGGTCGCGACCTGGTGGCCCGCATCTGGGCCGCCAAGAAGATCGGCTTCCTGGTCGACGAGATCCGGCTCGACGGCGAGACGCCCGAGCGCGTCGAAGCGATCGTCCGCCTCGGCACGCGGTTCGGAATACTCACCGAGTACACCGCGTTCCTCGCCGACGAGGCCACGGACCTGTTCGCTATCGCCGCGAACTCCCTGGCCTGCAGCATCGAGATCAAGGGCCGCGTGGGCGTGGTCTCGGGCAGCCACGGCGTCGCCCAGGCCTGCAACAGCAAGTTCTGGCAGCGCGGCGACCAGGTCCTCACCGCCAACCGTTGGCTCGGAGCGGACGGCGCGGTCGTCACCATCACCGGCGTGCAGTGCATCGCGGGCAAGGCCTTCTTCAAGCGCGGCGGGACCTGGCGCCAGTCCGATATGGCCAACGGCGACGACATCGAGGAGGTCGAGCTCTATTCCGACGATTTCTTCGCGCTCCTGGATCGCAACCACTGGCTCGGCCGCTGCGTGGCCCGTACCGGAGACATCACGCTTGCGATCGAGGGCAGGAACGTGCGCGTGAAGAGCGCGGGAAGCTGACCGCGCCCCTGCTTGATGCCAGAGACAGCCTCTTAAGGAGTGATTCCGATGCAAGCGCGAACGAGTTTCCTCGGACGAGTCGATCACGTCTGGACGCCTCTCCTCGGCGCCATCCTGCTCGCCTCCTTGCTTGCTCCCCCACAACGCAGCGACGACCTCGAGGCGGTGCGAACGCGTCGGTTGTCGATCGTGAACGACGCGGGCGAGACGGTGGTCGAGATCTTCGGCGATGAGCGCGGCGGCGGCCTCTCCCTCCGTTCGACGCGGCTGAAGGTCGTCCCTGCGTTGCAGCGGAACAAACAAGGACGCGAGCAGCATGATGCCGAGGAGCGGCGTCCAGGCGTGATCGAATCGTCTGCGGGAAGTCGTTCGCTCTTTCATCGAAATCACTCCTGAATCGGGCGCCGCTGGCATCACAGAGAATCCATGTCGCGAACCGTTGTTTTCTCGCAACGAACTTCACGACACCTGCAGTCTGCGCCACGCTCGGCGGGCCTGCGCCCTCGAGGCTCAGTTCCTACCGCGGGAACAGAAGCTTGACAGCGGCAGGCGACGTGTGATTCCCCGCGCTGTGCGGGGCGGCGCTCAGTTGCAGAACGTGACGCTCACGGCGTCGGTCAGATTCGATCCCGCGCCGCCGGGGTCGCGGTACCACATCTGAAAGTTCCATGTCGATCCGGGTAGGACCTCGCCCGCGCCGGCGTTCGCCGGCGTGGCGTCGAAGTCGAATGCATGTGTCAGACTGCCGTCGACCTCGATGAGCTGCGGCGGGTTGAGCCGGAACAGCCCGGTTGTGCCGGACCCAATACACAGGAACCCGTCACCGAGCGGCAACTGCGCTTGCTCCGGCCCGTAGAAGAAGATCGCGAATTGGTTCGGCGTCGCACCCTGCGCAGTGAGGGTGAAAGTGTTCGCGGCGATGCTCGCGGATCCCGCTACCCCTATCGACCCAGTTGAGCCCGTCGAGTTGGGCTGCGCAACGCAGTAGTTGCTCGACACCAGACCAGCGTCGCAGAAGGGAGGTTCAGCGTGCACGACTTCCCCTCCGAGCAGAGTCAAGACTGAGGTCATATTGCGAATGTCCGCTTCGGGCATCGAGAGATAGTCGTCACTCAGCACGACCAGGTCGGCCAGTTTCCCAACCTCGAGGGAACCCAGCTTGTCGTCGTCGAACGTGAACCAGGCCGATCCCGCGGTGTACAGGCGCAGGGCTTCCATTCGCGTAATCTCCTGACCGGCGTTGATCAGGGTGCCTGCGACGTCGCGGCCAGAGACCATGTAGTAAATGGAGGCCCACGGAGTCAGCGGGGCGACCATTGTCGCGTCGGTCCCAGCGCCCGCGCGCACACCGCTATTGACAATGTCCCGGTACGGGGGCCCGCCCCCCGAGATGAAGTACTGCTGGTTTTGGACACCGACGCCCACACCGAGCGAGACAAGCCGCACGAGGTTTGTGCTCGAGATGCTGAAGACATGGTCCAGGGACCAGCGTAGGGGAGCGATCGGAGTTGTGGCGTTCACGGTCTCGAAGGCCGAGATGTGGGCGTTGTTCTCGGCCCCGGAGATGGAGTGCTGAGAAAACGCCCAGCCCTGGGCGGCGACCTGGCCGAAGGCGCCGACGAAGTCCGCGGTCGTGCTCCCAAAGCCCCCGACGATGAATTCGCCCGTCCGATCCACGTCGAGCAGGTCGTCGCCACCCCCCTGCGCTGCCAATTCTGCCAATGCGGCCAGCATGACGGGGATGATCGGATAGACGCCGCCCACGGGCGGGCCGTTGGCACCGATGCCCTTGTGGAAGCGGATGTTCAGCTCGCCGGCCGACCAGAGGTCGTACGGGATGGTGACCGCCGGCGACGGAACGCTGGACAGCGACCCGCCGAAGTCGATCACGCCGGTCAGGCCTACAGAGTCCGAGTACGCGATGTACTCGCGCATGGCGCGGTCTGCGTCTTGGGCCGTCAGGTCGCCGACCAGTGCGTCCAACGCCGATTGTGAGCTGCCGGGGATCGTGCCGTTGGCATTCACGGTTACGGAATGATTCTGAAAGTAGATGATGCCTAGCGAGTTGGTCACCGCCGGACCGGTAAAGCTCTGCTGCAGGTAGACTGGGTGGTTGGGCGCCGCAGCATCCATTTCTGAAAGCGTCGGGAGGCGGTTTTCCGCGAACTGCTTGGCTCGGATGCCCCCGATCAATGTGAGGAACTCCCCCGTGGGTACCGAGCTCGCGCGCTCCCCGATGACCGTCAGGATATCCGGGATCGAGAAGGCGGTCTCGACACCGTGGAGACGATGGCCAGGGGCCTGCGCGTCGCGAGTGAAGTGGACATGTGTATCGATCAGGCCAGGGACGACCGTACTTCCACCGAGGTCGATCACTTGTGTGAGGGGGCCGATTTGAGCCGAGACGTCGCCCACAGCAACGATTAACCCGCCGTCGATGGCGATCCCCGCGGCGATGGAACTCGAAGCGTCCATGGTGAGGATCGTGCCGTTGACGAACACCAGTTCGGCGGGGGAACCCTGGCGGTTGGCCGGGAGTGCGATCGTTGCGGAACAACCCAGAGCCGCTGCAAGGAGGGAGAGTCGGTGCATCATGAGATGGTGTTCTTGGAGTAAGAGGGCACGATTGAATGGGGGACAATGATACCACCGGAGGATCGGGCCACTACGCTCCTGCGCCAACGGCGGCTCGCGTGTTGGGAGCGCGCGAGATGCGAGCCCTGACCTCTCGGCCGTGTGCGGGTGATCTCAGCTAGTGGTGTGAGTCAGAAGTTCGGTGCATCTGTCGGGTCGATTGGGCGTTCCTGGCAAGGCGCATGGATTCGTATGCGCTGGATACTCGGAGTAGGTGCAGCGCAGCCAGGGGCGGTTGGGCGGCTCGATAAATGCATTGAACTCTTGACTCACACCACTAGTTGCAAAATGTGACTTCCAGGGCATCGGAAAAGTTGAAGCCAGCCCCACCGAATGCCGGGTCGCGGTACCAGAACTGGAATTCCCAGGTCGCTCCACTCTGGATCACACTCGTCGGCAGCAGCGGGTTCCCCAGGTCCAGGGAGTACGATGCCTGGCCCCCCGCGTCGGTGAAGACCACCGGTAAGCGGAAGACGTTGCCGCCGACGCAACGGACGCCATCGCCGAAAGGCGTCTGCAGTTGCTGGTCGCCGAAGTAGAAGAGTCCGGGCATCGAAGTCGAGCTGCCTGTCGCGTTCAGGGTCAGGTCGTTCGAAGAGTAACTCGCTGATCCGGTCCAACCGATCAGGGCGCCTGAGCCAACCGAGTTCGGAGCGGTGAGACAGTAGCTGGCGGGCGGCATGCAGAGCTGATAGCGCTCCGCGCGAAAGACCACGTTGTTCCCTGTGCCCGTAAAGGTGTTGTTGTATTCCCAGACGATGTCCCCGATCGAAGTCACCTCGAAGAACCAACCCTGCTGTCCGCTACAGACCAACGTGTTGCCGTTCGGAAGGCGTTGGGCCCCGGAGATGAACGACGAGTAGAAGCTCGTCGGAACTGTCGCTTCATAGGTCCAGAAGAGTGACGTTGGGCCGTAGGCCGTCCCCGGCGTGTAGGCGTACACGCCCTGCGCCTCGACGGGAGGCACGATCTCGTCCACCGTGCTAAAGTCACCTGCCGGCCGACCGTTGCCATTGTTGAAGACGAGGATGTTGCCGGCGCCAGGAGCACCGTCAGCGATCCACTGCGTGTTGTGTTGGCCAAAAAGTTTCCGGTCAGCGACCGTGCCCGCACGATACGCCTGCGGGTTGCCCCAGCGATACAGAAGGTCACCGCCCCGGCCACTGTTGCCCCCGGTGTGCCCCGCCGCTTCCGCGGTGGTCGTGCTGTGGTCGATGATCCAGAGCTCGTTCTGGTGATGCGCGCTGAGGATGATCTGATCGAGCTCGGCGTTGTAATCAAGGCCGTTCATGTGGTTCCAGTCACCGTCCGAGACGACGTTTTGCGGAAAGTTGATGTCGATCAGTTCCGCGTGATCGCCGACGACGCCGAAGTTGTCGCTGCCTGAATCGAAGTCCTGGACCACGTGATCCAGCACATGCCACTCCCACACGATCGTACCACCGGTAGGCCCGTTGGGTTGGATCTCGAGGATCGAGTCCGGCGAGAACACGTCGCCGTTCAGCAAGGTCGGATTCCGCCCCGCCTGGATCGCTTCCGCGATCGTGATGTGCTGATACGCGATAGTCAGGATGTTGCCGTTCGGGAGGATTTCCACGTCATGATGGCGAACAACATCCGGGTTCGCATCGTGGTAGTCCCACTGCAGGGTGCCGTCCCAGGCAACGAGTTGTATGCCGGCCGGCGCGCCTCCGGGGCCAGTCATGCGCGTCGTGCGCAGGAGGGTTTGGTCATCCAGGAGGTAGACCGAGCTTCCCGGACGATAAGCTCCAGGCCACGTGTGGGCGACGGATCCCGAGTTGTCGATCAGGTAGGTCGTGGTCGACATGAGCGGGTGGAAGAGCGTCAGACCGTCCCATGGAGCTCCAGCGCTCTGTGAGAGCGCCGAGGGACTGAGGACGAGGGCGAGGGCGAGCACGGGCCGGAGAGAGTTCGGGAGGTGCATTGTTTGGAGCAGCGGGAGGAGGAATAGGTGTGCTGCGTTTGAGCCGGTTTCGTCCGCTCGGGACTCGAGTTCCGAGCTTGCTCGCGCAGGGGAGTGCTGCGGAACATCGGCCTCAACCCAGCGCGTGTCGCGAGGTTGCGGTATTTCCAATGTAACTCGGTCGACCTATCCATTCCCAACTCGAGCAACACCACTCGCGTCGTTTCGACTGTACGAGTTCGTCCTCGAGCCTCCACCACTCCACGGCGAGCGGGCCCACTGTTTCGCTCAGGATATCCTTTAGTTGTTTTTGCCCGAGCGCCGTCGGGTGGATGTTGTCCCAGGAGAGCTCGCCCTCTCCGAGCCCCGAAGCCTTCAAGAGCTCTGTCCACCCGGTCAAGTTTCAGGTAGCTCGCCGCCAGAAGACAAGATCGCTTGGCCTCAAGATCAGGCACGAAACGCGCCTGATCCGCAGCGAGTACTACCGGCCTCGCGCGGAGCGCTCCCGCGGATCCCCGTGACCACGACGACGGCGCAGGGATTACCCTGTGCGCGAAGTTCACTCAGCCGCTCGATCCAGGCCTGGGAGTCTCTCATCCCCCGAAGGATACGGAGTCACCAGGGAAACCGCTCCCGTACCGTGGAGCTCTCGGTGGGGCACACTGAACTCGCGCGAGGAACCTGTGCCTTGGGCCCGTCGACCCCCTTGGGCCTGGTGTGGCTATCCTTGCCAGCGTGAAGAAGGCGCTCGTTCCGGAACGGGCGGGTCTCGGGGAATGCCATCGAATCGAGGCCGTGGTGCTACTCTAGCAGCACCTTCGCGCACCCAACAGAACCGCGCGCTGTACAATGGCTCAGCGATGCTGGACCCCGCCCACGACCGTCGGAGCGTACGCCGCCACGGTGGCGTCGAAGACGATCGGGTCGATCGGGTTTCGATCGTTGGCGCGATTCCCTTGGTTGCCGGGCGCGGTCAGCGCGCGGGGCCGAGGCCGCGGAACAGCATGTTGAAGCGCTTCCCCTGATCCTTGGCGATGTGCTGGACCCGATCGAGATGGATGGCCATGCGGTTCGTGTCCGTGATGACACACAGGATGAGGTGCACGGCTTCGCAGATCTTGATGTCGGCGTGCACCTCGCCAGTCTCTACGCCAACCTTCAATAGATCGGAGATGTAGGCCCGCATCTGTTCGTCAATGGTCGCTTCCTCGACCGCCAACGGACCGTTGCCCACCGCCATGCCCGCCACCTCACGCAGCACCGGTTCGACCTTGAGCGCTTCCTGCTGTATGGCCAGAAAGAGCGCCCTCATTCCGCCGCGGAAGTCGACGGTGTACTTTGCCCTGGCCGCTGCCAGTGCATCGTTTCCGAGCCTAATGAAAAAGTCGGACAGCAGCGCGAGCTTCTGAGGGTAGTGCTTGAAGACCGTCGACCGTGCCGTTTCGGCTTGGTCGGCGATGTCCTGCATGGACACGTTGGCTACGCCGCGCTCCGCAAAGAGGTACATCGCGGCGCTGAAGATTTCTTCGCGCGTCCTGCGCGCGCGGCGTCCGAGGTGATCGAGGTGCATGCTCGAGGCTCTGGCGGTGGGGGGCATGCGCTGGAGCGGCTGATGGATCGGACGCCCGGAATGCAAGCCGCAGCTATTCCGCGTCGCGGAGGAAGGCGGGCAGACGGTCCACGCCGGTTAGCCTTCGCGGATTGAGGTCGAGCTCGAACATGTCGGGGATCATGAAGGCCAGCTCCATTCCATACGGCTCGAGCATCGCGGGGAACGCCATCGGCATCAAGTTGCGCTCGAACTGTGCCAGCAAGCGACCCGCGGCGCCATTGCTCGTGACGTTGATGCGTTCCATCAAACGCGCTTGGGTGTAGGGTTTCTCGCTGTGCTCGTACAGGTCCCTCAGCATGCGCTCGAAGGCGCCGGGGCCCTGATGGGCCGCCATCTCGACGTCGAGCATGAAGGACCACGTCGCGCCGCTGCCGTAGATGATCATCATGTTCTCCGACTTGTTGGCACCCGCTTCCGTCAGGCCGACCTGGCCGCGCGACATGAAGACACCGAGCGTGTGACGCCGCATGAGGTTCGCGAGCTTCCCTTCGAGCGTGTGGTCTTCGAGGTAACCAAGCTTCCACATGGTCTTGATCGCGAGGTAGTCCGCGACGCCCTCCTTGAACCACTCGATGTCAGCTTGGTTCGCGGGGCGAATGGCGTGCCCTACCCACAAGTGGTTGATCTCGTGGATGAAACCCTGCCGCCACAGCAGTGCGTCCACCTGCTGGGCGGGGACGGGGTGCAGCATGGCGAAGCTGTCGTCGTACGCGCCGCCCTCGGGGTGGTCGTTCTCGAACAGGAAGATGTGGAAGTTGCTCGCGGGGAAGCTGCCGAAGATCGCGGTGATGTGCTGGAGCGCCGGAGCGATATCCCGCGCAGCTTGCTTGGCGAGGTCGGTCGACGCTTCATCGTGGATGAAGGTGACGTTGCCCTGCTCGGTCTCAGCGATGAAGCGGCCGAAGCCGCTTCCGAAGGTGAAGCAGTTGTTCAGGAACGAGTCGAGGTCGTCCGCGCGCCACAGGTTGTGCCCGATGGGGGTCCAGGGCGCGGCCGAGTCCTCCGCGTCGAAGGCCACTTCTATGGGACTGTTCTGATCCCCGTAGTCCGCGAGCAGTGTCGTCCGCGAAACCAGAAAGGCTCCGTCGCCGAGCTTGAAGCCGATCTCCTCGCGCCCGTGCGCCCAGGCGTGATCCCCGTGCCCCAGCCGCAGGTCGTACTCGATGAGCACGCGGTCGCCGATCGCGGCCGCGGAGGTACTCCAGCCCCCGTTACCGAGCGGCTCCATCGGCGCCGTTCCGTGCGTGCCGGAGATCGTGGCGTTGGAGATGAAGTCGTCGGTCGTGGTGCCATCCGCCGCCGTGCTGTGCCGGATATAGACCACGCCGTTGGCGAGCGTGTGGTCGATCTGGATGTGCGCCACGCCCTCACGCGCCATGCCGATGGTGTAACGCGTTAACTCGCCTCGGGTGCCGGACGCGCCTTCGGGCTCGTACGTGAATGCCGGGCTGGACAGCGAGGCCCCTGCCACCAGGGCCAAGAACAGACGAACTCTCATGTGGAAACCCTCGCACTCGGTGCGGGCTCGACGACGACTTCGGATGGCTCCCCAGCTCTGTGGGGAGCACAACGGACTGGAGTACGATAGTGGACTCTAGTCCGATACCCGTCAAGCAGGTCCGTGCAAGGAATCTGTCAGTCCGCCTCTGCAGCCGTGTCGACTCGCGTGCTCGAGCACGGCTACGTTCACGCGCTGCGCACCACAGGTCACTTCAGCTCGATGCCTCGGACGAACGCCTGACCCGGCGAATAGGTGCTGCAAGCGGCCTCGCCGAGGCCCACGCCAGGGCGGAACCTGCGCGCTGCCCCTGATGCGGGCGTGGCGGAGCGCCGGATCGGGCTCCTATCCCTCGTTATCGAGAGTTCGGGGCCCCGCGATCTCACCTGCGCCCCGTATCTGAGGCATGGCGCGGGAGTTCGGACGCACCTCGGGCCTTCGGGAGTGGCCTCGAAGCCGCTGACCTGTTCGTGCGATGCTGTTTCGGAAGGCGCGCGCTTTCCCGGGGCGGCGCGCGCGCCGTCAGGCGTGCTCCGCCGGTGGGGCTGGACGGGCGCTTTTCCTACCCTACCCGGCCGGTCCCTGGCCTTCGCACTCCCATGATCTTCCCCCGGCCCCCCCCCAGCGGGCCCTGAGCGCCCCCCGCGCCGGTCGGAAGCCTGCCTGGCCCGAGGTTCCGCTACCCGGTGGGGAGAGCTACGGACGGCTCGAGCGGCTCACCCGCGAGCTCAACCTCCACACCGTCTGCGAGGAGGCCCGCTGCCCGAATATCGGCGAGTGCAGGCAGGGCGATCACGCCACGATGACCCTGATGGTGCTCGGGGACGAGTGCACGCGGCGCTGCCGATTCTGTGCCGTGAAGACCGTCCAGGCGGCCGCGCCACCCGACCCGGACGAGCCCGAGCACGTCGGGCGCGCGGTGGGGGAGCTGGACCTCGACTACGTGGTCATCACGAGCGTCGACCGCGACGACCTCGCGGACGGTGGGGCGGGCCACTACGCCGAGTGCGTGCGGGCGATCCGCGCGGCGACCGGACGGTCGTCGAGAGCTCCGCTTCTCGATCGACCGGCGCGAGTGAGCGCCGCCCGACGAGTCAGCGCGAAGTTTCGTCCGTGGCCGGCGGCAACCGCAGGAAGGAGATGCTCGGATCGACATCCGGCCGGGCCGGGGCGTCCTCGGTGCCCAGGTCCGCCTCCGCAGCCCAGATCGCCTGGCTCAGGCGATAGGCGCGCAGAGCCTGGTGCCGGGACTCGGCGATCGGGCGTGTCCGATCGAACTCGCGAAGTGCGTACAGCGGGTGGGTCAGCTCGTCGACGTCGATGTCGCCGCTCGGTCGCACCGCCAGCCGCTCGAGCTCGCGGAGCACGGCCTCGTCGCCGCGCAACTCGTGCGGTCGCCGGGCCGAACGACGGCGGGGAGTCCTCAGCGATGCGTGACCTCGCGGGGCTCCGCTCCCGTGCCGACGTGGATCTCGAGCTCGCCGAAGATCTCGTGGTCCAGCCACAGGCGTGTCCCTTCCTCCGTCGTTTCTTCGCGCATGTACTCCGCGAGCCAGGGGTCCTGGGGCTGCTCGGCCGCGGAGATGGCGTGCGCGATCAGCTTGAAACGCCCCATGGAGAAGAGGCGCCCCTTGTAGTGGGAGTCGAGCCGCGGGAGCTCCATCGCCGAGATCGGGTTCTCCCATTCGTCGCTCTGCTCGGGGAAGCGGCCGATCTCGTCGAACAGAGCGCCGGGGCCCGCTCGGTACGCACGGTCGAAGTCCGCGCAGATCCCTCGCATCGTGTTCACGTACTCGGCGGCGAACATCCGGCCTCGCGTGAGGCCGGGGCCTGCGTGCATCAATCCCGGCAACCCGCCGAGCAGACCGCTGCCACCATCCTGGAGCACCCGGTCGAGTCCTCGCGCGGTGAGGACGAGCTCGGGCTCGAGAGCCGCCATCCGCCAGCTCAGCCGCCGATCCAACGCGGACACGCCGGAGACGAGCCGCTCCCGCGCGTCTCCTGAGAGAGCGAGCAGCGTACCGTCGGCCACGCCCGCGACCACGACCTCCGGTGAGAGGAGCCCGGCCCCGATCATCTCCTCGATCAGGATCGGGCCTTGTGACAGGTCGCCGGCGAACTGCAGAGCGTCCAGCGCGACGCCGACGGCCTCCAGCTCGCGGCCGTCCGCCAGAAGGATCGCCACTTTCATCTCGCAGAGCTTCATGAGGTAGAGAGGGGGCATCAACTTGCGAAAGGGGTGCTCGAAGCCGAGCGACCAGTCGACGGTCTGCGTCGCGTCCGCGGCGTGCGCCCCCCGGTGCAGCGCCTCGAGCGCCTCGGAGCCCTCGGAGACGAGCGCGCGGCGCGAGTCTCGGGCCCGCTCGTCCTCGGCCTGCCAGGCGGTCGACACCGTCTCGGAGTCCCATGCCGCGACCAGCGACAGTGCCCGGTCGTAGTGCGGCTGGGCGCGCTCGTCCGTCGTGTCGCCCCAGAGCGCTTGGCGGTGGACCACCTTCGCATCGAGGCGTAGCTCGAGTGCGCGTACCTCGACCAGGGCCGCTCGCCAACGACCATTCGCCACGTGGCGCCAGGTGAGGCCCGCGCTTCCAAGCACGGCGGCCACGGCACCGATGAGGAGGCCGACACGGATCCGATTGCGCACGTCTTTCCTCATGGCGACCACCACACGCCGTCGAAATCGACCCGGAAGGGACCACGCCTGGAGCCCATCGACCGAAACGGTGCGTTCGGGTCCTGCTAGGAGCGGTCGGGGGCCAGCCCTGGCTAGAGGTCCGGCCGTGCGCGCCGCAGGTGGCGCGCGACGTGCACGGCGAGCAACGCGACATCCGGCGGCCTGCCCCCTCGATGCGGCCGGCCGCGCCGAGCATGCGTGGGCGCAGGTGCGCGAGCTTCTGGCGTGCTTCGGTTCCGAGGCCTGACAGCGCGCCGTAATCGAGGTCGGCCGGGAGCTCCATCGCCTCCTGGCGGCGCAGGCGTTCGATGCTCTCCTCCTGGCGCCTTACATAGCCCGCGTACTTGACGTCGATCTCGACACCCTCGCGCACTTCGGGCGAGAGGGCGAGCAGCGCCAGCTCGGGCGCGCGCGATTCGAGGTCGGCGAGGAGGGCCTCGGGACGGCGCAGGAATTCGCCGCCCGTCTTGCCCTCGATCCGAAGCTTGTCGAGGGCCGCCTTCACGCGCGCGATCGCGCGCTCCTTCGCTTCGACCTGCTCGAGCGCCTCCTGCGACGCGAGCCCGACGGCGGCGGCGCGGCGCGTCAGGCGGCGGTCGGCGTTGTCCTGGCGCAGGAGGAGGCGGAACTCGGCGCGGCTCGAGAACATGCGGTACGGCTCGCTTGGATTCGACACGATCAGATCGTCGACCATCACGCCGATGTAGGCCTCGTGGCGCGCGAGGACGAGAGGCGCCTCGTCCTTCACCCACAGCGCGGCGTTGGCGGGTATCTGCGGGTAGGGCGACAGGAGCCGTGCCCGCGATGGGCGTGCCGAATCGCCAGC
>Ga0114950_10003746_pt1 | contig 11764 bp, 7 predicted proteins | sample N075metaG_FD_83503 | JGI IMG/M metagenome (GOLD analysis project Ga0114950, IMG submission 83503) | Deep subsurface microbial communities from Kermadec Trench to uncover new lineages of life (NeLLi) - N075 metaG | ecosystem: Environmental > Aquatic > Marine > Ocean trench > Sediment | place...
ATCAAATTGCAAATTTCCCTGCCAATCACGACTTCCGGAATAATCGGCTTGAAGAGAGATAAAACCAGCACTTTGTTTCTGTTCAGGTGTGCGTTTAAGGTTAAACATATTTCGAATAGGCGTACTGTTTTTCTGCTCTTCATGCCAATTTAAAGCCGCGGGCTCACTAAACGCAGCTTCAATGGGCTGTAATCGGCAGTAATGAGACCGTTCATGGTGTAACGCAACGATGCCGCCTCTGGAATATTCCTCGGGGAAACTACAAGTTCTTCGGTACCCACAACTTCCTGCAGAGTTTGACCGGTAAAAAATTCGTCCTCTAATGTGAACTTGGGATAGCCAATACGAAAGCCGTCCCAGAACTTGCGGTAATGATCATCAAAAGAACGACGTTCGCCGGCTGCAAAAAAACGAATGTTATCCTGCAAAATTTTGCCCTCTGCTGTCAGCAGGGTATTGAAATAGCCATAACTAAACGTTCCCAGTCTCTCATTATAATTAGAAGTAAAACGATCGGTTTTTGCTTTCAGACTTACCCGAAAATCCCCGCCTCCTCGCTGCAAACGATGCTGCAAAAGCGCCACAGCACTGTTCTCGCTGGCACCCGGAGCCGTGTTTAGAGTAATTCTGTCCAGCGCTTCTGGAATAAATCGAATCATATTAAGCCCGGTGAAGGCACTGCGCACATCTACGCCTTCAAAGCTGTAAGAAATTTCATCATGGCGGCTGCCGCGGATGTGAAAAAATTCCGTACCGCGATAATCCTGTTGCACAGTACCGGGGGAAGAGAGCATAATAATCCTGCGACTCTCCGCGAAAGGGCAAGCGCTGCAAGTCCTGGCGGGTTATAATTCTTGCAAAGGAGTTTAAAGAGGTCGAGTCTATTTTGATAATATCGGATTGTTGTGCATTCAGAACCGATGAGAAAGCCAAAAGTATACAAGTTTTTATTATTAAGTATCGCATGTCTTCCTCACTTTTCCCGTACAAAAACTCACAATTTTCACTTCATCAGAATCATTTTGCCCGTCAAATACTGAGTGGGAGTTTCCAGGGCATACAGATAAAGTCCGCTCGCTCTATGGGTCGCATCGAATTTGACTGTATGCGTTCCAGCCGTATACCGACCCTCTGCGATAACCGCAATTTGACGACCCAGCACATCAAATACAGTCAAACGAATATCCACGTCAAATGGTAAGCTAAAGGTAATCCGGGTTGAGGGATTAAATGGGTTTGGATAGTTTTGTGATAATAAGAACGTAGCCGGCATTTCACTAACCGCATCGCTTATCCCGACTGTTGGATCGATTTCAATCGGATCGCCGGGGGTCAAATCCCTTTCTGCCAAACCCGGGTAATCCGGGCCATAGCGACTTGCTCTAAAAACCAGGTTTCTGTTACGGCCATTAACCACTGGGATCGGATCTCCCTGGGTTAGAGGTCCGTCGCCTGTGACAGGGTTTATATATAGCCATACTGAATCCTGCATCGAATCAACTTCTAAAATAATCCCATGCGCGCCGTCGCACATCAGCGTATTGCCATTTTCCAGGCGCTGGGCGCCGGAAAGAAAAGAAGCAAAGAAGTCGGTGGGGTTAGGGGCGGTATAGCGCCACACCGGATCTTCAGGGCCAAACACCATCCCGGGAGTTAGAGAATAGTTGCCGTTCATGTCAACCGGCGGGACAATTTCGTCAATGGAAGTAAAATCACCTTCCAGACGTCCGCGACCATTGTTGAAGACCAGAATGTTACCTGCGCCCGGGAGGCCGGCTTCAATCCAGTGAGGATGATGTTGGTTGAAAAGCTTTTGGTCTGCAGATGTTCCTGCATCGTAGGCCGCAGGATTTCCCCAACGATAAAGAATATCTCCCCCTTTCCCACTGTTACCACCTGTGTGACCCGCTGCCTCTTCAGTGGTGGTGCTATGGTCGATCACCCACAATTCCGGAAAGAATGGAATGCCAATCATAATCTGATCCAGCTCAGGATTATAATCGACTGCATTTGCGTGCAGCCAGTCCGGTATCCCACTATTTGCAAAATTAATATCAATTAATTCCGGGTGATCCGCAACAACACCGAAATTTTCTTGAGTTGAATCAAAATCCTGAATCAAGTGGTCCCATAAATGCCATTCCCAGACAATGACTGCGCCAGCGGCGCCCTGGGGTTCGACTTCAATAATATGTTCCGGCCAAATGACACCATCAAAAGTGGAGTCACGACCTGCTGTGGTGGCCTCAATGCGGGACTTAAGTTCCCAGGCCAAAATAAGCACGTTGCCATTTGGAAGAGGCTCTATATCATGATGCGCTCGCTTCAAATTATCGGAATAATCGAACTCCCAAATAAGATTACCCTCCCAATCAAATCTTTCAACTCTGCCGGCGTCTCCTCCCGCAAGAAAAGTTGTGTTTCCTCCCGGATCGGCGGATCGCAGTAAATCTCCATTTTCCAGGAGATATGCTGTATTCCCGGGGACGTAGTCACTTTCCCAGGAATTAACCAGCAAACCACTATTGTCAATCAAATAAGTCGATGTATACGCCAGCCCAGAAAAAAGAGTATATCCGTTGAAGGATTTTGAATCATTCAAAAACAGTCCCACGGTTTGCTCCTGCCCTGATACAAGACCGAATGACACCAAGACATGCAACCAAATTAAAAATTGTTTCCTCATTGTACTTCTCCTGATTCTATATTAACAATCCAATACAAATTTTATCCTTTCCTTCCTATAACTGCCTTAACAACTCCTTTGCGACCTCGCTGGAAGGATCTATCTCCAATGCTTTTTCAAATGCATTTCTGGCGCTTGTAATTCTGGCCATCTGTTTGTAAACATGTCCGACGTTAATAAAGGTCTGAAACGAATTGGGGCGCACAAAAATCTCATTTTCGTAGGAACGGATGGCTTCCTCATACTTGCCAAGCAAGGCATAAGTATTTCCAAGATTTAAATAACCGTTTGGAAAATCCGGATCAAGAACAACAAGTTCTTTATAAAAAACTAACGCCTTCTCCGGGCTCCGATACTGACGAGCGTAAATATTACCAAGAGTATAATAGGTGTATGGGTTCTTTTTGTCAATCCGCAGGCTGCGTTCCAGAATTGCAGAGGCTTCTTCATATTTGTCGACCTTTGCCAATGCCATTCCTAAATTCTCTAAATAGGCCGGCTCTTCTGGTTTAAGCTGAGTTGCTCGACGGAAATTCTTAATAGCCATCTCAAAGTTGCCAGTTGCCGAGAAAGTTTTACCCAGTTTAAAATATGCATCTGAATCGTTCGGTTGATGAACTATCGCTTGCTTAAACATTTGCAGTGCCTGCGAGTATTGCTCCAGTTCAAAGTGGATTTCTCCGAGATAAAAATAAGCAGCCGCTTTGTTCTTTGTACGTTTTAAACTTTTTGTGAGATTGGTTAGTGCTGAGTCTAGATAAGCTTCACGTCTTTCGTGCTCTTTATAATAATCAAAATAAGCCACACCTTTACGTAGTTCGGTACTCATATCTTTCGCATCAACATCCGGAACCAGAGAAATAAGGGGCCGAAGTTCAGAAGGTTGCCTTAGAGTTGACCAGTCAATAAACGTCTTTTCTTCATCGATTCTGATCCAGTGGTCGGTTGTGGTGACACCGTGCAGAGTATTATCCGTACCCGTGCTGTTCATGTGACATGAAATGCAGTTATCCGTTTTCCGATGGGAATGCCTTGCGTTGTTTCCCGGGAGCTTTTCGGAAAGATGGCATGTTAAGCATTTATTAGTATAGTGCTCGATTGTAAATGTCTTAATAGAATAATGTGGATCATGACAGGTAATGCAAGTCATCGTACCGTTGCTATTTGTAAAACATCGACTTAACTCCATTCGTTGTGCAGCATCTGCAACCTCGAAAACATCTTTTCGAGTCTTTTCCGGAAAATAAACTGACCGATGAGACTCCAGCAATTTTCCAGGCCGGTAGTCGAACCAGTCATTTTGTCCACGAAGAGCCCAGGCCTTGCCCTGCAAATGACATTGACGGCAAACATCAAGCTGTCTTTGCGGTGATAGTTTGCGCGGATTGACAATTGTAGCCGCATTTTGTGGCAGATTTTCGATTTTATCGCCTCGCATTTGTTTTACATGTAATTCACCCGGACCATGGCAGCGTTCACAACCGATACCTAGAGGAAAGGGTTTCACATATCTTTCATTAGCAGTAAGCGAAACCTGCAAGTATGAACTGTGGCAGGAAAGACATTTTGCTGTTGCGAACCGTGAGAAACGTAAGTTTCCAAATTCGCGATACCCCGGGCTGAGATCCCAAGCTTGTTTATGTACATACCAGGTCAAGGGCAACTGGTAAAACATACCATTTTCGACGTCAAAATACATTCGTAAATTGTTCCCCGAACCCATTACATACTCCGCTTCTGCCAAACGCTCGTGAATCACATGACCCAGAGAATCGAGGCGGTATTCACGCTGATAAAAACGTCCGTTCCGCTCAACCATCTCATAATAATAATTCATGACCGAATCATAAACCGCCTTTGATTGCGGATATTTCTCAATTATGTTAGTGGTATCAAGTTTGGCCATCGACCGGCCCATTTCAGCTTTGGCATACGATTCAAAAATGGCCGGGTGACACGTCTGGCATTTTTCTGAGCCAATATATTTTACATCTTTGGCGGTATTCAGGTAAATCACACCTCCATCTTGTGCATATTGAGATGATATATCGCTGCCAGAATTTACCCTTAAAGTGCTTTGCCTGGTTTTTAGAACAATCGCAGAAATCAGCACAAAAAGTACCAAAGCAGCTAAACTTGTTATTTTAAGGTTAATTCCGGTCTTAGCCATTTCCTTAATTCAGTCTTAAATATTTCATTTATTGATAAATCGAATATCCTCGAATCACAACCAAAAGCTGTTTACAATTTACAATTAAATCAAAGATAATTTAATAAAATTTCATCTATAAATCAAATAGTGGTTCACACCGGAAATGGATCGCAGCTTCGGAAAGGAGTAAAATGATAGGGAGTGAATCGGTTCCTTTGACGACAAAAACTTGACTAGTCTGTAAGCACAAAACGGCCGGTTTCACGCAAGATAGGCATTTTCAGATAATTGGGCCCGAGCTCCTCCACATTTTCTCCCAGGCTTTCTAAAAGACCCTCGGGTAATGATTGGTTAATGAGCAGGTAAGGTATAACTTCATATTCACCTTTCGGCAACTGGTGTGACTGCAATTCAATTATAAGAAATCTCGAAACCGGCCCATCTCTGAGAGTGAGAAAATCTTCGACAGATAACCCGGCAATCCTGGATTCCAATATGACGACCTCATCCGTATTCACATTTCTGAAGATAACAGGGCTAATTAGATTTCCGACAGCTGTCGGAAACTTAACTGTAACTGGCCCGAGTAGCGCTTGCAAAGTTACCTTGAGTATGACTACAATTGATTCTCGTCGTAATTCACCTTGTACAACCTCTGCTGAAGAAACCGACTCGGGTACAACAAGAGTCTTTATTCTCAGGTTTTGCAACACTATCTGTGGCTTTAACAATTCACCATCCACACTTATTACGTCCTGATGAGAGGTTAGAGAACCATTTCTAAAAAAAAGTTTAGTAGATTCCAGGTTGAAATTGGCTGAATAATAATACAAATTAAAAACACCGGTCAACCCGGTGTGGTATTCTTGAAGAATAAATGGCGGAATTTCTATTTTAAATTCGCCATTTTCATCCGTCCTTTGACCAATATCCAAACCCTCTAGCCAAACATAAATTCCTTCGGCATTTTCCCTTTGGTTTAATTTAACCGTTCCTGATATTTGATTTTTAGGCGATGAAATAGATTGATTATCAAGAACATTCTCTGTGCATCCTGAAAAGAAAAAGAATGTTACTAAGATTAAGTTAAACAAATGTAGCTGCCTTTTTTTCATATTGTTCTCACTCCAGTCCCTGGATTGTTTTGAACACTTATTGATTAATTTTACTACATTAATTGCCGCCCTCTCCCCCTCCTCCCTTCATGACACTAAGCACCCCGCTTGTTCGAAAGAAGGGTACGCTAAGATAATCCAGGCCGAATGAATCGATATCCTCAATTAAATTATTGAGCAATTCAGCCGGCACCTCCGGTTGTGATACTCTCAAATAGGGAATGATCTCATACTGGCCTTCGGACAGAACGCCTTTGTCCATTGATAACAACATGGTGCGCACGAATGGCCTGCCGCGTTCTATCGTTATTAGATCCTCTTGATTGATACCAACAAGCGTGGCTTCAACATAAAAAGCTGTTCCAGTCTGAAGATTTTTAACAAATAAAGGCGCTATTAATTTATTGGGACCAATAAAAGTCTCTCTTGGATAAAAAACGTTAACAGAATCCGTTTCAGATGAGAGGACCACTTCTACTTTCATAAAAATACTGGTATCAGTCTTTGCTGTCGAAGGCGTTAACACTGTAGAAATATTTAATATCCTCGGAATAAATTTCGGCCTGTGCAATTCTCCTTTATCGTTTATCTCGCCGTTTGCGAAAATAAATTCACCATTCCGCACAGTCAACTCAGTTTTTGCCAATTTATAATTTGCCAGATAATAATAAAGGTTAAGAATCCCTGCGCCGCCGCCCGAGTTTTGAGCCGACGAAGGTAATATGATTTCGAACTCTCCGTCCTGATCGGTAAAAGTACCAATATCAAAACCCTGCAACCAAACATAAACTCCTTCAGGCCTATGGGTGTTGTCGCTAACTTCTACTTTACCGGATATCCGCCTCATTCCCTGTGATATTTCATCATCAGAGAATGGGTTGCCTGTACAGGCAGAAAAAATAAAAATTGAAAGCAGCAAAAAAATAATCAATATTTCCTTTGCGTTCATTTGAATTGACTTCTGGTTAATTAATTAGCGCGCTGTGCAGGCTATCGTCAGGGCACGAGTCATCCCTTCGCCAGGCTCAGGGCAGGCCTGAACTTAAATCATCTGGGTCTTTTGTCAGCAAATCAGAAAGCCGTGCGAAGCATGCCGCAATGGCGGAGAAGATAAACCTATCAGGATTCTCCGCTCAGCGTAACTCTGCCTGGGTCAACACCCGATATAAAACTAGAACAATGGGTTAATTTAGTACTGAGCGCCAAAGGTAACATAATAGCGGCGATCTCTCAAAGCTAAACCCTGCAGCTCAGTGTTTTCATCATCCAGCAAATTCCTGCCGCTTGCATTTACAAACAATTTCATTTTTCTAATTTCAAAAGTCTTGCTTAAGTGAACATCGAGGTTTTGGTAACCGTCAAGACGTATCGATTCGCTGGCGCTCCTATCGGGGAAAAAAAGCGTTGCTACCTGCTCCCCCTCCTTAAACCAGTGTATTTGAAAAGAATATCCCAAATGATCGATGGCTAAATTAAGTGTGAGTTTGAAATCTGACTTAAACGGGAAAGCAGCTTTATCCTGATCCGAGATGAAATATCGTGACAGTCCAAGACCGACCGTTACTTTTTTACGAAATAAAAACACACTCGATTTTGACTCAAACCCAGATATATTTACGTCGGGTTCACTTTTGAATTCGGTACGAAATGATGTTAAATCAGAAAATGTTATAATTTTATCATCAAACGTATTTTGAAAATAACTACCTTCGACTTGAAATCCATTAATAGCCGACCCGCTTCCCAGGTCTCTGCTCACTGTAAAGCCAAGTTCTAAACTGGTGTTTTTCTCAGGATTCAAAGAAATATCTGAATTCGTTGAATTAATCTGCTGAAACAAGGTTGGGAATTTGATATTCTTACCAAAATTCAGAAATCCATTTACAAGGAGATTGCTGCGGTAGCCTGACAAATTCATTGAAAATTTCAACGTGTTGTCGTGCCAATTATTGGTGACATCACTCAGGCTGTTCCCACTTTGTGAAACCAAATTAACTTGCTCATCATCAATCATGTCCTGACGCATGCTTAAACTCAAATCAAGTGTCTGCAGAAAATCGGAGCCGATTTCCCCGTGGTATTTTGCAATTGAAACAAAACCGTGGTGATTCCTCTTCAGCTTAGCGTTTTTAATTTCACCCGGCCCATTGAAATCGCTGTCATCTAAAAAATCAAGCTCGGCACTTTCAAATTGATATCCAAACAATAGCTCTAAAGCGCCAAAATCAAAACTCTTTTCAGCATTCAGGTGAACGGCTTTATCATCGATCTCTCTATTCACGATGCCATTATTCCCTAAATCTGAGGCATTACTGATCTCCAGAAATTGCTCCTGCACTAAGTTTTTATAAGATACAGTGACACCAATATTTTTGAGGAAACTTAAATTGCCGGTATACCGCACGGAATACAACTGATCTTTATTTGATTCGTCGCCAATTACCAAACCTGCGTCTGTATTCTCCCTTCTGTCATATTCCAGGGTAGGAAAAACCCCCATTAGGCTGAGATTGTTTTCTTCTGAAAAGTTATAGTTCAAATTTACGTTATGGTGAAACGAGGTGTTTTTTAGCTGGCCCCGGTTATCTTTAAAAGGCCTTTCCAGCCCGCCCCGCCTTAAGCTGTAGGAGCCTCTAAGTCGATCAAATTTTTTAAATAAATGCAGACCCCAATTACCGGACCTATAAGTGCCGAGTCTCTGTTGAAAGCGAATCGTATAGTCCTGCTCAACTTTAGGGACGATATTCACGACTCCTGAAAAAGCTTCGGGGCCATAGATGGCCGTATTACTGCCCTTTATTATCTCGAACCGTTCTACATGCTCTAAATCAATCATCGCAAAATCATAAACGTTGTCAAAGTTGTTATTCAACTTAACTCCATTATAAAGCACAACTACATCATCGGGATTGCCCCCCCTAATGGAAATTGTTTTTTTCCCAGAAATGCCTTCATCAACCTGAACGCTGTGGTCTATCCTGAGCAGATCTCCGGCGTCGGTAAATCCTCTGATTTCAAAATTTCTGGCCTCGATCATAGAAACTGTTTGCCGTAAATCTTTCTCAATTTCCGGCCGGCCTATTCCCTCTCCCTCTATTTCGACACCTCTAAGAGGAATGACCCTCGGCTGTAAGTCAACGTGACTCGCATTTTTCAGATCTTTCAGGCTAATTTCCTTGTGAAAGTAGGCAATATGCCGAAAAATAATAATCATGTCATCACTGGCATCATTAACTCTTAGTCGATACCGACCTGTCAAATCGCTGGCTGTTCCTGTCTTAGAACCCTTGATAAAAATATTAACTGAGCGGATTTCCTGGTGAGTGTTTTGATCGCGCACAACACCTGAAAGAATGAGCTCCTGTGCAAATACAGAAGTCATGAATAAGCAAACCGCAAAAAAAGCTGGATAAAATATCTTTGTTAAAGTACTCATTAGCGACATCCTTGAGAATAGAATGGAAATAAAATCACACCCGTAAAAAATTGCTTATATAAGATGCTCAACTTATACACGCAATCCAAGTTTTTTTAGAGATATGAAATAAAAATAATTTCGCTTCGCAACTATCAGAATTGAATAGAGATGGTTTAATCTCTATCAAGTATAGATACAGAGTAAGTAGTAGAATTATTCCGGTATTTCTTTGCGCATCAGTTCCCAGCTGCCGCGAAGAACTAAGGTAGGTTCACCTCTTTCGATCTTGGTGAAATTTGTGATATATTTTACCGCACCTAAGCTGGGCTCAAAATATTGGTGGGCAATTCCGCTGGTTGAGAAAAGAGTGTCTCCTGTAGATTCATTAATTATATGTGTGCTTAAATCATACCAATGAGCATCAAAAACAGACATCATCTCATGATTTTCTGGTATATACGTTGCAGTCAGCCCCTCGTAACGCGCCTTACCTTGATAAATATACCGGATTCGTTGAGCCTTACCCTGCAACGTTTTTGCATCAAACACTGTGTCGATTGAAACGCTCCACTCCGTTCCAACCCCATCGTTGACTTTCAGAAGAATATCCCACCTGCGAACCAACATAGGCTTTCCATATGAAAATCCATATTTAACTATTCGCGCCCCGACATCAACGGTATTGGACTCCCAGACTGTACCTTCTTCATCAGTATAAAAATAGGTTTCCTGGTCATTGCTCAAACAAACAAAAACCGGACGTCCGTCTATGGTATCCTGGCGGGTAACTTTTTTACTGAAATGGTGAATTTTACTGACCAGCTCCTCTTCTTCATCTGTAACAAACCCGCGAAAATACAACTCAGCATCTTTCACCATAGGTAAAACAGAGACATGGACTCTTTCCTCTTTCCCGCAGGAAATAAAGAACATAAAGCCTACACCAAACAACATTAAACGCTTAACAGTAAACATTCCACCTCCACGAAACTCTTTTTGAAAAACAAACTCCAGCGCCCTGCATCCGTTTTTGTAAACATGCAGTTAAAAAAAGCTGCCGTTCCTTAGAATCTTATATTCTCCTGGCTTCTGCCCTTGAAAACTTCAGTTTTCCACTCAGTATTTCTAACTTCTCCACGTAAATCAGAATGAATCAAGCGGTATTTACTGAAACCCTGGAAATCCGCGAATATAAATTTCACCCCTCCCTGACCTTTCAGTTTATCATATACCCAAATTTGATAGGGCATCGAACCCTTGCTGCTCGGAAATCGCTGCACGTTTGAAGGAACGCCGTAGAGGATAAACACCCGACCCCGGTCGCTTTTCCAACCTCTGCCAAAGACAGATTTGAATTGCACATCGGCAGAACGAGCTCTATGCAAATACCGTTCTCGAAAAATGGAGGGCGGTATTTGTTCATCCTTGGGTCTTAGCCAAATTGAATTAATGAACTTCCTCTTCCCCTGTGCGTTGTTCAGACTCTTATATAATTTCCGATCATCTTTGGTATTTATATAAATAATTTTTTCAAACTCCTCATCCAACTCCTCATCGCTGTATCCTTCAAGTGCCTCATTGGTTCCCTGTTTACGGTTATCAGCGACCACCACATCGGGATTATAAATATAAAAAACCTTTTCCTTACTTGCCAGCGTTGTTTCGGATTCGTCAGCGATACCATAAAGCAATCTATATTGACCGGAAGCTAATGCTGCAGTATTCATCATGCCAACTTCAATACTCGAATCAAATTGCTTCCGCTTTGTCCGATAGATCATCCCCGACCCCTCAACTTCGTCCCCGTCCGCAGTCAGGATTTTACAGAGCGCTTTATATTTGTCACCGGCAAGTGTCATTAGATTGTATGCCTCAAAATAGTAGTAAATATTGGACGACCCCCGCCCAAATACTGCCATTGGGCAGGGAATGATTTCATAGGTATTTTTTATTAAATTGCTCGTAACACCGGGGGTCATCTTTTTAATACTCGTAGCCAATTCAACATCACTGATCTCGATTTTATCTGATGAAAATTTTCTCACCTCGATGGATGTGCGAACACTATCTATTTGATCAGCCTGGTTCATATCCCGCACGTGCATTGAGATCTCATAGTGCCCCGGCTCGTCAATAGAATAACGCAGAACATCAATTAAATCATTGTTTTCTGAGGTATGTGAAGTATCCTTTATCGATCTCTCGACTTTCCAAACCTTATTGGTCCATAAGGCTTCATTCAAAAATATTTCTATATCCACCACAAGCTGACATTCATACTCTCCACTTTCATTCTGTGTATATTTTATTCCTGATTCCTGAATGGCATAATAAACTTCGATATAAGAATTCCCATTAGAATCCAGGAATTGCGCTACGTCAACACGCGGCTG
>Ga0114950_10003748_pt1 | contig 11762 bp, 14 predicted proteins | sample N075metaG_FD_83503 | JGI IMG/M metagenome (GOLD analysis project Ga0114950, IMG submission 83503) | Deep subsurface microbial communities from Kermadec Trench to uncover new lineages of life (NeLLi) - N075 metaG | ecosystem: Environmental > Aquatic > Marine > Ocean trench > Sediment | place...
AGCGGAGCCGGATGAGTCCCGTTTTTCTGCGCTGTCCGCGATAGTGCTGGATCACGCATTGCTGGCGGAAGGATCGCAACTTGATAATCCAGCCGAATACGTCCAGCGCATTAACAATCTGCTACTCGAGCTTGATTCCGGACCGGGCTCGGACTAAAAAGAGTGCGGAAACTTGCAAAGTGGCAGAGGCGCTCTTCATATGGCTGACATCAAATTACGATCCAAATTGACGAAGGAACAGTTTGAGGTGACCCAGAACAAGGGCACTGAGCGGCCGTTCACGGGCGCGTACGTCGATCACAAGAAAGACGGGTCTTACCGCTGCGTCTGCTGCGATGCCGAGTTGTTTTCGTCGACGCACAAGTATGATTCGGGATCGGGTTGGCCAAGCTTCTGGTTGCCGCTCGCCGGCGATGCGGTACGGACCGTTGCGGACAACAGCGGCGGCATGGTTCGACAGGAGGTCGTCTGCAGTCAGTGCGACGCCCATCTTGGACATGTTTTCGAAGACGGTCCAGAGCCCACCGGCAAGCGTTACTGCATTAACTCCGCGGCACTGGATTTCAAAGGTTCAGATTGATCGCTGCCGTTCGTTCACATTCACCCATAAAGGCCATATGACCATGAAGCTTCGTAATTCCATCGCCGCAATTGTGCTGGCCACTCTCTTAGTTGGCTGCGGCCAGTACACCGATCGTAACGCGCATGCCGCAGAGACCGAGGCAGAAGAATCCAATCGCATCGAGGAAAAGCAAGTGACAGAAACTGAAACAGCGGCAATTGCAGAAATCGAAATTGCGCCCGGATTGACGGCCCGTGTTCTTCGAACTGGCGATGGCCAGGTTGCCCAGGCCGGCGACATTGTTGTGGTGCATTACACCGGTTGGCTGCATGATGAGGCAGCCGCAGACAATCACGGCAGCAAATTCGATAGTTCTGTCGATCGCGGCGAGCACTTTCAGTTTCCGCTGGGCGCTGGGCGCGTCATCAAGGGCTGGGATCAGGGTGTCGAGGGAATGGCGATCGGCGAGTTGCGTGAACTGACGATTGCGCCTGAAATGGCGTATGGCGATCGTGGTGCGGGTTCCGCCATACCGCCGGGCGCAACGCTGGTGTTTGAAATTGAATTATTTGATCTTCAGGATTTGAGCGCGCCTGCAGGTCAGTAGTAACTACTGCAATGTAAACTCGATTCGCCGATTGAGTTCGCGACCGTGCGCCGTTGCGTTGTCAGCGACCGGGTCGACGGAACCCAGTCCTTTGACGATGAGCCGCTCTGTCGCGATGCCGGCGCGGACCAGGTAATCGGCAACGGCCTGTGCTCGCGCGCGGCTGGCCTGCAGATTTCGCGCTTCACTACCTGCGGCATCACTGTGTCCAGTGATGACTATGCTCGGGGCACGACAGTCATAAGCAAACTCGGTGATACGGTCGAGCAACGGGTACGAGGCCAGTCGAATTTCAGTGCTGGATTGCTGAAAGCCGACGGTCTGGTCTGCCAAGACGGAGAAAATGCGCAGGCATATTGCGTCCAGTGAAAAATCAGCATTTGCGATGATAACGTCGGTATTCATGGTGGTACCGGCAGGCAGCGCGCTTTCCAAAAACTCAAGTCGGCGCTCATAAGTTGGCCCGTCGAATGTGATACCGCGAAGTTCAATGCCGTTCTCATCGATTGAAGCGACTGCAGAATCTGTCGCTGCCACGAGGTACAGCAATCGTGCGCTCAAGGTGTCCCACTCTAGGGGAACAAACAGGCCGGCATTGAAATCGGTCTGCACCACGTGGCCGGCAAACTGATCGTCGACAAGTTGCATTAGCCCCGATTCGTGCTCCCGGGTCGCAGTCGTTCCGGCGAGGCTCAGGTGATTGCGCCCCAGCCGGACCGAAAATCGTGGTGTGTCGAGAACCGCGGGAGACATTGTCGACTTGATCTGTCCCGGCAATCCACTGTCGATTGAAACAGCGATGAGTGCACCGCTGATCAACAACAGGACAGAACAAGCGCCCCGCAGGATTTGCCGGCGTTCGATCGGCATGCAGCTAGGCTTGGCCGGTCAGTTTCTGGTTTTGCAGATCCCTGGCCTGACCGATCCAGTCTTCGCGATAAATGCGACTGCGAAAGCCCTTGAGCCGCTGTGCGACGCGGTCGATGTCGTATTCGCTCATATCCGCTATCTGTCCGAATCGGCGAATGCCCATTTCATTCAACGTTTTCTGAATGGCGGGACCAATGCCCTTGATCATCTTGAGGTCATCGCGTAAGTCGCTATCCCCGTCCTGATTGTCACTGTCGAAGCTGTCGACGACCCTGGCGTCTTCTGCCTCGGTCGGTGCTGCGGGTGTCTCGGTCTCCAGCGTTTCCTCGAATTCCTCAGTATTCAGCATGGAGCCATGCACGTCTTCAGGATCACCAGGCGGATCGGCCGGATCATTCGAAGCGTTGAGATCGTCGCCCAATGCCCCGGGATTCGCCTGCTCGGCCCGCGTATCATCCTGGCCAATCGTCGCCTCCAGCGCGACGATCCTGAGCTGCGCAGCGGCTAGTTCACGCTGCAGCCGATTTGCATCCTCATCGCGAATCTTGAATCGCTCAACGAGCGGCGGTACGCGCTCCTGCCAGCCTTCGAGATCCTTCGTCAGCCTTGCAATGATGTCGTCACGTTGTTGCAAGGCCGTGGACGTAACATCGTCCCCTGCCCCTCGATTCTGCATGTCGCTCTGCAACTGATTGCGCTCGCTAACGGTCACTTCCAGATTGCTGCGAATGTCCTTTATCTGGCTCTGTAAATCGTCGCGGTGGTGGATGGTCTCCTTGAGTGATTCGGAAAGTTCAGTTGTCCGAATTTTCGAATCTTTGTTGGATACCTGGTACTGACTATTCTGCGCCATGAGGCTCTTGTTCTGGTCGAGCAGTCTTTGGTGTTCGTTGCGCTGCGCCTCCATTTGCTCCTGCCAGCCTGCGTTGATCGTGGCTTTCTCACTGTTGCTGCGCCTGCCACGAAATATCCAGCCGATAATGACACCGACGATGAGCGCTGTAGCCAGAAGTGCGATATGAATGACAGTAATTTCGGGCATCGTGTGAGTCCTTATTGAGCAAGCCTGAGCCGGTCGATCTCGATCAAGACCGCGCGAATCTGTGTAATCGCCCAGTCAATTTCGGTCTTTCTGATGACTAGAGGTGGCGTCAGACGAACGACAGTATCGTGAGTTTCCTTGCTTAGCAGCCCACGATCCATCAATGCTTCGCACACCTCTCGTGCCGTTGCCAGCGACGGTTCGATCTCGATGCCGATGAAAAGGCCGCGGCCACGCAAATCCTTGATCAACGGACTGTCGATCGTGGCTAGCTCCGCCAGCAGATATTCGCCCATTTCGGCGCTGTGTTCGGCCAGATTGTCCTCGATCAATATGTTGAGCGCCTCGAGGCCAACGCTTGCGGCCAGTGGATTGCCGCCAAATGTACTGCCATGATCGCCGGGCTTGAATACCTCCATGACGTCGCGACGTGCCAGGAACATCGACACCGGTAGAATGCCGCCGCCGAGCGCTTTGCCAAGAATCAAGCCATCCGGATGTACGTCATCGTGTTCGCAGGCCAGCACCTTGCCGGTGCGTCCGAGGCCGGTCTGGATCTCGTCCGCGATCAAGAGGACATTGTGTTCGCGACACAGCTGTTCAGCGGCTTTCAAATATCCCTGTGGTGGAACAATAATGCCACCTTCGCCCTGAATCGGTTCGACCAGGAAAGCAGCCGTGTTCTCGTTAATGGCTGCCTTGAGTGCATCGATATCGCCGTAGTCGACGCGACGAAAACCGGGTGGAAATGGTCCGAAGCCCTCTTGGTATTGCGGCTCGTCCGACATGGCGATTATTGCAATGGTACGGCCATGAAAGTTGCCGTTGCAGGTAATGATCTCGGCTTTGTCCCTGGCAACGCCTTTTACCGTATAAGCCCACTTGCGCGCCGCCTTGATTGCAGTCTCAACTGCTTCGGCGCCTGTGTTCATAGGCAGCGCCATATCCTGCCCGGTGAGTTCGCACACACGCTCGAGGAACAGCCCGAGCTTGTCGGTATAAAACGCCCGCGACACAATATTCAAAGTTGCGACCTGCTCCTGAACCAGCCGGACGAGCCTTGGATGCGCATGGCCGTGACTGACAGCGGAGTAAGCGCTCATCATGTCGAGATACTTCTTGCCCGTGTCGTCCCAGACATACACGCCCTCGCCGCGGACCAGCACCACTGGCAGGGGGCGATAGTTTTGGGCACAGTACTGTGCCTCCAGGTCAATCGGGCGTCTCATCGTGTCACTATCGGGCGCATAGGATTCTAATTTTACAGCAATAACATCCACTTGAGCCAATAATGAGCCAAAGCATGAGCAATAAAGCGCCGCGATCTCAAAAAGTTTCGCTCGCTGGTCCGGCAGGCCGGCTCGAGGCAATCGTCGAGACGCCGGCCGGCGTCGCTGCCGTTGCTGCGGTCATCGTGTGCCACCCTCATCCGCAGCACGGCGGCACAATGCACAATAAAGTTGCTCACACGCTGGCGCGTGCATTCGTGCGGTTGGGTTTTGCAGCGCTACGATTCAATTTTCGTGGCACCGGGACCAGCGAAGGAGAATTCGACGAAGGTGTGGGAGAGATCGAGGATGCGAAGGCAGCGATTGCGTGGATGCGTGCCGAGTATGGCGACGGTCCGCTTTGGCTTGGCGGGTTCTCGTTTGGTGCTGCAGTCGCGGTCAAGGTCGCATTTGAGTCGCCGCCAGACGGGTTGATCTCCATTGCGCCGGCTGTTGGCCAATTTGCACACGAGACAGGCGAGCAGCCGGACTGCCCCTGGCTAATTGTGCAGGGAGATCAGGACGAGCTCGTCGATATTGTGGACACAATCGAGTGGGTCAACAGCCTGGGACCCGGGCCTGAGCTGCTCGTAATGAGCGGCGCCGAGCACTTTTTCCATGGCAGACTTGTGGAACTGCGGGAGGTGGTTACGGAATTCGTGCAAAGAAAAGCCGGGGCGAACCCCGGCTCCTGAATTTTGCGATAGCGATCGCACATTCTGCAATGTGTCGACTACAGGAATCAGACCATGTCTTGGAGTCCCTTGAGCGCCAGGACTTTGACGGCCTTTGACGCGGGCTTTGCTTTGAACATCATTTCCTCACCGGTGAAAGGATTAACGCCCATACGCGCTTTCCGTGCCGGTTTTTTCACCACCCGCATCTTCAAGAGGCCGGGAATGGCAAACAGGCCCGGCGCGCCACGACCGCCAAGGCTTTTCTTGATCTGGCCATTCAATGATTGAAAGACCGCATCGACATCTTTTCGGGTCAACCCGGTGTCTGCAACAATCGCCGCATATATTTCTGACTTGGTAGGTGGCTTATTGGTGTTCGCTGCCATGAAAAACTGACTCCCTGAAAAAAGGAAAGCGGGCAAAGCCCGCGCTGAAACGGGCGAAGCCCGCGTGAAAAAGCAGCGCGACAATAGCATATGTTCGTCGTGCAGTTAACTGGAAAACGGCCCCGGCGTGGTCACAGGCGCGTTGCCGGGATTACGCTCAATCGGAGAAGAACTGGCGCTTGAAGCGAACATCGCTTGCCTTCTCGACGCCATCCGGTGTCACGCTAATATCGAATATGAGTGTCTCGCGATTGGCAATAGTGACTTCGCCGATGTAATAGATCGCCTCGCCCTCGTTTTCCTGCCGCATCGTGACGTTCTTCAACTGACCGGTCAAATTGACCGTTTTGACGGTGACAACCGCTGTCACCGGCTTGTTGTCGGCCGCCTGCAACACTGACACGGTGAGCATTGCGCGATTCTTGCTGCGGACGATGTTGTAAGTTCGAGCGACATCAGGCGGAAGCTGGTCCGTTGACTGCGCGTTGAAATGCACGACAAAATCACCAATATTGGCGCTGGTGGCTCCGGCGGGCTGCGCCTCCGGAATGTTTGCTTTCTCGCCGGGTCCACCACAGGCGGACATCAGTACGAGCAGTGACATAGTGATCAATATTCTTTTGGTAATCATGAAACTTGCGCCCTCCCGGGGCTATCACTATAAACCATGCCACGCCACTCGGCACATGGCTGTTCAATCGCTGTCAAAAGATTGAACGCTGCAGCTCGTCCAACAAGACATTAAGCGCGCCAAGCAGAATGATTGCGAAAATGGGCGAAATATCGAATCCACCCAACGGTGGAATATAGCGACGGAATGGTCGAAGCAGCGGGTCGGTAATGGTCGCCAGCAGTGCTGTTGCGGGGTTATAGGTCTGTGGTGCGATCCAGCTCAGAATAATTCGGGCAATAATCGCGAACATAAAGAGTAACAATGTCAGCGACGCTAATTCAAAAAGTGAAATGACCGCAATCGTGCCGATGCTGAGTGCGAAGCCACGCAAACTCAGAACGGTCAATATTGTCAGGCATTGAATCGCGAAAGCGATTACGACAGTTGCCGTGTCAACCCGGCCGAGCGAAGGTACGAACCTGCGTACTGGATTTATCAGCGGCGACGTGAGGCGGAGAATTCCCTGCGCGATCGGATTGCGGAAATCGGCACCAAACCACGGTAGCCAGAATCGTAATAGCAAGATCATCAGGAACAAGTGTGAAAATGCCTCAATGATGTAAATTAATGCGGAAATCATTGACCAGCCTCGTCTGCCAACTGTGTGGCTTTGTCTCGTGCAGCGGTTAGTGCGGCTGCAAAGATATCACGAACGTCCTGCTGCTCCAGACAGTCGAGTGCAGCCGCCGTGGTCCCGCCAGGCGAGCGCACTCGCGCGATAAGCTCGTCCATCGTCTCATCGCTGTTAGCGGCAAGCGCTGCGGCACCCACGGCCGTTTCGGTGGCGAGCGTGCGCGCTACCGCTTCGTCAAGGCCAAGCGTTTTCGCGGTTTTCGCGAGCATATCGATCAACAGATAGAAGTAAGCGGGTCCGCTGCCCGAAATAGCGGTCGCGACGTCGATATCTTCCTCAGTCGGAACGGTTACTACCTTGCCGACAGATCCCATTATCGTCGCCGCCAGCTCTCGATCGCCTGCGCTAGCCTTTTCATTCGCGTACAGAGCTGATACGCCAAGACGCAACAGAGCGGGTTGATTTGGCATTGCACGCACGACAGCAAGTCCGCCACCCAGCCACGAATCGATGTCGGAACTGCGGACACCGGCGGCGATCGACACGATCAGCGGTTTGTTTACTTGCACCGTGGCGGCGAGGTCACGACAAACATTCGCCAGCACCTGCGGTTTCGTGGCCAGTACCAGGCAGCCGACTTTTTCCGCTACTGTATGATTGCTTTCCGTTATCGATGTGTCGGGCAATTCATGGGCCAAACGTGCACGCTGTTTTGCCGATGGTTCGGCGACCGCGATGTTGGATGCGCTGAAACCACTCGCCAGCAGGCCTCCTGCAATGGCTCGTGTCATATTGCCGCCGCCGATAAAGCCGACCTGCTTATTGTTCATTTTTGTTCCCTGGGACCAAACACGGCTGTTCCTATTCTGACAATAGTACTTCCTTCCAAAATAGCAGCTTGATAGTCACCGCTCATCCCCATTGACAACGTGTCGACCGCAATGCCGTCGGTTAGCAGAGTGTCAGACAGCTCACGAAGACGTGCAAACGGTTCGCGTTGTGCGTCGACATCGGACCTCATTTTTGGCAAGCACATCAGGCCGCGCAATCGGATCCTCGGAAGGCCCGCCATTTTCCGTGCCAGTGCAATGACGTCGATCACGGCAACGCCAGATTTACCGGGCTCGTCGTCGATATTCACCTGCAGGCAGATATTGAGGTCACGCAATTGGTCCGGTCGCTGATTGCTCAATCGCTCCGCTATTTTGAAGCGGTCGACGGTATGGACCCAGTCGAAGTGGTCGGCAACAGCCTGGGTCTTGTTGCTCTGCAGGTGCCCAATGAAGTGCCAGCACAAGTCGTCGCGTCCGGACCTGGCTATCTTTTCGAGGCCTTCCTGGACGAAATTCTCTGCAAAATCACGTTGTCCGGCGGCCGCGGCCTCAATGACGCTCGAAACCGGCTGTTTCTTGCTAACGGCGAGTAATCGGATGTCTTCGGCGTCACGACCCGCAGCCACGGCCGATTTCGCCATCAAGACTCGGATTATGCGCAAGTTTTCCGTGACTCTAATCACGTTTTACTCCCGCTGCTTCGCTATACTAGGCCCATATTCGCCCGGGGTTATGGTAAGTCCGGGTCATCATCCAGCGAGGGAAAATCATGACCGTAGACGTTGCACAGCTACTGGCGTTTACGGTAAAGAACAACGCATCGGATCTGCATCTGTCCGGCGGTGTTCCGCCGATGATCCGCGTGGACGGTGACATCAAGCGTGTCAATATGCCGGCGCTGACACATAAGGATGTCAATAGCATGGTGTACGACATCATGAATGACAAGCAGCGCAAAGACTATGAAGAATTCCTCGAGACAGACTTCTCTTTCGAAATTCCAAAGCTCGCACGCTTTCGTGTCAACGCCTTTAACCAGAATCGGGGTTCAGCTGCCGTATTTCGGATTATTCCCTCGGAAATTCTCAGTCTCGACGACCTCGGTGCACCTGCGATTTTCAAAGACATCTGCATGTACCCGCGTGGCATTGTTCTGGTGACCGGACCCACCGGCTCCGGTAAGTCCACGACCTTGGCTGCGATGGTCGACTACATCAACGACAACAAACCCGATCACATACTGACCATTGAGGACCCGATCGAGTTTGTGCATGAATCGAAGAAATCGCTCATTAATCAACGCGAAGTACATCGTGACACATTAGGCTTTAACGAGGCGTTGCGTTCGGCGTTGCGTGAGGATCCGGACGTGATTCTAGTCGGCGAGTTACGCGACCTCGAAACCATTCGACTCGCCCTTACTGCGGCTGAGACCGGCCACCTTGTATTTGGCACATTGCATACGAGTTCTGCGGCCAAAACCATCGATCGTATCGTCGACGTATTCCCGGCAGCTGAGAAGGAGATGGTTCGTGCGATGTTGTCAGAATCACTCCGCGCTGTAATTTCGCAAACGCTGCTGAAGAAGGTCGGTGGTGGCCGAATCGCGGCGCACGAAATAATGATTGGCACACCCGCTATTCGAAATCTGATTCGCGAGGGAAAAATCGCACAAATGTACTCGGCAATTCAAACGGGGCAAGGCAATGGCATGATCACACTCGATCAGAACCTCGCCGAGTTGATGCAAAAAGGCTTGATCAACAAGGAAGAGGCTCGATACCGTGCAGTATTCAAGGAGAATTTCTAGGTAATCCCGGAAGGGGTAGCCTCGAAGGAGACAACAACAGTGGAGCGCGAACAAGCCGTACGACTGACACAAAATTTGCTCCGCAAGATGGTGGAGCGCGAAGGCTCGGACCTGTTTTTGACAAAGGGCTTTCCGCCCGCGATCAAAGTTGACGGCACAATTCACAAAGCAACGGACACGCCGCTAACAGCGGAACATGCGGCGATCATGGTGCGTTCGATCATGAACGACAAACAGATCAAGGAATTTGACGCGACTAAAGAGTGTAATTTCGCAATTTCGCCGCAAGGCATCGGTCGTTTTCGCGTGAGTGCATTCATTCAACAGGGCTACGTCGGCGCCGTGCTCAGAATGATTACGACGGAAATCCCGACGCTCGAGGGTCTCGACTTACCGCCGATCCTCAAAGACATTGTAATGAACAAGCTCGGACTGTGCATTGTTGTTGGTGGCACAGGCTCGGGCAAGTCGACAACGCTGGCTGCGATGATCGGTCACCGGAATGAGAATTCGCGCGGCCATATTGTGTCAATTGAGGATCCGGTCGAATACGTTCATCCGCACAAGGGCTGTGTAATTACGCAGCGCGAAGTGGGTGTGGACACGGAAACATGGCACGCGGCGCTCAAAAATACGTTGCGCCAGGCACCGGACGTTATTCTGATCGGCGAAATCCGTGATAGAGAGACGATGCAATACGGCATTCAGTTTGCCGAGACCGGCCACCTCTGCCTGGCAACGCTGCACGCCAACAGTGCGAACCAGGCGCTCGACCGCATCATTAACTTTTTCTCTGAGGAACGACGCCAGCAGCTTCTTATGGATTTATCACTCAATACCAAGGCGTTCATATCGCAACGCCTGGTTCCGCGCGAAACCGGCATTGGCCGTGTTGCCGCCATGGAAATCATGCTCAACACGCCATTGGTCGCGGACCTGATCTACAAAGGTAAAGTTGGCGAAATCAAGGAGGTCATGGCCAAATCGACGCGTTTGGGTATGCAGACTTTTGACCAGTCACTGTTCTACCTTTATGAGGACGGCACGATTTCCTATGAAGAGGCGATGCGCAACGCGGATTCCAAAAATGAGTTGCGCCTGCGCGTCAAGCTCGAAAGCAAACGCGACTCTTCAGTAGCAGACCAGCAGTCTGAAACTCTCAACATCCTGGAAGATGACTCCGCCCAGACATTCTGAGCTCACGGAAGATGCGTAAATGAACGTCAAGCCACTATTCAAGCTGATGGTAGAGAAAAAGGCGTCAGACCTTTTCTTTGCGCCGTATGCGCCCGCCAAGATCAAGATCGACGGCAAGATCATGCCGGTTAACAAGCTCGAAATGACGCCAAAAATGGTCAAGCAGGCAGCGCTCGAATTGATGGATGAGAATCAACTCGAGCTTTTTACGAAAGAATTGGAAATTGACTTCGCGATCTCGGAACCTGGTCTTGGACGTTTCCGCGTCAACGTCTTCCAGCAGCGCAGCAATGTTGCGATGGTATTGCGATACATTACGTCTGAACTTCCGACGCTCGACGAGCTCGGCATGCCCGAGCAGCTCAAGGATCTTGTGATGCTGCGTCGTGGATTGATTCTTATGGTCGGATCCACGGGTTGTGGTAAATCAACAACGCTTGCCGCAATGATTAACTATCGCAATGAAAAGACGTCGTCACACATCATCACAATCGAGGATCCGATCGAATTCCTGCACCCGAACAAGCAATCGATCGTCAATCAGCGAGAGGTCGGCCTCGATACAAAATCCTACAAGCGAGCACTGAAGAGCGCGATGCGCGCGGCGCCGGACGTTATTCTGATCGGCGAGATTCGCGACACCGAATCGATGCAGGCCGCGCTCGACATGGCCGGTACGGGCCACCTGGTCCTCGGCACACTGCACGCAAACAATGCGTCCGAAACACTCGATCGAATTATTAACCTGTTCCCGCACGAGCAGCACAAGCAGGTGTTCATGGATCTATCGCACTACATGCGTGCGATACTGTCGCAGCGGTTGGTTCGCTCACGGAACGGCAAACTCGTCGCGGCAGTGGAGCTCATGCTCAACACGCCGCACATCAAAGACCTGATCCTCAAAGGCGACATTTCCGGTGTTAAGGAAGCTCATAGGGACAGCGACGAGCAAGGTATGAAAAATTTCGACACTGCCCTGCTTGATCTCTACAAGGCCGGCACCATTACGCTCGATGAGGCAATGGCACACGCCGATTCGCGTTCCAACCTCGAAGCGAAAATCAACTTCGGCGGCTGAGTCGTAGCCCGTGAATGGGAGATTTTTCTCCCTTCGCTTAATACCCCATGCGCTCAGTGAGATAATCTCCGCCATTGGCGGGTTGCTACCAAACAACCGAATTCGCTTCAAATACCGGACCATCGACGCAGACGCGTTTCATTGCCGGGCCATCGGGTGTCGTGATTTCGACCGTGCAGCCCGCG
>Ga0114950_10003752_pt1 | contig 11758 bp, 8 predicted proteins | sample N075metaG_FD_83503 | JGI IMG/M metagenome (GOLD analysis project Ga0114950, IMG submission 83503) | Deep subsurface microbial communities from Kermadec Trench to uncover new lineages of life (NeLLi) - N075 metaG | ecosystem: Environmental > Aquatic > Marine > Ocean trench > Sediment | place...
ATCGCACGGTTCCTTCGATGCTCCGCGGAAGCGGATGAATCCTGCGAGCGGCCTCGCCGAGGCCCACGTCAGGCCGGAACCTGCTCGTCGCCCCTGATGCGGGCGTGCCGGATTGCCGGATCGGGCTCGGCGCTCCCGTTTCTTGGAGTTCGAGGCCCCGAGTCCTGGCCCGCGTCCTCATTCTGAGGGGTGGCAGAGGAGGCTGGAGACACCTCACCTTTCCCCTCCGTTCCTGCTCGCCTGCCCTGCCTGCCTACGGAACGGGATTCCCCTTCCCATAGTCGATCAGCTTGACGAGCGTGCGCCGCATGTCCTTGCGGGACACGATCATGTCGATCTGGCCCCGCGACATGAGGAACTCGGCGCGTTGGAAGCCGGGTGGCAGCTCCTGGCGGATCGTGCTGGCGATCACGCGCGGGCCTGCGAAGCCGATCAGCGCGCCGGGCTCGGCCAGGGTCAGGTCGCAGATCGACGCGAACGACGCTGTCACACCGCCCGTCGTCGGGTTGGTCATGATGCAGATGGAGAAGCCGCCCGCCTCGTTGAACGTGGCGAGCGCCGCGCTGGTCTTCGCCATCTGCATGAGCGAGAGCATGCCCTCGTGCATGCGCGCCCCGCCCGATGACGTGAAGATGATCAGCGGGTCGCCGGACTTGCGCGCGAGGTCCGCGGCGAGGCTGATCTTCTCGCCCACGACCTCGCCCATGGAGCCGCCCATGAACTTGAAGTCGAGCACGGCGAGGACGACGGGGCGGCCCATGATCTGGCCCGTTCCGCAGTGCAGCGCATCGTTCATGCCCGACTTCTCGATCGACCGCTTCACCTTCTCCGAGTACGGCTCCTTGTCGCGGAAGTCGAGGCGATCCAGGGAGGTGAGGTCGGCGTAGAGCTCGGTCCACGTGCCCTCGTCGAGCACCATCTCGATCCGGTCGCGGCCGGGCAGGGTGAAGTGGAAGTCGCAGGAGGGGCAGACGAAGCCCTTCTCCTCCAGGTCCTTGCGGAAGATGGTCTGACCGCAGCTCTCGCACTTCAGCCAGAGCCCGCCCGGCATGTCCTTCTTCTTGAACCGCAACCGCGCGAGCCGACCGCGCTCGCGGCCGCCCTCCTCGGGGACGACGTCCGGGCTCTGCTCCTCCGCGGCCGGCTCGGGCTTGGGCTCTTCCTTCGCCACGGCTTGCTTCCTAGACATTCCCGCCGGTGGCCTGGGCCTGGCGCGCGAGCGTGCGGAGCTTCCCGATCGCGGCCGCCATGTCGTCGGCGCCGAAGATCGCCGAGCCGGCCACGAGCACGTCCGCGCCGGCCTCCGCGCACAACGGCAGGGTCTCCGCGTTCAGGCCGCCGTCCATCTCGACGTGGCCCGTGTAGCCGCGCTCACGCAGCCAGCGTGTCTTCGCCAGGACCTCTCCCATGAACGACTGACCGCCGAAGCCCGGGCAGACGCTCATCACGAGTACGAGCTCGACGTCCGGGAGGAGCTCCGCGATGCTCTCGACCGGCGTGTCGGGGTTCAAGGCGACGCCGACCTTCGAAACGCCCTCGTCCCTGAAAGCCCGGATGATCTCACGCGACTTCTCGATCGAACCCGCGGCCTCGATGTGAAACGTCAGCACGTGCGCCCCGGCCCGCGCGTACGCGCCCGCGAACTCGAGCGGGTTCGTGATCATGAGGTGCACGTCGAGCGGTTTGGTCGCCGCGCGCTGGATCGCCGCCACGAGGGGCGGTCCGAACGTGAGGTTGGGCACGAAGTGGCCGTCCATCACGTCGACGTGCAGCCAGTCCGCGCCGCACTCCTCGACCCGCCGGGTCTCGGCGCCGATCTGCGTGAAATCGCAGGCGAGGAGCGAAGGGGCGATCGTGATCTCGCGCTGGGTCATCGTGGGCATGGCGGTGTCGGGGGCCGGGGGTCCGGATTGTAGCTACCGTCCGTGCCGTTCACCTAGAGCGTCGGCGGCTCTCTCATCGAGCCCGAGCCCGACCCGTTCCGGTTCCGTGCCCCACCCGTTCCGCAGTCCAACTTCCACCGCCAGTCCCGAAGAGTCGGAGACGGAACGGAGCGGCATCGGGCTCGGGCTCGCTCGGGCACCGAGGGAAGCTGCGCCGATGCCCTAGGCCGACGGCGCCGGCGCCAGCGCCGCGATTCCCGGCAGCAATTTGCCCTCCAGCAGCTCGAGCGAGGCCCCGCCCCCCGTCGAGACGTGCGTCACCCGGTCGGTGAGGCCGAGCAGCGCGAGCGCGGCCACCGAGTCGCCGCCGCCGACGACCGTCGTGCCCTCGCACTCGGCGAGCGCGCGCCCCACGGCCTCGGTTCCGGCGCGGAACTGTTCCAGCTCGAACACGCCCATGGGGCCGTTCCACACGACCGTCCGCGCGGTTCGGATGCGGTCCGCGAAGAGTGTGCGTGTCTCCGGTCCGATGTCGAGCGCCATGCGACCGGCGGGGATGTCGACGCCGCAGGCCTCCGCCTCGGCGTCCGCCACGAAGCGCTCGGCGACGACGTGGTCGACGGGGAGCAGCAGCTCGACGCCGAGGGCTGCCGCTTTCGCGAGCGCGGCCCGGCACAGGTCCACCTGCGACTCCTCGAAGAGCGAGTCGCCGATCGTGTGCCCCTGCGACGCCAGGAACGTGTAGGCCATCCCGCCGCCGACCACGAGCGCCGTCACGCGCTCGAGCAGGTGGTCGACCACCTTCAGCTTGTCGGAGACCTTCGCCCCGCCGAGGACCGCCACGAACGGCTCTTCCGGATCCTCGAGCACGCGCGCGAACGCGTCGAGCTCCTTGCGGACGAGGAGCCCCGCGGCGGAGGGCAGAGAGTGCGCGATGCCGGAGACCGATGCATGCGCGCGGTGCGACGCGCCGAACGCGTCGTTCACGAACACGTCGCCGAGCGCCGCATACTCGCGCGCCAGGCGCTCGTCAGCCTTCGTCTCGCCGGGGTGGAAGCGCACGTTCTCGAGCAGGATCGTCGTGCCCGCGGGGGCCGCGGCGATCGCGCGCGCGACGCCCGTGCCCGTGCTCTCGTCGAGCTTCATGACCGGCGAGCCCAGGAGCTCGGCCAGCCGCACGCCCATGGGATCGACGCGCAAGCGCTCGACGACCTCGCCCTTGGGTCGGCCGAAGTGGCACAGGAGAATGGGCTGGCCCCCGGCCGCGAGCACGGCGCGGATCGTCGGCAGCGCCGCGCGGATGCGCGTGTCGTCCGTGATCGCGCCCGCCTCATCGACGGGGACGTTGAAGTCCACGCGCACGAGCACGCGCTTGCCGGCGAGCTCGAGCGCCTCGAGGCCCGGGACTGTCAGCGACATGCGTGAGCCCGGCAGTCCGTGGTGGAACGCACGGCGCGCTCGGGGGTGGCGGGGTCCGTGCGGGCAGGGCGCGCGAGCGGCGCGTCGTGGGCGGAGGCTCGACGCCCGTGCAACCCGGCCGGCGTGGACTCAGTCGATTCTGAGCAGGTCGTGAGCTTCGCCACGGGCTGCTAGCGCTTCTTCTTCGCGGCCTTGCGCCGCGCGCCGCCCTTGAGCTTGTGCGCGGCGATCATCAAGTCCACGACGCGGTTCGAGTAGCCCCACTCGTTGTCGTACCAGGACACGAGCTTGACCATGTTGCCGGCGATCACCATCGTGCACTTCGCGTCGAACACGGAGCTGTGCGGGTTGCCGATCACGTCGCTCGAGACGATCGGGTCCTCGGTGTACTCCAGGATGCCCTTGAGCGGGCCCTGGGCGGCGCGCTTGAAAGCCGCGTTCAGGCTCTCGACGGTGGCCTTGGTCCGCACCGACGCCACGAGGTCGACGACCGAGCCGTCCGGCACCGGGACGCGCATGGCGCAGCCGTCGAGCTTCCCGGCGAGCTTCGGCAGGACCTGGCCCACCGCCCGGGCCGCCCCCGTCGTGGTCGGGATGATGTTCACGGCCGCCGCCCGGGCCCGGCGCAGGTCCTTGTGCGGGAAGTCCAGCATGCGCTGGTCGTTGGTGTAGGCGTGGACGGTCGTCATCAGCCCGTGCCGGATGCCGAAGGCATCGTCGAGGACCTTGACCAACGGCGCGAGGCAGTTGGTCGTGCAGGAGGCGTTCGAGATGATGCGATGGGAGGCCCGGAGGCTCTTGTCGTTGACCCCCATCACGATCATGGCGTCGATCGCGTCCTTCGGGGGGACCGTGAGGAGCACCCTCTTCGCCCCCGCGTCGATGTGCTTCTGGCAGGCCGCCCGGGTCGTGAAGACGCCCGTGGCCTCGACCACGAAGTCGATCTTGTCAGCCGCGTGGGGCAGGTTCGCGGGATCCTTCTCGTTCGTCACCCGGATGGGGACCCCATCGACGACGAGCCCGGCCCTGGTCGCCCGGACCCGGCCCTGGAACCGACCGTGGACGGAGTCGTACTTCAGGAGGTGGGCCAGGGTGGCGTTCGCCGTGAGGTCGTTGATGGCGACGACGTCGATGCCCTTCCGCGCGGAGAGGATGCGGAACACGTTACGGCCGATGCGGCCGAAGCCGTTGATGGCGATGCGCATGGATATGGGTCGCTCGGAGGGAGGGTCGGGGGCGCCGCGGGGCGCTCCGCCGGGTCGGGTTTGCACTTACGCGAGTCCTGGCTGCCAGGGATGCCGCAGCCACGCGCCCGCACAGGAAATTGCTAATTGCAAGTCCCCCAAGTCGTCACGAAACCCGCTGTTCCGAAAGGTTTAAGGGGGAAACGGGCGGAGAGAATACCGCCCTCCGCCGATGGGATCAACGTGCCTTTCACACCCCACCCGGGCTCGCGCTAGACTGGGTCCCGGGCGGACAGGCTCCGCGGCGGCCGGCGCGCGGTCCGCTCGCTCTCCAATCCAGAATCACAACCCCGGGCATGCCCCAAGTGAACAGCCGAGTGAGCACCGAGTTCCCCTGGGAATCGCGCTGGGGCTACCTCGCCCGCGCCGTCGGCCTCGCGCCGGAAGACCCGGTCGTCGTCGCGCTCTCGGGCGGCGCGGACAGCGTGCTGCTGCTCCACCTCGTCGCGCGCTTCCAGCCGCGCGCCCGCGTGACGGCGGTCCATGTCGAGCACGGACTGCGGGGCGCGGAGAGCGCGGCCGACGCCGAGTTCTGCGCCGCCCTGTGCACACGCCTCGGCGTGCCCCTCGTCCGCCGGCGGCACGCGCTGGACCCGGAGGCGCCGAACCTCGAGGCCCTCGCCCGCGAGGGGCGCTACCGGGTGCTCGCGGAGGAGGCCCAGCGCCTCGGGACGGGCGCCATCCTGACCGGCCACCACGAGGACGACGCGCTCGAGACCCTGCTCATGCGCTGGATGCGCGGCTCGGCCCTGCCAGGCCTGGCCGGCCTGAAGGCGTGCAACGTGCTCGCGACCGGCGGCGGACCCCAGGTGGCCGTCTACCGACCGCTCCTCACCATGCGCCGCGAGGAGGTCCGGCGGCTGCTCGCCGACCACGGGCTCGCCTGGCGCGAGGATTCCAGCAACCGGAGCGCCCGCTTCACCCGCAATCGCGTCCGCCACGGGCTCCTGCCCCAGATCGAGGAAGTGTGCGGGCCGGAGGGCCTCGAGCACCTGCGGTCGTTCGCGTCCGTGGTGGAGCGCCTCGAGGGGGAGCTCGCCGCCCGCACCGCCCACCTCGCGTGGTCGCCGCCCCTCCACGCCCCCGCCCGGCGCAGCTCGCGCGAGGCGCTGGTCGGCGGCACCATCGAACGCTCGGCGCTCGCGGACCTCGCACCCGCGCTCCAACGCCGCGCCCTGTGGCGGCTCCTCTCCGAGGGCACGGGCCGGGCGCCCTCGCGGGCCCTGCTCGCGCTGCTCCAGTCGGATCTCGCCGAGGGGCGCAAGACCCGGCGCACGCTGCCGGGCAACTGGATGCTCCAGCTGCGCGCGCGCGAGCTACACCTCCTCCCGCCGCGCTCGATGACCCCGGACGCGGAGCTCGATCCGGCGCCCGGGAGCTCCGCGCAGCTCCTCCTGCCCTATTCGGACCATGCGCAGCCGGCCGCGCGCCATCAGACCAGCGTCACGGCCGGGCTCGCGCTCGGCGTCCCGGGCCTGGCGAGCCTGCCCGACGGCCGCGCGATCCAGGCCGAGATCGTGGCCGTCTCCCCGTCGCGCTCGGTGCCGCGCCGCGCGGACGAGGTCGAGCTCGACTCCGAGGACCTGCGCGGGGAGCTCTCCGTGCGCTGGGCCCGACCGGGGGACCGGTTCCACGGGATCGGCGCGCCCGGCAGCCGCCCGCTCAAGCGGTTCCTCGCCGATGCGGGCATCCCGCGCGAGGACCGCACACGGGTCCCGCTCGTGTTCTCGGGCGACGAGCTGATCTGGGTGGCGGGCGTCCGGCCCTGCGAACGGCTGCGCGTCCGCTCGCGGACCGCCCACCGGCTGCGACTGCGCCTGCTCGGCGCGGCGCCGTCCGTCGCTCCCCGCCCGTCCCTCACGGACAGCCTCTACGGCTGACCCAGGGCGCCGAACTGCCGGTCGTCGGATACACTCGTGCCCCAGGCCGATGCTCCCCGACGTGCGCCCCCACGGGCGTTGCCGGCCGGCCCGGGCGGTGACTTCCGCCCGGAAGGGGGCTATTCTCTGCACCCCGACCGTCGTGGGCGCAACCCAGATCACACCGAGCGTACCCCCTTCAAACCTCGTGCAGAGCCCGCTGGAAGAGAACCTGCGCGGCCTCCGCCAGCGCCTGGAGCGTGCTGCATCCGCGGTCGGCCGCCGCCCGGACGAGATCCGGATCCTCGCGGTGACGAAGTCGGTGGAGCCGGACGTCGCGGCCGACATGGCGCGCCTCGGGCTGCGGGACCTGGGCGAGAACAGGGCCCCGGAGCTCGAGCGCAAGGCGCGCGCGCTCTCCGCGATCGAAGGCCGCGGCGCGGAGCACGTGCCGGAGATCCGCTGGCATTTCATCGGACACCTGCAGCGCAACAAAGCCCGCCGGGTGGCGCGGATCGCGGCGGTGATCCACTCCGTGGACAGCCTCGCGCTGCTCGAGACGCTGGAGCGGATCGCGTCCGAGGAGGACCTCCAGCTCTCGATCTACTTGCAGGTGGACGCGACGGGCGAGGCGCGGAAGACGGGCTTCGCGCCCGACGCCGTGCGCGCCGCCGTCCTGCGCGCCAAGGCGTGCGCGCACCTCGAGCTCCTCGGCCTCATGGCGATGGGGCCGCTCGCGGGGCAGGCGGATCGGACGACGCGCGCGGTCTTCGCCGAGGTCGCGGCCCTCGCCCGGACGCTCGAGCGCGACCCGGCCCTGATCGACGTCTTCGCGGACGGTCGCTGCCGGTTGTCGATGGGCATGAGCGGCGACCTCGAAGAGGCGGTGCGGGCCGGCACCGATCTCGTGCGCGTGGGCGGCGCCCTGTTCCGCGGAACTTCCACCACGGCGAACGAGCGCCCGGGGGCGGCGTAGCGTGGGCGACGAACCGACCAGGCTCTCGATCGAGGTCGTCGGCGGCGATCTCGCGCCGGCCGAGCTCCCGCGCTCGGGCCGGCTGATCATCGGCTCGTCGAAGGAGCGCGCCGGCTTCGTCGTCGAGGGCCAGGGCGTCGAGGCCGTCCACTGCGCGATCGGCCGGATCAAAGGCGGCGGTTGGGCCCTGAAGGACATGGGCTCGGAGCACGGCACACTGGTGAACGGCACTCGCGTCAGCTCGGCACGGCTCACCGTCGGAGACGCGATCGTCCTGGGTTCCAAGCGGCTGCGCGTGTTCGATCCCGAGCGGCCCGCGGAGGGCGCGCGGCCCGAGCCCGCGGCGCCCGCCGCAGCGGCGCCGCCACGGGCGCCGCGCGCGACCGGCCGTCCCCGTGAGGGGAGCGCACCACCCAAGGCCGGCAACGGCAATGGCAATGGCGAGCTCCAGGTGCGCGGCTACCGCATCGAGCGCATGATCGGCCGCGGTGGCATGGGCCGCGTATTCCTCGCGGTGCAGGAGAGCCTGGACCGCCGCGTGGCGCTCAAGATCCTCTCGCCCGAGCTCGCGAACGACCGCGAGTTCGTCGAACGCTTCCAGGCCGAGGCGCGCGCCGCGGCAGCCCTCAACCACCCGAACGTCGTGCACGTGTACGACGTCGGTGAGGACGGCGGGCACCACTACCTGTCCATGGAGTACATGGACGCGAGCTGCCTCGAGACCCGTGTCGCCACCAGCGGACCGATCGGCTGGCGGGATGTGCTGCGCATCCTCTCCGATGCCGCGAGCGGGCTCGTGTACGCGGAGGCGCGCGGGATCGTACACCGCGACATCAAGCCCGCGAATCTCATGCAGAACGCCGACGGCGTGACGAAGATCGCCGACCTGGGCCTCGCCGTGCAGGTCGAGCAGGAGGAGGTTCAGGCCGAGGGCCGCAAGATCCTGGGGACGCCGCACTTCATCGCTCCCGAGCTGATTCGCGGCAACCCACCCGACTGCCGCTCGGACCTGTACTCCCTCGGGGCGACCGCGTACCGCCTGCTCTCCGGGCACACGCCGTTCGAAGGCTCGACGTCGAACGAGATCCTGCGCCGCGCGCTGTTCGACGAGCCGACACCGCTCGCGCAGCGGGTCCCGGATGTGCCGCCCGGGCTCGCCCTCTGCATCGAACGCCTGCTCGAGAAGGATCCAGCCGCCCGTCATCCCTCCGCGGGAGTGCTGCTCGCGGAGCTCGAGCGGCTGAAGCTCGACCCCACGGATGGTGCACCGGATCGCCCGGCCGTCCGGCCCCGCGGGGTGGGTCGCAAGCTCGCGGTCGCTGCGTTCGGCGTGCTCCTGCTGGGTGCCGTGGGCTTCGGCGCGAAGGCGCTCCTCGGCGGGGACGACGACCGACGTGAAGACGGCGGCAACAACGCGTTCGCGCGCGAACCGCACGGCACGTCGGTCGGACCGCCGCTCTCGGTCGGCCCGACGACCTCAGACGCAGAGGTCGTGGCGCCCGCGAGCACAGGTCCTCCGACCACGGTCGAAGCGGTGGACGACGAACCGGACGAGACCACGCTCGCGCTCTTCGAGGCGAACGCCAAGCTCGCCTTCCGCGACGTGCAAGACGAGGTGCTCGCACCGGATCGCCGGATCGCGCGACTCAATGACCTCATCGCGGAGTACGACGGCACCGACGCCGCGACGGCGGCGCGCATCGACGTGACGGCGATCGAGGTCGCGCAACGCCAGGCGGCGACCGCTGCCCACACACGCTCCGAGGCGGCCCGGGAAGTCCTCGCGAACATCGCGGCGTCGGCTGCGCTCGACGCCGATCCCCCCCGTCCCGGGCTCGCCTTGCGCGCGATGATGCAAGTACCCGGGCAGGCGGAGCTCGCCGGGTACAATCCGTTCCAGATCGAGCGCGAGAAGCTCATGGACGACGTCGTGGGCGTCGCGCTCGACTGGGGACGCGCGCGCGAGAGGGCCGCGGAGAAGGCGTTCCAAGCCGGCGACTTCGAGGCGATGCGGGCGGAGCTGACTTCGGTCGTGGAGATGGTCGACATCTCGGGGCTCGATGACGCCGGGGCTCCGCCGCGGATGAGCGAGCTCAGGGCGCTCGCGGCCGAGGCGCAGACGCGGATCGACTCCATCGGAAGGCTGCGGGCGGGTTACGCCACGCGGATGGAGCACGAGGACCGGACCACGATCGCGACGGAGCTCGGGGGTTCCGCCGGCTTCGAGAGCGAGCTCCGTCGGCTCGACCTGGATGCCGCCACGGACCGGCTCGGGCGGGCGCTCGAGCGACTGGGGACCCCGCGCGCGAAAGCGCGCGTCGAAGTGCTGCGCACCGACCTCGAGCTGGCCGCATGGGCGCTCGTTGCCCTGGGCGCGGCGTGGGACGAGGGCGAGTGGCGACGCAAGACCATCGTCGATCTCCGCGGCCGGCGGCTCGTGAACCGCGTGGCGATGCGTGCGAACGAGACCGGGGTCTACGTCGAAGTGAACGGAGCCAGCGAACACCTGCCCTGGTCCACATGGGGCGGCGATGCCCGCCAGATCCACAAGCTGTTCAACGAGCGGCTCACGCGCGACTGGAAGCCGGAGGAGCTCCGTGGCATCGAGGCGCTCTTGCGCTCGGCGGCAGTACTCGAGGCGATCGACGTCGCGGGCCAGGTGCTCCAGAGCGATGCGCGCCTCCGCATCAGCGACGGCGAGGTGCGGAGCATCGAGGCCGTGTTCTCGACCGCGCTGGAATGGGCCGAAGCGGCCGGCGCAACGGAGCGCCTGCTCCGCGAGCGCAAGGCTTTCGACGGGTTCATCGCCGCCGCGAGCGCCGCGAGCGTGGGCGCCTGGTCGCGCGCCGTGGAGAGCACCGAGCGGGTGCTGGAGGAATACGAGGACACCCTCTTCGTCACGCTGCTCTCGGACGGAGGCGACTGGCACGCCGCCCCGATCGTGGCGCCCGAGGCAGGCGACCCGGACGAGGAGAATCGATCCAAAGACGAGTGATCGGCGTTCGCGGCGGACCGGCGCGCCCCCTATCATCCGCGGGCGATGGTCATCCTCTCCCTCGATGCCGCCGTGTTCCCCGCCGCCGACGCACTGCGCGGCCGGGGCCTGCCGCGGCCCAAGGTGCTGTTCTTCATGGGCACGGGCGTCGGCACGATCCCCGGCGCGCTCGACTCCGCCGACCGCGTCCCGCTCTCGGCCATCGCCGGCGTCCCGCCGGCGTGGCGCGATGCCACCCTGCTCGCGGGCCGGCTCGGCGGTGACGACGTGTGGCTGCTCGAGGATGCGCCCGGCGACCTCGAGTCGGGCGAGGGCGGCGGCGTGACGTCGCCCGAGTGGGAGCGCGCTTTTCCCGTGTGGCTCGCCGCCGCCATGGGCGCGACCCTGTGCGTGCACACGTCCGCGGGCGTGACGCTCCAGCCCGCGGCGAACGCGCACCCGGTCGGCTCGCTCGCGATCCTCTCCGATCACATGAACCTGTCGGGACGCACGCCCCTGCGCGGACTCGGCGTGACACGGCTCGGACCGCTCTTCCCCGACGTTACCCGCCTGCACCACGAAGGCCTCCGCGCGAAGGCGATCGAGCTGGCGTCGCGGGCCGGGTTCCGCGCCCGCGCCGCGCTCGCCGCCTGCACGGTCGGTCCCACGGCACACACGCCGGCCGAGCTCGCCTGGCTCAGGCAGACCGGCGCTGACATCGTCGTCCAGGGCGTCGCGGACCCGCTGCTCGCGTGCGCCCACGCCGGGCTCTCCGTCCTGGCGCTCGTGGCGCTCACCGATGCGGGCGACCGGCCGCTGAAGTTGGAGGAGCTCGTCACGCGCGCCGAGGTCTGCGCGCCCGCGCTCGAAGACCTCATCACGGACCTCGCGCCCGATCTCTGCGCGGCCGCCCGCGAGCTCGAGGAAGAGGCCTGATGACCTCCCGTAGGATCGGCGTGTTCGTCTCGGGCACCGGGCGACACCTCGACAACCTGGCGCGCATCGCGAGCGCGGGCGAGATGGACTTCGAGATCGGTCTCGTCGTGTCGAACAAGGCGGGCATCCTCGCCCTCGAGCGCGCGAGGCGACGCGGGCTCGAGACGCTCGTGCTCGACCCCGAGCGCGAGCTCGACACGGCGGCGTTCAGCCACGCCGCGTTCGAGGCCGTCGAGGAGGCGGGCTGCGACACGGTCGTCCTCGCCGGCTTCCTGCGCCGGCTCGCCATCCCCCAGCGCTGGGCGGGGCGCGTGCTCAACATCCACCCCGCGCTCCTGCCCGCCTTCGGCGGCAAAGGGTACTACGGCGACAAGGTGCACGCCGCCGTCCTCGAACGGGGCTGCCAGTTCACGGGTTGCTCGGTGCACTACGTCGACGACGAGTACGACCACGGCCCGATCCTCCTG
>Ga0114950_10003753_pt1 | contig 11756 bp, 12 predicted proteins | sample N075metaG_FD_83503 | JGI IMG/M metagenome (GOLD analysis project Ga0114950, IMG submission 83503) | Deep subsurface microbial communities from Kermadec Trench to uncover new lineages of life (NeLLi) - N075 metaG | ecosystem: Environmental > Aquatic > Marine > Ocean trench > Sediment | place...
CACTACCGCTGCTCTTGCCGGCTACACCCCGCGCGTTGCCTATCTGCTCCATTGTGGCGGATGTCACCTGGCCGACGGAAGAAGCAATCCTCCCGAGGTGCCGGATTTGCGCGACGAGCTGGGAAAAATCGTTGCCGTACCTGGCGGGCGGGATTACCTGGCGCGTGTGCCCGGCGCCTCACAGGCCCCGGTTAGCGATGAGGACCTGGCCAGGATCCTCAACTGGGTGCTACATCAGTTCAATGCAGATACCCTGCCCGCTGATTTCATACCCCTGACAGGAGAAGAGGTTGGCATATCCAGGCGCAACGTCTTGACCGATCCGCTTAAACATCGCGCCGCCCTGTGGCAGCGTTATGAGACCCCACACGAATAGCTTTTCTGATGGTGCCGTGCATTTTCGTTGACGTTACACAGTCAGATCACCAGGAGCTGACGGCGAGGACTCTATTACTGACCATCCTCACGACTGTTTGTTGACTTTCATCGACCTGCTCAATGCACTCGGAGTACGTCTAAGTCTCTTTGCCACCCAAGACATCGAACCAAGCTCAGCCGCAATTGCGGCTTCCGCAATCCAACAACGGGCCTTGGAGCATGATCGATTGGAGTTTGAGCAGCATAGTTCTTCATGAGTAGTCTCGAAGCGACGGCTCGTTTCGTTCACGATTTCTTGCCAAGTACTCCAAGGATTCATAATGGTCGGAAACTCGTTGTCAATCGTGAAAGCAATTAGTGCCTCCCTCGCATTCTGCTGATCACTACCGAAAAGTTCGAGAATGAATTCTGTCCGCGTAAATCCCAATCGATCTGGTTCTGCGTAGTCCGGATAACTGCTCCAAGTATACTGTCGCAGATCGTCGATCATTCTTGCCTCCAACGGGTTTCGGTGTATATAGCGAAGTACCTGAAGAAGGTGTTCATCGCCCTCAATAAGTCTGCGGCCGTGGCGGCCCTGAAACAAATGACCTACCATTTCGTATTTCTTATTAAATTGACGAGCGTATTGCGTTGAGAAATGATGCACCGTTCTGTGTATCGGTTGCTCACCAGCACGGAACAATAGGTGGACATGATTCGTCATCCAGCAATATGCATGGATTTCGCTCCGATAATGCGCAATGGCACTTACTACACAAGTCTCGAAGGTATCGCGATCTTCGTTGTCTCGGAAGATGGCCTGCCTACCATTGCCACGCATGAATACATGATAAAAGTTTCCACATGCATGAGGAGGGCGAGAGCGCATGAATCGAGGCTAGGCGCGACTCATCCTGAGAGACAGAGAAGATTGCGGAACGGCGTGTCAGATTTAGCGCATAGTCGTGTGCGAAACATCAACGAATATGCACGGCACCAATGTCCGGGATGTCGCTACAGTAAGGAAAATTGATGAGCAACCCCCAGTTCAGCTTCGATCACATCCACATCACCAGCGAGGACCCCAAAGCCGCCGCCTTGTGGTATCAGGAGATATTTGGCGCGGACATCACCAAAGATTATGAACTGCGGGGAGCGCCGCAGATTCACGTTGAACTCGGAGCCGCTACGTTGATCATCCGCGGGAAACGTCCTGGAGAAGCGCCGGCCCCGGCGCGAGGTATCCAACACTTCGAGAACTTCTCAAGCCACAACACCTGGGGTACGGACCATTTCGGGTTTGCTTACGAGGGAGATCTCGGGGCGTTCTGCGAGGAAATTCGAAACAAAGGCGTCAAGTTCGCAATCGAACCCTGGGAATTTTCTCCTGGCACGCTGCTTTGTTACGTAGCCGGTCCCGACGGCGTCAGCATCGAATTGATTCAGCGTAAGATCTGAAGGTCGTTAAGCCGATGACCCGATTTTCCGTTCTCGATCTAGCCCCCATCGTCGAAGGGAGCACCGCGCGCGAGGCGCTCGCGAACTCGCTGGACCTCGCGCAACATGCAGAAACCTGGGGTTACACCCGCTACTGGGTAGCCGAGCACCACAACATGCAAGGCATCGCGAGTGCGGCGACGTCCGTGGTCATCGGTCACATCGCCGGTGGCACCACCTCGATTCGGGTGGGCGCAGGTGGCGTGATGTTGCCGAATCATGCCCCGCTCGTGATCGCGGAACAGTTCGGAACGCTGGAATCGCTCTTCCCCGGTCGTATCGATCTGGGGCTTGGTCGCGCCCCAGGCACAGACCAGATCACGGCTCACGCACTCAGGCGCACGCTCACGGCAGAAGTAGACGATTACCCACGCGACGTGGTGGAACTGCGTAACTATTTCGCGGACCCGCAACCCAATCAACGCATACATGCGGTACCGGGTACGGGCCTCAAGGTGCCGTTGTGGATCCTGGGGTCGAGCCTCTATGGCGCTCAACTCGCCGCCATGCTCGGGCTGCCGTACGCTTTTGCCTCGCACTTTGCACCCGCTGCCCTTGATGAAGCCCTCGCCACCTATCGCGAGAACTTTCAGCCTTCAACCCAACTATCCGAACCCTACGTGATGGTGGGCTTCAATATCTTTGCGGCCGACACCGATGAAGAAGCGAAATATCTGCGCACCTCGTCCCTTCAGTCTTTCCTGAAGCTGCGCACCGGTAATCCCGGTCCCTTACCGCCACCGGTTGAGGACCTCGAATCCAGACTTTCGCCGCAAGAGCGCCAGCTACTCGGCCAGATCACCGCAAGCACGGCAGTCGGGGCACCCGATACGGTGAGCAAGGAACTTTGTGCCTTCATCGAACGTACCCGCGCAGACGAGGTGATCGTGTCTTCACACATTTACGAACATGGAAAGCGCCTCAGGTCATTCGAACTCGCTGCGCAGATTGGCGCCGAGTTATCAAGCGAGCCTGCTTAGGAGGTTGGGTAATGTCCTGGATCGAGATACTCGATAACGACATCTACTACGTCGAAGCCGGTGCCGGTCCGTCGTTGGTTTTCCTGCACGGGATGAGCTCGTGTGCCGAAGCCTGGTGGCAACAGTTCGAACATTTCGCGCAGAACTATCGCGTCATCGCCTACGACAGCGTCAATCACGGCCACTCTTCCAATTCACCGCGTGACACCGAGGAAACGGATCGCACCGACGAGCTGGAGGCATTTCTCGATGCGCTGGCAATCGAGCGACCCATCCTCGCGGGGAACTCGATGGGCGGGGCCACCATCTTACGGTGGGCGGCGCGACATCCAACAGATGCCACTGCTCTCGTCATTTCCGGGATGGGGGTAGCCGAACCCGGGGCGCCTGCCTTTCGCACCATCAAACCTCTGGATACAGAAACGCTGTTCCTGCCCATCGGCGAATCGCTGACACAACGGCTGCGTGATGAGCGACCACGAATGTATGAGCGCTATCTACGCATCCGTTCAACGGCAACACGCCTTGAATACATGCGCCATCCACGATCGAGAAACAGCCGTACGATCGATGAGACCAAAAAGATTGCCGAGACAATCGGCGCGGTGACCTCTCCCATGCTGGTGATTGTCGGAGCGCTGGACCCCCTGGTGCCCAATGCACAGCGTCTACACGGACTGATCGAGCACTCGAATTATGCTGAGATTCCCGACTCTCCCCACAACGTCTACTACGAGACGGCGCGTGAGTGGAACGAGGTGGTGGGCCGGTTCTTGAACGCTGAACAAGCGTAATGGGAGATGTTGACTGCGAAGAAAACGAGCCTGGCGAGTTGATTTTGTCTCGCCAAAATTGGCCTGACCCCCGACTTCGGAACAGATTCCGTTCTTGCCTGTTTGATTCCTCAAGATTTCATATCGAAATCTTGAGTTGGCCGATTGGCCCGTTTACTTCTCAATCGGCGACTGATGGGGGCGTCACGACCTCGATGGAACCCCGAGCCGAGGCGGCCGTTCAGTTGAACAGATTTTTTCGCTTGAAAATGCGAGCGTCAGTCAGCCGGCCTCGGCGTTGGGATTCATCCCATCGATCAGCAAATACGAGGCAATACCTCATCGTTGAACAACTGAAACGATAAATTGCTCAGAGGTGCGCACAACAGGTAGTTGAGCTGTTTTTCTTCTTCGTACTCCAATATCAGATCAGCCACCCTTTCCGGGGTTCCCCACAGGATGACTTCGTTCACATACCGTTCAACGGGATTTTTCTCATCTTGACGACGCCTTTGGGACAGCGAGTTCTTGACGTAGCCCCCGGTAGTCCACTCGGCACCGGATTCAGCCACACGTCTGGCCAGTTCTTCCGTTGGCGCAATGGCGAGAAGCCGGGCAACCGGTATATCCCGTCCCGCGGGGTCATGTCCATGTTCGACCAAGGTACTGTCGTACAGTTGCCTTTTGGCCGCGATATCTTCCATGGACGAGTGCGGATCCATCATGATCGAAAAACCCTTCTCCGCCGACCAGCGGATAGCATCGGGGGAGGAAGCTGCCATCCACACGGGGATCGGTTTCTGAAGTGGCTTCGGTAACACCTCGATATCGTCAAATGTATGAAACTCGCCATGGTAGGTGAGCTTTTCCGAGTTCCAGGCCGCCAGGACGATGTCCACGTTCTCGCGAAATCGTGGATGACGTTCTTCGCGGTCTACTCCGAAGGCCCTGAACTCGGTCGGATCAAAGCCACTGCCCGCACCCCAGTTCACCCGTCCGCCCGAAAGCACATCCAGCAAAGCGACCTCTTCGGCAAGGCGCAGGGGATGGTAGAACGCGGCAAGCGATATCCCCGTCCCTATCCTGAGATTTCGGGTGTTGGCTGCAAAATAAGTACCCATCATATGGATCGACGGACACACGCTGTAGGTGCTGAAGTGATGTTCCGCAATCCAGACGGCATCGTAGCCGTTCTGATCCATGATTCTGGCACGCTCCAGTCCACGGTCGTATACCTGCTTCAGGTCACCGCGCCGACCAGGCCAGCTGAAAAACTGTAATACCCCGAATTTCATTCGATCCCCAAACACACTGCCTACATCTCGAGCCAAGCCTACCACGGCCCACAAAACTCGAGCTGTTAGCGACTGTCGCGATCCGGTCCACGCAAGGTCGTGCCGCCATCCACCACGAGTACCTGACCTGTGATATAGCGGGCATGGTCCGAGGCGAGAAAACGTACGGCATGGCCAATGTCCCAGCCGGTGCCTTCAATACCGAGCAGTGACGCCGATACCCGGCGTGCTCGCGCTTCATCGCTCATCCCTCGGCCATAAACCATCGGCGTGTAGACCGGGCCGGGCGCCACGCAATTGACCCGGATACCTTCACCACCATGATCGACCGCCATTGCCCTGGTGAGGCCGATCACCGCGCTCTTTGAGGTGCTGTAGGTCGTCAAACCCCGGGGCCGGAGCGCCGATATGGAAGAAACATTGATGATCGCACCACCACCCGTCACTCGCATGGCAGGAATGGCGGCTTTGCTTGCGAGGAACATGCTGTCGACGTTCACCTCCATGACTCGGCGCCAGCGCTGGTAGTCTTCTTCCACAACGTTACCGCGACTGCCAATACCCACGTTGTTGTCCAGCACGTCCAGCCGACCCCACGCCGCCAGCACCGCCTCGACCATCGCTTCACAGTTCGCGGGTTCGGTTACATCGGCTTCATATGCCAGCGCCGTATATCCAGCAGACTCGATCATGGTCGCTGTCCGTTCGGCCAACTCGATCTTACGATCCACACAAAATACCCGGGCGCCGCTTGCGGCCAGCAAAATAGCGGCCGCACGCCCGTTGCCGATCCCGTCATCGGCGGCACCCGCACCCGTCACGATCGCGACTCTACCGTTGAGACCGTCCGTCGTTGGAATATCCATCGAAGTCCTCCCGTCATCGTTTGAAGCTAACGACCACTACCGTAAACATTTTTTGAATGGATTGGTAAAAACCGGGCAGGAACGGGTAAGTGTAGGGAGCCACCATCCGTTCTTCAGCGCTCGAACATCGACGCCGACGGACACAACTCAGACATTCAGACTCTGCGGCGGTCGGGGGGACAGACCGCCCGTCTATCTCGAAAACCCAGGAGTCTGCGCAGTTTCTGGCTGGATCTCGCGGCCACCAGGACGCCGGATGTTCGGCGCGTTCGCTATGCGAAGTCTCAGTTCCGTCGCTATGGCTACGCTTTCGGCCACGAGTCGCCATGACGACCACGATCTCTCACCCGAACTGCGTGTTCACGCAATATCCGGGCTAGTTTTGTACCGTATCGACAGTTGAGAATAGCCAGGCACCGTTCTCTTTGACGAGGGTATAGGTCTGGGTAACGTTGAATTGCCCCGACTTGATCGTCATCGGACCGACGGTTGCCGTGCCATCGTCGTTAATGACCACAACCGCATCATCGGTCGATATTTCCAGACCATCGAGACCGCCAGAATCCTTGAAACCGGTCAGGATCTGTCTGAGCGCCACCTTATTCATACCCTGAACATCCGAATAGCTGTCGGAGTAATAGGTCATGATTTTATCGATGTCCTTGGCCAACAGGCTCTCCTCGAAATCGTTCAGCGTCTGTGAGATGAGCCGCTCGTCGCCCATCATCTGGCACCCGATCAGCGACAGCAACAACGCTGCCCCAACACCGATTTTCAGCAAGGTTTTCATCGTCCTTCATAACCCCTATCTGGTTTTCCTATGAACTGATGTTGCCATAGATTGGTAAGCTGATGGCAGAAAGCCCACTCCCCAATACGGTAATCGGCCGTTTCATGTTGGAGCGGGATCAATTCCCCGCGAACCATCACATCATAGTCAACATCATCGGTATGATTCAGGGTCTCGTGGACAACGTCATGACGGAGCCTGTTACGCGTTGAATCAGTTTATTGCCCAAGGGCAAGTCGACCAGGTACGCGATCTCACGGTTCCCCAGCTGATTGACGCGATTCGGGAAGTCCACAAATACGATACACCGTCTCCGTTCCTACCACGCCGAGGCGCTTTGAATGCATTCGATGGGTTTACCTTTGCTAATCCAGAAACGAACTTCGTTTGCGTCGGCTCCGCACTGAACGACCCGGACCACGATTCCGATGACATTCGGCTTGGCCAATGTGACCATCAGCTCAATCACGGTGAATCCATTTTTTCCTGGTCCATCTGTCATCTGAGCCCTCAAAATTAGCGCACCTCTATTTAATGGTAGTAAAGATTTTCGGAACCAAGCGGGCAATTTAAGAGGGACGTCATCGGACCCGGCGTACCGAGATCGGCAGGATAAGTGTCAATCGCCCGTGAGCGGTGCGCCGAAATCGGTCTCACCGCGTTGGTTCTGGCAATCCCGCAACCACCATGCTACTAAGTGCAATTAGGTCCGGCAGAACGCGGGGAGAGTGACCATGGCGACCAATCGACGAATTTTCCTGAGCAATGCGGCAGCGGGCACGGCGTTATTGACGATGCCGGCTTTCCTGTCGGGCTGCGGTGTCGACCTGGCGACGTCGGTCGGTACGGCCACGCCCGCGAATCCATTTCTCGAATGGTTTGGCGTGGATGAGGCACTGCTTGCCCGGGTGATGAGCGAACTGACCGCAAACGGCGCGGATACGGCGGAGCTGTATTTTCAGCACACTCGTACCACCAACCTGCGAATGGAAGACAGCCTAGTCAACCGGGCCAATACCAATATCCAGCAGGGTGTTGGATTGCGGGTGGTCGTGGGCGATCAGACCGGTTACGCCTTCAGCGAAGATCTGACCCTGCCTTCGATGCTGGCGGCTGCCAGAACCGCAGCGACGATAGCAAAAAGTGGCAAAGTAACCGCGCCTCAATCGTTCAACCCGCTGGGGGCGGGCGACCTCTACACAATACGCGTACCCTGGACGGAGGTCGGAATAGATCAGAAGCTCCCGCTGCTGCGGCAGGTCGACAAGCTTGCCCGCTCGTCCGATCCGAGTATCAAAAAAGTCTCGGTTGGCTGGATGGATTCGGATGATCGAGTGTTGATTGCAACGCTGGACGGTCAGTTGATTGTGGATCATCGGCCCATGACCCGTCTCAGTGCTTTAGTCACCGCATCCAGAAACGGCGCTTCGCAATCAGGCTCCGCCAACATCGCCGCACGAAACGATTTCGACTGGTATACCACCGAGCGCATGACCGAGATGGTGAAGCTGGCAGTTGCCCGCACGATGATCCAGTTCGACGCCGTGCGCCCACCGGCGGGCGAGATGCCGGTGATACTGGCGGCAGGTCCCAGCGGCATCCTCCTGCACGAAGCCATCGGTCACGGCATGGAAGCGGACTTCAACCGCAAGGGCCGCAGCATCTACTCCGACATGATGGGCAAGAAAGTGGCGGAGCCCTTCGTCACGGTTGTCGATCAGGGAACGCTCGCCGGAAATCGGGGCGCGCTGAATTACGACGATGAAGGCAACGCCTGCGGGCGAACGGTGATGGTCGAGGATGGCATCCTGCGCTCGTATCTCCACGACACCATCAGCGCACGCCAGTATGACGTTCCGGTAACCGGATCAGGCAGGCGACAGTCCTACAAGTTTGAACCGATGCCTCGCATGACCTGCACCTTCATGGAAGACGGTCCGCATACAAAAGACGAAATCATCGCCGCGGTCGAACACGGCATCATCGCGGAGACCTACACCAACGGCCAGGTTCGAATCGGCGAAGGCGACTACACGTTCTATGTGAAAAACGGCTGGTTGATCGAAAAAGGCAAGGTCACTGCACCGATCCGGGACGTCAACATCATCGGCAACGGACCCGAGTCCCTCAGGCGCATCACCATGGTCGCAAACGACGCCTATATGGACACGGGCGGGTGGACCTGCGGCAAAAACGGCCAGAGCGTTCCCGTGTCGCTCGGCATGCCGAGTGTCCTTGTTTCGAAGATGACGGTGGGGGGGCAAAATGTTAGCTGACCTCAAAAAACGGGCGGGAGACGCCGTGGAACTTGCCAAGGCCGCAGGTGCAGACGACGTCTGGGCGGTAGCGCAGCAATCGCGCAATGTGCAATTTGCCTTCCGGGACGGCTCGTTAGAAACGGTCAAGGACAACACCTCACGGGTATTGGCGATCCAGATCTACGCAGGTGATCGTTACTCTTCCAGCCAGACTACCGATCTGAATCCGAGCCGGTTGGCTCAATTCATACGCGAAGCCGTTGCCACCGCGCGGGCATTGGAACCAGATCCGTTCCGCAAAATCACACCTCCCAACTTGTTTGCAGAACGCTCGAAGGTGGACCTCGATCTCGTCGACCCGGCCGTTGGGGAATTAACTCGTGAACGGCGACTGTCCTGGTGCGGGTCGCTCGATGCAGCCGTGCGCAATCACAAGCAGATGATATCCGCGACGTCTAGGGTGAGCGACGGTACATCCTGGTCGGCATGGGCCAGCAGCAATGGTTTTGAACATACGCGAGAGACAACGTCCATCTGGCTGTCTGCAAGTCTTACCTTACGGGATCGCGGCGACAAACGCGTCTCGGGCGGCTTCGGTGCGGGCGGTCAGCACGTTGCCACCCTACCCCCGACAGACGAGATTGCGCAAATGGCACTCGATTTCGCCCATGCCCGGCTGGGTTCTGACAAAGGCCCCACCACCACGACAACGATGGTTGTCGATGCACGCGTCGCCGGCCAGTTGGTTGGCCGGCGTCTTCTCGCCGCGGCTCGAGCAAGTCAGATCCAGCAAGGCCGATCGTTCTGGAGCGACCTCCTTGGCAAACCGGCTTTCAGCCCGGTGCTGACGATCGTAGACAACCCACTCATCCCGCGCGGACTCGCTTCACGCCACTATGACAACGAAGGCATTTCATCGAAGGTGCTACCGATCATCGAGGAAGGTGTGGTGCGCAACATCTATGTCGACACCTACTATGGCAGGAAAACCAAAATGGCCCCGACCACAGGGTCCTCATCGAATGTCACGGTCAAGCTCTGGTCGAAATCGTTGCAGGATCTCGTGAGCGACGCCGGAACCGGCATCTACGTGACAGGGTGGCTCGGCGGCAATGCAGACACGACAACGGGCGACTTCTCGTTCGGCCTGCAGGGTCATCTGATCGAAGGCGGCAAGATCGGCGCACCTGTGAGCGAGATGAATGTGACCGGCAATCTCAAGGATCTGTTCAACAAGCTGGCCCTTGTTGGCAACGACCCCTATCCCTATGCTAGAACGATTACCCCGTCGCTCCTGTTCAGCGATGTGGTTTTTTCCGGCGCGTAGCGACGCCGGGTGGCGCTTCGAGACCGGCGATCTAGAGCGACGGTAATAACCAATTCGTCATAGCTGATAAAGGCAGTGCATCATGAATATTCGACGCGGTCTTACCCGACGCGACCTGACCCGACGCGACCTGACCCGACAACTCAGCATCGCCGCCACAGTCGCAACCTTGAGTCCAGCCCTCGCCATCGCGAAGGCGATAGAACCGACACCGGCTCAGGTAGAAGGGCCTTTTTACCCGGTCGTCGAGCAAGCGGATAAAGATCTCGATCTGACCCTCATCGAAGGGCATTCCGAGACCGCAACGGGCGAAGTAATTCTCGTACGCGGGCAAGTTTTCGATACCCGAGCGCGACCGCTGAAAAATGCGCTGGTCGATGTGTGGCAGGCAAACCATCACGGGCGCTACGCTCACCCTGACGATAAGAATCCCGCACCTCTTGATCCACATTTCCAGGGTTGGGGCATTATCAGAACAGACGAGAACGGTTGGTACAACATCAAAACCATTAAGCCCGCCCCCTATCCTTTGTCCGCTGTCAGCGAATCCGGCTGGCGCCCCAGGCACATTCACTTCAAGGTCTCGCAGCCTGGGTTTGATTCACTCATCACCCAGATGTACTTCCGCGGCGATCCGCTGCTTGCCCAGGAAGAGGAACTCCTGAGGCTACCCGAGGCGCGTCGCGAGGTGTTGATTGCGGATGCCACACCCGATGCATCCGGGTTACCGTTGTATCAGTTTGATATCGTGTTAACCCTAACGTAAAAGTAAACCACGACGCAGACCGCCTACGGCTCGCGCTCGCGCATTACTGTTACATTAGGGTTGACTACTGCGTAACAAACTGGTTCTGGCGGCGATGACTGCCTGCTTCGAAAATAATTTCCGACTTGTTCTGTTGGCTGTGTTGCTTGTTTTATCTTTTCCATCTGGCGCTGCATCAGCCGAACCTGCAAACATCAACTGCAACGCTGATCTGCTGTGCGTTAGCGTATTCAAGGAACGCGAAGTAAAGCTCGTTCTCGAGAACAAAACCCACAAGCCTTTGAGCTTCGCTCTGTTTTTGCAGCCGGGCTATCTTGAAGGGCTCAACCCGGGAACGTTATATCTCAGCGAACCATCGACGACCATCCTGGCACTATTTCCGATACCGGCGACTCCCTGGGGTTTCGAGTACCGCATTCATTACGGGCACCAACGCCATGAACACGATGACGACTACCTGTACTCCCTGCCATTTGCACCGGGTTCCACCTACCCGATAACTCAGAGCCACGACAACCTCTCGACGCACCACCGCGGCAACCGCTACGCAATCGACTGGAACATGCCAGTCGGTGATGCCGTACACGCGGCGAGGGACGGCCTCGTCGTGAGTACCTATCACTTGTCAGCGAAAAGCAGCCCAACCGGCGAGGCCACTGCAAACCACATCTGGATCCGCCACAGTGACGGCACCATCGGCAAGTATCTGCATCTCGATCATGAGGGGGTATTTGTCGACGAAGGCCAATCCGTCGCTGCCGGGCAGCTCATCGGTGCGGCGGGAAATACCGGATACAGCAGCGGTTCGCATCTGCATTTCAGCGTTTCTACGCTGGGAGGTGAA
>Ga0114950_10003754_pt1 | contig 11752 bp, 14 predicted proteins | sample N075metaG_FD_83503 | JGI IMG/M metagenome (GOLD analysis project Ga0114950, IMG submission 83503) | Deep subsurface microbial communities from Kermadec Trench to uncover new lineages of life (NeLLi) - N075 metaG | ecosystem: Environmental > Aquatic > Marine > Ocean trench > Sediment | place...
CCACTCCTTGAGGAGGCCGTCCTCGATACGGCAGATCGCCATCCCACGCCATGTCGCCGCCTTGCCACTCGCGCGGACCTCTCCCGAGATCGTCCACTCCGAGAGCACATGGTCGCCGTCCACGGCCAGCCGGTGAAACTCCCAGGAGACGGGTCGCAGGCTCGCGAACGCCTTGTCGACGATTTCTGCGTAGGCATCTCGTCCACGGATCGGCTCCTTGCGACCCGGCAACTCGATCAACATGTCCTCCGCCCACAACGCGAGATAGCTCTCAGTGTCTTCTTTGAGCCATGCGTCGCGTCGCCGTTCGAAGAGGTCTTCCACGTTGGATCGGGTGAGGTTCGTCATAGGCTTACTCTACCCCGCCGAATGGGCGGCAAGAACTGCAGGAACGAGATTCGTGAAATTCGGGATTACCCGAGGCGCATGCTTTTCCCCTCCGGTTTCGAGTTGATTGCGATCGAGGCCAATCCGCTCGACTCTTCGTGAGGCCGTCGGGGGAGCTCAGCGCTTTTCGGACCCGATTTTCGACTGACCAACCCTGAAATCGAAGGAGAGAAAATATGAGGCTCGAAGGGAAGATCGCGATCATCACCGGCGGCGGGTCCGGAATGGGGGAATCCATGGCGATCCGATTCGCGGAAGAGGGCGCGAAGGTTTCGATCGTGGACATCGACACGGGGGGCGGCGAGCGCGTGGTCGCGGCGATCACGGCCGCGGGCGGCACGGCTTCCTTCACCGCGGCCGACATCTCGTCCGCGGACGGCGCCCGCACCGCAGTGCTCACCAGTGTGGATCGCTACGGGGGTCTCGACATACTCGTCAACAACGCTGGGATCGCGGCTTCGACGATCGAGAACAGCTGGAACGTCGGCGAGGAGGAATGGGATCGGACGATCGCCGTGAACCTGAAGGGTGTCTATCTGTGTTCGAAGTACGCGATTCCCGAGATCAAGAAGCGAGGTGGCGGGGCGATCGTCAACACGGCTTCGATCGCGGGCACGATCGCGGTTGGCGGAGCCCATTACGCGGCTTCCAAGGGCGGGGTCGTGATGCTGACGAAGATGCTCGCTGTCGAGCTGGCTCGCGACAATATCCGCGTCAATGCAATCGGGCCCGGCTTCATGAACACGCCGATGGCGTCCGGTGTGCGGGACGGCATGAACGAGGCCGAGCAGAAGGCGCGCCTCGAAGGCTTCGCGGCCCATGTCCCCGCCGGCCGCGTTGGCGAGCCGATCGAGGTCGCCAATACAGCCCTCTTCCTCGCATCGGACGAAGCTTCCTACGTGACCGGCCAGCTGATCTGCGTCGACGGGGGCTTCACTTCCGTCTGATTCTTCGGTCCGATCGCGAGCGCGAGCGCGGCAAGGGGTTCCGTGCCGGAGCTCGGCTTCAAGAAGTTGCTGCGGGCAGTGAACGGCTGAACGAGCAGGCGCGTAGGACCATCGGTCGGCGCACTTCGCGACACCGTCGTCGCTGAATTCGAGCCTGAACTGGAGGAAGAAACGATGGAGAAGTAGCTGACCGGGGTCTCAGCATTTCTGGTGGGGGCAATTCACGGACCCCGCGTCGGTCGGTCTGGTTCGCCTGCGGTGCGCCCGCGAAGATCGATGAGCCCTCCCGTTCGGTGCGATCCGTTGGGTGACGGCGGTCGGGGAAAGGTCCCGCCGCTCGCCTTCGACGGATCGATGCGCAAAGATTCATCGATCGAGCGGTGCGTTCACACCATCCGCGAATGAGGAGCGAGCTGCATGGCCGATTCGATGTTGGGTCTGAAGGGCAAGGTCGTCGTCGTGACGGGTTCGAGCCAGGGGGTAGGCCGGGGGTGCGCCGAGCAGTTTGCTCGTGCGGGCGCGCATGTCGTCGTCGTGGCTCGGGGACTCGAGCGAGCCGAAGCGGCCGCGAAGGAGGTCCGGACCCTGGGAGTCGAAGCGCTGGCCGTCCAGGCTGACGTCAGCGTGCAGGCAGATATCGACCGGATGGTCGCGGAGACCCTCACTCGATTCGGCCGGATCGACATCGCGATCAACAACGTCGGAGGCCGCCGGGGAAAGCCCGAGGGTGGGCTGCTCGAATCCGGTCTCGACTATTGGCGCGAGACCCTCGAACTGAATCTCCTGACCGTCCTCACCTGCACTCGCGCTTTCGCCGATGCGATGATCTCGAAGGGGGAAGGCGGCGTCGTGGTCAACGTGGCATCGACCACCGCGTACAAGGCGTCGCCCAATCTTGCGCCCTATGGTGCAGCCAAGGCCGGATTGATCCAGCTGAACAAGACCCTTGCCCTGGAACTCGCGCCCCACGGCATCCGAGTCGTCGGATTGTCCCCGGGAATGGTCGACACCGACTCCCTGCGCGAGTTCATGGACGAAGACATGCTCGCCGCACGAGGCAAGCGGATCCCCGCAGGTCGTATCGCGATGCCCGAGGATCTCGGCAAGGCCGCGGTCCTGCTGGCCTCGGATCTGGCCGGATGGGTCTATGGCGACACGTTGGTTTGCGATGGCGGGGAGCTGCTGGTCAGCGGAGGCTAACGTTAGGCGGGGAATCCCCGCCGGGTCATGCTTGGGCTCGGCTCCAACCATGAGCGCGAGAGCCGCAGCAGGGCGCGGCAGAAATAAGGCCCGTGTTCTGCTGTCAACCCAAAATAGAAATGTCGGGTTGCTGTGCACCCGCTTGATACCTTCTACTTCCTGAATTGCCTGAAATCCGGATCCCGTTTCTGCAAGAATGCGGTGATCGCCTCGATGTTCTCGGGGGACCCGCCGAGCCTCGCCATCTCGGCATCCTCGATCTCCCTTGCGGCCGCGATGCCCGCCTGATGGGCGACGCGAAGACAACGTTTGATCGAAACCAACGCCGAGATCGGCCACTGTGCCATCTCGCGTGCCTTTTCGAGCGTTGCCGGGAGCAGCGAATCCTCATCGAATGCACGTGCCGCGATACCGACTTCCACGGCTCGCTCCGCGTCGATCCACTCCGCGGTGAACATCAATTCGGCGGCCTGCTGTCGCCCGACGGCGGCCTGCAGCGTGTAGCTGCTCGCGATCTCGGGCGGGAGCCCGAGGCTCGCGAAGGGCAAACGCATTCGTAAGCCCCGGCCGACGTAGACGAGATCCGCGGCGAGGGCGAGCGTGCACCCGCCGCCGATCGCAATTCCCTGGACCGCCGCGAGCAGCGGTTTGTCCAGGTCGTAGATCGTGTCGATGCATGCGAAATAGCCGCTCGGCTTGCCATCCGCGCGTGGCGGCGGCGGGTCTCCACCCATGCTGGCCAGATCCGCCCCCGACGAAAAATTCCCGCCGGCTCCCGAGAGTACGATGACCGCAACACGCGGGTCGTCGCGTGCCTCGTCGAGTGCCGCGGCGAAGGTGTCCCACTGCAGTTCGTCGAACGCATTCTTTCGCTTCGGGCGGTTGAGCGTGAGATGAAGAACGCCCGCCTCATCGAGCGAACTCAGAATTCGTGATTCGTCGTCCATCGTGTCTTTCTCTCCAGGGTCGCTACGCATTCGGGCTCGCGGCGACGGGTCTCATGGGTCATTCGGTTCACGACGACTCGCGCGCTCGATGCGGCTGCGATTCGGTCGCGTCCGGGCCCGTCGCGACTGGCCTCCCGCCTACGCGCGGCGAGCTCGTTTCAGTGGAGCGCTTTCTTCGCGCATCGTGCGGATCAGATCTCGCGTGCTGGATAGCAGGAGGTGTTTGTGCCGCTCCACCGAGCGCTTGACCTCGGGTTTCTGGCGTTCCGGCATCAGGGGTTGCATGGCCGTCGCGAAGAATAGGGCCGCCCCCGTCGTGACGCTGACGTAGTGAAAGATGTCGTCGGGTGCCGCCTCGATCCCGAGCTCCCGGAAGGCTCGTTCGACCATGGCCTGAACGCGTGCGCCCATCTCCGGAAGGATTCGGGCGGTTGCACTCGAACTTGTCTTGGCGGACTCGTGGAGGATCAGATGAGCGAGAGTCGGTCGCTCGGCGAGCAGGTCGACCCAGGCGGTGACGCTGGCGAGGAGGCGCTCTTCGGGCGGGTCCGAGGAAACGAGTAGTGCCTTGATCCGGTCGTCGAGGGAGACGATGGCCTCACGAACGACCTCCTCGTAGAGCGCTTGCTTGCTCGAAAAATAGTAATAGATACCGGGCTGATGCATGTCGACCGCTTCGGCGACAGCATCGATGCTCGTATCCGAATACCCACGCTCGGCAAAGAGATGCTCCGCAGCGGACAGAATGCGCTGCCGGTTGTGCTGGCTGCGTTTCTGTGGGCGCCTCGGCGTGATCGACGCTTTTCGTCGCGCACTCATCACGGTTCCCCCATGTTTCGGCCCTTCGACCAGGATCAGTTGCATAAATTTTATCAGCAGATAAAGTTCTTGTCGACTCTTTCAGACGCGCCCACCCGAGCCCGGATCTCGACTCCGACGAGTGTGCGATGGACGGACAGGAGGATCCAATGCTGACGACTTTCACCTTCGTAAAGATGCTGCCCGGTTTTTCGCGGGATGCCTTTTATGCGCGCTGGCATGAACACACTCAAAACAAGGACTTGAAAGACCATCCCGAGATCTCGCTCAATCGCTTGATGATGTTCGACGAAGGCTCGGAGTACGTGGGGATGGCCGAGAATCAATGGCCGGATCGAGAGAGTCTGGAGAAGGTGATTCGCTGGTATGAAACGCCCGACGGTCAGGCTCATCAAGCGGACCTGGATGTATTCATGGACACCGCGAATTCCCCCACGATGGTCGTGAGCCACGAGGTCGAGGTCTCGGACGCGAAGGGCATCGAGTGGATTACACGTCCGGGGGAATGAAATGAGTTCCAGCGCCGAATCGATGGCTTCTCCTTCCGACCACAAGGTTGCGCGCCGGATTCCGGCGTCTAGATACACCTCGAGCGAGTGGGAAAAGCTCGAGTACGAGCGTCTATGGGCGCGGGTCTGGCAGATCGCGTGTACGGAAGATTGCGTGCCGGAGCCGGGCGACTACTGGGAATACGAGATCGGTCCAATCTCGATGTTCGTCCTGCGGGACGATGAGGGCGTGCTGCGCGCCTTCAAGAATACCTGCCCGCATAGGGGAACTTCTCTGATCAATGGCTCGGGATGTGGACTCAGCGAAATTCGATGCCCCTACCATCATTGGCGTTATGACCTCAAGGGCCATCTCTGCGGCGCTTCGCAGAATGATGCTCTCGCCGGGCGTCCGGGGCCGATGAGTCTCGTGCCGGTCTCGGTGGATTCCTGGGGCGGCTTCGTCTTCGTCAACCCGGATCCGGAATGCGAGCCACTCAGCGAGTTCCTGGAGCAGCTTCCCGACGAGCTTGCCTGGGTCGGTATGGGCGATTTTGCCTGTACCGATTTCCTGACCTTGTCCGTTCCGTGCAATTGGAAGGTCGTCGTCGATGCATTCATCGAGACCTATCATCTACACGCCGTACACCCCCAGATGCTCGCGATCGCGGATGACGTCAATACCCCGATCACGCTCTATGACAAGCACACGATGTTCATGCAGCCCTACGGTGTGCCCAGTCCGCGACGAAACGGCAGCGTGGGCAATCAAGAACTCTGGGAGGAGTTCATTCGCAATCTGGGTCATCGACTCGGGTTGACATTCGGCTCCACCGAGGACCCGGGCCCGCACCCACCCGTCCCTGAAGGCCAGACGCTTCGCGACGTGCTCGTTGCGAAGATTCGCGAGCATCTGTCGAGCCTGGGATCCCGCTATGCGAATCTCGACGACAACCACGTCATCGACGATTTTCACTATCACATCTTCCCGAATTCCGTCTTCAACGTGTTCGCCGGCTGGTATGGCCTGATCCGCGCAAGGCCTGGCCGGACACCCGATGAGAGCTTCATCGATATGTGGAATTTCGATCTTCGCCCCGAAGACCATCCGGTACGTCATCCGCGTCCAGAGGTGGGTCATCTGAGCCTCGACGACGTTTCGTCGCTGGGCAGCGTCCTACCCCAGGATATCGACATTCTCACGCGCGCCCAGAAGGGTCTCCGACAGTCGGGCGTGGAGATACTTCGACTGACGCCTGCCGAGGCACGCATAGGTCGCATGCACGAAATCCTCGATCGCTACATCGATCCGCCGGCGGATAAGCGCCTTCCCTGAGTGTCTGTAAGTGTCCGGAAAGGAATGACATGAGCGACCTCCACTACGACCCCTACTCCGAAGAGGCGCTCCGCGACCCGTACGCGATCTACAAGCGCCTCCGGGAAGAGAAGCCCGCATACTACATCGAGGAATATGACGCTTGGGCGCTCTCGCGCTTCGAAGACATATGGAAAGCGTCGATGGATATGAAGTCGTACTCGGTGGCGACGGCCGGCGCCTCGACGGGTCACCTTCTTACACGACAGCTGCCCGTCAACCCCAGCATGATGCACACCGATCCGCCGGACCACACTCGGCTGCGCTCGCAGATCAAGGCACCTTTCACGAAGCAGCAAGTTGCGACGCTCGAGCCGGCGGTCCGTCGCATCGTGCGTGACCAGATCGGCCGGATCGCGGAACGCGGCGAGGGTGATGCTCTCAAAGACATTTCACAGCCCGTCGCAACACGCGTGACGTGCCTTGTCCTCGATCTGCCGGAAGCCGACGCACCGCAGCTCGAAGAGACCGTGGACCTGATCTTCGCGAGAGAGCCGGGCACCGTCGGCTTGCCCGAGGCCAGCGTGGCCGCTTTTGGCGAGCTCGATGCCTATTTCCTGGAGATGATCAAGGAGCGTCGACGAACGCCGAGTGACGCGGACGATATGCTCAACCGCCATCTGCGTGTCGAGCTCTCGGACCGGCGCCCGAGCGACGAGGAAATCGCGGCGTACATGACGACGCTTTTGATTGGAGGCGTGGAGACCTTCCCCAAGGTGTTTGCAGGGGGAGTGGTTCGCCTCGATATTCAGAGGGATCAGCGCACGCTGCTCCTCGAAGACCCGTCGCTCATTCCGAACGCCATCGACGAGATCGGCCGCTACGAGCTCCCGCTCCAGATGCTCGGTCGCACGGTGATTCGAGACGTCGAGTTTCACGGCGAAAAGTTGCGCGCAGGGCAGCCGGTGATGTTCCTCTACGCCTCGGCACACCGCGACGAGCGGGAGTTCGAGGATCCCGACACCTTCGACGTCCGCCGGTCCATTTCTCGGGTCTTGACCTTCGGGCGCGGTACGCACGCGTGCATCGGTCAGCACATCGCGCTCCTCGAGGGGCGGATCCTGCTCGAGGAGATGCTGGCCGCGATGCCGGACTACGAGGTCGACATGGAGGGCTGTGTTACGGCTCAGTCCGAGTGGATGCAGGGATACCTCGGGGTTCCGATTCGCTTTCGACCCTTTTCGATCAATGAGGGGCAGGCGGCCACAACCGCATGAAGGGGGTGATTGAATGAAGTTGGGAGCTGTCTATCCGCAAACTGAGATGGGAAGTGATCCCGCCATCGCTCTGGATCTTGCACAAGTCGTAGAGGAATCCGGCTTCGACCATCTGCTCGCCTACGACCATGTGCTGGGCGCGAGCCATGATCGAGAACCCAAGCTCATGGGCCCCTACACGGAGGAGTCGCTCTTTCACGAGCCATTCGTCTTCTTCGGTTTCCTTGCGGCGGCGACCTCTCGCCTGGAGCTCGTCACGGGTGTGCTCATCCTTCCCCAGCGTCAGACTGCGCTCGTCGCCAAGCAGGCCGCCGAGGTGGACGTGCTTTCTGGTGGGCGGCTCCGGTTGGGTGTCGGCGTTGGATGGAACTACGTCGAGTACGACGCGCTGGGCGAAAACTTCTTGGATCGCGGAAAGCGCCAGGAGGAGCAGATTGCAGTGCTTCGCCAGCTGTGGGAGAAGCCCTTGGTGAGCTTCAAGGGGCGATACCACGAGATCGATCGCGCGGGTATTCTGCCCATGCCCGAGCGCAAGATTCCGATCTGGTTCGGCGGCCTCTCCACGCCCGCCTATGAACGTGCCGCTCGCCTCGGCGACGGCTTCATCTATGCCGGAAACGCTGAGGTTGCAGGTTTGGCGTTGAAAGAAACCCGTGAGTTCATGCGCCGCGAAGGACGCGATGTTTCGGACTTTGGCGCCGAACTCATGCTGATGGACTGTGGTCCAGACGATCCTGATCGTTGGATTTCCGAAGTTCGCGCCTGGAAGGAGGCCGGGGGGACCCATCTGTCTCTGGTCACCATGGGCCTCGGTCTCGCCGACCCTCGCGCCCACATCGAAACGTTCACATCCTTCAAACGCGTGATCGACGATTCGGGAGTGCTGGCCTGAGGCGATTCAAGGCCGGATCGGGCTGTTGCGAACTGGCACAGTTCGAGGCGAGGAAAGAAATTCCCCCATTCGACGCGCTCCCTGACGAGCGCATCCAGGAGAATCCAGCATGGCAGCGAACAGCGATGACATCCGGAAGACGATCGGTCGATATGTCGAATTCATGAACGCCTCGGACGTCGATTCGATCGCTGCGCTGTACGCGGAGGATGCGACGCTCGAAGATCCGGTGGGAACGAAGCCGATTCAAGGTCGGGAGGCGATCCGCGAGTTCTATGCCGCGGCGGTCGGAAGCGTCAAGCTCGAGCAGACCGGGACTCCGCGTGTGGCGGCGGGTGAAGTCGCTTTTCCCATGCACGCTCACATTGGTGGCACCCAGATCCTCGAGATCATCGACCTCATGGTCTTCAACGACGATGGTCAAATCGTCAGCATGCGGGCCTTCTGGAGCACGGACGAGAACCAGCCGGTCGTGTGAGATGCTCGCCCCACGTACCTAAACACAAACCGTGCCGGGCGGCGCGTACCGGAAGCCGCCTCGGAGGAGTGCCAAGGCATTACAGTCGATCTGGGCTTTGCGTACATTGGCGACGTCCAGCTCGAGCTGATCCAGCCCTGTGACGAACAGCCCTCCGTATATCGGGAAGCGCTCGATCGCGGCGTTACGGGCCTGCACCACTCCTGCTTTCTGGTCGAGGATTACGCCGCGTGCTATGCGAGGGCATTGGCCAGTGGATACCAGCCCGTCGTGAACGCGGGACGGGAGGGATGGCTGAGAATGACCTACATGGAATCCCAGCAGATCCCCGGTTTGCTGATCGAGCTGATCGAATGGAACGACAATTCGCGGCCCTATTTCGACGGCGTACGAGAGATGCTCGCCGAGGCCGATCCCGGCGGCCTGCTCGTGGATCGGGTCATGGAAGGGAGATGAAACCGAGACCGTGCGATTGGGAGCGAGGAATACGCGACTACCAGGGCTCTCCGTAACGATCCCGGCTCGTCACGCTTTCGACCGGTTTTCGGCGCGGCTTCCCGAGCGCTTTTGCCGGGTAGCCGACGGGCAATGTCGCCAGAGGTACGATGTAGTCAGGGAGATTGAGCACATGCGCAAAGGCTCCATCCGGTGCGAAGATGGGAAGGCTGGCCATCAAGGACCCGAGTCCGAGTGCGGAGGCGGCGAGCAGGATGTTCTGGGCGGCCGGAAAGATGGACGAACCCATTTCCTCGACGGGCATCACCCGGGTATCGCCGCACACGACGATGATGACCGGGGCCCGATGCAGACCTTCGGTCGCCCAGCGTTCCGCTGCCTTGTAGAGGGGGTCGTTCGCATCCTGGGTCTGCATCTTCGCGTAGGCTTGCCAGGCCTCGGCGGTCCCCTGCGAAATCTTCTGACGCACGTCGGCATCCTGTACGACGACGAAATGCCAGGGTTGCTTATTCACGGCGCTGGGGGCATGTGTGCCCGCTTTCAGGATCTGCTCGATCAGTTCGTCGGGAACGGGATCGGATTTGAGCTCGCGGTAGGCGCGCTGGTTGAGGAGCACTTCGAAGAGGGAAGGATCGATGGGCGGCGAGTTCATGTTTCATGTCTCCGGGGTGAACGGCAGAATCCAGATCGACTCGCCGTGCATGCCTGGCCGATCGAGCCAAGGAAGTAGGAATGAGTATTGTGTTAGTCGTATGTAGTTCTCGAAATTTCTGCCTGGGCGGCTGGACTTGATTCTATCACGCCCTGGGTCTTGCGATCGGCTGATCGAAGGAGAGTTCGAAAGGGATGATGCGGAATGGGGTGACGAGCCGCTCCAAGAAAATTTTCCGTCCGTCGCGTGAATCAAAAACTCTATTGACCCCTTCGGGTCGTAACGGGAGACGAATGGATGAATATCGGAATGACACTGCCCGGCATGGAGCGGGGTCTCGACCGACAGCGGATCATGGAGTGGTGTCGTCGGGTCGACGCGGGACCTTTTTCAAGCCTGGCTTTCGGGGAACGGATGGCCTTCTACAATCCCGAGCTGATCTCAATGTTAGGTGCGTGCGCTGTCCTGACGGAGCGGGTGTGCTTGAGCACGACGATCATCGTAATGCCCCTGCACAATCCGGTGATGCTGGCGAAACAGCTCGCCACTCTTGATGTGCTCTGCGAAGGGCGGCTGTCGGTGGGACTCGGGATTGGGGGGAGGCGAGAAGATCATCTGGCCGTCTCGGCGGATCCGGCAAGGATTCGCAACGCCGCGTTGGCGGAGGACGTTGCCGTAATGCGTCGTGTTTGGCGAGGTGAGGAGGTCGTTCCGGGATTGCACGGACTGATCGAGCCGAAACCAGTTCAGCCGGGCGGTCCCGAACTCCTGGCCGGCGCAATGGGTCCACGTGCCGTTCGTCTTGCGGCGACCTGGGCGGACGGGCTAACGGGCTTCAGCTGGGGAGCGGATCCGGATGAGGTGGCGCCGATCTTCGAGATGGCTCGAAAGGCCTGGGCGGAGGAGGGCCGCGACGCGCCCAAGCTGAAGACGGGTTTCTGGGTGGCGGTCGGCGAGGGTGCCCGGGATCAGCTAGCCGGGCATCTGGGTCGATATCTCAGCTGGCTGTCGCCGGCCGAGCGCGAGCAGTCCATGAAGGGCTCCGGATTCGCGGGCTCGGCAGCGGAACTTCGGGACCTGCTGCGACGGCTCGAGGACCTGGGTGCCGAGGAGGTGAATCTCGTTTCGACTCGCGGCGAACCGGACGAGGTCGATCGGCTGGCGGATGCGGTGGGGAAGTAGGATCTGCGAAAATTCCCGATCGACGAGAAGAGCCGTTTCATTCGCTCACTCATGAAGGGTTCCGGCGACATGCCCCTTTCGCCAACCTACTGAGCGAGGCCGAGATCTCGCAGATCTTCGAGTTTGTCCGAGCCGCCCAGGCCATGGGTCCATGAGCGCGGTCCGCTGGCGTGTCGGGCGGCCGCTCGTCGTCAACGGGTTCGACGCCTCCGAAGAGGAGGAATTGTCGCTCCCCCTGCAGGTGAATGAGCTGCTCTCCCAGGCCCGTTGTGATCTGGTTGCAGGCTAGCCACTCATCCCCTCATCTCCGCAGGGGAGGGCGTGCCTATTAGTCGGCTCGATCCCTCGTCGCGACGGGCCGCATCGCCGAAGCCGTCGAGGACCATGGTCTCAGCTAATCGCCCCCCGTCAAACCCGCGATTCTCCCCCCGACTTCACCGCGGCTGCTGGCACGGCGCAACGAGGCTCCGTGAGCACTACCCCGCCCGTGTAAGGCTCCGGAAGGAGCCCTTCTCGAGCACCTTCCAAAGCCTCTGGCCCGCTTTCTCGCGTCGACCTGCCGTTTGATAAAGGTGTATGCTGGTGGGACCCCGCAACGAGGAATCAGCGATGTCCATCGATTGCCGAACCCGTCGCCACCGCGATCGCCAAGCGCTGAATCGCGACGAAGTCTTCGATCGTCTGATCCCGGAGGCGATCGAGCGCAACGCCG
>Ga0114950_10003757_pt1 | contig 11749 bp, 6 predicted proteins | sample N075metaG_FD_83503 | JGI IMG/M metagenome (GOLD analysis project Ga0114950, IMG submission 83503) | Deep subsurface microbial communities from Kermadec Trench to uncover new lineages of life (NeLLi) - N075 metaG | ecosystem: Environmental > Aquatic > Marine > Ocean trench > Sediment | place...
CCTGGCCTCCTCGTACATGCTGAGGTCCTCGTCGTAGCCTTCGCTCATCGCTCGTTCCTCTTTTCGTTCCGCCCCGGCATCAACTAGTTGGTTTTCTCTTCGCCGATCTCCCAGGCGTTGCCCCCCCGCAACAGGTCGTCCAGGTCCTTGCCGGGACTCATTTCTCGCGCTTCCGCAATCTGTCGGTGGACGGCCGCGTCGTACGTTTCCGCTTCGATCGCCCGGAAGATCCCCATCGGCGTCGGAAAGTCGGGCGGGCCGAGCTTGCTGAGCAGGTACGCGAGGGAAGGATCGGGTGTGCTCTCATCGTGATGGAGAAGATCTCCGCGCTCGACTCCGTTGTCGCCGATCCGCACGACTTCGGGCGTGAGTCCGTCGAGGCGAATCCCTCGATCTCGATCCCGGCCGAAGACCAGCGGCTCGCCGTGCGCCAGGTCGACCTTGTTGTCCTCGCGGGTACCTCGATCGGTCACCTTGTCGAAGGCGCCGTCGTTGAAGATGTTGCAGTTCTGCAGAATTTCGACGAAGACGGAGCCCCGGTGCTGGGCGGCCCGGCGGAGAACCTCCGACAAATGGGCGCCGTAGACGTCGGCGCTGCGGGCGACAAACGTCGCCTCCGCGGCGATGGCGACGGAGATCGGGTCGATGGGCCGATCCACCGAGCCGTAGGGCGAAGTTTTGGTCTTCTTCCCAACCTCCGAAGTCGGCGAGTATTGGCCCTTGGTGAGGCCGTAGATCCGGTTGTTGAAGAGGAGCACTTTGATGTCGATGTTGCGGCGCATCGAATGAAGGATGTGGTTGCCGCCGATCGATAGCGCGTCGCCGTCGCCGGTGACCACCCATACCGAGAGATCGGGCCGCGCAACCTTCAAGCCGGTGGCGAAGGCGGGAGCCCGACCGTGGATGGAGTGAAATCCGTAGGTGTTCATGTAGTAGGGAAATCGGCTCGAGCAGCCGATACCCGAAATGATGACGAACTGCTCGCGCGGTATCCCGAGGCCGGCGAAGGTCTTTTGGACGGTGCTGAGGATGGCGTAGTCACCGCAGCCCGGGCACCAGCGGACGGTCTGATCCGAGGAAAAGTCCTTCTTCGTGTACGTAGGAGCGGCCTTGGCGGTCGATTCCATGCTCATGCTTCGGGCGCCTCCAGCGCTTGCTCGGCGGCTGCCAGCACCTCTCGGACGGAGAAGGGCTGGCCCTGCATCTTGTTGAGCTTGACGGTGTCGATCAGGTAGCGGGCCCGCAGCAGCAAGTCGAGCTGGCCGCGGTTCAGCTCGGCGACGAGCACGCGCTTGAACGCAGCAAGCACCTCGCCCAGATTGGCGGGCAGCGGATTGAGGTGGCGCAGGTGGACGTGGGACACGCCCAGACCCTTGTCACGGGCCGCCAGCGTGGCGGCGTGCAGCGCCCCGTAGGTTCCTCCCCAGCCGACCAGCAGCAGGTCCCCGGACTCGTCGCCGAACGGCTGCGCCGCCGGGATGTCGTCGGCGATACGGGCGATCTTCTCCTCGCGCAGAATCGTCATCTTCTCGTGGTTCATCGGGTCGTAGGAGACGTTGCCGCTGACGTCCTCGTGGGCGAGGCCACCGATCCGATGCTCGAGGCCCGGCGTGCCCGGCCGCACCCACGGACGCGCCAGAGTTTCCGGGTCGCGGAGGAACGGCGCGAAGCCCTTGACTTCGGTTCGGAACTGCACCGAGATCTCCGGAAGATCTTCGGCCCGCGGCACCGGCCAAGGCTCCGAGCCGTTCGCCAGGTAGCCATCCGACAGCAGGATGACCGGGGTCATGTAGGTGAGCGCGATCCGAACCGCCTCGATGGCGGTATAGAAGCAATCTCCCGGGCTACAGGCCGCCACAACGGCGACCGGGCACTCGCCGTTCCTACCCCACATGGCCTGCAACAGGTCCGACTGCTCGGTCTTGGTCGGCAAACCCGTGCTCGGGCCTCCGCGCTGAACGTTGATAATGATCAGCGGTAGCTCGGTCGTCACGGCGAGGCCGATAGCCTCGCCCTTCAGCGCCATCCCGGGGCCGCTGGTTGCCGTCACCCCGATGCTGCCGCCGAAAGCAGCGCCGATCGACGCACACACCGCGGCGATCTCGTCCTCGGCCTGGAAGGTCATCACGCCTTGCGGCTTGAGCTGCGCCAGTTCCGCCAGGATGTCCGAAGAAGGGGTGATCGGATAGGCACCCAGAAACAGCGGGATGCCGGCGCGGACCGAGGCGGCATGGAGTCCCAACGCCAACGCCGTATTGCCGGAGATGTTGCGATACAAGCCGGGCTCGTGCGGCGCCGCGGGAACCTCGTAGCGAACCTGAAACAGCTCGCTGGCCAGGGCAAACGAGTATCCGGCCTTGAGGGCGGTGAGGTTGGCCTCGACGATGTCGGGATTCTTCTTGAACTTGGTCTCGATCCACTCCTCCGTCGCTGCCAGCGGCCTCGAATAGAGCCAGTACATGATGCCGAGCGCATAGAAGTTCTTGCTGCGGCGGCGGTCGCGAACAGGGAGCTGGGAGTCCTCGAGGACCTTGAGCGTGTTGGTGGTGAGCGGAACCGGGATCACCCGGTAGGCGTCGAGAGTTCCATCTTCCAGCGGATGCTCGGCGTAGCCCGCCTTGGCGAGGCTGCCCGCTCCGAAACCGTCGGTATTGACGATGATCGTGCAGCCGGGCGGGATCGTCGGCAGGCTCACCTTCAAGGCCGCGGCGTTCATGGCCACGAGGACGTCAGGATCGTCGCCCGAAGTGAAGATGTTGTCGGCGGAGAATTGCAGTTGATAGGCGCTAACGCCCGGCACGGTATCGGCGGGCGCGCGGATCTCTGCCGGAAAATCCGGGAAGGTGGCGAAATCGTTGCCCAGCAGCGCCGAGGTGGCGGTGAACTGCGTTCCCGTCAGCTGCATCCCGTCGCCCGAATCTCCGGCGAACCGGATGACCACCGAGGTCTTTCGCTCCGGCGCAATGGTGTCGGTGTCACTCATCCTCGAAAGCTATCCGCAGAGGTCACTAAAGGCAACGACGATATCCAGGAGCGGGGCTCCTGCCGCGGTGCTAACCGGCGATCAAGAGGGGTTCGCCGATCAGGTACGGGAAGGAGTCACCGCCCTGGCGGAGCGCCCATGTAGACTCCCTTCCTCCCGGCATCGTTCGACCGCCACCACGATCTCTCCGCCAAGACACGGCTGCCAACCGCCGGAGGGGTCATCACAATCAAAAAAACCGGCGATGCGCCGGAACGTGAGAACGCGATGAAATATGTACGTTTGATATCGCTGGCAACAGCTCTCATGTCGCTAGCGGCCTGCGGGAGTCAAGAGCCTGTGGAACCGGTTTCGGAAGAAACGCCGCCGGCCGAAACAGAAGCCAACCGGGCGCTAGAGCTTGCGCGGCGCGCTGGGGCTCCGCTGTTCGACGGCTTGGGCGATCACCATCATCCGATCACGACCAGCGATCCCGATGTCCAACGGTACTTTGACCAGGGACTGATCATCGACTTTGCGTTCAATCATGCGGAATCTGCCAGGTCCTTTCGCGCTGCGCAGAGGCTCGATGCGCAATGTGCGATGTGTTACTGGGGCGAGGCATTGGCGCTGGGACCCAACATCAACGTCACCAGCGACGGCAAAGCCATCATGTCCGATGACGCGCGCGTTGCTGCCTACGCGGCAATTCAAAGGGCGCTCGAGCTGAAAGGCGGCGCTAGCGAGAAAGAGCAGAGCTATATCGACGCGCTGGCCACACGCTACGACGGCGATCCCGAAACGGGGCGCGAACCACTTGACCTGGCATACGTCGACGCCATGCGCCAGCTGTACAACCAGTACCCGGACGATGATGACGCCGCGTCTCTATTCGCCGAAGCGATGATGAATACGATGCCCTGGGACTACTGGGTCGATCCGGCAAGCCCGCGACCGCTGACGGTGGAAGTAATCGACGTTTTGGAAACGGTTCTGAAACGATCACCACGTCATCCGCTGGCGATCCACCTCTATATTCATGCGGTCGAGGCATCGTCGTCACCAGAGCGGGCGGAAGGACCCGCTGATATCCTGGCCGACTTGGTACCGGGCGCCGGACACCTTGTCCATATGCCGTCTCATGTTTACTGGCGCGTCGGCCGCTATCACGATGCGTCAACAGCCAATGAGAAAGCAGCGGCCGTTGACGAGGCCTACATCGAAGCGTGCAACGCGCAGGGGTTTTATCCGGCGGCCTACTACCCGCACAACATTCATTTTCTGTGGGCTGCTTCGAGCATGGAAGGACGCAGCGCGGTCGCCATTGAGGCGGCGCGCAAGGTCGCAGCCAACGTCCGGCTCGAGATGATCGAGCAGTTTCCTGGCGTCGAATTTTTCAATACGATCCCGTTGCTCGCACTGACCCAGTTCGGCCGCTGGGACGACGTGCTGGCCGAACCTCAACCGGCGGAAAACCTGGAGTATTCCAACGCGATCTGGCATTACGTTCGGGCAACCGCGTTTGCACGAAAGGGTGATCTCGACTCCGCACGCGCTGAGCGTGCCGCGCTGGTGCCCTTGAAAGAGGCTTCAGACGTCACCTTCCTCGACACGATCTCCTACCCGGCAACGATGCTGCTCGCCATCGCGGACGAACTCGTGCTGGGGGAAATTGCGATGGCCGAGGGTGCACATGACGAAGCGATCGTCCACTTCGAACAAGCGGTCGCAACCCAGGATGAATTGCCCTACACCGAACCGCCGTTCTGGTACTACCCGACACGCCACACGCTCGGCAATGCGCTCCTCGAGGCTGGCAATGCAGCCGGCGCAGAAGACGTCTATCGGCGCGATCTCGAATTGTATCCGCGTAACGGCTGGGCCATGTTCGGCCTGCTGCAAGCCCTGAAGGCGCAGGGCAAAGACAGCAGCGAGATTCAGCGACGATTCGATAACGTGTGGCGTCAGGCAGACGTTACGTTGACATCGTCTCGATTTTGACCGGCCAGGATCTTGAAAGGGAACACGATGTGAGCAAAAACAAGCGCGACCCTGCCGCCTACTGGCGAGCCAATCTCGGCCTCATGGCCAAGCTCCTGACCGTCTGGTTCGTGACCTCGTACGGACTGGGGATCCTCTTCGTCGAGCCGCTCAACCGATTCCATCTGGGCGGCTTCCCCCTCGGCTTCTGGTTCGCTCAGCAGGGATCGATCTACGTCTTCGTGGTCCTCATCCTGATCTATGCCCGACGGATGGACCAACTCGACAAGAAATATGGCGTCGACTGAGGCCGGGGCGGCATGAGCGTTCAGACCTGGACCTTTATCGTCGTCGGGCTAACCTTCGCCCTCTACATCGGCATCGCGCTTGCCACCCGCGTCACGACCACCAGCGGGTTCTACGTAGCCGGCCGCGGTGTGCCGGCACTGGCCAACGGCATGGCGACCGCCGCCGACTGGATGAGCGCCGCGTCCTTCATCTCGATGGCCGGGCTCATCTCGTTCATGGGCTACACCGGCACCATCTATCTGATGGGTTGGACGGGAGGCTACGTCCTCCTCGCTCTGCTCCTGGCTCCCTACCTTCGCAAGTACGGCAAGTTCACGACGTCGGAGTTCGTCGGCGATCGCTACTACTCGCAGACGGCACGAGTCGTCGCCGCCGCCTGCACGATCTTCGTCTCGTTCACCTACATCGCCGGCCAGATGCGTGGCGTCGGCATCGTCTTCTCACGCTTTCTCGAGGTCAACGTCAACACCGGCGTCATCATCGGCATGGCGCTGGTCTTCGTCTACGCCACCCTCGGCGGCATGCGCGGCATCACCTACACCCAAGTGGCGCAGTACTGGGTCCTCATCATCGCCTACCTGATTCCGGCCATCGCGATCTCCTATCAGATGACCGGGAACCCCGTACCGCAGCTCGGCTTCGGCGCCCAGGTTGCCGATGGACCGAACGCGGGACTCTACCTGCTCGAGACCATCGACGCCCTTCATCGCGAGCTCGGATTTCCGGAGTACACCGCCGCCTTCGTCGGCGGCAAGAAAGCGATGATCGACGTCTTCGCCATCACCCTGGCGCTGATGGCGGGCACCGCCGGCCTACCCCACGTCCTGATTCGCTTCTACACCGTTCCCAGCGCTCGTGCGGCCCGTTGGAGCGCCTTTTGGGCCCTCGTTTTCATCGGCATTCTCTACACCACGGCACCAGCGGTTGCGACCTTCGCGCGGGTCAACATGATCGAAAGCTTGAACGGCATCTCCTACGCCGAAGCGCCCGAGTGGTTCACCAACTGGGAAACGACCGGTCTCATCTCGTTCGACGACAAGAACGGAGACGGCGTCATCCTCTATAGCGGCGACGCGGCAGTGAACGAGCTCGCGGTTGATCCCGACATCATGGTGCTCGCCAATCCGGAGATCGCCCGGCTCCCCGCTTGGGTCGTGGCCCTGGTCGCAGCCGGAGCGCTGGCGGCCGCGCTGTCGACCGCGGCCGGTCTCTTGCTGGTGATCGCGTCGGCCATCTCTCATGACCTCGGCAAGTCGTTCCTGCTCCCCGGCCTGACCGATGCCCGCGAGCTCCAGTTGGCGCGGATCGCCGCCGGTGGCGCGGTCATCGTCGCCGGCTACTTCGGCATCAATCCACCCGGCTTCGTCGCCCAGGTGGTGGCCTTCGCCTTCGGCCTTGCCGCCTCCAGCTTCTTCCCGATTCTGGTCCTCGGAGTGTTCTCGAAACGCACCACGAAGGAAGGCGCGATCACCGGCATGATCGCCGGGATTCTGTTCACCGCGAGCTACATCAGCTATTTTCGCTTCATTCGTCCCGAGGCGGGCGCCGACGACTGGTTCTTGGGGATCAGCCCGGAGGGCATCGGCGCGGTGGGCATGCTCCTGAACTTCGCCTTGACCCTGATCGTAAGCCGGTTCACAGCGCCGCCGCCCGAAGAGGTACAGCGCATGGTCGAGGAGATCCGCCTGCCCGGCGAGGCCGCTAGTTCCACATAGTATGGGTCCACGATGCTCTCTTGACGGCGTTGCCACGCGGGAATTCGCTCCGGGGCGATCCGCCGCACCTACCGAATCTGGAAAGCCGCCAAGGTAAAGACGGACGGCCGCTACAGGCTGGGGCGGGACGGGGTGATCGAGGTGGAGAGCGTGGAGGCGGGCCCCCGCGGAGAGATCACCACCGCGGACGCCCGGCTCGAGGAGGTCCGCACCCCGCGCGGCTCCATTAGCCCAGGCATCTCACCGGGTCACCGCGCCGCGTCGCCTCGGAGGTGCTCAAAAGGTCCAGAGTGTCAACGAGGAAACGTCCTTGACGAACAGACGGTTCCCCGAGATCGCAGGCTGCGCCCAGGTCGCGCTTGAGGCCACTTCATAGCGCTCGAGCGGCTCGAACGCCGTGCGGCTGTTGCGGACAATGACGAGCTCGGCATCGTCCTCGAGCGAGAATATCGTGTCTCCCGCACGGACGATGGCTGCATTGTCGGCCTGACGCGGATCACTCGTCCACAGGACCTGACCGGTGTCGAGGTCGAGGCCGAAGTACTGCCCCCGATTCAAGTGCGAAAGCCCGACCAACACACCGTCGATGACCACCCCGTTGGTCATGTGCAAGGAGACTTCCTCGGTGTGCCAGACGTTTTCCGTCGCCCACTCGTCGCCCCGGCGAATGACACGAAAAGCCGTGATGCCGTTTCCGCGCCCCGCCTCGATCAGCGTGTCGCCGTAGAGAATCGGGGTTTGGGAGGTCGTCGTGGACGGCGTCGTATACGGCCGGCGCCACAGGAGCTCGCCCGTCTCCACCGCCACCCCGACGAGGTTTTCCTGCGTGAACGTCACGACCTGTCGGGCTCCCTCCAGCTCGAACACGACCGGTGACCCGTACGCCGGGCCGTCTCCGTCCCAACTCCACCTGATGTCACCGGTCGCAACGTCAAAGGCTGTGAGCGCCCCGTCGTTGTGCCCGCCGACGTGAACGATCACCAGGTCGCCGTCTACCAGCGGAGAGGTCGCCGTATGGTAGAGCGGCTGCACCGGCGGAGCCGGTTTCTGCCAGAGTTGTCTGCCGGTCTCGGCATCGAAGGCGGTGACGATGCCGCTCATTCCCATGGTGAACAAGCGGCCGGCGGCGAATGCGGGCGTGGACTTCGGTCCCGCCCCGTGGCGTGACGTAGCCGCCGGGTTCATGCGAAACACGGCAGGATACGCGCTGCGCCAGATGACCTCCCCGGAATCGGCATCAAGCGCCAGCATTACCTCGTCGCTCCCTTGCCGGGTGTACATGTATATCCGGTCGCCAATCAGGAGCGGCGTGGCGTAGCCCAGCCCTACCTCCACCTTCCAGTGCTCGGTCAACTCGGCAGGCCACGACGCCGGCTCGTTGAAAGACGCCACCGCGCCGTCGCGTTTCGGTCCGCGCCACTGTGGCCAATCTTGACCCGCCGCGACGGGAGTCGCCGCCGTCAACCAGGCCAGAATCGCAATCCACGCCAACGTGCGATGTGTCATGGGCACCACGTCCTCTCGGTTTCCGGGTTCGTCGCCTCCCACTGCCCGATCCATGTTGAACCGTCCCGAGGCGCGCTAGCTTCCATCATCGTCCTGACCTCGGGCTATTGGGTGATCAACAGGGTGCTCTCGTCCATCGGATCGAGTGGATCGAGACCGAGGCGTTCAAGCTCCGCGTTCACCGCGGCGAGATCGGTGTCCCAGACCTCCCGGAGGCGCTCCGTGTAGCCTGCCAGCTCGGCCACCATGATATCGAAGACCTCGCGCATGCCGTCGTTCGGCGCGCCGTCTCCGCGCTCCAACATCGAGAGCAGGTTGGCGATCCGGTTGTTCACCTTGATCGGGAAGTTGAGCGGGTCCTGGTTCGAACGGTTGCGCACCTGGTAGATGTTCGCTTCCACTTCGGAGGCGTTTATCTCCAGCCGCTCGCCGGCCGCGGCGAGCGACGGGTCGTCGGACTGCGCGAGACGGTCCGCGAGCTGGATCTTGGCGCGCCGGATCGCGATGACCGCCGAGTTGGCCTCGGTTACCTGCGCCTGGATCTCGCGGCCGAACGCATACTGCTCATGCATGTCCGCCACGGTCACGTCGGTGATCCACGGGTTGGCCCGCACCTCGAGTTGCGTCGTCCGGGCCCGACCATCTGCCGTCATACGAATCGTGTACGTTCCCGGCGGAACCTTCGGCGCCATCGTGCGCACGCCCCAGAGGATCATGCCGGGGAACGTCGGCGCCGGATCGGTCTGTAAATCCCACACGATGTGGCTCAGGCCGGCCTCCGTCGGCAGCGCGGCACCGCTCCATCGATCGCGTGGCACATCCGGGTCCTCGGGCTCGAAGGTCCGCACGACCACGCCCGCCGCGTCCAGGATCTCCAGCTTCGCCTCGCCAGGCTCCTCGTTGAGCCACCACGACAGCGTCGCCCCGTTGGCCGACCGGTAGGCGGCCGCGGGCTCGAACAGGACGAGAGCCTCGTCGGTCATGTTCGGCGTCGCCTGGCGGAGCGGCGCGATGTTGTCGAGCACCCAGAAGCCACGACCGTGGCTCGCGATCGCGAGCTCGTCGTGCTCCACGATCAGGTCGACGATCGGCAGGTCGGGAAGGTTCGGGTTGAGCTCCTGCCAGGCCCCACCGTCGTCATACGAGATGTAAACGCCGTGATTGGTGGCCGCGTACAGCAGCCCCTCACGGTTCGGGTCTTCACGGACGGCGTTCACGTAGGCGTCATTCCGGATCCCGCCGACGATCTTCGTCCAGGTCTCACCGTAGTCGTCGGTCTTCCAGATGTACGGCCGGAAGTCGTCGAGAAGCGGCAGCCGCACCGAGATGTAGGCCCGCCCGGCGTCAAAGACCGACGCATCGATCTGGCTGACACGCCCGAAGTCGGGCATATCCGGCGGCGTGACATTCGCCCAGTTGCCGCCGCCGTCCTGGGTGACGTGCACGAGGCCATCGTCCGAACCGGTCCAGATCACGTCGATGTCGACCTTGCCGGGACCAACCGAGAAAATCGTCCCGTAGACCTCCGGCCCGTTCATGTCGCCGGTGATGGGGCCACCCGAGTGGCCCAGCGTCTCGGGGTCGGCGCGGGTGAGGTCGGGGCTCAGGAGATCCCACGAGTTGCCGCCGTCGGTCGTCCGCCAGAGCCTGTTGGACGACACGTACAGCACACTCTGGTCGAGCGGAGAGAACAGGATCGGGAACGTCCACTGCCAGCGCTCGACCATTTCGCTGGCCGGCTCGCCCGAGTAGAACCAGGGATAGGGGGCCACCTCGCGGGACGAGTTGAGCGTGCGGTTGAACTTGTCGACATAGCGGCCGTTGTTGGTGCCGGAGTAGAAGACGTTCAGGTCTTTCGGGTCCGGTGCGATGTAGCCCGGCTCCCCACCACCGGCACGGTAGGCGACGTCCATCGACCCCTCGGTAACGGTCCGGGGGGCCGGCCCGCGCCCGCCGAAACCACCGGCCGGCGCGCCGAAGCCGAACCGTCCCGCGTTCCAGGCCGAAGGGAGGCACAGCGTGCTGTTGTCCTGCTGCGATCCGCACACGTGGAACGGTATGTGGTCGGTCGCGACCACATGGTAGAACTGCGCCGTCGAGTACTCCTGATCCGTCCAGCTGGCCCCCGTGTTGGTGCTCACCGCGCCGCCACCGTCATTGCCGACCAGGAGGTGGGTGGGATCGTCGGGGTCGATCCAGAAGTCGTGGAAGTCCCCGTGCGTCCCGTTGTTGATGACCTCGTAGGTCGCGCCCCCGTCGTCGCTGCGGAACACCGACGTGTTCTGCAGGTAGACGACGTCCTCGTCCTGATGGTCGGCGAAGACGTGGGTGTAGTAGAAAGCGCGCTGACGGATGCGGCGCTCGTCGTTGACGAGCTCCCAGGTCGCACCGGCGTCGTTGCTGCGAAAGAGGCCGCCGTTATCGTTCTCGAAGAGCGAGTAGACCACATCCGAGTTGGCGCTCGAGACCGCGATCCCGATCCTCCCGACCACGCCCTCCTGCGGCATGCCGGGGTTCCGCGTCATCTCCGTCCACGAATCGCCGCCGTCCGTGCTCTTGAACATGCCGCTGCCCGGGCCGCCGGACGACATCGTGTATTCCTTGCGGAAGGCCTGCCACAGAGCGGCGTAGATCACCTCAGGGTTGTTGCGATCGATCGCCAGGTCGATCGCACCGGTCTGGGCGTCGCGGAAGAGCACCCGCTCCCAGCTATCACCGCCGTCGGTGCTCCGGAAGACGCCGCGCTCCTCGCTCGCCACCGAGTACTTCCCGAACGAGGCGACGTAGACGATGTCGGGATTCGTCGGGTGGATACGGATCTTGGAGATCCCGTGCGAGTCCCGGAAGCCGACGTGCTCCCAGTTCTCACCCCCGTCACGGCTCCGATAGACGCCGTCGCCGGGGAGAATGTTGCCGCGGATACAGGTCTCACCGGTGCCGATGAAGACCAGGTCCGGGTTCGTCTCGCTGACCGCCACGGCGCCCACGGAGGCCGAGGTGATCTTGTAGTCCGTGACGGGGTCCCAGTTCCCGCCGCCGTCGGTCGTCTTCCAAAGCCCGCCACCGACGGCTCCGAAATACGCGACCTCGGGTTGACCGATCACGCCGGTCACCGCGGTCGAGCGACCGCCACGGTCGGGGCCGAGGTTGCGCCACCGGTAACCCTCCAGGAGGGCCTCGTCGAGGACGACGGAACCCGCCTCCTGCGCCGAGGTGTCCGGGGTCGACACCCCCAGCAGGGACAGAACGGTGACTGTGCAAACCGCGCGGACAAGAC
>Ga0114950_10003759_pt1 | contig 11747 bp, 9 predicted proteins | sample N075metaG_FD_83503 | JGI IMG/M metagenome (GOLD analysis project Ga0114950, IMG submission 83503) | Deep subsurface microbial communities from Kermadec Trench to uncover new lineages of life (NeLLi) - N075 metaG | ecosystem: Environmental > Aquatic > Marine > Ocean trench > Sediment | place...
CCGACCTGCCACCTTGTCGCCATTGGCTGGTGGATATCGCCGAAGTAGTGGTGGGTCGGCTCGAACCGGATGAGATACTCGAGGATCTCGCGTGACCCTTTGTTGGTCCTGCCAACGACGTCACGCGCCAATGCAGGCACATCGGGCGGTACATGGGTGCACAAAATGTCAACTCGTCCGAGCGAGGCGAGCTTCTCTGCCATCGTGTCATGGGCAACCTCCCCCTCGGTTCCGATCCGAGGAAGTCCTCCCCCAACAAATCCGACAAGCAATCCGTCTATTTCGCGTGTCTCTGCATCAACAAACTGCGAACGACGACCGAGATGTGATCGCAGCATGTCCGGTCTATCAACGTTGCCGAACAGCACGTACGAATCTGTAAATTCCAGTGCTGCGCACACCTCGCGATACTGCTGCTCCATTCTCGTCTTGATCTCCTTGTCGATCTCCCTACGTCTCTCCCCGGTCGTCTCAAGCCACAACGCTGATGCTTCGGCTCCATGCCCTTCGGCCCGAAGACGCGATATCTCCATGACGACGGACCGACCGATCACGTCAGCAATGATGCCGTCGCCAGTTCGGTGATCAATGAGGTTGACGAAGTCGCCAAGTACCAGAAGCGTTTCACCCTGTTTGGCAACAACCTCGAGTGCGTTGGCGGCTCCATGAACGTCAGCGACAAGCAGCATAACTCAACCGTCCGGTTTGGATTCCGGTCCCAACCATGTCGATACCACGATGAGACCAACACCTCCCGCGAGGCCTGCCACGACCGCCAAAACCGATGGCCAGCCACCGTACAGCGCCGACATGCCGGCCATTCCGAAACCAACACTGCCAGCGAGGAGAAAGCGACCGATTCTGCCGAAGCTGATCTCTGGATCCACGCTCTCCCACCCCTCCACTGTTCCCGCCACTGCCGTCGCAGCAACCCAGTACAGCATGAAGACAACACCCACAAGAAGAGGAATGCCAAAGAGTGCTGTCATCGTCAGAGTCTCCAGTGTGCTTGTGCGCAGAAGCGTACGCTACCACGCTGCCATTGCCGCCTTGATTTCAGACACGACAGAGATCCGCTCCTCGTTCGCGAGCACCAGTTCACAGATGGAATGTGCCACATCGCCTCCAATGTGTCCGACAGCCCATGCTGCGTGGCCGGCAAGCAGCGAATCATGATGTCCCATGTACCCTGCAAGCATCCCAAGATGGGACGCGTCACCAGTGTTTCCGAGTGCCACAAGTGCGTTCCGTCTCACGAAACGTATCGAACGAGAAGGGACATACCAGTGCTCGGTTACTGACGCGAGGTCGCGGTCACTAAGCGCGAGGACGTCGCCCGGAGTCAGCGGTTGCTTCTCTGGTGAGAGCGAGACCAGTACGGTCTGGCCCGGCGGGCATGCCGTCAGACAGTCGTCACATCCATAGATCCTGCCGCCAATGGCGGCCCTCATGTCCTCTTCGATGGCGCCCCTTGACTGAAGAATTGCAGCAATACATCTCCGGGCGTCGAGTACGCCCGGAGACACGATTGCGCCGGTGGGGCATGCAGGTAGACATGCATCGCAGGTTCCACATGTTCTCGTCATCGGCTCAGTTGGCTCCATCTCCGCGCTCGTTACGACCGAACCAATCAGAATCCAGGGACCGTATCGAGGTGTCAGACCCATTGTCGACTTTCCTCTCCACGTCACACCAGATCGAATCGCTACCGCCCGATCGAGTAATCGGTCGTCGTCAAAGACAATCTCATTTCTGTGACCTCGGTGTTCAAGGACATCTGACAGTCCGCCGAGCACCACTCGCAGACCGGCGTACCTGTCACCGTCCGCGAAACGAGCGACCGACCGATGCTCACTCTCACCGTCACCATCGATGAGGTAGGGGACCGCAACAACAACAATCGAAGCTGCCCACGGAAACGACGCTCTGGGGTTCGAGGCAACATCTGGTGCTGCGTATGTGAAGCTGAGCGAACCGTTGTAGCCCTTCGCGACCTGTTCGTGGATTGCGCGACGTTCCTCGGGAAACGGCTCAAGATCGGTGACACCGATCGTTGCTGAGCCATCACGGGCAATAGCGGCGAGCGATTCGAGAAGGTCCACACAAAGACGTTAGGGCAGACCGAGGATGCAGATGCTACTGCCCGTTCGAAACGGCGCCGCGCTCGACGACGAGTCTGATGGGCGAGACGAGGCCAACTCGACTCATCGACTCGATAGCTTCACGTTCAGCCTCGGCCAGCTCGAGGATTCCGTTCGCTCCAACTAGCACGGATACGATGCAGTCGTCGCACGTTCGTGTGTGGCGCATGTCGCACGTTCCACAGTCAATAATCATCATGTTCCTCCTGTGAAGATACCCTACGAAATGCCTGTGACAAGAATGAGAGTGTCCGGAGGGAGACGTCGAAACAGCCTCCGTGCCGTCACCGGCCTACTGTCCCATCCATGAAACTTGGATTGAACATCGGATACGCAGGGACCACCATCTCTCAAGACTTCTCTCTCATCGCTGCGGCCGAAGATCTCGGGTACGACAGCGTTTGGACAGCAGAGGCATACGGGGCAGATGCCATAACGCCACTCACCTGGATCGCTGCGAGAACAAAGCGAATCAAACTGGGAACCGCAGCGATGCAGATGCCTGCGAGAACTCCAGCCATGACAGCAATGACAGCGTCAACGCTTGACATCATGTCCGGCGGTCGTTTCCTGCTCGGACTCGGAGTCTCAGGTCCTCAGGTTGTTGAGGGCTGGCACGGGCTGCCTTATCGCAAGCCACTGGGTCTCACTCGCGAATACGTCGCGCTTCTTCGAATGATGTTGGCCCGCGACGAGCCGGTCAGTTTTGACGGAACGTACTATCAACTGCCCTTCACAGGTGACGGCGCCCTCGGTCTGGGCAAACCGCTCAAACTGATGCACCGTCCCGCCAACAAGTCACTCCCCATTTTCATTGGGGCTATTGGTCCAAAGAACGTGGAATTGACCGCTGAGATTGCGGATGGATGGCTCCCCATCTTTCTCTCCCCAGAGAGAATCGACACCAATTATGGGGCCGCCCTCAAATCAGGCTTCGCCAAGTCGGGCGACACTACCAAGGCGGAACGCTTCCAGATCGCGCCGACGGTGAGTGCCCTGCTAACGGACGACATCGAGAAAGGGCGCCGCGCGATGAAGCCGATGCTCGCGTTGTACATCGGCGGCATGGGAGCAAAGGGTCGAAACTTCTACAACGATCTTGCGTGCAGGTACGGCTATGAGAAGGAAGCGAACACTATTCAGGACCTCTATCTGTCTGGCAGGCAGCGCGAGGCCACGATGGCGGTTCCCGATGCGCTTGTCGACGAGGTGACACTCGTCGGGACGAAGGACCATATCTCAGACCGCCTCGATGTATGGCGCGATTCTGGAGCAACGACACTCATCCTCGGTACCAACGACATTGCAACGCTGCGAGTTGTGTCCGAACTCATGGGGTGACTTCCGAGTTTCTAACGATCCCTCTCGGTCGGGAGTGGCAACGCGAGGCGAAACGTCGATCCGGTGCCCTCGACGTACGTCAAAGAGCCACCCATCAACTGCGATAGCCGCCGCGAGAGTGCCAACCCAAGACCAACCGAAGCCTTGACAGTCCTAGACGACGACGCCCTGCCGGAGGGCTGGAATATTCGGTCACGGTCATCATCGGGGATGCCTCGCCCACAGTCATGAACGTCGACATAGGCCGTGGTTTCAGTTCGTTCGAACGACACCGTTACCGGCGAGACGCCGTATCGCACAGCGTTCGACAGCAAATTGCGGATGACCTGTCGGACGCGAACGGGATCTGCATAGGCAACCGAATCTGTGTCGTCGATGTTGATCTGCCAGTCGTCTGGCACCGAAAGCTGTGACAGAACCGACTGTGCGAGCAGTGAGAGATCAACCCGAACAGGGAACACCGGCAGCGTCCCCTCTTCGGAACGGGCCGCAACCAGCAAGTCCTCAATCAGACTGGACATCTCTTTCGACGATTCCGACACGATCTCCATCAACTGCTTACGCTCCTCATGGTCAAACTCATCACCCGCGGCGATGAGTTCGTCCACAAGCCCAACAACTGCAGTGAGCGGCGACCTGAGCTCGTGACTAACCGAGGCAATGAGTTGATCTTTCGACGACAACGACTCCTCGAGACGAACGCGGTGCTGCAGACGCTCGAAGTACGCGCTGAGAGTGTCAGCGATCGCTTGGCAAAACGCCACATCGCGTTTCGACCAGCCAACAAGACTCTCATGGCGCACGAACGTGACAGATCCAAACCATGCACCATCAATATTGATCGCGACGATGAGGCGTTGCAGCGGATCGTCATCCCAATGAGCGACCTCAGCTGCTTGCATCGAAGCACGCACGCCAGGCATCGCGTCATACGAAATCACATCGCCGACGTGATGCAGACGAGCCATGTCGGAACCCGCCCAGGCATCGGTGACATGGGCAGCGGGCTCGCCCTCGTCGGCCGTCAGGGTTTCAGCGATATAGACCTCATCGACCACAGCTGCAAGACCGATTGCTGCAAGCACCTCGCTCAGATCATCTGTCTTCTCACCAAGCAGCGCGCGAGAAGACTTCGCGAGGGCTTCCTCGTACCGCAAACGACCATCGAGGCTGCCGATGAGTGACTCTCTGACACGAAGACCTTCGGTTCGTTCCCATAATGCCGCTGTGAGTTCTGCCATTGTCCTGAGAAGGATGAGGTCGTCAGTCTGCCATGCCCTTTCTGGATCGTTGTCCGCTGCACCGATGACGCCTACCCATGTGTTGTTGACAACGATTGGGTAGTCGACCTCAATGCGAATGCTGGACTCGCCCCCTCGGTCGTTAGATGTGCCTCTTCCCTCCTCAACGCGATAAAAGAACGGAGCGCCACCTTCAAGATGCGAGCGAGCCTCCGGCAGGGATGACCAGGCCGTCATTGCTGACCGATCGAACGAGGGATGGTCGTAGCGACCCTCTATTGATCGTTCGACCACCACCGAACACAGACCCAATGTTTCGTGCTCGACGTTCCGCTCGACAAATATGACCGTGGCGTGCATCGCCTCTCTGATGGCATCGAGCGCATCGGCAAGCGCCCCAACGTCATCGCTCGCAACAAGCGATCGCGATGCGGCTGACACTGCTGCTGCCATCTCAAGCTGACGATCCGAGGTACGATCTCCCCGCCTCGTTGCGGTCATGAATTCTCGCGCTATTCCGACGGTCGCGACGCCAAACACGGCGACGATCACAATGCCAGCAACGATTGAGTGCTCCGCGGACTGGTCGGTTATGCCCGCGACGTCAGTCACCAGGGTTGCAGTGAACCCGACTGCAACTGCCAGAAAACTGAGTGTCCATGCATGTTGCGACTCGCCCAGCACCGCCACAACAAGAAGAAAGTACGCGACGACAGCCCCGACTGCGACTCCGGGGGCACCGACAACAACAATCGCGACACCGGTGAACAAAATATCAAGAATGATCGTCCGCGTTGAGCGTGATCGTTGCATTCGCAATGCAGCGGATGCATCAAGAGCAAGCACCGCTCCAAGTACACCGACAAGTCCCATAGCCGGCCACATGGCAAGGATCCCGGTGGCGATTCCCACCGTGGCGACTGACAATCCCATGGCCCTGCGATACCTGTGCCAGCGATGAGTGATGGCCACCCGCTGAGGTTCGGGCATTGACGCCTGTTTGACGTGTGGACGCGGAAGTGTCGCTGTCATGGGTTTCAATCGTTCGCTCCCTCACGTATCGGCAACAACGGTGCAGTGTTGAGGAGTCATTCAGAAACGGAGGACCTGCCGACACCGAGATATAGGAGCAGCGCTGTCGACCAGATCGGTACACAGCCATCGACAGTGCACCGTTCACGCAGGAGATTGTCATTCGTCACGACAACGGTGCGCTCTGGACTCTCCAGTACGAGGGACTCGATGACGTCGTCTGCCTCTGTTCCGCGAGAGAAGCTCACATTGACCCCACTCTCAGTACGAAAGGATGTCTCGTCAACGGTGGCCGGGCCGTCAAAGACAACGAGCACCTCTCCGCGGGTGCGGCGAGCCAAGCTACCCGCGTGTCGCAGCACTTCTTCTCGTGCCTCGCGCGTTGAAAATTTCTCACCATGGAGCTCGCCGGACACGTTGTAGCCATCAATGATTATGCGCCGCGGCGACTGGGCGATAAGTGAGGCAAGCGCGTCTGGCGAATCGGGTGCAATCCCGTACGGGATCGAGAGGACAGCATCGGTTGGCACCTCATCGCGCCTCCCCGACTTCGGACGATACGGTCGAATGGTTCGCTCGAACACGTCAAGCCTGCGCGCGAGGTCAAGGGGGTCAGAACGCGACCATCCTCCGGGAGTGACAGCTCGCGCAGCTGCGCTCTCGCTGCTCCTCTTCTCGCGCTTCCCCTCGTGGCTCTCCGTCTTCTTGCGGCGTATCTCAAGTTCGGTTTCGAGATCTGAAATGCGTGCCTCTCGATCATGCAGGTCCAGGTTCACCGCACTGACCACTGCCCGTAAATCGACGTTCCTGTCCTTGGATCGCTGATGAGTTGCCTCGAACGTTGCGCGCTGCTCGTCAGCCGCTAGAGCGTGTTCCGCCCGTTCCTCTGACAATCGGGCTTTCGCCACCTCAAGTTCGCGTTCTAGAGCAGCAATTCGCTTCTGAGCGCGCTTCAGATCCTTGATCGCCTCTCCGCCAGACGCCCCAAGAACCTCTTTCGCGATGTGTGCAAGACCATCCGCAGGGTTGTCGAAGAATCGACTAAGGCTCGGATCGGTTGGGCCATTTTCTGCGAGCCGCAATCGCACCGCGTCTCTGAGTGAATCGTTCGTTATGAGCTCTTGAATCACCGAGCGGGCTATCGGTGGTGGAAGTGTGTTGTCCGATCGCTTTGCAACCTGAACCATTCCGGCCGGAATGTCGCTGGTATCGAGGTCACGCAGTTCTGCACGCATCGACTCGATGACTGGGCGAAGCACACGAATCGTTGCCTTGTCGAGGATGTCTTCGGATTCTTTCGACATACGCGCTCCTCGCCTTGACATGTGCGCTCATGGTGCCATACTCGCGTTCCACAGAATCAATCCAGGCAGCGACCATGACGAACCCCATCAACGTACTCGTACTTATTCTTATGTAGGCGCATCGACCATGTGATGCGCCCGACCCTCCGTCACACGGGGGGTTCTTTTGTACCCGGAGATACCCATGTCAGAACAACTCAGCGGAGCCGTGATTCTCATTCGTTCGCTTGAACATGAGAACGTCGACGTCATCTTTGGCGTGCCCGGAGGAGCTATTCTCAAGGCATACGATGCTCTCTACTCGAGCAAGATTCGACACGTCCTGGCACGCCATGAGCAGGGCGGGGGCCACATGGCCTCTGGGTATGCACACGCTTCTGGACGTGTCGGAGTGACCTTTGCCACATCAGGACCGGGCGCAACCAACCTCATAACAGCACTCGCAGACGCCTACATGGATTCAATACCTGTTGTGGCAATTACGGGCCAGGTCGGATCGGCCTCGATCGGCCTCGATGCCTTCCAGGAAACTCACACATGGGGCATCTCGATGCCGGTGACGAAACATAACTACCTCGTCACTGACATACACGAAATTCCGTCGACGATCCGCGAGGCGTTTCACGTCGCGTCGACCGGTCGGCCTGGCCCTGTTCTCGTCGACATAACAAAGGACGCACTTGCCGACTCTGCCGAATGGCGGGGACCCGGTGCCATCGATCTCCCCGGATACAAACCCTCAGTGAAGGGACATCCGCGGCAGGTGAAGGCTGCCGTCGAGGCAATCATTCGCTCCGAACGACCTGTCGTGTATGCCGGCGGGGGCGTGATCAGGGCGGGTGCGAGCAAGTCCCTGCTTGAGTTCGTCGAACAGCACCATCTTCCTGTCGTCACCACCCTGATGGGTCGCGGAGCAACACCAGACTCACATCCATTGACGCTCGGAATGTCAGGCATGCATGGCAATTACACCGCAACAACAGCCATTCAGAAGTCAGATCTTCTCATAGCAATCGGAGCACGATTCGACGACAGGGTGACAGGCAATCCCGAGTTCTTCGCCCCACATGCAACGGTTATCCACGTCGATGTTGATCCGGCAGAGATCGGAAAAATTCGAAGGGCAGACATCCCAATCGTTGGTGACGCCCATGCGGTGTTGAAGCAACTGCTAGAGGAGAGCGAAGCACAGCTCGCCCGGACGGCACCACAGAACAGAACGTCGTGGTTCGAAACACTGAAGGAATGGCAGGCCAGCTTTCCGCTTGCCTACGACCAGAAACCTGACGGCCCGATTTTGCAGCAGTTTGTCATCGACGAACTATCGAAACGCGCCCCGTCAGATGCGATTGCAGTCGCAGGAGTTGGTCAGCACCAGATGTGGGCATCCCAGTTCTGGCGCTTTGAACAGCCAAACACGTGGATCAACTCCGGCGGACTCGGAACAATGGGATACGCTGTTCCTGCCGCTATCGGGGCGAAGGTCGCAATGCCCAACCGGACCGTGATTGCGATCGACGGAGACGGATCTTTCCAAATGACGTTCCAGGAACTGATAACCGCGGCCCAAGAGGAGATACCTGTCAAGATTGCCGTTCTGAACAACGGCAGTCTTGGAATGGTGAAACAGTGGCAGAAGCTGTTCTATAACGAACGCTTCTCGGCGACGGAGATGTCCTTCAGCAATCCGAACATACCGATGCTGGCCGAAGCTCTTGGTTGTGTCGGTCTGCGAGCCGAGACACCCCAAGAGGTGATTCCGACGATTGAGAAGGCACTAGCAATCACTGACCGACCGGTCGTGATGGAGTTTGTGTGCGACCCGGACGAAATGGTGTTTCCCATGATTGTTGCGGGCGGGTCAAACGACGAGATACTTATGCGAGCTGAGGATCTGAAATGACCGCCTCGCACCATCTCATCACAGTAACCGTAGAGAACAAGCCGGGAGTCCTTGCACGTATTTCTTCGATGTTCGCACGGAGAGATTTCAACATTCACTCCCTTGCTGTTGGACCGACCGAAGACCCGACACGCTCCCGTGTGACGATGGTTGTTGATGGACCCGATATGGAGCAGATCGTAAAGCAGTTGTACAAACTCATACACACGATCAAAGTAACCGAGCACAAAGTCGGTGAGGCAGTGGAGCGCGAACTGATGCTCATCAGAGTCAACGCAGATCCGAAGCGGCGGAGCGAGATCCTCGACACAGCCGCAATGTTCGACGCGTCGGCTGTCGATGTCGGGACGGGAACGATTACGTTCCAAGTCGTTGGCGAACCGGCTCGGCTGTCTGACTTCCATGAGTTGATGAAGACGTACGGCATCGTGAGCCTCGTGAAGTCTGGACGAATCGCTCTGGCAAAAGCGAGCAAGGATCGACCCAAGAAGAAGAGAAACGAAAGCAAACAAAGGGCGTAGGAGCTGGGGTATGACAAAAATGCTGTATGAGGATGACGCGGATCCCGGACTGATAACTCGCCGCAAGATCGCGATTATGGGATTCGGCAGCCAGGGGCATGCCCATGCACTCAACCTCAAGGACGCGGGCGCTGACGTCATTGTTGGTCTGCGGGATGGATCGCCTCGCACGTCGGCCGCATCGGATGCCGGATTGAAAGTTGTCGATCCCGAGACGGCTGCAGAGTGGGCAGACCTCATCATGATGCTTGTTCCCGACCAGGTACAGAAGAGCTTCTACCACGAGGTCATCGCGCCAAGGCTGTCACCTGGCGACGCACTCTTCTTTGCTCACGGGTTCTCGATCCACTTCGGTTTCGTGAAACCGCCAGAGTACGTCGACGTCGCAATGGTCGCGCCGAAAGGTCCAGGCCACCTGGTGCGGCGCCAGTATGTTGAGGGGTCTGGTGTGCCGACGCTCGTCGCGGTGCATCACGACTCGACCGGCGACGCGCTGGCTCTCGCGCTCTCGTATGCACATGGCATCGGCGGTACACGTGCTGGAGTGATCGAAACAACGTTCAAGGAGGAGACGGAGACTGATCTGTTCGGCGAACAAGTGATCCTGTGCGGAGGAGTCGATGCCTTGATACGGGCATCATTCGAGACACTGACAGAAGCCGGATACCGACCTGAGATGGCATATTTCGAGGTTCTTCACGAACTCAAGCTGATTGTGGACCTGCTGTGGGAGGGGGGCATTCAATGGATGCGACACTCGATATCGGACACGGCCGAATACGGCGATGTGACCCGCGGATCTCGCATTGTCACCGAAGACACGAAAGCTGAGATGTCGAGAATCCTCACAGAAATTCAGTCTGGCGAATTCGCTCGGGAATGGATGGCAGAGTATGAAGCCGGTTCCCCAACGCTCACCGCAGCACGATCACGGATCGCGGAGCATCCCGTTGAGATCACCGGAAGATCGCTGCGCGACATGATGACGTTTATGGTTCCCAAGACGCCTCAAGACGACGTATGACAGGTACACACACACCCGTAACGGCAACGATGCGAAGAGCCTCGGCATGTCTGACCGGTTGATCATTCTCGACACGACGCTGCGCGACGGTGAGCAGGCGCCAGGAATTGCCCTCTCACCAGACGACAAGGTTGCCATCGCAAAGCAACTTGCCCGCCTCAAAGTTGACGTAATCGAGGCAGGATTCTCAGCGGCGTCGCCTGGCGACTTCGAAGCAGTGAGCCGGATCGCCAAAGAAGTGACAGGACCGATCATTGCATCGCTGGCCCGTACGCACCCAGACGACATCGACAAGGCCGCTGATTCCCTCAAGCAGGCTGACAAGAAACGCATCCATGTATTCATGTCGACATCGAAGATTCATATGTCCCAGATGCTTCGGATGTCCGAGGCAGAGGTGCTGAGATCAGTCGTTGAAGGGGTCACACGTGCAAAACGCTATGTGGACGACGTAGAGTTCTCGCCACAAGATGCCACCCGATCGGAGCCCGACTTCATCGTTGAGGTGTGCAAAGCGGCTGTCCTCGCGGGGGCCACAACGATCAACATTCCTGACACGGTTGGTTACGCAATACCTGAGGACTTTGTTCAACTACTCAAGATTGTGTACGACGAGGTCCGCGGTGGCAACGAGGACATCGTCATCTCGACCCATTGTCACAACGACCTCGGACTTGCAGTTGCCAATTCTCTGGCAGGAATTTCGGCCGGCGCTCGTCAAATCGAGGCTGCGATAAACGGGATCGGTGAGAGAGCAGGAAACACGTCGACCGAGGAAATTATCATGGCGCTGAGCACGCGCCAGGACTACTTCGGAGTCGAGATTGCGGCGGACACGACCCAGATTTTCGAGACATCGCGTCTTGTTTCAGCACTCACCGGGTATCCAATCCAGTACAACAAAGCCGTGGTTGGCCGCAACGCGTTCGCTCACGAATCAGGTATTCATCAACATGGCGTGTTAAGAAATCCAGAGACGTACGAGATCATGGATCCCGCGTCGATTGGTAGGGAGTCAGTTCTTGTACTCGGAAAACACTCCGGGAGGGCGGCGTTCCAGGACGCTTTGTCAAAGATGGGCATCACACTTGAAGATGTTGATTTTCAGGCCTCGTTCGACCGCTTCAAGGAGCTCGCTGATCGAAAGGGCGAGATATCGGAGGAGGGCATACGTGCAATTGTCTCGAATGAGACACGGACCGACGTTGAGGATATGCAATTCGTGTCGATCTATGTGTCA
>Ga0114950_10003768_pt1 | contig 11734 bp, 11 predicted proteins | sample N075metaG_FD_83503 | JGI IMG/M metagenome (GOLD analysis project Ga0114950, IMG submission 83503) | Deep subsurface microbial communities from Kermadec Trench to uncover new lineages of life (NeLLi) - N075 metaG | ecosystem: Environmental > Aquatic > Marine > Ocean trench > Sediment | place...
AGGCCCGGCACAGTGCGGTCTGGATCTCGGTGTTCTCGAGCCCGGCCAACACGAGGCCGAGGGTGGGAAAGAGAATCGACTGTTCGACGCCCTGTCGGTCCATGTCCGAAAGACGCTTCTTTGGGTTGCTGCCGCCTTCGGGAACGTCCCAACCGCCCTCGGGCGCCGGAATGTAGGACATGACTTCGCCGCCAATCGATTGCCGGTGCCGACCCTGGTCGTCGATCAAGTAGCGCGGCCCGAAGGGCTTCATCTCGCTCGGCAAGAACTCTGCCAGCTCGTCCGCCGGTTCCTGAACGTGACCGTCGGCATCGATCGTGCGGTATGGACTCATGCGCTTCTCTCCCGTTCGTCATTCCCCCGACGCAAGCTAGCGTTGGTAACCGTCTGCGTGTCGCGCCCCGAACGCAAAACCCGACCGGGGCGCGCTTCGGTCAGCCGACCGCCTGAAACCAGGGCAACGCCGCCCACCAGAACATGCTCGATTCCCGTGGCTTCGGCGTAGAGGCGACCGGCGCCTGCGGGCAAGTCGTAGCGCGTGTGGACCTCGCCGGGGCCGACGCTCGCGGGGTCGAACAAGGTGATGTCCGCGCAGCCGCCAACCTCGATGCGTCCCCGTCCCCGCAAGCCGAGCAGTCGAGCGGGTCGAGTCGTGAGATGGGCCACCGCCGTTTCGAGTGACATCAAGCCCCGTTCCCGCACGCACTCGCCAAGCAGGCTGGTCGAACAGGTGAACGTGTCGATCATGTCCAGATGGGCGCCCGCGTCGGAACCGCCCAGCAGGAGTCGGTCGTCGTTCCAGAGTTCGGCGCGAAGCTTCCAGCTCGCCTCGTCGTCCCCTGCGGCTCGCGGCAGAAACGAAGTCCGGAGTCCTTCGGACAGCGCGAGGTCCAGCAGTGCATCGAAGGCCGATACGCCGCGCTCGGCTGCGATCTCGCCGATCGTGCGACCTCGGAGTTTTTCGTTTTTCGCTTCGAAGGTTTCGTCCACCAGAACGTTGGGCCAGTCGGAGACGAAAGAAATCAGGCCGGCGTCCCGGGCGCTCGCCTCGAGACGACGCCGCGTGTCGGGCTCGGCCAACGCCTTCATGCGCTGATCGAGGGGGAGCGCCATCGTTTCTCCCCAGCCCGGAAGCAGATCGAACAGCAGCCCCGAGCGCAGATTGATCCGCAACTTCATCAACATGGGAGGCGTGAGCGCGATCACCGTCGCACCTCGTTCCCGGGCGTAGTCCCCAGCCGAGAGTTGCCGGGCGGCGTTCTCGGGGGTCTGTCCGTTGATGACGAGGACGTTCCAGTTGAGCGGCCGGTCCGCGGCCAGTGACATGTCGGACATCAAGGCCATGTCGCTCTCCTCGAACAGCCCGATGCTCGCGATGAACTCGAGGGTGGTACCGGGATGCGCGCCGACGACCCGGCACAGGTCGACGATCTCCTCCGGGGTGGCCGCGCGCGAGGGAACCGGATTGCCGTCTCCATCGGCATGAGCCGCAGCCAGAGACGAAGAGAAACCCAACCCGCCCGCCGCCAGAGATTCGGAGAGCAGCGCCGACATTGCATCGACGTCGCCCGGGCTCGCCGGCTGGTCGCTGCGCGCGCCCATGACGTACCGCCGCAACGCCGAATGGCCCACCAGGAAGCCGGCGTTGGGTCCAATACCCCCTTCGAGGCAATCGAGATACTCGCCAAAGCTCCGCCAGTTCCAGGGCACCCCTTCGCGCAGGCTCTCGAGCGGCATCGCCTCGACCCGCGCCAGCATCCTCATCATGTAGTCGCCGCTTTCTTCTGATAGGGGAGCGATGCTGAAGCCGCAGTTGCCGCCGATGACGGTCGTCACCCCGTGCAGGGGTGAGGGGCTGAGGCTTCCGTCCCAGAAGGCTTGCGCGTCATAGTGGGTGTGGATGTCGATGAAGCCCGGCGCCACCACGAGTCCTGCTGCGTCGAGGGTTTCGCGCGCGGCCTCGTCGACCTCGCCCAGCGACACGATCAGGCGATCGCGGATCCCGACGTCGCCGGTGAAGCGCGGGCGGCCGGTCCCGTCGATCACACTTCCACCGCGGATCAGCAGGTCAAGCACTGGATGGAGCCGGCTGTGGCCGGAGCACGACCAACGGCAGTTCTCGGGGTGCGCACATTTGTTGGTAACCCTCGGTCGTGACGCTCATCTTCGAGAGAATCTTGAACAGACGCTCCCGTTCTTCGCCTTTCGCGACATGCGCCAGCACCCGGCTGTTCTTGCGCCGGACGCGAATTCGCGCCTCGGGGTTTGCCCGAACATTGTGTACCCAGTGTGGATCCGTCGGCCCACCACCATTGCTTCCGCGCACGATGAGATCACCGTCGACTTCGAAAAACGGCAGGCCGGCCCGGCGCTCGAGTCCGGTCTTTGCCCCAATCGTCGTCAGCAAGAGCGTGCTCTGATAAGTCTGGCCGCTGGCCACGGCATACTGCTTCGTCATCAGCGAGTACCCGGTCGCGTACAAGATCGCGGTGTCGATGGCCAGACCCCACTTGCCCCGCAGCAAGATCATCTGACGATTGCCACCCGAAGAAAAGTCTTCCTTTTCCGCAACCGTCGAGGGCCGCTGATGGGTTTCTGTCGGCTCGGTCTCTGGGTTCGATGGTTTCTCGAGTTCGCTCATGGAAACCTCCCTCCTCAAACCAGTTCAAACTCGTGTATCCCGCATTGGGCATGCAGCTCTTGATAGGTCTTGAAGTCGCCCGGAAACAGGAACGGCGCGCGACCATTGGGCAGCTGGTAGTAGCTGTTGCAGGACGCTTCGCCCCAGGAGTAGAGCGCGAACTGGGTCAATAGCCAGTCATTGTACTCGCGATGGGCGTCGTCGCGCACCACCATGGCACGGGCGTCGGCCCTCTGCTTTTCCTTCAGCAGACGCACGATCGTCTCGATGTTTCTCTCGATCGTGACGAAATAAGGTACCTGGAGAACCAATCCGTTCGGACCGGCCGCGAAGAAGTAGTTGGGAAAGCCCGGGGCCGCGATGCCCTTGTGGGCTTCGGGCGCGTCCCCCATCGCGTCGGCCAGCGCCTGGCCACGATCGCCCCGGACGTCGATGCGGTCGAAATCGAGGATCCGATAGCCCGTGCAGTAGACGATCACGTCGACCTGGAGTTCGTCTCCACCGGAAACAACGATCGAGCGGGGTCGCACTTCCTCGAGTCCAGCACAAATCAGCTCCACATGGTCCAGACCGAGTGCGGGATAAAAATCGTCCGAGACGAGGGGGCGCTTGCATGCGAAGCGGCTTTTGGGGGTCAGGGCTTCGCGAAGAGCTGGATCCGAGATCGAATCACGGATGGATTTCAGGCCGACGTTTTCGAACTGCTCCATGCGTTTGTGGCCGAGGGTGGCCGCCTGATGGACGAAGCTCATCATGAACTTCTGGCTCCACTGGGTGAGGCGGATCAGTGCTGGAACGCGGCCAAACCAGGCGCGCTTTCGCTCGGAGTAAAACTTGCGTCCTCTCGGCATGATCCAGTTTGGAGTTCGCTGGAGCACCGTGACCTGGCCGGCGATCTTGGCAATCTCGGGCACGATCTGCACGGCGCTTGCGGCGGAGCCCACGATTACAACGTGCTTGCCGGTGAGGTCGACATCGTGATTCCATTGGGTTGCGTGCCAGCTATCTCCCAGAAAGGTATCCATCCCCTTTACATCTGGATACAGCGGTGTGTGCTGGTTCCCCATGGCATTGATCACGACGTCGAACTCGAAGCGCTCGTCTGTATCGCTTGCCAGTTGCCAGACACCCTCGGGTCGGTACTGCGCCCGAACAATGCGCGTATTCAAGCGGATGTGGGGGTCGAGTCCGAACTTGGTCGCGCATCTCTGCAGATAGGCCTCGATCTCGGGCTGCCCGACGAAGCTTGCGCTCCAATCGCTGTTGGGCTCATAGGAAAACGTGTAGACATGCGCCCAGACATCGCAGGCCAGCCCGGGGTAGGTATGGAGATGCCAGGTTCCCCCGACCGCGTCCGACTTTTCGAAGATCGTAAACTCGCTAAAGCCCTGGGCCAGCAGCTCATGGCCGGCGGCAAGGCCGGCGGGGCCAGCCCCGATGATGGCTACGCGAAGAGATGAATGATCCGCCAATTGAACCTCCGGAAGGGCTAGGACCCTTCTGAGGTTGCGCTGGCTTGCTGATCTTCCAGCGGCTTCCAGTGAAAGATGCCGTAGATCATGACCTGCAAGAAGTGCTGGCCCAGCGATCCACCCGCCTTCGCCAGGACGTTCTTCTTGAGCAAGAACTCCACCACATGGACGAGAGCGATGCCGACGAACGCGTAGCTCGTGTAACGGGCCACCGCCTCACTTCCGAACAACATGCCCAACAAAAGTAGAAACCACATCCCGAGAACGCTTTGCTTCATGGGGTCATTCACGCACGCGAGCCTTGGGTTGTCAAGGCCGCGATCGCGCAGGGGATGTGCACCATCGCCGGGATCGTGTCAAAATCCGCTCGGAGGCGCCGGCTGGCATGTGGCCAGCTCGCCGAGAGAGGCCCTAGATGTCCAAGTCCAAGAACGCTAGCGAAGCAGACCCGCTCACCTACGCCTATCCCGACGCTCTCGATCCCGGAGAAACCGTCGAGGTGGCGGACGGCGTTTTCTGGCTGCGCATGCCGATGCCCGGTCGACTCAATCACATCAATGTATGGCTGCTGCGCGATGGCGACGGCTGGACCATCGTCGATACGGGAATCGTATCCGACGAGATCAAGAAGTGGTGGGCGTACGTCTACGATCGCTACTGCGACGGCAAACCGATCAAGCGTGTCATTTGCACACACCTTCACGGCGACCACACCGGGCTCGCGGGCTGGCTCTGCCGACGCTACGGGGCGGAGTTGTGGATGAGCCGAACCGACTTCTATATGTGCAAGGTGATGGCGTCCTATGGCCCCACCGATGTGCCCGAGGACGCGATCCGCTTTTATAAACGCGTGGGTTTCGACAAAGAGCGGCTCGACATCTACCGCAGCAACTTCGGAAAGTTCGGCATGCGGGTCTCGACCTTGCCCGCGGGTTTTCGCCGCGTGACGGACGGCGAGTACATCGACATCGGGGGCCGGGAGTGGAGAGTCGTGATCGGTCGCGGACACGCCCCGGAACACGTGTGCCTCTACTGTCCCGAACTCAAGGTCGTGATTGCCGGAGATCAGATACTGCCGCGCATTACGCCCAACGTGAGCGTGAACCCGTCCGAGCCTCATGCCAACCCGCTCAAGGACTGGCTCCAGTCCTGCAGTGAGTTGCGCGAGAACCTTCCGGGTGATCTGCTGGTACTGCCGGCCCACCAGCGGCTCTACTACGGCATCCACGAACGTCTCACCGCCCTGATCGAGTTCCACGAAGCGGGTCTCGAGAGACTCTACGAACTCTGTGCGGAACCCAAGCGCGCAGTGGACGTCTTCTCCGCGCTCTTCAAGAGCGACATCGACGGCTATATGTTCTTCGCTGCGACGGGCGAAAGTCTCGCCCATCTCCACTACGGCCTCGACCGACGCGCCCTCACCGTCGAGGAAGACGAAGAAGGGGTCGCGTGGTTCCGTCAGGCCTGACGCCGGCGCAAGCCCTTTGGCCCGGAGGCGGCCGCGAGTTGCTTCGCCACGGCGTCTTCGACCACCGTCCCCTTGAAGAAATCGGGGTTGCTGCTGGCCCATAGGGAGACGGGGTTTTCGAACACGAAGGCCCGGAAGTCCGCGGTCGTCAACACGCCGTCGTCGACCAGTTCCCAGGCTTCCTTGAGCACCTCGCGCATGTCGGGCACATCCCAGTGACCGATGTCCGAGCTGAAAATTGCCGGTAAACGCGCGCCCAGCGGGTTCTGCTTGGTGTTGAAGGCCGCTGCGTTCATGGGATCGTCGGCTTCGCAACCGAAGTGGAACTGCTGCTCGAAGACCTTCCGGATGTCTTCTGCGCTGCCGATCTCGCAGGCAGAAAACTCGTCGAGTCCAGCGGGATCCTCGTCGGGCTCGCTCAAGAAATTGAGCCCCTCGCCCAGCCGGTCGATGCGGTCGGTCATGGCAGACGTTCCGTAGCGCTTGAACAAGTCGACGAGTTGCTCCCGATCGAGGTTTGCGGGGTTGTAGTGCTGAATCTGCTTCGGGTTGCGCTTTTCCCAATGGCCGATGATGTCGGAGTAAAGATTGGCTGCCCAACCGACTCCGCCCTCGAGGAAGGCGAAGCGCAGCTCGGGGAAGCGCCACGGCACGCCGCCGAGAAACAGCGCCCGGCAGATCGCTTCACCCGCAGTTGCAAAGTTGCCCAGGTGATTGAAGACGTAGTTCGTCACCGAATCTCGCGAGCCCCAACCCATGCCGCTCGAGTGAAATGTAGGAGCGATTCCAAGCTCGCTGAAGCGCGCCCAAACGGGGTCGTAGTCGTATGCGCTGTCCAGACAAAACGTGTCCATCCAGCGCGCTTTGCGATGAGTGACGCCGGCGAACGGGCGCATCACATGCCCCGCGACCATCGCCGCCTTGAGGCCACAGGTGAGGACGGCGTGGTCCAGCGCCTCGATCGCCTCTTCGGGGGTGTGCATTGGAATGATCGCGACCGGGGTCAGGCGATCCCCGTAGGGCCGGAAAGTCTCGGCCTGGTATTCGTTGAAGGCTCGCGATGCGGCTTGGCGCACCTCATCATCGTCGAGACTCATCGTGAACAATCCGTAAGTCGGATACAGCACCGCAAAGTCGAGACCGATTTCATCGAGGCGGTCGTACATCAGCTGTGGAAGCATCGCGGTCGCGCGATCCAGGGTGTTGCGGGTCGGCAGGCCCCACCACGGCATGCGCATGATGCCAAGCTCGCGTTTCTTCCCCGGGTCCATCCCCCGGGTCAGCTCGGCCGAGCCGATCACGACGTTGAAGCGGTCGACGACGTCCTGGCCCGCGAGTTCCTTCAGGTGGTCGCAAACCGCGGGCAGAAACTCAATGACGTGGCCGTCAGAATCAATGATCGGGTGATCGAGGCCCGCGCGGATCTCGTCCACGCGGTGGTTCGAACGAGGTTTCTGGGGGGACATGTTGATCTCCGGCGATTTCGCACAGGTTGTAAATGGCGACAGTTCGCGTTCATACTAGCTCGGTTGACAACCAGGTCTCGCGGGGCGATTTTGAGGTCGCCGCGATTTTGGTCGATTTCGCCGAATTTCGCGCCAGACCAACCCAGTAGGAGTGAACCCGCATGAGTGCCGCACTCTCTCTAGACACCCTCGACGTCACCGACGCAGCGCTTTACGTAAGCCGCGGATATCCCTTTCGTGAATGGGACCTGATGCGCAAAGAAGCGCCGGTCTTCTGGTATGAGCGTCCGGGCTTCAAACCCTTCTGGGCAATCACCAAGCACGCCGACGTGCTGACGATTTCGAGAAACTCCAACGTCTTCGTCAACAGCCGCCGACTGCGGCTGGCCACCATCGTCGAAGACGAGTTCATGTTCAGCAACCTGCGCTCGAGGGCTGCGAAACTCGACTGGGATCCCGACGAGCCCCACGACATGATCTTCATGGACGATCCCCGGCACAAGAAGTTTCGGCTGCTGACCGCCCGGCAATTCACCCCGGCGGCGCTGCGCAAGCTGGAAGTGCACCTCGAAATCTTGTCCAAGAAGTTTGCGGACGAGTTCCAGCAGCGCTTGCGCGCGGACACCGAAGCCCATGGCGCATGCGACTTCGTCGACGCCTTTGCGGTGAAATTGCCGTTGGCGACGATCGGCGAAATGCTGGGTCTGCCCGAAGACGATTGGCGCCACCTCAAAGTGCTCACCAACGTGATGCTCAACGCACACGAACCGGACTATTACCTACCGGGTGAAAACGTAGTCCAGGCCATTACCCGGGCGGCAGAAGAGATGCGCTGCTACATGGCCGATGTGATCGAGCAGCGGCGGACCGCCGGGGCCACCGGCGACGATCTCGCCAGCATACTCGTGCGCGCACAGATCGATGGCGCGCCCCTCACCGACCAGCAGCTGCAGGGCTATTTGACGGTGCTGCTGGGCGCCGGCAACGAAACGACACGCAACGCCACCAGCGGCGGCGTACAGGCGCTGCTCGAGCATCCCGATCAGTGTGCGAAGCTGTGCGCGAATCCCGACCTGCTCAACTCGGCCGTCGAGGAGATCCTGCGCTGGACGTCTCCGGTGGTGCAATTCGCGCGCACGGCGGTTGTAGATTTCGAGATCCGCGGGCAAAAGATTTGCGCCGGCGAAGACATCGGCATGTTCTACCCGTCCGCGAACCGCGACGAGGACGTCTTTGAAAACCCCTACGACTTCGACATCGAACGCTCGCCCAACCTCCATCTAGCTTTCGGCGGCTACGGTTCGCATTTCTGTCTGGGTGCAAATCTGGCGCGTTCGGAACTGCGGGTCATGCTGCGTTCACTGCTGCCGATCCTGCCGGAGATGGAGCTGGCCGGCCCCGAGGAGCGCGTTCCCCACCTCCACGTCCCCGCCATCCAGCGCCTGCCGGTGCGCTATGTCCCGCGCTAGCAGCCCGTTGAGGTCGAACTGAACGCGTGTCGGGTGAAAGGTGGAGGGGAATCCCGCCCAAGTTTTCGGCGTGAGCTGAACTTCGCTCGATTTGGTGGATTTCGACACTCTGACGGGGCCTTAGTCGAAATTGTCTCATTTTCGGGGCTTACCGCGTTGTCGTGACCGAGGAGACTCTGAGTCATCAAAGATCACTGAAGCTGCCCCCCAGTTGAAATCAACGACACATTCGAACACCGATCGTGTGCTGCGCGACCTCGATCACTGGGCAAAATTCGGCTCAATGACGAGAGTACTTGCAGTCGGGACTTCAGACCAACTACAATTCAAGCTGTACAAATCGAAGAGGGGGTGCCATGGCAGCCAAAAGAAAACGAACGTCACGTACAACGAAAAAAACCGCGAAGAGACGAACCGCCACCCGCAAAAGGGCCAGGAAGGCAGCACCCAAATCGGGCTGGGGTGGCCGCCGAGTTGGCGCAGGACGCCCGGTGGGCTCTGGTACGGGACCGTCTCCAGATTCTCGGCGCAACCGGATCGCCGTGATGCTCTCCGACAAGGAACTGCAGATCCTGAAGGGCCTCGCGAAGCAGAAGAAGTTGCCTCTCGCCACCGCCGTTTACGAATTCATCAAACCAAAACTTCGAAGCAGGGGTTGAGCCGAGGGTTTCGACCTGGGCCGTCGATCGGAAAGCACGAAACCTCCCTAAAGTTGAAAAACTGAAAAGTCGAGTTCCGCAGGTTCGAGACTACCGCTTCGCCTTTTCTTTCGCGGCGAAGTCGAAGTCGTCGAACACCGCGCGGAACCGTCTTTCGACGGCGGGGCGTGATTCGGGGTGGGTCAGCACGTGGAGTCGATTCTCCCGCACCGCGGTCACGATGATCGGGCCGACCTCTTCGGCGGGCATCATGCTGATAGCCCCGGGTGGAGCGTCGCTGTTTCCTCCGCCGGCTGCGAAAGCGGGGGCCGGTTGTTGGCCGAATCCTTCGGGTCGGTTTTGGCTGGACGTGTTCATCAGATCCGACGCAACCACGCCCGGGCACAACACCGAAACCCCGATGCCCTCCGCCCCGAGTTCAGTGCGCAACATTTCGCTGTAGCCCACGCATGCGTATTTGCTCGCGATGTAGGCACCGATCGGAATACCCTCGGTCGACATCAGACCGCCGAGGGAGGCCGTGTTCACGATATGGGCATCTGGCGCGCTGGCGCGCAGCGCCGGCAAAAAGGCCTTGACGGTCTTCACCACCCCGAGCACGTTGACCGACAGGGTGTATTCCCAGTCTTCGATCGTGTGGTCGTCAAGCGATGCGATCCGTGCCAACACCCCGGCGTTTGCACACAGCAAGTTGACCCCGCCGGCCTCGGCGACGATTTGCTTGGCTGCCGTCGCAAGCGATTCCACGGACGTTACGTCAACCTGGACGGCAAACCCCCGCCCGCCGCGTTCGGTGATTTCCGCCGCCACCGCTTCGGCGCTTTCGGCGCGCACGTCCGCCACCGCAACCGTCATCTTCTCGGCGGCGAGTCCGAGCGAAATTCCGCGTCCGATGCCACTTCCACCCCCTGTGACGACTGCAACCTTTCCGGCCAGGTCCTTCATGCATGTTCTCCCTTGCGCGTGTCCGACGAGAATTCGGCTCGGCGTCGGAGATTAACTGCTCGAGGGTCCGGCACCCAGTCGCGTTTCTTCTGCCCCACAGCCGGATCTTCGCAGAAACCAGCATAGCCATCGAAAGCGAGTTGCCTGTCACGCGCCCAAATGCTTTGCTCTGGCTCGGAGAATCTCGCATGTCAAACGTACTCCTCATCAGCGCAGACTGTCACGCCGGCGCGCTTCCTGCGACTTACAACCAATACCTTCCGGCTAAGCACCATAAGGCCGCGGAAGCCTGGTGGCTGTCCTACGTGAAAGAGATGATGGCCCGGGCCGGCACCTTCTTCGACCAGGAAGCCGTAGACGACTACGCCGAAAAAGCGGGCGACGTGGGACAGTTCCAGACCTTCCAACAGTCCAAGGGGGAAATTGAAGATTCAGCCCTGATGGACTTGTTGAACGACGGGACCAGTCCGTTTTCACCTCGGGCCGGTGAGTGGGACATGCAAGCCCGGAGCAAGGAGCTCGAGGATGACGGCGTCGCCGGAGAAGTGATTTTTCCGCAGATGGCACCGTTTGGTGCGGGCCTGATGCAGTACCGCAACGACGTTCCTCCCGAGCAGAACCTCGAGGGCATCCGCGCCTACAACCGTTGGCTCGCCGACTTTTGCAACACCCACCCGGGTCGACACGCCGGTGTCGCTCTGATCAATGTCGACGACATCGAAGTCACTTGCCAAGAAGTGCGCAACGTCCACGAGATGGGTTTGTTCGGCGGGATCTTGCTTCCGACCAGTACCGGCAACTTTCCGTTCTATCACGACTCGCGCTACGAGCCGCTATGGGAAGTCTGCGAAAAACTCAACATGCCGCTCCAGGCGCATTCCGGTTGGTCGCCCGACTATGGCGACAGCGAAAGCGCCACGGCGATGTACATCAGCGAGGTCGACATGTGGGCCCAGCGGTCGTTTACCGCCCTGCTGTGGTCCGGCGCTTTCGAGCGGCACCCTGGCCTCAAATTGATTCTCACGGAAACCGGCACGGCCTGGATCCTCGAACGACTGCGGGTGTTGGAGTTCAAGGCGAATCTTCCCTTCTTTAGCCACTTCACTGCAAAATTGTCGAAGACGCCGACCGAATTCTTCCAGAGCCAGTGCTACATCGGCGCGTCCTTCATGCCCAAGCACGAGGGCGAGTATCGACACGAGATCGGTCTCGAGCGGATCATGTGGGGTTCGGACTATCCCCACATGGAAGGGACCTGGCCCAACACGCGTGAATACCTGCGAGAAACTTTCGCCGAGTATCCCGAGGCAGAGCTACGCGCGATCCTCGGCAAGAATGCGCTTTCCGCGTACGGGTTCGATGAGAAGGTGGTGGGAGCGGTCGCCGACAAGATCGGCCCGAGCCTTTCGAGCATCACGGGCGAGGCCTGAGCTTCTGCGGCGTTGGTGATCGATGTGCGCGGGCGGTGCATGTGGGCGGTGCATGTAATAGACCCACGTGCTTGATGACCGTGATTGAATGCCGAGCGGTCGCTATGCTCAGCGTATGCCCACTCACGACGTCGCCAATCATCACCCGGAAGTCATCGTGATCACTGAGGCTTCCCTGACTATC
>Ga0114950_10003771_pt1 | contig 11732 bp, 9 predicted proteins | sample N075metaG_FD_83503 | JGI IMG/M metagenome (GOLD analysis project Ga0114950, IMG submission 83503) | Deep subsurface microbial communities from Kermadec Trench to uncover new lineages of life (NeLLi) - N075 metaG | ecosystem: Environmental > Aquatic > Marine > Ocean trench > Sediment | place...
GGATTGAGTGCTGCGGGCAAGGATTCAATGAATGAGGAGAGTTGTACATGGGTAGTCTAAGCTTAATCGTGAGTTATTTCAATTGATGGACAGAGAAATAGATTCGAAATATTTCTGAGTCGTGGTATGCTCCGTCATGAAGAGGCAGGACAGAAGCATACAATAAGGAGTGTTTGATGTCGTCATTAATACGAAAGACGTTTCCCGTTCCTCCACTTTTCTGTAATTGTTCAATCGTCGGGGATACTGAGACGAAGCAGGCGGTGGTCATTGATCCTGGAGGAAACCCGGAGCGCATTCTTGAAGAAATTGAGTCTCTCGATCTCAAGGTCTGTGCCATTTTGCATACTCATGCCCATCTCGACCACTTTTTGGCATCAGGATATATCAAATCCGCAACTGGCGCGCCTCTTTGCCTTCACCCTAAGGATGAAGATCTTTGGAATATGCTGGAGATTCAATGTCAAATGTTCGGTGTTCCCTATGTGGCTGTTCCTCAGCCGGATCAATGGCTTTCTGATGATGAAGTGTTAAACGTCGGCTCATACACTGGAAGAGTGATCCATACGCCAGGTCACACGCCAGGATCCGCCTGTTTCTATTTTGAAGATCAAGGCTTGCTGTTTTCTGGTGATACGCTTTTTCGAGGAGGCATTGGTCGAACGGATTTGTGGGGTGGAGATGGTCGAGCGATTACTCGATCCATTCGGGAACGGTTATATTCTTTGAAGGAAGACACGTTGGTGATCCCCGGTCATGGCGGTGAATCGTCGATTGGTTGGGAACGGGAACATAATATGTTCGTGTCTTCGTCATAAGCCGTGACAGGGAATTGCCATGTGTTTGCGTTCCCGTCATGATTGCGGTTCACTAGATTCTGGGTGATGAACGGATCGCGCATCTGTAAGGATTTCAACCAGCTAACTGCGCATTGATACGTCGCGGATTGACAGCTGAGGGCGACCTTGTTATCTGTTTGAATCATTCATTGTCATGTATGCATTTCAGTGGGTATTCAAATGCGAAATTCTCAGTGGATATATACATGAATGGCTCGTTTTGCGTGCTGAGGGTGGCAGGATGGCTTGTTGTCTTTCGTGTTGATTTTAAGGGACGAGGCCTTCGGCTAAGGAAGTAGGGTGTGAGGAAAAGTCAATGTGTATGTGTGGATGCGGTTCCAGTATTTTTAAATATTAAGGAATGAGCAGGAATGAAATTCTATTCAAATACAGAACAAGGCATAGGTAGTCAACGAAACGCATGCGTCCGATGCGGAGGGTACTTGGTCAAAGAAGACTTTGTAGACTTGGTTGGAACCTGTGAGCCTCTCAGGACTGTGGCTTGTCGTTGTATGAACTGCGGAAACATTGTTGATGAATTGATTCTTCACCATCAGAAAATACCTCCTCCACGCCCCATTAAAGGTGGCTCTCATGCTCCAGATAGGTGATGGTCTGTCCATCTGGTTGGATTCGAAAATTTTCATAGCCCGGTTCTTTCTTAAGCATGTTCTTTTGGATTCGTCCTGAATAGAGCCGGTCAAGTGGGTTTGAGATAGAAATGATTGGGTTATTGAGTCTGAATTAAGTAATATTAGCTAGAGTTTTTGGCCTACTTTAGCTGATTTCCATGGTAAGAGATAGCTTGAATGTATTATGAATTTTCATGATTTTTATGAATAAACAAGGTAGTCATAAAAATATTCTTGCTTCCCATAATGGCATGTGCTATAAACGAATCCTTCAAATTGTACGAGTGCCATTAATTGTGAAAATTGTCTTGCGTTTTTAGGGAAATTCTTCATTATCAACAAGCTTCTCACGAGGAGGTAGCCGATGCACAGAGTGCTTCTATCCGTCCTTTTAAGTGCGGTGTTAATTGCAGCGGGTTCGTCCACCGCATGGGCGTTACAATCTGGTGGTGTGGAAATCGGTGATTTAGAAACCGGTTCTGTCGTTGGGCAATTTTTCAGGGAGATGAATGTTGACCTTGAGTTCAACATTATGGAAATTGGCGGGAAAAAAGTCATTTATCCTCCCACGTCAATTTTGAACCTCAAAAATTCAGGGACTGGTGGTCGTGCGATGAGTCCAGTGGTCTTGAAGGTCACCAACAATTTAAGCTCTGATCATGGTTTTAGACTTTCAACTATAACGAGCGGCGTTGATCCAACGGCGATGGATATCAATCTTGTGTTGAAGCCGGGGGAAACCAAATATATTGGTATTCCCATCAGCGATTTAACGTATGTGACGACTTCTGGCGTCTTGAAATATAGCTGCCATTTGCATGATGCTCACCTTGGTGGGACTCTCGTGATTTTTAAATAGGAAAAAACCTAGGTGCTTGTTATCTAGGGTGAATGAAGAAAGCCCCGTTCCTATGTTTTAGGGAACGGGGCTTTTTTTTGAATTATTCTGTCTGGATAGATTGCAATGTGTATCGGGAAATTTCTTAGATTTCTTTCTCATCACTGTGGCAATCGACTTTCGCTCCCAAGGGGATATGTTGGGCTCCAATGAGCTTTCCTTTGATTAAAAGGAGTAGGAAGCGATTGGGTTTGCCATCATCTTCCGACGTGCCTTGGAGAGAGGTGTTGATGTCCACAATAATTTCATTGGCAAGGTCTGAGGTTGTATCATTGATTACCCAAAAATAACGACTCCCTTTGGGATACACTTGTGAGACAAATTTATCTATAGCGGTAGAGACTTCAGGATAAGCTGATTCGCTGACAGTAGGAGAGAAGGTTAGCGACAAGACAATGGAGATAATTGGGAGGTAGCGCATATGAGTCCTCCATGGTAAAAAAATACATGTTAGAATTGCATCTTAAGCCCTTTTCCCTATTCATAATATTTTTCGGATAAAAGTACCCGGAACTATAATATAGCTTAACGTAAATTGGCTCTCAGGTAAATTGTTCGGTATTGACGTGGTTTCCAGTAAAGGCATGAGTGCAGAGGACCTCCTACATCTATACCGCTTTAAAAACAGGTAGCTACACAGGTATTTAGGCTGAAGGCTAGCACTCATAAGGCCAGACGTGTTGGATGCGCATGCATGATGGGTCCTTACAAGCCTTTGGCCTTCAGTCTATCCACCTGAGTGATAAAAACAGAACTGTGAATATTGATATGCTGTCGTTTTTTAAATTGCAGGACGGAACCAACAAAAAACGAATATTTTTCCTGCTGATTATGTCGTTGTTGCTAATTTCTGGAGCGCTCTTATTTAATTCACCTGGCCAAACACAAGTGATTAATGTGAATTTCCCCAGCGGAGGAGTCCTCAAATCCGAGGTGGCGGATACGCCCGAAAAACTGTTATTTGGATTGGCTTTTAGGCCGAACCTGCCTGAAGGGGAAGCGATGATCTTTATTTATGGAGAATCGGGCCCTCATAGAATATGGACAAAGGAATTCCAATTTCCTGTTGATATCATATGGGTGGATGAAAGTAAGATTATAGTGCATGTAGAAAAAGACGTCCCTCCGTGCTTCGATGATCCCTGTCCATGGTATGGTCCTCCGCCGAATGACGCTCGATATATTATTGAGTCCAATGCGGGGTTTATTGCTCGTGCACATGTTGCTATTGACAATAAGCTGAAGTTTACCTTGTTCATCCCTTGAAGAGCCATGGTACTTGTGTAAGACCCTGAGTTATGGATGTTAAGCAATCCGAACCGACGAGCCCAAAAGAGGGCTATGTTTTTATTGCGAACATTGAGGACCTTCCCCAAAAAAAAGGCCGTGTGTTTAAAGTAGAAGGCAAGAGATTGGCGGTATTTCGTATCGATGATCGGTGCTTTGCTATTAATGATATATGTCCCCATCAAGGTGCGTCATTGGGTAAAGGCAGGCTCAAGAGATTTATGGTATCTTGCCCGTGGCATCATCAGCAGTTTGATATTCGAACAGGATTCGGCCCGGATGGTGGAGGCTACTGTGTCGTGAATTATGATGTGCAGGTTGATAAGGGGCGGGTGTTTGTCTGTCCAAACAAACGTGATTGGCTTACGGGCAAATAGACGTTCTTCTACGCATGCCACTAAATGACATGACATAAAGGAAAGGGTATGGATACCGATCACATTGAAACGAAGCCCATTCAAGTGGTGAAATCAGAAACCTTTCATATTCATTTATGGGAAGATCGTACGCGTGGAGAGCAATGGGTCCCTACCTATGACCCCAAAGTTCTTGCCCTGGTGGAGGATGAGTTTCTTCGCACGGTCAGTAATAATGCGGTTGATTCCGGTCGCCGTTCTTTTGAGTTCCAGGCTGTGGAAATTGGAAGACATCGTTTAGAGTTTAGCAAGCGAATGGCCTGGAAATTTACAGCTGAAGATCGACGACTATTCGAAGTGACGGTGAGTGATCGTTCTTAGATGTGATGTCGTATGCCTGATATTGGCTATCTTAACGGACGGTTTTCCCCCCTGGGAGAGATTTCCATCTCCCCTGATGATCGCGGGTTTCTTTTTGGCGATGGTATTTATGAAGTGGTCCGTGCCTACCATGGGGTTCCTGCCTTTTGGGATGATCATTGTACCCGCCTGGCTCGAAGCGCAAGGGAAATTTACATTCATTTTTCTTTCGAGCCCAAAGCTTTTCACCGCCTTCTCCTGACCGGTATTCAAAAGAGTGGATATGCCGAAGGCAAAATATATATTCAAATAACCAGAGGTGTGGCCCCCCGCGAACATGGGTTTCCTGTAGAGACGAAACCCACAGTGTTTCTCTCGTTTCGAGAAATGAACGCTCTTCCGATTGAGTTGCCCGGGCAGGGAGTGAAGGTGATCACTGTTCCGGATATTCGCTGGGGTCGGTGTGACATTAAAAGCTTAAATCTTCTTCCCAACGTGCTGGCTAAGCAACAGGCTCAAGAAGCCAAGGTGTTTGAGTCTGTTTTTATGCGCGATGGGTTCGTCATCGAAGGTTCCGCCAGCAATATTTTTATCGTGAAAGATAGACAGCTGCAAACCCCTGAACGGAATCATTTCGTGTTGGCAGGAGTGACCCAACAGCATGTCATCAATTTAGCTCAGGAGCAGGGGCGGAAAGTTCAATTTGACACAATTACCCTTGACGCGCTTCTTGGAGCCGATGAGGTGTTTCTTGTTGGAACAACCATTGAGATTCTTCCAGTTGTGAATGTTGATGGAAAAATAATTCGCAACGGAATCCCAGGTCCGATAACCTGTTCTCTGCAGCAACGATTTGCCAATTTGGTGGCACAACTTTGAGAAGTGAAAAGGTAGAAGTGAAAAGTAAGGTTTGAGAAGCAAGAGAGCAAAATCTGTTGTTAAAACTCGCCTTTTTCTCCTCTCCTTTTATTCCTTACTTTCCATCACTAAAACGAACGTGGAAGCCCCGCTCTATGGGCTGGGTTTTTTACTGGAAGTTCCCATCCCCACAGCTTGTTTTTCTCTCATTTTTTGGTCCGGCAAACTGTGCAAATGGAATAAAATCAAAGGGATATCGCTGGAACTTGACAGGTTGAGTAGTTTGGAGTAATTTTATCGCCTCACAGATTTGAGGGCTAATACGTCTATTGCTCAGTGTCTAAGATTGGAATGAAAATTCTTGGTTATTGGCAGGTTATTTATTTTTAAGGAGGCCGGTCCATGTTTTATCTGAAAAAAACTCGGAATGCCGTCACATCCCTTTTCCTTGGACTGTTTCTTGGAGGGATTACGCTGTTTTCGGCTGGGACACTCTTGGCCGGAGAATCCCACGAAACAATGATCCACAAAACAGGTATGACTCATCAGAATACCCCTGCTTGGGCTGAAAGGCTCAAGGGTCAGACCATTGTAGAGAATGCTATTGAAGGTCGCGCAGAACGTGCGGCGCTTGTGGAAAAACAGTTTGAAAAAATGATGCAGCAGATTGCAAAGGAGACAGCTGGAAGCCCCAATGCCGGAGCCTATAATAATATGTCCACGATGCATCAATATGGTGCAGGGATGGGGAACTACCTCTTAGCTTCGGAATCTGAAGTGGAACCGGTAGCCATGAAAGGTGGGGGGCTTTGTCCCCAAACAGCTCCAGTTCGTCATTATGATATTTCGGCTATTGATGTTGAAATTACCCTCAATCAATGGCTGGATTATTATCCAGGCTATATGTACGCCTTAACGGAAAATATTGAAAAAATCCGTGAGGAAGAAGCTCAAAATGCCGAGGCTAGGGAATCCGAAGGACATCATGATCCAGGTGCCATCAAAAATGGCATTCAAGGTCAATGGATTCAACCGTTGGTCATTCGAGGTAATCAAGGGGACTGCGTGAAGTTTACCCTTCGTAACCAACTAGAATTTGGAGAAGAAGTGAGTTTACATATTCATGGGTCAAGCATGGTGATCAGTAAAACTGGTCAACCAGCGACGACCACGAATAGTGATTCGATTGCCGTTGGTGTCAGTGAGGATGAGGAAGATGAGGATGCGTCCGCGTTCGAGGGATCTTCGGTCATCGAAATGGAGTGGTACATCCATCCGGCCACCCAAGAAGGTGGCAGACAGTTCCATAGTTATAGTAATGATCGTGAATTGACCGTGATGGGTTTGTTCGGTGTGTTTGTTGTCGAACCCAAAGGCTCGGAATTTTTAGATCCTTTAGGAACCGGTCCAGCTCCGAAAATGGCTAGTGGTTGGCAAGCGATTATCAAAAATGGTACAGGACCCGATTTCCGTGAATTTGTCCTCATTTATCACGAGGTTGGTGATGAGGCGTTCCGTCCTGTGAATAAACATGGGGACTTTTTGCCACAACGTGATCCGTTAACGGATTCGTATCGACCTGGTGCACGGGCCTTGAATTATCGGAGTGAGCCATTTGGGATCAATAACATGCATGTGCAACATGAGTATTTTGGTTTCGAAGATGAATCGATGGCCTATAGTTCTTATACATTTGGGGATGCCTCTACCACGATTCCCCGAAGCTATTTAGGGGACCCCGCTAAGTTCCGTTTGGTTCATGGGGGATCGGAGGTGTTCCATTCTCACCATCCGCATGGAGGATCTATTCGTTGGGTGCGAAGCCCAAGGGCTGTCGATCAAATGCCAATGTGGCATGAAGGCCAGGGACCACAGAAGTATCCGGTAATCCGAACCAAATCAGATCGGGTTGACGTGGAAGTGATTGGGCCTTCAGAAGCTGTGGATCTGGAAACCGAATGTGGTTCAGGTCTTTGTCAGTATTTAGCTGGTGACTTTTTGTTCCATTGCCATGTTGCCCATCATTATGTTTCAGGGATGTGGGGTTATTGGCGAGTCTACAATACTCTTCAGGAAGAAGGGTTTAAAAATGATGTCATGGCGACGCTGAGGGAATTGCCTGATCGTATTGGGCGTATTACAAAGCCTGTTACCTCAGATAAATTGATTGGAACCACAGTAGATTGGTTTGGAAAGAAATTCCAAATTATTGAAAAAGGGAAGTCAGACTGGAAATCAAATCCGGCTGTTGTCACTATCTATGATTGGGTGGAGATGCAATTAGTGACCCGAGGAAAGCCCGGACACAAAGACGACTATGTTGAACAACTCAAATCCTATGATGCTACTGTGATGGATTGGGCTTGGGATGGCAATATGGCCGTCAGTGAGATAGAAGCGACTGCGGGTGAAAACCCGAAATATCATCCAGAATGGCAAGGATATAAAGCCGGAGAACGGCGGCCAATTTGGTTCGAACCATCTACGGGAAAGGTGGCTTGGCCATGGTTGACACCGCATTTTGGAAAACGGGTGCCTTTTTCCCCCGATAGAAATCCTTCTCCATGGTTGGAAATGATTCATTTGAATGAAGTAGGAACAACCTCCGTCAAACCAGCAAAGCCTGGGGAAAATGGTCGATGGAGCCTTTGCCCGGATCGTGCGGGTTCACAAAAATATAATATCCACTTTATTAAATTGCCGATTGAATTATCGGCAGCCCAAGGAGATCAACCGGCCATTGTTGACCCCAATGGGCTCTTGTTTGTGGTTCATGAAGAAGAAGAAGCTATTCGGGCGAATAACGATCTGAAAGTACCCTTGGTTTTTCGTGCCAATATCTATGATTGTATGGATTGGATTTTGACCAGTGAGTGGGAAGATGACGATATCACAAATTTCCAATCATCAAAGATCAATACACATTTCCATTTTGTGCAATTTGATAATCAGGCTTCTGATGGCGTGATTTCTGGGTTCTCCTACGAACAATCGATGCGTCCGTTCACAATGTTTGAAAAGAAAAAGAAAAAAGGGCTTCCTGTTCCGATGAATGCCAAGTTTACAAAAGCAGCTCGAAAAGGGGATCGAATAATCGAAGTGACGAATGCCAAGCAATATCATGTGGGTACCGTCATTTTGGTTGGTGCCGATAACGTGAAGGGCTGGGAGATTAAGCGAATTGTCGCGATTGGTGGGAGCGGTGCTTCGACCGCTTCTGTTTCAGGGACCAATGACTATACCGTGATCCCAGGTGATACCTTGGGGGGAATCGCCAGTTCATTAGGAACGTCGGTCGGTTCTTTACGGGATTTGAATGGATTAAATGACGAAAATCTTATTCTTGTGGGACAAACATTGAAAGTTCCTGGCGTGGATTCAGGTGATTCTGTTCCTACTACTCCATCAGGTGGAAATACGTTGACCTTTGAACAGCCTTTGGAAAATAATCATCCTGTAGGGGATATTGTGACGGTCGAGTTTGTACGACAACGGTTCTGGGTCGATGCCGATGTCGGATCGGTGTTTTGCCATGACCATGCCTTTGGCGGGACGACCTGGCCACATGGCGCGGTGTGCACATTCTTGATCGAACCCTTTGGCTCTACCTACCACAACCCGGTGACTGGTAAACCTCAACGGACTGGGCCAGTGATGGACATCCATACGAATGAGCCGGTTGGTTATGGAGTGAGCGGAAGTTTCCGTGAATTGATGGTTCAAATCATGGATACCGTTCCACATACCGTAAATGTGGTGACCGCAGGAAATCCTCCTGGTCAACCGATTGAGGTTGCGTTGGAAGCTGGGCGGACAGTGTCATTTATTATGCCGCCAACCGAGATGATTAAAATGACGCCGATGCCCTTCCTAAATGGGGGAACCCATACGACAGGTGGCGCTTTTAATTTCAGAGCAGAGCCATTTGCTCAACGTTTGGCAAATAATCCAGATACATCTCAAATCTTCAGTAGTGCGGTCCATGGTGATCCCAGTACGATCATGGTCCGGGCTTATTTAGGAGATGCGATTGTCTTTCGATTAGTTGATGTGAGCATGAATGAAAGTAATGTCTTTACCGTTTCTGGGCACACCTTCTTAACCGAACGGTATGCCGGAGATGCGAACCGAAAAAATTCCATACACATTGGTATCGCAGAACGGTATGACCTTGTTGTTCCTCAAGCAGGTGGTCCTCGTCTCCAAGCTGGCGATTATATGTATTTTAATGGGCGAGACTCGAAGTTCTCTGAAGGTTCATGGGGCATTATCCGGGTGTTGGATAAGGAAGTGCCAGATCTTCAACTGTTGCCCAACGCGGCAGTTGGTGGTCCAGGCATCAAAAAATCTTTGCCGGTCTGCCCAGCAGACGCACCGGTAAAATCATTTAATGTTGTTGCGATTGATTTTCCATCCATGACGTTTAATCCTAATATTGAAGAAGCTATTGAGGTGGACTTTGAGCGAAAAATTCAAATTCAGAATCCAGATGCCAAAATTTACGTCTTAGAAGATGAGATCAGTAAAGTGTCTGGAGATTTCCATCCCATGCCTCTTACGATTCGGGCAAATGTGGGTGATTGTTTAAAAGTGAATCTGACCAATAAGATGAAAGAAAGCCGGGCGTCTTTTTCAGTATTTAGCTTGGCTTTTGATCCCAAAGATTCGCAAGGTATGAATATTGGTAATAACCCTGGAGATCAAACAATTGCTCCTGGGGAAAGCCGGACCTATACCTATTACGCAGATCCGTTCATTGGCGAAACGCAAGCTCTAGTTTGGGACTTTGGGAATGTGGCCATGAATCCACGCAACGGATTGTTTGGTGGCGTGATTATCGGGCCAAAGGGCTCTCACTATCGTGATCCAAAGACAGGCGCCGACATTTCCTTGAAGAACAGTTGGGTGGCTGATGTGATCATTGATCGGACCATCCCAGGAAATGAGATGCGTCAAAACTATCGAGATATTGCATTGTACTTTCAAGATGAGGACAATATCATCGGGACCAGTTTTATGCCCTATCTTCAAAATGTCGCGGGTTTGGTCGGTGTGAATTACCGATCTGAACCTTATCCCTATCGTGAAGAAATGGGATGTACATTGGGCCGCATGTTCCAACCTTGCGAAGTGGATGATCCAAAAGATCCGGTAACTCCGCTCATCGAATCCCATGCGGGCGATCCGGTTCGGATTCATGTATTCGGCGCCAGCAATGAACAAAATGGCATGTTTAGTGTAGAGAAACATGAGTGGCCCATTGAGCCGTTCATGGAAGGCGCTGATGATATCAGTGTCGTAGAGTTTGCTGGTTCTGAAGGAATTGACGTTTTTATTCCGTCTGCCGGTGGTCCGTATCAAATGCCTGCTGATTATGTGTATAGCAATCAACGGCTTGCCTATTCCCAATCAGGGCAATGGGGGTATTTCCGGGTGTTACCCGCCAATGATCGACGGATATTGCCGTTGCGCGGTGTCGCTCCTGGCGTTGAAGAAGCCAAGGTACCCGTTTCGGACAAAGGGCAAATCTCGCCTGTAGCGTTTAAATAACGTTCGGTTAATTTGTCAGAGTCTGGAAGGTTTTATGCGGGGAGGCCGAGCTTCGGCTTCCCCGTTTTTTTTAAAAAAAGCGAATACGAATACCTGGTATTGTATAAAAAGTATGTCTTGTGTTTCTTGAAAATGTTATTACTTCTTGATTGCTGTGTTTCATGATTAGTCAATTTGAGGAGGATGGGACAATGATTGCTTGGGTTCTGCTCGTGGCATTTTGTGGAATGTTCATTGGTACTCCAGCATGGTCTTACATTGAAATTTCTGTGAGCAACGGGGGAACGCTGAAGGGAATGGTGACTCTGTTGGGCGAAAAACCTCAACCTATGGCCATGAACTTAGTCACGATTCCCGATGCGGTCTATTGTGGAAGAATTTCAACGGGAACGGGATGGCGAATTGTCGAGGATTTTATCCTTGGACCAGATGGAACGCTCAAGGATACAGTGGTAATGCTGAAAAATGTTGAGAAAGGAAAGTCTTTCGATCTTCCCAAGGTTAAAGTTGAAGCCATTGACTGTGACTTTTTGCCTTTTGTGAATGTGTTGAAAGATCGTGATGAATTGACGGTGATCAATATGGATCCGATCGAACATGATATTCAAGGATATGAAACAGCTCGTAAACGAGGTGCAAGAATCCTGTTTAACCGACCCTTGCCGATGAACCCCTTTCATAAGGTCATGGGAATGTTTGGAGAAAATGTCCATACCCATATGCCGGGCAAGCCCATGGTGGAAAAGATTCATCTTAAAAAAAACCGGAATATTTTTGTAATGCAATGCGGATTTCATCCATATATGTTTTCATGGGGAGTTGTGCTGGACAATCCCTATTATTTTATTACCAAAGTCGACGGGGTTTTTGAAATTTCAGATATTCCTCCCGGAGAATATGACGTTGCAGTCTGGCATGCTGGGATGAAGAAATACCTGACGAAACGAGTGCA
>Ga0114950_10003772_pt1 | contig 11730 bp, 5 predicted proteins | sample N075metaG_FD_83503 | JGI IMG/M metagenome (GOLD analysis project Ga0114950, IMG submission 83503) | Deep subsurface microbial communities from Kermadec Trench to uncover new lineages of life (NeLLi) - N075 metaG | ecosystem: Environmental > Aquatic > Marine > Ocean trench > Sediment | place...
AATAGGGCGAACACGACGCGAAGTACCCTCGTGCACGGCAGCAAATATTTCCTGCTGCGACAATTTCGGGCTGTCAACATCACCCTTAGTAAAGGCTTCGGCCTTAAGCTTTCGGCTCTTACTGACTGTTTCCTCAATAAAAGTTAAAACCAGAATGCCGGTTTCTACCGCCACGCCGGCAAGTGCGATGAAGCCCACTGCGACTGCGACCGAGATATTGAACCCGGACCAGTAGACCAGCCAGAAGCCGCCGATCAGTGCAAACGGCACCGACAGCATGACAACGGCCGGCGCTGCCACATTGCGAAAATTAACATACAGCAACAGGAAGATCAGGCACAACGTCAGCGGAATCACGATGCGCAGGCGCGCGCTTGCCCGTTCCATATATTCAAATTGACCTGACCAGGTAATCATGTAGCCAGACGGTATGTCGACCTGGTCCGCCAGGACTTTTTTGGCTTTTGCCACAAAACCGCCAATGTCGGAGGTCTTCAGATCGATGTACACCCATGCGTTCGGCCGGGCATTCTCGCTTTTGATCACCGACGCGCCACGTACCAGGGTGATATCGACCAATTGCCCCAGGGGTATCTGCGCGCCACCCGGTGTGGGTACCAGAACCCGCCGCAAGGCCTGCGGATCGTCGCGCAATTCCCGCGGATACCGTAAATTTACCGAATACCGTTCGAGCCCTTCGATCGTCTCGGTCACGCGCATGCCGCCAATCGCCGTCATGATCACGTCCTGCACGTCGCCGACCGTCAGGCCATGTCGCGCGATCGCGTCGCGGCGTATATCGAGATCGATAAAGTAACCGCCGACCGTCCGGTCACCGAATACCGAAAGCGTTTCGGGCATGGCCTTCATGGCCTGTTCCACGGCGTTGGAAATTCGTTGCAGTTCGTCGAGATCGGGCCCGCTGATTTTGACCCCGACCGGCGTCTTGATACCGGTAGAAAGCATGTCGATGCGAGTCTTTATGGGCATCGTCCAGGTGTTGGCGACACCCGGAAACCTGATCGCCGCGTCCATTTCGCGCATCAACTGCTGCGTCGTCTTGCCGGCGTCCGGCCACTGATCTTTCGGTTTGAGCCTGACGATCGTTTCGATCATGGACAACGGCGCCGGGTCCGTCGCGGTCTCGGCACGGCCGGCTTTGCCGAATACCGATGCCACCTCCGGGAAGCTGCGGAGAATCTTGTCGGTTTGCTGCAGCAACTCTTTCGCCTTGGTAATCGATATGCCCGGAAACGTCGTCGGCATGTAGAGAATATCGCCCTCATCCAGAGGTGGCATAAATTCGCTGCCCAACTTCGATACGGGGTACCAGGTCAGCGCCAAAGCGGCAGCCACGATGACCAGGGTGGTTTTCTGCCAGCGCAGGAGCAGGCCGAGCAGCGGCGCATGCGCCGCATGCAGCCAGCGGTTGATCGGGTTCTTCTGCTCCGGCAGGATGCGACCGCGGATCAGGTACCCGGTCAGCAACGGCGCGAGCATGATGGCAAGAATCGCGGCCGCCGCCATCGAATAGCTGCTGGTAAATGCGAGCGGCTTGAACAGACGGCCCTCCTGCGCCTCCAGAGTGAAGATCGCAAAGTAGGACACCACGATCACCAGCAACGAGAAGAACAGTGCGGGCCCGACCTCGCGCGCCGCCTTGCCAATGACACGCCAGCGTTCTTGCGAGGTCAGCGGCCTGCCCGCATCCGCGCGCGCGCGCTCGAGATGCTGGTGCGCGTTTTCGGTCAATACGATAGGCCCATCGACCATGGCGCCGATGGCAATGGCGATACCGCCCAGCGACATGATGTTCGCGTTGATCCCTTGCAGCCGCATCGCAATAAAAGCGATCAGGATACCGACCGGGAGCACCAGGATGGTAACCAGCGCGGAACGAAGATGCAGCAGGAACAGCGCACACACCAGTGCAACCAGGGCAAACTCGATGACCAGCGTCGTGGACAGATTCGCGACGGCGCGCTCGATCAGATCACCCCGATCATAGACCGGCACGATCTCGACGCCTTCCGGCAGCCCGTCCTTTAGCTCTTCAAGCTTCGCCCTGACGCGCTGGATCGTGGCCAGCGCATTTTCCTCATAACGCATGATCACGATCCCGCCGGCGACCTCGCCCATGCCATCCAGTTCGACCAGGCCACGGCGCAGTTCCGGGCCAAACTGGATATGGGCGATATCTTTCAGGCGCACCGGCGTGCCCCGCGCGTCCACGCCGACGGCGACAGATTCCAGATCCTGCAGCGACTGAATACGACCGAGCCCGCGTACCATGTACTCGGTCTCGGCCATTTCAATCAGCCGCCCGCCGACGTCACTATTCGATCGCTGAATGGCGTATCTGACCTTGCTGAGAGGAATGCCGTATGCCGCCAGCATGTTGGGATCGACTTCGACCTGGTATTGTTTGACGTAGCCCCCGACCGAGGCCACTTCGGCCACCCCTTGCACGGTCTGTAACGGGTAGCGCAGATACCAGTCCTGAATCGAACGAAGCTCGGCCAGATCATGCCGGCCGCTGCGATCGACGAGCGCATACTCGTAGATCCATCCCACACCGGTGGCATCCGGCCCGAGGCGCGGGGTCACACCCTCCGGCAAACGGCCACTGACGAAATTGAGGTACTCGAGGACCCGGGAACGCGCCCAGTACATGTCCGTGCCGTCCTCGAAAATGATGTAGACGAAGGAAAGCCCGAAGAATGAATAGCCCCGTACGACTTTGGCATAGGGCACGGCGAGCATTGCGGTGGTCAGCGGGTAAGTGACCTGATCTTCGACGAGCTGTGGCGCCTGCCCGGGATACTCGGTAAAAATGATCACCTGTACGTCCGAGAGATCCGGAATGGCGTCGAGCGGCATGGTACGCACCGCCCAGAGCCCCGCCGCCAGCACCAGCAGGGTCGCGATGATCACCAGGAAGTGGTTTTCCAGGCACGCATCGATGACCCGCTTAATCATTGCTGATCTCCCGCATTTTGGCGGTCGCTTCGCGGAGCTTTGATTCCGAGTCGATCAGGAACTGCGCAGAGACCACCACTTCGTCACCGGCTTCGATGCCCGCCTTGATTTCTGTCCAGCCCTGACTACTGACGCCGAGCGTGACCTCCCGCGGTTCAAATTTTCCCGGTGCGCGCTGAACAAATATCTGCTCCCGCACCCCGGACCGGATAATCGCTTCCGATGGCACCACGATTACATCCGGGAGGACGCTCGCTGCGATGCTGACATCAGCAAACATATCCGGCTTCAGTAACCGACCGGGGTTATCGAATTCCATGCGGACCTTGATGGTCCGCGTTTTCCGTTCCGCATAGGGATAGATATAGCTCAGCGTACCCTGGAAAGTTTCTCCGGGAAGCGCCGCGACCTTGATGGTGGCCTGGTCGCCCACGTGCACCCAGGGCAATTCATCCTCGTAGATGTCGACATATACCCAGACCTTCGACAGGTCGGCAATCGTATAAAGCTCGGTCTGCGGGGTGACGTATTGGCCCTCGCGGGCGCCGATGTGGATGACGATGCCATCCGCGGGTGAGTGAATATGCAGCTCTTTCCTGACCTCTAGCGTCCTGATCAAATCAGCAATCTGGTGCTCCGGAACGTCCAGAAACCGCAACCGCTGGAGCGTTGTTTCCAGCAGCTCCGCCGCACCCTGTCGCACGTCCGGAAAGGGGCTGGCGCGCAGCGTTTCAAGGTTTTTGAACGCCAGCACGTATTCTTGCTGCGTCGATACCAGCTGCGGCGAATAAAGGCTGAGCAGGACTGCATCCCGGCGCACTGCTGCGCCCGTTGTGTCGACGAACAGTTGCTCGATCCAGCCTTCTGTCTTCGGATGCAGCCGGACCAGTCGCTGCTCATCGTAATCCACCCGCCCGACGGTTTGTATCGAGCGCGACAGGGAGCGACGCACTGCCGTGGCCGTGCGTACACCGATGGTCTGTACCGTGACCGGATCGATCTGCACGGTCCCGGCGGGCCCCGCGGTCTGACCGTCATCGGCGTATACCGGGACATAGTCCATGCCCATCGAATCCTTCGCTGGCACGGGCGAGGTAACGTCCGGATTCATCGGATGACGGTAAAACAGCGGCTTTCTCCCGGCGGGGGATGATCCGGTCGACGAAGCAGAAGAGACATCCGCCGTAGTGTCCGCTGACTGTGTGCCAAACCAGTAACCACCGGCCGCCGCGCCGAGCGCCGCCAGGCTGGCAAGCAAAACGATGGGTGTAACGGTGTTATTCATAGAGGTCCTCCGCGCCGGCAGATGCGGCAAGCCTGGCCAGGAATTGTTTGGCGTCACTCAATGCTTCCCAATAGCTGATCCGGGCGTCGTACAGCATGATCTGCGCATTCAGGACGTTGAGAAAATCGACTTGGTTGACCTGGTACGCCGACAGCATGGCGGCAACGGTTTGGCGTGCCTGGGGGATTATGGCGGTGCCATACAAAGACACCTGATCACGAGAGGCCTGGTAATAAGCATAATTTCTCGCGATGTCGGCCTGAACGGAACGCAGAGTCTCGTTAAGGGCGTGCTTGCGCCGAAAATAGTCGCTGCTGCGTTGCTCTATCGCCTTGCTCTGTTTTGATCCGGAGTAAATCGGCAGATTGATACTGAGCCGAAACGTTGCAAGATCAGGTAAATTCCGGCCCGACGCGTCCGCCGCATCCCGAAACCCGTAAGCCGCGCCCAGCTTGAAATCCGGGTAGTACGCCTTTTTCGCCAGCTCCAGTCGCGCCCGGGCCGCCGCCGTGCGCTCCCGCTCGACCGCGAGCAACGGGCGAGCTGCCACAGCGCCCTGTAGCAGCTCGGACTCGGGCGGCAGTTCCGGAAGATGAATATCAGACGCCGATACCGGCGGCAGCCGCACCGGCTGATTCGGGGCACGATCCATCAGCGCGTTCAGGTCTGCCTGTGAGGCGCCTCTCATGGCCCGCAGAGGAATGCGCCGATTGAGCAGCCGGGACAGCTCCAGTTGCGCGAGCAGCACATCCTGCTGCAAACCTTTGCCGACTTTGTATTTTGTCTGGGCAATCTGAATGAAATCCCGCATCAGAGCCTGGTTCTGTTCGACGATTTCAATGGCCCGATCGAGATAAACAAGTTGCCACCAGGCAGCCCGAACTCCGGCAGCGACCTGCAGCCGTTTGTCGAGCACCTGCTTGGTCGCAGCGGATGCTTCATATTCCGCCGCAGCTCGTTGCAGACCGCGTTTCCCCGGAAAGGGGAAGGCCTGACTCAGCGAGACCTGCATCTGGGTCATCGGCTCCTGATCGAGATTGAAGGTGTCGGTCGGCAGGTTCAGGGCATTCAACCCCAGTACCGGGTCCGGCAACGCACCGACTTGCGACGGAACCGCACCGAGAGACTCGGCGTGTAGCCGTAACTCGGCAAGGCCCTGATTCGTTGCGAGCGCCCGGTCCAGTGCATCGCGCAGATGCAGAGGCTGATCGCCGGGCAAGGCGGGCAAACCCGGCGGGGCAACGTCATCCGCATTTGCGCCGGACAGCATGACGACAGACAGCGTCACAACAATAGATAAAAGTTTTTGCAGCATATTCTTTCCCGAATAGAGCCACTCGGTTGCCGAGTTGCGTGCCACGCACGGCTTTTCACAAGCTGGATATCGCGCGAACTTGATTAAGAATCGGGTATGGGTCGGGTCAGACCCGGTGTGAACAGGCGGCTATTTCAGAAAGACGCAGAAGCGCAGATGAAGTGGGGGCGAGGGAGCGTGGAAAATGGCGTTGCGCGCGCCGGCGTTGCCGGTGACTGCAGCGAAAGCCGGCTCTGTTGTCACCCGCGTGACGCTGAATGCGGCCGGTGGACGGGTGCCGGACGTGCCGTCCGGAGCTTTGTCGCCAGTAACGGCTTGCACCACACCACAGGAGTCCAGGCAAAGGGCGGGCGGATGCGCCGGGCAGTCTGCACACACGGCATACGCCATGGCGCAGGACAGCATTGCGATATTGCTCAGCAGCAGCGCCATGGCCAGAACGGCAAGGCGATTAAACCGGCAGTGAGGCTGATATCCAATCATGTCGTTGACATCATCGACGTGAGCACGCCGCAGTTTAGTATTCAGACAGTGCCTGACGCAAGCGCGTGACCGGAATCCGGTCACAAATTCACGCAGAGAATACCCGTCGATTCCAACAGCGGTTGTGGGAGCAGCGGCTCCCCACACCAGCTGCCGGCGTCAGTGCAACTCCAGCGGCTCGCCCCAATCGGTGAGGGTCAGGCTCAGGCGCGCTTCGATGGCTTGAATGAAGGGTTCGACGCGCTGGTCCATCGGTTCGGCCGTCGGCGTCGCCAGCATGAGTTGTCGAACCTCCGGCTGCGCGGTGCCGGTTTGCGTCAGGACGAATGCCAGCATGCCGGAATCGACCGCCGCGACCGCGGCCGGCGGACGCTCGAGCAATCGCGTCACCTGGTGCTCGAGGCCATCCGGACGCAGCGATATCAGACTCAGCCAGACGCCGGCCTGGACGAGAATCTGGCTGTTATCCGGTGCGAGGTACAGGTAATCGACGGCCGCCGGGGTGCGGACTACCCGTTTCCGTGCGGTCATCGTCGTGGCATCCCACGCGCGGATCTGGCGTTTGACGTCGACGGTCACGATCAGGCTCTCGTCCGCGCTGACCGCGGCCCGACGGATGCCGGAATCCGGGCCGATCAATGATTCGGTCACGCCGCCACGCCACAACCAGCGCGTCAAACCGCCCCGATTCCCTGCGATATAGATGCGCTGACCGTCTCTGCTGACCGACAGTTGCGGGCGCTCGCTGTGAATCTGCAGCTGCGCGATCTGGTCCCCACTGTCGACATCGGTCACGATGACCGACCGGCGCGTCGCCGAAATCACATACTGACTGTCTGGCGTGAATACCAACTCGAGCACGGCGCCATCCGAATGGTTACTGAAGAAACTTCGCGGGGCACCGGACGCCGACTCCCATACACGCACGCTGCCGTCGAACGAGCCGCTCGCGACGAGCCGACCGGAAGGGTCAAATGTGGTCCGTGTGATCGAGTCGAGATGACCGATGAACGCCGGAGCCAGACTGACGCCCGGCAACAGCAACGCACGCTGATCGGCCGGCAGGATGCGGACGTCGCCCGCGTTCGTTGCGACCGCGAGCTGACGGCCGTCCGGACTGATTGCCGCCGTATTGTCCCTGATCATGAGCCGCACGGTAGTACGCGGCGCCGGCACGGCGTCTGCGGCGGCCTCGACCTGCGTAACCGAAGGCGGTAAACGCCAGATCTTGATCGCTTCACGGCCGTCGTAGGTCACGGCAAAACCGAACTCTGTCGCCAGCAACAGCGGCGCAACGAAATTATCGGTGGCGCGGCGTGTTACCGGTATGCCGTGCCGCATGACCTCCCCGGTGCGTTCGCCACCGCGCAGGCTCATGAGCCGAAAACCGCGGTCCAGCGAGCCCAGCAGGATCGATCCGTCGACAATGCGGGCGCTCCAGGCACTGCTGCCCTGACGCGAGATCAGCGGCTCGCCCGGGTTATCGAGCGACCAGACCCGCAGATGATGCGCGGCATCCTCGGTCAGCAGCCAGCGCCCGCTCGGATCGAAGCGAATGCGAATCGGCTTTGACGCATGATCGAACTCGTGCACCAGCGTGCCATCAGCGACCGACCACAAGCGCACCAGCCGCTCACCATCGCTGACCGCCATGTAGCGGCCGGTCGAGTCGACGGCCACGAGCTCGGCAACGCTGCCGGTGACCAGGCTGCCGATCTCGGCCGCCTGTTCGAGATCCCATATGGACAGTGCATCGCCGCCTTCCTCGAGCACGGTATTGACGATCAGGATGTAACCGTTCTCTGACATCACCGGCCGGAACGACGGCTCGATCGTAATGCGCTGCGTCAGGTCCGCACGCTCGATGTCCCATAGCTCGGCCGTGTTGCGAGCAGTGATGAATACACCCGACTGCCCGCGAGCGAAGCGCGCGCCGGAAAAATTTTCAGGCCGCGGAATACGCGCGAGAATCTCGCCACTCGCAATATTCCAGACGAGTATGTCGCCGCGTGCCGTCTCGTCGGCGGACCAGGTCAAGGCGCGGCGCCCCCCCGGAGCAAGTACACTTTTGATCTGGCGGGCAACACCGGGTTCCGGGATCAGGATCGCTTCGGTCGCAACACCCGCCGGGGCTTCGGCTGCATGACCGTCGATACGGATGGACCAGCCGGTCAGGTTACCGCCGATGCCCTGCTGGGTATCGGTGAAATACGCAGACCATGTGCCGTTGATATTCTCGTCGAGCAAGGCACGCAAATCCGCATTACGCCGCGAATCGAATCGGTAACGACCCTCATCGGCAACCTCGGCATCCGGACTCAGCACGAGTTGCACCTGTCGGCCGGATGGCGCACGTAATTCGATGGCGATGTCGCCGGGCCGCGAATGATCCGTCTCCATCGTCAGCACGATGCGTTTGCCGTTCGCGCCACCCTGGTATATGAGACGACGCTGCAGGGGAAAGACTTCTTCCGCCAGCAGCGTCAGGCGCAGCACACGGCGCGGCACCCCATCGGTGATCTGCCAGATGTCGACACGATGCGTCCTGTCGAGCGTCGTCACCAGGCCGGAATTCAGATCGAGCTCCAGCGCACGCAACGGCTCGGGCGTGCGAATCGTGCCACCGAGGTTCGCATAGTCCCGACCGTACAATTCCGCGACGACCCGGCGCCGCTCGTCGGTTGGCAAATTCAGTGCGCGGGTGGCAAACAGCAAGGCCTCATCCCGATCGCCCCGCTGCATCGCACTCATCGTGCGCCGGTCCCAGAACTCGGCCACCAGCACCTCGCTGAGCGCCTCGCGATCCGGAATCTCCTTCAAGCGCTCACTGAAGCCCAGCACCTCGTTGAGGCTGCCGGCATTGCGGCTCTTGGCGACGAGGTAATCCGTAAACAACTCGTCAGCCGTAGCGCCGTATCCCGGCAGGAAATTCAGCCGACGGTAAGCATCGAGCGCAGTCATGTAATCCTGATTCGGCTGAGTCAGCATGCGGACATACGGCTTGGGAAGGAATTGCGTGTACCAGATCGGCCCGCCGATGGCGAACGAGGCAATGAGCGCGGCCATACCGGCCGCGCGCCAGCCCAGCGGCCGGTTCTTGCTGACCCACTGCGTTGTGAACGCGTCCGCGTAGATCCGGTTGCGCACCGAGAGCCGGCCCCGGCTGTCGTTGACCAGAATGCCCGACCGGATCAGGTCACGGTGGGTGTCAAGACCGGGCTCCAGCGTCACGCGCGCGCCCTTGCGCACCCGCCGGTAGAGGTTCAATCGCGCATTCCTGCCCGCCGATTCGCGCAATAACTGTTTGCCGATCGCGGACAGGTGCGGCTCCTCACGCGGACCCGTCGGCGCGATGAATAGCTGGCCGACCACCTCATCGACGGTCTCCTCCGTCATCAACTCGTCACTCTGGCGCGCCAGTGCACGAAATATTTTCTGCGTGAGGAAAGGATGCCCGTTCGTCCAGTAACTGACATGTTCTGCGATGCTGCGCGACGTGCGCTGATCAACGCCGAGCCCGGCCGCAAGCTGGCGAACCTGGTTGACGTCAAAATTCTTCAGATTGATCTCGATACTGATATCGAACGGCGAATCGTTACGGCCCGGCAGCAATTGATCGATCGATGCCGACCCGAGCATCGCGAATGCCAGCCGCTGGTATTCGGGGTTGGTCGCGCGCGCGTCGTAGCAGGCACGAACCGCGCGCAACAGCTGCCGCGCGAACGGGCGATCGAGTGAAGCGCCGACCCGGTCGATGAAGATGACGACACGCTCCTCGGTGTCTGCGAGTACCACGTCGAGAAAGAATTCGCGCAGCCGGTGCATGTTGGTCAGGCCGCTGCGCTCCTGCCACCAGGACTGCATGTCGGAGCGAATCCGCAGTTCGCGGCAGATGCGATAGGCGACGCTGTAGTACCAGCGGCCGGCATCGTCCGATCGGTCGCGACCGCCGATATTGGCAAGATCGACGGTCGCGACCCGTACACCGTCGGCCGTGAGCTTGTTCGCGGTATGCGCCATCACGCTGGTCTTGCCGGTCTGAGCCGGGGCCAAAACGTGACAGTAGTCGCCCTCGGACAGGCGCGCGTACAAGGCGATGTCCGCATCGCGCACCACGTAGCAGTCGCGGTCCGGCTGCACCGGGCCGCCGACCACGTAATACTTGCTGTTGCGCTGCGCTGACGTCATCGAATACCCGTCTCCCCGGGCTGCTCCTGGCGACGCCTCGCGGGGGTATTTTCACCAAATCCGGCACCCGTCGCCACTTCGAAGCCACTTTTTTCGGTCACCCTGCATGGTAGCGTAATGCATCGGGTCAATATCTTGATTATCATGCGGCGCAGGCCACAGACTGAGTGCCGACCCGGCCGGCTCCGATCACCCCGGCTCAGCTCCCAAGAGGACCCACCATGCAGATCAGCAACCCGCACAACCTGGTCCACGCGCAGACAGATGCGACCCACCCGTTCGGCATTCGCGCGACGTTACCGGAATCCGATCCGTTTCGCCGGTTGCTGCCGGACGCCTGGGAGACTTATCAGTGGTTTACAACCAGCGCCGAACGCGATCGGGCGCTCGAGGATATGAGCGCCCGGCATCGCTACTCACGGATCGGCGATGCGCCTACCGTGAATTATGCGCCGGTGGATCGCTAGTGCACTATTGAATATGTACCTGAACACCGCTCTTATCAGGGCAATATCCGTTGCGGCCGTCTGCCTGATCGCCCTGCCACTGCACGCCGCCAGCGATGTCGGCGCAGAAATCGTAGTGACCGCATCGAGAGCTGACCTTGCGCTGCTCGACCTGATCGGCAATACGGCCAAGCTGGGCCGGGAGCGGATCCGGATTACAAACGCCCAGCACATCCATGAACTCGGCGTCGCGGTGGCCGGCACCTGGCTCAGCCGCGGCAGCGGACAGGAAAATCTGACGGCGATTCGCTCACCGGTGCTGACGGGCCCGGGTGCGTGTGGTGCATTCCTGATTCTCGAAAACGGTATCCCGATTCGGCCGACCGGCTTTTGCAACGTCAATGAGCTGTTCGAGGTGCCGTCGGAACTGGCCGACACCGTCGAAGTGATCCGCGGGCCCTCCAATGCGCTCTATGGCTCGAACGGCCTGCACGGCACGATGAATATCCTGCTGCCCCGGCCTGGCAGCGCACCCGGCTGGACCGGCAGCGGCACGGTCGGCGCCGATGAATACTATCGAGGCAAACTCGGCTGGGATGGCGGCGTCGGCGCGGGCAACCTGAATTTCGGCGTACTCGCCGACCACTATGACGGCTTCCGCGAGAGTTCCGGTTACACGCAGCAAAAAGGCTTCGTGCACTGGGATCAGCCGCTGGCCAACAGCACCCTGGGCTGGGCACTGAGCGCCCAGCACCTCGATCAGCAGACCGCCGGTTTCATCCTCGGCCAGGATGCCTACAAAGATCCATCGCTGCGGACCACGAACCCGAACCCCGAGGCCTTCCGCAAGGCCAACAGCCAGCGGCTGTCGGCACACTGGACGCCGGATGCCTCGCACGGCGGGTCCGGTGCGGACTTCCGCTTCTACCTGCGGCGCTCCGACATGGAGTTCCTGATGCACTTTCTGCCGGGCCAGCCGCTCGAGGAGAACGGCCAGCAAAGCGGCGGTATGATCTTCACGCTGCAACGCCCGT
>Ga0114950_10003774_pt1 | contig 11727 bp, 7 predicted proteins | sample N075metaG_FD_83503 | JGI IMG/M metagenome (GOLD analysis project Ga0114950, IMG submission 83503) | Deep subsurface microbial communities from Kermadec Trench to uncover new lineages of life (NeLLi) - N075 metaG | ecosystem: Environmental > Aquatic > Marine > Ocean trench > Sediment | place...
CCGGCAGGTACAGCATCGTTTCGGGGACGTCTCCCTTGCCAAAGGCAACGAGTAGTTCGTTGGTGGCTTTGCCGACTTCGCCCGCCCTGATCATGTCATACCAGCGGCGGGCCCTTGGATCGGCGATCACCTCTGGCTTGCCGTTAACAAAATCCGGCGCAAGGCCCATATTGTCGGAATGATCTGTCAGGACGATGAAGTCCAGGGGACGCGACAGCCTGAAGGGTTGGCCGGTAGAGCTGATAACTTCTTCACCCTTGGCAAAACGGTAGACGTCCTCTGGCCCAACCGTGTTGCCGGTCAAGCCTGCGTCAAAGGACAGGGATGAATGAAGATGGGTATCGCCGAACAGCGGGCGGGTCGGGTAGTTTCGACCCGCATAGGGAGAATAAGGTGGTTTTGCCGGGAACAGTTTGGCCGCTGCCTGCTCGGAGAGCACACCGGCGTCACCGGGGCGGACATCAGCCACAGAAACAGTCGAACAAAACACCAGTGCCAGCATGGTTACAAAAGCGGCACCAATACGGCGTTGCCAATGTGATTGCGACAATGAAATATCTGTCATCTTTACCCCCAGAATTACATAATTAAACCATGGTATAACCCGAGGTCAAAATGCGTACTAACCATTTTGCGACACAACAATGTAAAGGAATGGAAGCTGACTAGGGTGTCTGACACCCAGGTTATCCAGCGTCGTAATCGACACCAGCCGGCACTATCCGCAGGAAGAACGTCACCATGGCCGAAGCTACAATCGCGCCGGTGAATATCTGCAGGGACAAATTATAGGAACCCGTGGAATCGTAGAGGTAACCCATCATCGGCGGGCCAATAAGGGCAAAGCCCAACGTAAAGGGGTTGAGAAGACCAAACACACGCCCAAAAGCGGCGGGCCCATATCGGGTCCCAATGGCAGCACCAATCAACGGCGTAAACCCGCCAGTAGACAAGCCAATGAGCGCGCTGATGACCAATAGGCCTGTGAAACTTGGATCGCCCATCAGCAGTAATATGGGTGTGCCCAACAACAGATTGTTTGTCCAGATCAGATAGCGCAAATCAACTCTGTCGGCCAACGACCCCATGACAATTTTGGAAAGGATGCCCCCGCCCGCCAAAAGCGTCATCATGACAGAGGCGTTTGCAATGCTGATGCCTGCCTCTAGGGCATAGGGTACCAAATTGGGGACGGTGCCCGAAAAGGCCATCATCATCAGGCCAAGCGCTGCGGCGATGGTCCAGAAAGCCCGGTCCCTGAGAACTGTGGACGTAGTCCAGATTGTTTCGCTTATACTGCCGTTGGCGTCATCAAGACCTTCAGGCGATTTTTCGGGCGGGATGCCCTTGTCCTCTGGGCTGTTACGAATAATCCAAAGCGATACAGGGATGATCATAATCAAGGCAATAATGGCAAGATAGACATGCGCCTGGCGCCAGCCATACTCGATCAGCATATAGGCGATGACCGCTGGCATGATGAACCCACCCAGCGACGTGCCGACTGAACTTAACCCGATGGCCAATCCGCGGTTATGGGTAAACCACTTGGCCACCAGGGTCGATGCCGTCATCGGCCCCAGCAGCACCACGGCAATAGAGATCATCAGCATATAGCTGGCCAACACTGTCCATATGCCTGACGCGGTTGAAATTATCAGGAAACCGGCTGCAAGTACGATGGCCCCAATGGTAACGATCCAGCGAATGGAATATTTGTCGAGGGCACGACCTACAAAAGGGGACATGATGGCGCTGGCGGCATTCATCAATGTAATGCCAACCATGATTTGACCACGCGACGCACCAAATTCTGCCGACCACGGTTCCACCCAAAAGCCAAAACCATAAATGGTCATGCCAAAGGTAATCGACTGGAACACCATGGCCGCACCCACGATGTTCCAACCGTAAAAGTAAGATCCAGCACGCTTGGTCAATGGACAGCCTCTCGAGAGATTAGAGTGTCACGGCACCCTCACCCACCGAGGCACCGCCGACAGTCTTGTCCCAAAGACCCGAAATCTCAAGCCAATTTGGAGCCAATTTGGAGCCAATATGAAAAAGACCAGAACCCAAGCGAGCACGGCGAGCGGGTAAAGCTTCGTTTGACATTCCAGGTGGCCTCGCCAGTATACAAACAACCGATTGGATGGCATTTTGGGGCAATGAAATTGTCGCCAGATCTATTGTTAAATGGAGGCTAAATCGCATGAATAAAGAAGTTGAAATACCAACCGCTGAGGAAATGATCGCCCGAGCCGAAGCCATGATACCGGCCTTGCAGGAACGCGCCAGGGAAGCCGAGGAAAACCGTCGCCTGCCCGACGAAACCGTGCAGGAAATGGTCGAAGCCGGGTTCCCCAAGATCATGCAGCCAAAACGTTTTGGCGGCTATGAGCTGGGCATTGAAGTCGCGGCAGAATGCATCCGCATGTTGGGCATCGGCTGCGGCTCTACGGGGTGGGTTTCCAACCTGTTCATGATCCATAATTGGCAGCTCAGCCTGTTTTCGATAGAGGCCCAGGAAGAATATTGGGCAGATGGTCCAGACCAGATCTGTTCCACCGCATCCTTCGCCACAAAAAGCGCATGCGAAGTTGTTGACGGTGGCTATCGCCTGACGGGCCGTTGGAAGTTTTCAAGCGGCTGCGATTTTGCCAATTGGTTCATCATCATGAAGCCAAGCCCCACCAATCTCGATTGGATGCTTGTACCAAAGGCCGACCTGACCATCGAAGACGACTGGTTCGTCTCGGGCCTCAAGGCCACTGGCAGCCGCGACCTCGTTCTCGAAGACGTCTTTGTCCCGGACCACCGCTGCCTGTCGATCATGGCATTGATGTCGGGCACCACCCCAGGCGGCGAGGCCCACGGCATCCCGCTGGCACGCCTGCCCTTCGCATGGCCTGCAATTTGGGGCATTCCCGCAGCATTGATTGGCATGGCCAATGGCATGGCGGACGCCGTTAAAAAGACATTGGTGGGCAAAAAGGCCCTGTTCACGGGCGAACCACAAGTCGAACGCGTTGCCAACCAGATCAAGCTGACCAAAGCGCTGACAGATATTCATGCCGCCGAGCTGATTATGCGCCATCGCCTGTCAGAATTGATGAAGTGGGGCGAAGCCGGTGCGGCGCCCACCACGCTTGACGCTTTTGCCTCCAGCCGCGACGCCTCCTATGTGGCCCGCCTGATTGGCGAGGCGGCCAACAATCTGTCGCTGATGTCTGGGGCCACATCGGTTTATCTGGGCAATCCAATCCAGCGCTTTTTGCGCGACATCAATGTCGGCGTGACCCACGTGTCGCTGGTGTGGGAAGAATCCGCAGAAAACTATGGCCGTACCATTTGGGACCTGCCACCAAAAATGCCCGGCGGCTAAACCGCCTGCCCCGCCGCCACACCGCTGGCCCAGGCCCATTGGAAGTTATAACCACCCAGCCAGCCCGTGACATCGATGGCCTCGCCAATGGCATACAGACCAGGGACCTTGCGGGCCTCCATGGTTTTTTGGGACAGGCCATCGGTGCTGATGCCGCCAATTGTCACTTCGGCCTTGGCATAGCCTTCAGTGCCGTTGGGGATGAACTGCCAATTGGCCAACCTGGCCTCGATCGCATCCAGCACCGTGTCCTTGATATCGGCGAGCATTTTGGGGCCCTCCGGTTGATCGTCCAGTTGATCGTCAAGTTGACCGGCCAAAGCGGTTGCCAGCCGACCGGGCAGCGGGTCGGACAGGATGTTCTTGATTGTACTTCGGTGGCGGGCCCGTTTTTCTGCCCGCAGCCAGCCGGGTTCCCGATCTGGCAGAAAGTCGATGCCGACTGGCTCACCGTGTCGCCAATAGCTGGATATCTGCAAAATCGACGGGCCTGACAGGCCCTTATGCGTAAACACCGCCCCCTCGCGGAACTGCATGTCACCACAGCGTGCTACCACATCGGCCGACACACCCGACAGCTCGCGAAACAATACGTCATCGCCACCCAGGGTAAAGGGCACCAGCGCCGGGCGAGGTTCAACGATTTTGAGGCCGAATTGCCGCGCCAGATCATAGGCAAATCCGGTCGCGCCCATTTTGGGAATAGATGGCCCACCAGTGGCAATCACCAGAGACGATGCCCTGGCGCTCTGGGCGCCGTATGTGACGGTATAGTGGCCATCGGCCTGGCTGATGTCGTCGGGTGCTGCTCCCAGGGCCAACTCGACGTCACCTTCGTCACATTCTGCCAACAACATGTCGACGATTTGCTTGGCAGAACCATCGCAGAACAGCTGACCCAATGTCTTTTCATGATAGGCAATGCCATAGCGCTCGACCAAGTCGATAAAGTCTTGCGGCGAATACCGCCCCAGCGCCGACTTGGCGAAATGCGGGTTGGCCGAAATAAACTGCTCGGCGCTGGCATAGATATTGGTGAAATTGCACCGGCCACCGCCCGATATCAGGATTTTTTTGCCTGGTTCGTCTGCGTGGTCAATCAACAGCACCTTGCGCCCACGCTGGCCAGCCACAGAGGCGCACATCAGGCCGGCCCCGCCTGCGCCCAGAATGATCACGTCATATTGTTTGGTCTTCATGCCACTTCAACCCACATCAATGCCTCGAAAGATTGCGCGCTTAGAGCATATAAACTGGCCCTTGTCTTGGCCCCTGTCGCGGGCAATGTCCTGGCTTTAAGACTACCGTCGCATGCCCAGTCGCGGCGACTGCAGGCCGGTTCTGACCAACAGCATGCGGGCACAAACCACAAAGGCAATAACAATGATCGGAACCCAGACCATATAGTCTTCGGGGTGGAACATATAATTGCCCAAATACAACAGTCCCAGCATCAACAGGCCAGCGACAATCGACAATTCTTCAAATGGTCGGCCTTGAAATGCCGAGGGTTCACGGCCCGTCGCGATGTCGAGCAAGATACCCCCGCCAGAGCACGTCACAGTCGCGCAGATCGGCACCCAGAACCAGGGCAACTCCGCTACGATGGCGACCTGAGCCCCGGCAACAGTCAAAACTGCCAGGCCAATGGTCTCGCAATGGGTTTGCAGCTTTGTCAGGCGACCCACCAAATTTTCTGATTGCGGCAGGACGTAAGCCAGAAAACCGCCGACCACGATGATCCCGCCAATGGCATAGGCATAGGCCGGGTCTGTCACAATGAACAGTGGCAGGCGATCCCCACCAACCAGCAGGTCGCGTATCGTGCCGCCGCCAACTGCGGGCAGCGCGGTCAGGACGAGGGCACCCCAAATATCGTATTGATGTTCCTGCGCCCGCAAAAACCCTGCAACGCCAAAAATTGCCGAGCCAAACAACACCAGCCAATAAAGCCATGCCTGGTTCATTTCTCGTTTGAAGTGATACAGCGTCTTTCTATCCACCAGGGTTGCGGCTTCGCCGACAGCGTCGGACCACACATCATGAACCCACGCGGTGCGATGATCGCGTTTGATCATTAGGGCGCTTGTCTGGTTCTGCCGCAGCAGGTCAACGGTCCGACGGTAAGAGGCGATGTCGAGCAACCCCAATTCGTCTGTGTTTTGTCCCAGTAATTTGAATATTTCGCGGGCCATATGGGTCTGATGCCGGCGGGTGGCATCCGACATTTCCCCCTGTGCTGCCAGCATACCCAACACCTCTTCGATTGCCCGTTCCGGGTTATCGATGCTGTATTGCCAGCCCCGAAGGGACGCACGCAAAAACCTCTCTGACCTGACCCGACACGCCGTGTCATTCAGGCAGGATTGGGATACATACAAGCCGTCTTCCAACAACGAATGGCCCAATTCTTCGAACCTGAATGTCGTTAATTGTTGGGGGGTTATGCCCTGTTCCAATATTTGCCAATATTCGTTGTAGATCATGCCCATGATGCAGTCTGGGTCGCCTTTACGAATGGCGTCTTGGCCGCCAGTCTGGTGAATAATTTCAACCCCTTCTTCGCCGCCGGTCATGGTTATGCCGATGGAGGCAAGCCAACTGGTCAGGGGGATTTCCAGGCTGCCGCCGCGCGACCCGATGGTCTTGCCGCGCAAATCTTCAGCACGATGAATATTACGCGACCGCAGACACGCCAACATCAAGCCAGATTTCTGGAACATCTGCGCAATATTGACCGGGTTGTTGCCTTTTTGATTGGCTGTCAGGGCCAGCGACACCCACTCGACAATCACATCCGCGTCCCCGTTCTGCAACACCTCGATGGTGTTTGTAGAAGTCCCACCAGGGACAATGGTTACGTCCAGGCCCTCTGCCTCATAATAGCCTTTGTTCAGGGCCATATAATAGCCCATGAACTGCGCCTGGTCGTACCATCGCAGTTGCAGCTTGAACGGCTCGCCCGCCTGCGCAGACCCCGCCCAAACCAGGCACATCATCACCGTGATCGACCCAACAATGGTCTTTATCAATGGCCAAAACCGATTATTCAACTGACGCCCTCCCCCCAAAGGAAACCCGAGCCTAGATACCCAGTCTGATTTGATCAAGCGCGCTGGTTTCCGGCTCGCTTTTTATCAAAGGTCAGATGCAAATTCTTGAGGTTTCGGTGCACCAGGCTGGGTGGGTACTCAAAGCTGTTCAGGCCCTCGGCAAATTGGAAATTGTCGAGCCTGGCCAACAGGGCGGTAAATGAACTAGCCATCTCCTGCCTGGCCAGCATGGCGCCGGGGCAAAAATGGGTGCCTGCACCAAAGGCCAGATGCGCCCCCGCATTGCGCCGTAAAATATCAAAATCATCTTCATGGTCGAACTTGGCCTCGTCGCGATTGGCCGACCCATACAGCAGCACAATAACAGCGCCTTTAGGAATATCAGTGCCACCCAAAGTGGTGTCACAGGTGGTGATGCGGAACAGGCCCTGTACCGGTGTCTCGAGCCGCAACACTTCTTCAACAAAGTTCCCCATCAGGGTTGGGTCGTCCCGCAACAGGGTCATCTGATCCGGGTGGTCAATCAACAGTTTCAGGCCGATCGCCAGGGATGATGTGGTGGTCTGATTGCCGCCATTGAGCAGTTGGCTCATCATGTCGAGCAATTCTTGCATGCTCATAGGCTTGGCCCCGTCACCTGTGGGGCGCACCATGTCGCTCATCATATCGTCGCGGGGATTTTTCTGACGCGCCTCGAACTGGGCGGCAAAATAGTGCTGGGCCTCGACTGCGATGCGAGCGCATTCAACCTCCCGCTCAGGCGATATCATCAGGCCCAAAGCCTCCATAGCCGCATCCGACCAATATTTTAGTTTGGGGGCATCCTCCCGCGCGACCCCAAATTGGTCAGCAATCACAAAACATGGCAGGGGCACAGCAAATTCGGCGACAAATTCCACCTGGCCATCATCAATAAACTTATCGATCAGATCGTGCGCTACACCATCAATGTACGACGCCAGCTTGCGCACTCGGGTGGCGGTAAACGTCCGGTCAATATATTGCCGATAGCGCTGGTGTTCCGGTGGGTCCGTCCGTTGCAAGGTGGTCGTGGGTTCCCACCCTTCATTCTGATATATCGCCGCCACATCGGGGTTGGGGCCACCGGGACGGCGGTTTTTCAGCGGCATCCGGTTGGAAAACACGTCTGGCCGCCGCAAGACTTCCTGCAATTCGGCATAAGTAGACACCACATATTGCCCCGTCGACGGCATCTGATAGACCGGGCATTCGCGACGCAGGCTGGCATAGGCGTCGTAGGGGCATTTTTGCACCTCGGGATCCATCAGGTCGATATTCAGATCATGGTTCATCGCCCAGCCTCCCGCCCCTAGAATTGCATTGGCTATACGTCGAAATACTGTATCGGGTTTTCGTGACAAGCGACACCACAGCGAACCATGAGCAAGACTGCCTGTAAACTAAGCGTCTCTATCACGGCGATGCCTGCCTGGCACTGTGGGCTTCGGACCGGATGTATTGCTGCAGGTCTGCCAGTTGATGGTCGTCGAGTTCGTCAAATTGGGGCATGCCGCCAGCGACCAGCGCACCGTCACGCAAGACGGTCGTGAAGTCCTCTGGCGAGCGGGTCACGGCTGACGCGCGCAAGTCGGCTGCCACCCCAACGGCCACCGCGCGGAAGCCGTGGCAGATGCCGCATCGTTGCGCATAGAGTGTCAGGCCACGGTCTTCGCTGGCCTTGTTTTCAACAAAACCAGGGTCGTCGGGGATGGTCACGCGACTGCCTTCAGAGGGTGGCAGGCTGGCCTTGCCATCAAGGGCAAAGGTCAACACGCGGCGCGCCTGGGTCGCGGGGTTCAGGCCAAAGCGCTCTAATATGGGGCCCAGATAGGTCCCTGACGTGCCCATGCCGGTCAGCACAGTCATATATTGCGTGCCATCAACCAGATAGGTGATCGGCGGTGCCACGGGGGGCGACCCAGCGTCAAACGACCATAATTTGGTGCCATCATGGGCCGAGAAGACGTTGAAGCTGCCGTCGATATGCCCCTGCACCACCAGATCACTGGCCGTCACAAAAGTACCCCCGTTCCAAAATGCGGGTGTCGGGATACGCCAGCGCTGCGTCTGTGTTACCGGGTCCCAGGCGACCAGCGCACTGGCGCCTTTTTCATCGAGGGGAAATTCGGCATTCGCACCGGCGTCCAGCACATTGTCCGGCGGTCGCACCCAATTGTCGATATCAACACCGCGTTCGCTAAAGGTATTCGACAGCTCGATGGCCGGAATATACACCAGCTTGGTGCGCGGGCTGTAAGACATGGGCAGCCAATTATGGGCGCCATAAGTCCCCGGCACGACCCTAAAGCTGCCACCATCGCCATAGCGCACGCCAGGCACTTCCACCGGTCGACCGGTTTCCAGATCGATCTCGGTGGCCCAAGATATAGGCACATAAGGCTTGGCCGATATCAAAGACCCATCCAGCCGGTCGAGGACATAGAAAAAGCCATTTTTCGGCGCGGTCATCAGGACCTTGCGGGCCGCCCCGTCAATTTCCAGCTCGGCGATTTGCATGTCCATGGCCGCGTTATAATCCCAGCTTTCGCCCGGATTTGTCTGGTAGTGCCAAATATAATCGCCGGTATCGGCATCGAGCGCGACAATCGACGACAGGAACAGATTATCGCCCTGGCCCAGGCTGCGCACCCGGTGGTTCCACGGCGCACCATTGCCCGTGCCCAGATATATCTGGTTTAATTCCTGGTCGTAGGTCATGGCATTCCACACCGTGCCACCGCCGCCATATTCCCACCATTCACCCGCCCATGTTTGCGCGGCCATGGCCATGGCATCGTTTTCAAACCCGTCTGCCGGGTTGCCGGGAACTGTGAAAAAGCGCCAAAGCTGTTCGCCGGTTTGCGCATCATAGGCAGTGACATAGCCCCTTGTGCTGGCCGCATCGGCGCCGCCATGACCGATAATAACCTTGCCGTCAAAAGCCCGCCGCGGGCCCGCGATAAAGCGGTAATCATCCGCGTCCAGGGTCATCACGCTCCAGACCTGTTGGCCTGTTTTGGCGTCGATGGCGATCAGCCGCCCGTCCTGGGTCCCTGTATAGATTTTACCATTCCACCAACCCAGGCCACGACTGCCCCAGCCCTGACGCAGTTTGCGCCCGGCGGCCTGCGCGGCTTCGGGGTCAAATATCCATTTTAACTCGCCGGTTGCGGCGTCCATGGCATGGACCAGACTGTAGCCGGTGGCAAAATACAGCATGCCATCGACTTCCAGCGGTCCGGTCACGCTGTTTTCGGGCCCCAAATCATAAAACCAGGCCAGCCCCAGTCGGTCGATATTATCCGCGTTGATCTGGGTTAATGGGCTGAAATGCTGTTCCCCATAGGTCCGACCGAAGGCCGCCCAATCGTCACCCCCGCCCCAATCTTGCAGGCGGTCACCGGCGATTTCGTCGTCATGGTCTGCATCATCTCGTGAGCAGCCAGCCAGGCCAACACTCGCTATGGTCAAAGCCAACAGACCAATGATCACCAATCGATGCGTATTGCGCAAATTCCCCTCCATCCCTTTGAGGGCGAAAGGTTAGTGGCTTGCACCCCCTTTTGACCAGCCCTGCGACCAATTTTTGTTACTTGGTCGTCCGTAGTGTATTGCTCTACGGGGTTTCTTAAGGAGTTCAGTATGACTAAGATGATGAATGGATGCAGATTTACCTTCGGTGCCGTTGCTTTTTTCGGCTTGTTATTCGCGGGGCCATCGTTCGCCCAAGACGCCGAGATAGGTGCTTTTGACGGCCTGGTAAAGGTCGAGGGCGCCAAAGTAGATTTAGCGTCGATTGATCCCGATGCAGATTTCAGCGTGTATAAACGCGTCTATATCGCCGAGCCATGGGTCGCCTTTGTCAAGAACTGGAAACGCACACAAAACAGGTCGCGGTACGGTGCGGGCAACCGGGTCAGCGACAGAGACATGGAAAAGATTAAGGCCGATGTCGCGACCCTGTTCAAAGAAGTCTTCACAGAAAAATTGGTGGAAGACGGCAAATTGACCATTACTGATGAAGCCGGTGAAGATGTGCTGTTCATTCGCCCGGCCATCATCGACCTGGACGTCACCGCCCCTGACATCATGACGCCGGGGCGCTCTCGCACCTACACCACGTCGGCAGGCGCGGCAACGTTATACATCGAATTGTATGATTCAGTCAGTGGTGCCATCATTGGTCGCGCCGCCGACCGTCGGACAGCACGGAACTCCAGCCATCGCATGACCTGGAGCTCTAAAATCACCAACCAACAAGAAGCCCGGCGCATGTTCAGCATCTGGGCCGAGCGGCTGGCAGCCTTCCTCGAAGACCATTTCACCGCCAGCCCCGAGGCAGAGGAATAGCCAACCAGTAGAGAAAAGACTGGCACTAGGCATTGTGGCCTAACCTGCGCTAGGCTTCCCCTATTAACTGGGGGAGGATAATACCGTGCATCCACTACGCGGCGTGGCGGCCATTGTCGGCACATGCGATACCGAAGTTGGGGTTGTTCCCGACAAGGGGCCAACCGAATTATGTTCCCAAGCCATCCTTGGGGCGCTGGATGATGCGGGGCTGACCCTGGCTGATGTTGATGGGTTGATCACCTGCAATTCGATGGCCGATCCCTACATGTATCATGCTGAAATGATGGCAGAATATCTGCAGATATTCCCCGGCTATACGCTTAGCCTGGGCGCAGGCGGCGGCGCGACCTTTGCCGCCCTGCATCACGCAGCATCTGCCATCGCCACTGGCATGGCCGACACAGTGGTGGTGGCGATGGCCGAAAGCCTGCGCACGGGCCTGACCCGCGACCAGGCCATGGCCATGCAATCATCCAGCGGCCACCCCCAGTTCGAGCGACCCTATGGCCCCACCGTGCCCGCCTTTTACGGCCTGGTCGCCCGCGCCTATATGGATGCCTATGGCGCGACGTCCGAACATTTTGCCGCCGTTGCTGTCAGCGCCCGCGACCATGCCTGCCGGCACCCCTTTGCCCAGATGCGCGAGCCGATCACCATTGAAGACGTTTTGGCATCGCGGATGATCGCCGATCCCTTGCACCTTCTCGATTGCTCGTTGGTCTCGGACGGCGGCTGTGCGGTGGTGCTGACATCGGCCGAGCGCGCCCGCGATCTGCGCCAGTCGCCGGTATATTTATTGGGTGCCGGCGAAGGACACAGCCATGAACATATCAGCGCGACGCACAATCTGGTGACGTCAGCGGCGGCAGACTCTGGTCGTCGGGCGTATGAAATGGCGGGCGTGGGCCCCGGCGA
>Ga0114950_10003775_pt1 | contig 11726 bp, 8 predicted proteins | sample N075metaG_FD_83503 | JGI IMG/M metagenome (GOLD analysis project Ga0114950, IMG submission 83503) | Deep subsurface microbial communities from Kermadec Trench to uncover new lineages of life (NeLLi) - N075 metaG | ecosystem: Environmental > Aquatic > Marine > Ocean trench > Sediment | place...
AAATTCTTTACGACTAGAATAGGCCCGTAAAGAGGATATCAGGGCCTTACTTTTGATCTATTAGTTAATTAACTACAGGGGACACTCACAACTTAACAACTTTAGGAGCCAAATAATCTAAATCTATCAAGGGAAAGAAGTAGGGTTATTGTTGTTAGTAGTTTGTTCATTAGTTAAGTGGTGGTGCATTATGAGAGACGACTTGCGCCCCCCATCGTCCGTCAACGTTGGTGCAAATTGTTAACATTTGAAATTGAGCTATCACTTCATTGTTTGCAGTGCGTCTCTCATTTTCGGTGAATATGTGTATCTTATCGTCTCCAATTAAAGTTATCTCTCTCGACACTATTTGCACACTACTCATACCAAGCTCATCCATGCTTGAGAATCTCTGAATAGCGAAAGTTTCCCACTCTTCTGGCGTGTTCCATATTCTGACCTGTCCGTCAGTGAGACGCATGTAGGGATAGTTAAGCTCCGCTGCCCAAGCTTCTGCATCCCTCGCATTTACAGCGTCGCGAAAGCTGCACTCTTCAACTATTTCATCTATATCTCGCTCTTGAGCATTAGCACCAAAGGAAAGGCAGAGAAGGGTTATTGTTGTTAGTAGCTTTTCCATAATTAGGCCTTTGTGCAGGTTCCTACGTTGCCAGAAATAGTAATACCGTAATAATGGCTTGAAGCCGTAAAGGCCAAGTCCGAGGTATTTATTGCCAATTCATCCCTGTGCCAGACGATGAGTTGAAATTTTTATTAGTCTACTGAGCCTCGCCTCTCAAACTTCTAACCATTGCTTCTAAGCCCAGGGCTGAAACCTGATCGGCCGGCACAGGTTCCCCTGCCACCAACTCAACTTTTCCTCTGAAATAGCTAGGCAATCCCGACATAGCACTTCCACGACGTCGACTAAACCAGGATTGCCACAAACCTTTTAGCGCCAAGGGAATGACTGGAACAGCATTCTTTGAAACTATTCTTTCAATCCCTCTGCGAAACTTATCTACCTCACCGTCTTTGGTTAGCTTGCCTTCCGGGAAGAGACACACTATATGCCCTTTTGTGAGTGCTTTGTCTATTTCTTCAAAAGCCGACTTCATCATCCCCCTGTCTTCGTTCGCCGGAGCGATGGGGATAGCGTTGGCCATTTTAAAAACGCGGCCAACAAAAGGCGCATTGAATATTTTGTGATGCATGACAAATCTTATACTACGCTTACAGCAACCAGCAATCACCAGTGCATCGACAAAACTGACATGGTTAGCCACCAATACGCAGGGTCCTTCTCTGGGGATGTTGTTCAAGTTCTCACAGCGCACACGGTACATAAAATGAATTCCCAACCAAATAATCAGGCGGAATATAAATTCGGGTACCTGTTTAAAAATAAATAGAGCGATAGCAATATTGATTAATCCAGTAATTAAAAATAACTGTGGGACACTGAAGTCCATAGTAATAAACGTAATTGCATACAAACCTGACATCACCATGAAAAAGGCATTCAGTATGTTACTGCCTGATACAACGCGGGAAAGGTGACTACGCTCTGTTCGGGTCTGCACCATAGCGTAAAGCGGAACTGTGAATATGCCACCTGAGAGTCCAATAAAAATAATGTCTATCAGAATACGGACGTTTCCCCAGGACTGCAGAAATTCCATCGCACCGATTGTCGTTGTTATTCCGGTCCCTGGGTTACCTAAATATAAATGGATAGTAAAAAAGCTGAGACCTAATGCGCCAATTGGAACGATTCCTGGTTCTACTCGCCCATTAGAAAGTTTTTCGCAAAGGATCGACCCGATTCCAACACCGATAGCAAATGATGCCAGAATTAAAGTGGTTACTGATTCATCACCACCGAGGGTAAACCGGGTATAGTTTGGAATCTGCGCTAAGAAAACCGAGCCATAAAACCAAAACCATGCAATGCCAAGAATGGACAACATTACTGCTCGGCTACCCCTTATATATTTGAACATTTGAATAGTCTGGCTAAGAGGATTCCAGTTAATTTTGAGGTCTTCGGCAACCGCTGGAGTATGCGGAATTTGTCTGCTCGCCAGATATCCACAAGTGGCAACGATGAGAAGTATTAGTGACAGGATTTCTACTGAATAACGATCAAGAGAAACCAGCACACCCCCTAATAAGGTTCCCAGTAGAATAGAAATAAACGTGCCCATTTCGACCACGCCATTACCGCCGGTTAATTCCTCCCGCTTCAGGTGTTGGGGAAGGATGCCATATTTAATAGGACCAAATGCCGCCGACTGTAAGCCGAGTAAAAACAAAACACTGATCATAAACACCAGGTTGTCGAGAAATAACGCGACAACTGCAAGGGACATGATGCCGATCTCCAAAAGCTTGATGCGCCGAATACTTCTGGATTTTTCGTATTTGTCGGCAAACTGACCTAAGGTCGCTGAAAATAAAAAGAACGGTAATATAAAAAGTATGGATGCAACATTCACCAGAATGCCTGAATTAATACCAAACTCTTCGACACTTCTGAACGCAATCATAATTAGAAGCGCATTCTTGAATATATTGTCATTAAGTGCACCCAGGGCCTGGGTAGCGAAGAAGGGTAAAAACCTCCTTTGTCCTAACAATTTAAACTGGTTTTCAGTTGCCATTGGTTCTGGCTCCAAGCCAAAAAATATTGGTGTGCGGTTAGCGCTAGCTGACTCGACGCAAAGCAGAAAAGACTTTAGCTTCCCATGGTCGCGCTGCCAACTCCAGGCTAATCCCCTTCCTTTGCGTCAGTGGTAAATTTTCGTCTTCCATGTGTAGTTCATTTACTTCATCACTCAGCTTTTTAATTTTTCGTATAAGCACATCAATAGATCCCCGGGATAACATTGAACTGGCAAAGATTCTGACTTCATCCTTTTTATTAAAAGAGGAATTGAAAAAATCTGATTGCAATTGCTTTTCGAAAAACCGTTGAATAGGCCCTGCAGGTATCCAACTGAATTTTCTCGATACAAGCAACTTGTACCGATTACCCGGCAGCATTTCAATAAGATTCATTTTATCCAGCCTGGCCATAAATTGAATACCTTCATGCTCTGAAATGTTGTAGGTATCGATTACTTCGCCAAATGTCCATTTGTTAAGTAATGCATGGGCCATGCACAGAAACTTTTCGTCTTGAACCAGCTGTTGTTCCTGTTCAATTGTCAATTGGTCAAGTTTCTCTGCGTTTTTCTCCATAATATGAACCAGCTCAGCGATATCTAGACCAAGAAAACAGCAGACGATTTCGACTCTCTCCAAGGTGAAATTTCGTTCAGCGAAAAGTCGTTTCACACTCGCGTGGGAAAGTGAAAGCGCCTCGGTCAAATCGGCGTAAGTTTTCCCTTGCTTGCGCAATTCCAATTTAAGTGTATTTACTAATTTGTCACTTTCTTGCATGGCTAAGTCTCATTTATCAATAATATTTTCACCAACACGAAACTGTTTAAGTCAAAAGAATTGTATTACAAGTCCTTGAGCGTAGTTAATCTAATTCGTGGGCCAGCACTCTGCCTTGATTATTAGTATGAAATTCTTGAATCAGGTTTTAAGCAGTGTGGGACAAAGTTTAGGGAATGGAAATCGTTGAGTGAATAGTAGTGTACAGATCGACGTCAGGTATTAAAATATAATACTAATATTCGATTTTTGGAAAATATTCTGAATAATTGTTTCATATATTGGTATTTATTAACAAATGAACCCTGAGTGCTAGACCGACCTCAAAGCCTGCTTAGAAGTTATAACAGTTGATCCAAAATCAGGTTGGTTGATTCGACAATTCGCTGGTCTCTCGGGCGCAGATCTGGCTCAAATACCTTACCGGTCAAATTTTGCAGCCCTAAAATGTAACGTGTGGCAATTTCCCTGGCCTGTTCTGCAGTAAACTGCTGGTCTTTTTCCTTTACCATTCCTCTGGCAAACTCCTTGGAAAAGGCTACTGGCTTGCCATTTCGGGTAAACGGTTTGCCGTCATCCCCCATTTTCCAGAATCGCGAAGAATCCATGGTATACAACTCATCCGCTGCGACGATACGACCCTTATTGTTTATGCCATGCTCAGTTTTGGTATCCACCAATATCATGCCCTGCCCGGCCAGATATTGAGAGATGATGCCAAATGCCATCAGCGAGGAATTGCGGATTTGACTGTACTGTGCCTGGGAACAAACTCCATGGTCAAATAAATATTGAGGATCTATGGTGCGATCTACCTTGTCTTTGGTACTTGGTGTATCCATCAAGTAAGGCAATACGCCATTCGCTTCAAGTTGTGTTACCTCTATCTCGTGCCCGGCATAGGACATGACTGATACACCAGACTCTTTAGCTTTTAACCAATACTGATAAAGAGATGTCGAAGTGCTGCTTTCAGCATTGTAAAGTCGCAGTACATTTTCCAGCGCAACGAGTTGAAGATTCTCGGCTGGAATGACAGTCGAACTGGCAAGCAGGCCAGGTACTTCAAATTGGGAGCTGCCGAGCACAGACTTGACCCGTTGCAACATATGGTCGTGATTAATGGCCAATACCTGATCTTTAAATGGAATAGCACCACGGTTAACATCGTGGGTTGAAATGCGATTGTTTCGATACATTACACGAATCGGTTGTCCCGATTTGCTTACTAGACTATCGCCAAATACCGAATCGGAAACCTTGCCTTCCAGCACGGTGCATCCTCTCAGACGAGGTATATCACCTTCGGCAATAATTTGTTGAATTGAACGACCTTCATGTACCCGTGAACCGTATTCGGTTACCAGGTCACTTATCTCATTTTCACTTAGCATGGTGTTGAACTTGCGCACCCTAGACAGATAAAACTTTGCCAGGTTTTGTCAAAGATGGAGAGAATAGAGTAAAGCAGGGAGGACTACAATAAGCACAGCCACATCAAAATCAGAGCCATAATAGGGCTAGTCGTTGACGTTGCGCATCCACTCTGATCGTGAGACGTGCCATTGTTCCAGGAAAATGCTGGCGTTCAAAGAAAGCCACTGTTTGAATGCGACACAGCACATCAGGCGATAATTTGCGGTATCGGTTTGCCGTCAATGTCTGATAATCGATAATCACGCCCGCTGTACCTATAGGTCAGCTTCTCATGATCCAAGCCAAGTAAATGGAGAATCGTTGCGTGCATGTCGTGGGCTGAAATAGGTTGCTCCAGCGCTTTATACCCCCATTCATCAGACGCGCCAATCTGTTGCCCACCTTGTATGCCAGCCCCGGCCATCCAGGCAGTCTGGGTACCTGGATTGTGGTCACGACCAACCCCACGTTGGGATATTGGCATGCGTCCAAACTCTCCGTGCCAAACAATAAGGGTTGTGTCCAGCAGCCCTCGAGATTTCAGGTCGGTTAACAAACCGGCAATAGGAAGATCGGATTCGGCCGCATGCAAAGTGTGGTTCTCCACCAGATTGCTATGGGCGTCCCAGGTATCAGTATTCTGCACGCCCACCCCACCCATAAATAACTGAACGAAGCGGACTCCTCGTTCAACCAGTCGGCGAGCCATCAAGCACTGTTTACCAAAAGGCTCAGTAATAGCACTGTCGATACCATAAAGCTTTTTGGTTGCTGCGGATTCCGCTGAAATATCAATAGCCTCAGGCGCACAACCTTGCATCCGATAAGCAAGTTCGTAAGAGGAAATGCGCGCCGCTAATTCTGAATTACCTGGATACTTTTCCATGTCCAACTGGTTGAGCTTGGCCAAAGCCTCAAGGCGTGCATGTTGCCGCTCTGGAGTTAGTCCAACCGGCGTCTCCAAATCAACAATCGGGTCACCTGATGCACGAAATAAAGTACCCTGATAACTCGCCGGCATAAATCCGGATCCCCAGTCATTTGGACCCCCCAGAGGCCCACCTCGATAATCATTCATTACTATAAACGCTGGCAGACTTGAGTTTTCTGACCCTAACCCGTATGTCACCCAGCATCCGACGCTTGGAAAGCCCATTCGAATCTGGCCTGTCTGCATCTCGTAGGTCGCCTGAATGTGGTCGTTAGATCGGCCGTAAAGTGACTTGATGAATGCCATTTCATCGACATGTTTAGCCAGGTGTGGGAACAACTCCGATACATACATACCACTCTGGCCATGACGTTTGAACTCAAAAGGACTTGGCATCAACGGACCGGGCATACCCTGACGTACAGCGAACTTTTCACCAATCAAATCTTCCAGTGGCTGGCCAGCATATTTGGTGAGCGCCGGTTTATAGTCAAAAGTGTCTATCTGGCTGGGACCGCCACTCATGAATAGTGAGATTACATTTGTGGCGCGAGGCGCAAAATGGGGCGCTTTCGATGCAAATACACCCGGGATCTGAGCACCGCATTGAGCACTATCCAGTCCCGGTTCGGCTGCGAATACACCGTCTCGCTCAAGCATAGTAGCAAGGGCTAATCCTGCCATCCCACCACCAGACTGCATAAGGAATTCTCGACGGGACCAAAACTTTTTTTGTTTGCTGTGCGAATGACTCACGTCCTAATCTCCTCTCGTTGCCGTCCGATTAATACGTCCAAGCACTACCTTCTATACAGGAACTCACTCAAGTTAAAGATTACGTGAGTCAAATCTTGAAGTGAACCTTGCTCCACGAGCTGACGGGCGATAGCCGCTTCTTCGGCGGTTGCGGACCTGGTCAGCGCCGTTCGATAGGCCAGATCTACCTGTTTATTTACATCGTAGGGTGCCAATTCTTCCACTCGATGGGCAAACAATTGTGCTTGACCAAGGACAAACGGATTGTTCAGTAAAGTCAATGCTTGGGGAGCCACTGTTGAGATATTTCGTGCCGCCGTGGTTATATTTTGATCTGGCATATCAAAAGTCTCAAAGAAAGGGTAGCTTAAGGTTCGTCGTCTATACACATAGAGACTTCGGCGCCACACCGCTGGACCGTCCACCTGGTTGTCCCATCGCCCGTAGGCTTGTGCCGTATCCAGAATCTCCTGGGGTATGAAAGGAAATATCGGCTTACCCCCGACTGTCAGATCTATCCCTCCACTTGTAGCCATGATGACATCGCGCACTGCCTCGGCTTCCAAACGCTGGGGGCGAAAACGCCACAGTAAATGGTTTTCCAGGTCATTGATCAGGTTAGTCGAGTTTTCATAGGCAGAGGCCATCTGATAAGCCTCTGATGTCATGATTAATCGATGCAGCGACTTTGTACTCCAGCCCTGATCCATAAATTCTACTGCCAACCAGTCCAGTAGCTCAGGATGTGTCGGCAGATCACCTACACGCCCGAAATTGTCGAGGGTAGCAACGATTCCGCGCCCAAAATGGTGGTGCCAAATACGATTAACCCAGACCCGGGACGTTAATGGATTCTCCTCCGACGTAAGCCATTGAGCGAGAGCCAGGCGCCGCCCCGAAGTCCGCCCATTAGGGCGGGGAATTTCTGTGGGTGGATCGCCGTAGGTTGCTACCGTAAGGAATCCTGGAGCCATCTCCGGACCCAGGCTGAACGGATCGCCTCGAATCAGGAAGTTAGCCGGTGGCACCTCATATTTACCTGATCCATCGTGTAAAAAACTGCCGGGTTGATCCGGCTTTAATCGGCATTCCGGGCAGCCGAGCACATTGTCTCCAGCCCTGTCCGGTGTATAGCGATAGTCGCCATCGGTGACCAGTTCGATCATTGCCGGTTCCTGTGGTCGTTCAGTTTCTATTTCACTTATCTGCTCCCTTAATACCTGTCGATGGGTCTTTTCCAGCTCGGGCATTGAAGCATCGAGTGCGGAACGCGATACGCCAATGGTGAGTACTTGCGCCGCAAGCAACTTTTGTCCATCTGTCCTATCATCTTCAGCTGTTAGCACCGCATTAAGCACATCTTGCGGAAAATCCGTTCTTATTTTCTCTACCTTTAATACATCGACATAGGGCTGTTCGATCTCCCTGATTTGTTCTCGTATTGCTGACACTCGTGTATCGATCTCTGCAGTTACAGCTAAATAAGCTTGTGCCTGGTCGTCCGGTAGCATGGGATAGTCTGTCTCGACATAGCCAAAAATCGAACTGGCTAAACTGTAATAATCTTTTTGCAGGATTGGGTCGAACTTGTGATCATGACAACGGGCGCATTGAATCGTCATACCTAGAACACCTCGCCCCAGTGTCGCGATTACATCGTCCAGGTAGTCCCAACGCCGCTCAGGATTATCTTTCTCACGAAAATTTACCCGCGGCCCGGCACGCAGAAAACCAGTGGCAATTCGAGTCTCGTAAGTCGTTTCATCCAGTTCATCACCAGCCACCTGCTCGGTAATAAATTGATCGTAGGGTTTGTCTTGATTGAAAGCCTCTACCACGTAATCGCGGTAGCGCCACGCATTTTGGCGATCGACATCCTGTTCATAGCCATCAGAATCTGCATAGCGAGCTACATCCAGCCAATGACGACCCCAGCGTTCACCGTAGTGTACAGATGCCAGTAGACGATCAATCAATCGCTCCCAGGCATTCGGTTCTGTATCAGTAAGAAACTCCTCAGTCTCCGCGATGGTTGGAGGCAGTCCAATCAGGTCAAGGTAGGCGCGCCTTAGTAAAGTGCGTCGGTCAGCGCGGGGTGCTGCGACCACTCCACTGGACTGGCGTTTCTGTTCCAGAAAACGGTCTATAGGATGATCAAAGTTAGCAATTTCGGGTAGTTGGCTTTGTTGTGGTAACTGAAAAGCCCAATATTCACGGGCCGAAGCAGGGACATCGGAGACAAACGCAGAAAAATCGTCTCCTTGAACTACCGTGGTCGGGCCACTATCCCAATGCGCCCCATCATTGATCCAATCGCGAACGGCTTCTACTTCCTCTGGTGTCAATGGCACGCCAAGGGGCATGGTGGGGCCTTCAAGGCCGGCAATTTGTCGGTAAAGGCGACTTTCATCGGCGCGTCCTGGAACAATTGCAGGACCACGCACACCACCGGTTATGGCACCTTCACGTGTGGTTAAATCAAGACCAGAGCTTTTAACTGCATCGCTGTGACAGTTCCAGCACGTTCGTTCCATGATAGGACGAATTTCATTGGTGAAAACTTCGTCGTCGGATTGTGCTTGCACAGCAAAGGAAAATACACTGGCCACAGCCATCATAGCGGTCAGTTGCACTCGGTTGGATACTAACATTGTTCGCATCGCCACCTCGCCGTGGCCCCGATAGGACCTGAGGGTTTTTGTTATGTGGCAAACGATACGCGATCAAGCCACGGTTTGGCAAGATTAATAAGGGGATATTCAAGGCAACCGTTAGCCAATACCGCCATATTAATTCAATCGGTTACCCTAAACTTCGGTTATACAACGGCTTTATTTACCCGAATCGAAACTATTCGCGCTAATAGCTAATTCCTTACAAACTTAGTCACTTTTCGATCACCTACCGATGCACCCCAAATGACCCCATTGTCATCAATGGAAATACCCTCAGGAAAACTGGTCCCGTCATGTGGGTTGGGATCAGGAATAAAGTCAGTAATAATACCGTCGAGAGTTCCTACATAGATGCCCCTATGCCAGCTAGGATTAAATCCATATTGTCCTTCCACCCGTCTGGACTCAGAATCAACCACGTAAAGCGTGTCATTGTGAATTCTTACCCCACTGGGTCTACCAAAATGCTCCCAGATAGCAAGCAACTTGCCGTCCGGTGAAAGCACCTGGAGTCGGTTATTAGTGCGATCACCTACATAGATTCTTCCCTGGGAATCGACCGCCAATGAATGGGGGCACTCGAATTGTAATGGGCCACTTCCCTTTGAACCCCAGGCCTCGATAAATTCACCTTCGGGTGTCAAATGAACGATTCGACGGTTAGATTCTGGATTGATATGACCGTCGGCGATGTAGAGATCCCCATTCGGACCTATGGCCAAATCTGAGGGTTCATTGAATAAGTTAGGACCATCACCTCTGATACCGGGCTGCCCCAGTTCGAGCAGAATTTCACCCTGTTGGTTGAATTTGAAAATCTGGTTGCCCTTGACTCCATCTTCCACTCCGGCATCGACAACCCAGATATTGTCATCCTCGTCCACAATAATGCCGTGTGGGAAAACGAAAAGACCGGCACCGAAACTCGCCAGTAGTTCGCCCTGGGAATTAAATTTGAGAATGGGGTCCAAATCGGAACCGGTACAGGTATTTGCACCACATCGTTCAAATACCCAGATGTTACCTTGAGAATCGACATCAACAGCATTACCCGACCCCATCACACGACCTTGGGGCATCGTTACAACGTTCTCGAAGGTTGTGTAACGATTGGGAATATCTTGTAGCAATGTGTTTTGTTGTGCCAGGCAAAGGCTGCCGGTGGCAGTGAAGATAAGAAAAGTGAAGACTTGCGTTCGAATTGATATGTCCATGAGAAATTCCTGTAATAGTGAAATTTACACTACCAATCGAGAGGATCAGCGCACACCAAACCTAGAGCCACTGCGCTGGCGATTATTTGGTTAAAAACTCTACCATATCAAACTGGAAAAGGAACTAATAGTGGGGGAGTTTTGACGCTGTGAAGAGTAGCTGCCCAAGGATTTTAATGGGTTTGATACAGACATTCAGACCTATTGTTATTATTCAGTATAATCAGACCTTAAAGGTAAATTCGAAGTACAACTTACTATCCAAACTTCATCTGAACTCAGAGGAAATTACCATGCGCTTGTTTCATACCTTTACATTAGTGACTGCTCTAATCTTTGCTGGAGTAGCATATACCCAGGTGGCTTACGATCAAACCTTCGAGCCCGACGTATTAGCACCGGATGGCTTCAAAACAAATAGAACTTCATATTCTGCAATTATGGACGTATTGGCACCGAGTCGACCCGAGGTAAGTCAGGCTCAGCTCGACCAACTTCGAGAAATTCCACTTGAAGCTATTTTTGCAGCAATCGGCGAGTACCGGACAACTTATACTACTGGTTTTGCTAACACCCGTCCCGGTGAACGTATGGTAGGGCGAGCTTTAACGATGGGATTTCTTCCTCCGCGACCCGATCTGGTCCGCGCCGCGTATGTCCTTGCCGAACAAGGGAACTGGGATCGGAGATACTATGCCCGAGCGGCCGAGGAAGCTCAGCCAGGGGATGTTGTAGTGGCCGAGTTGGGGGGAACCGAAGGACATAATCTTTTTGGTGATATGGGAGCTACTGGAATCCAGATGCGAGGAGCCTCAGGCGTTGTTGTGGACGGTGGCATGAGGGATTTAGTTGGACTTCAAGATGATCGGTTTGAGGGTTTTCCGGTGCTACATAAGTTTTCTGATCCGCATACAACCTCCTGGCTCGGGGTTGAGTACAACGTTCCGGTTCGAATAGGGGGTGTTTCAGTGCTCCCAGGAGACATCGTAGTTGGCGATGATGGTGGAGTCTTTTTCTTTCCACCTGAACTACTCGACGATGTACTGGAGTACGCCGCTGCAAGCAAAGAAAGGGAAAAATTTCAGCTCGACCAACTGACGGATAGGAACTATCGATTCCGAGATGTATACCCACTGTCACCTGAATTACAGCAGGAATTTGAAAGAACTCGCGGAAATTAGCAATATAGGGTCAGAGTCTGAGATATCCCCACAAATATTCAAAGATCGTTAGTTTGATTTTTATTGAGTGATTGGCAATCCCCGAATGTCTCTTGTGTAGACTACTCGCGAAGCTGAGTCACCTGGTCCC
>Ga0114950_10003778_pt1 | contig 11722 bp, 15 predicted proteins | sample N075metaG_FD_83503 | JGI IMG/M metagenome (GOLD analysis project Ga0114950, IMG submission 83503) | Deep subsurface microbial communities from Kermadec Trench to uncover new lineages of life (NeLLi) - N075 metaG | ecosystem: Environmental > Aquatic > Marine > Ocean trench > Sediment | place...
CCCACGCGGGCCGCTACGCGGGGACCCCGAATGCCCCACTCCGCGCCCGCGAGGCGCGCACGTGCGCGCCGTGGTCGTTAACGCCGCATCAGACGGGGCTGCGCCCCGAACCCCACGCGGGCCGCTACGCGGGGACCCCGAATGCCCCACTCCGCGCCCGCGAGGCGCGCACGTGCGCGCCTTGGTCGTTAACGCCGCATCAGACGGGGCTGCACCCCGAACCCCACGCGGGCCGCTACGCGGGGACCCCGAATGCCCCACTCCGCGGCCGTCACCGACGGGCCCCACCGAGCACACAATGCTCGTTTCGGGTTGCATAACGGCCTGACCCCGCCTACCCGCCTGACACGGGCGGCAGGAACGCGACCTCGTCGCCGTCGCCGACCGGCGCGTCCATCCGCGAGTATTCCGCGTTCACCGCCGTCGAGATCGAGACCTCGTAGTCCTGCAGGTCCGGAAACTCGCTGGTCAGCGTGTCCCACACGGTCCGCACGGTGGCGCCGTCGGGCACCTGCCGCGCCAATTCCCCGGCGCCCGCGATATCCCGCAGCCGGGCGAACAAACGGATATTCACGCGCATGCAAGCAGTCCGTGGTGAAAGTCCCGCTATATTCGACCGGCGCTGCATCCCGCCTGACGGCGCCAGCCGCCGCCCGGCACGTTCAGGTGCGGGCGATGGCCAGGTCGCGTCGCAGCCTTGGCGACGGTGGACTGCCCCTCGGTCAAATACTGCCTGTATTCTCCCTCGTCGCACCTTGCAGAGGCCGGACGCGGCTTGTCCTACGACGGGTTTCGGTGCGACGCGGGGTGTCACCACGGACCGCCAGGTCGTAGGCGTCCTGCCGCGCCTCGTCGTCGTCGGGGTCCGCCGTGGCGCCCTCGATCCACACATCGCCACCCTCGAAGAACTCGTGCTTCCAGACCGGCGCGATCTGCTTCACCCGCTCGATCACGTATCGGCAGGCGGAAAAGGCATCGGCTCGATGCGGCGACGAGACCGCGATCATCACGCTCGCCTCGCCGATCTGCAGCGTGCCCAGCCGGTGATGGAGCGCCATCCTTACCGTCCAGCGTTCGGCGGTCTCTGCGCCGATCTGCTCGAACGCCCGTAGCGCCAGCGGCTCGTAGCCCTCGTACTCGAGCCGCAGGACCCGCCGGCCCGCGTTCTCATTCCGGACGACACCCACGAATACGGTGATGGCGCCCGGGCCCACAGCCCGCGGCTCGTCAGGCGTGTCCGGGGACGACGTCGTGACGGCGCTCACGAGTGAATCCAGATCCAGCGGATCGATCGTCACCGCATAGAGCAGCGTCGGCATACGCTCCCTATTGTTGCTCATTTGTTCCAGAAAGGATTGACCGGCCCGTGGCCGCGCCCGAGTGGCTCGGCGTGCCGGATTGCCCCCTCGACAAAGCGTTTTGCCCCCGCCACCGCGTCGCCGAGGTCCTGTCCCCGCGCCAACGCGGCGGTGATCGCCGCGGCGTATGTGCAGCCGGTGCCGTGGGTGCTTCGGCTCTCCAGTCTCGGTCCGCGGAGCTCGATCACGGCGCCCCGATCGTCGAGTACATCGACCGACTCCGGTCCGCCGAGGTGCCCGCCGGTGATGACCACCGCCGCAACACCGCGTGCCCGGATTTGAGGGGTAGCGCGTCTCGCGTCCTCGAGCGACGCGATCGGCATCCCCGCCAGCACCTCCGCCTCGAGCCAATTCGGGGTGACGAGACGCGCTCGTCGCAGCAGCCTGGTGCGGACCAGCTCGACGGCGTCGTCGTCGAGCAGCCGGTCGCCGCTTGTGGCGAACATGACCGGGTCCACCACCAGCGGGATGTCGGCGACCGCCTCGAGCGCCGCACAGACGGCGACGACGACCTCTCGGCTCGCGAGCATCCCGGTCTTGATCGCTCGGACATCGAAGTCGGCGACCACCGCCTCGATTTGCGCTGTGACGAGCTCCGCGCCGATCGCCTCGATCGCCGTGACGCCGAGCGTGTTCTGGGCGGTGACCGCGGTGACGGCACACACGCCGTATACACCATGCGCGGCGAACGTCTTCAGGTCGGCCTGGAGACCGGCCCCTCCTCCGGAGTCGCTGCCGGCAATGGTGAGCGCGGTCGGCATGGCTCCGACACGCTCCTGCTAGCGGCCCGGCTCGTCGCCGGGAGCGGGCGAGCGTTGGTCGAGCCCGAACACGAGGAGGAACTGGTAGGTGAGGAACGATTCGTGCGAGAGCAGGGTGAGCCCGGCCGCCGCGGCATCATCGATGACCTTGGCCGCTTCGACCCGCTGCTCCATCGGTGGTCCGGGGCCGCCGCCCTCCTTGGTCCAGTCGACGATCCCGAGACGTCCCTGTGGCTTGAGCGCCGCCGCGACGTCGGTCAGCAGCGAGACCGGGTCCTCCACCTCGGCATACACGTCCACGACCAACACCGCGTCGAGACCGGCCGGCAGCGTGGGGTCTTCGGGGGTGCCGTGCACCGTTTCGACGTTCGTGAGCCCTTCCCGGCGGACCCGGTAGTCGATCGCATCGAGCATCGGTTGCTGGATGTCCTCGGCATAGACCCGTCCGTTGGGGCCCACCCGTCGCGCCAGCCGCACCGTGAACCAGCCGGCGCCGGCGCCGACATCGGCGACGGTCGAACCGTCGGCGATGTTCAGCGCGTCCATGATCTCGTCCGGCTTCTGCCATAGGCTCCGGTCCGGGCCTTCGAGCAGACCGAGGTCCTCGGGTGGGAACAGCCGCGCGTGCGGCTGGTCCTGCGCCACGGCCGGCGCGACCGGTCCGGCCATCGCCACACCGACCATTACCAGCACCCGCCCGAGGTGTCGTTGCAGAGACATCAGGACCAACTCGATTATATCGACGACGGAGAGAAGACCGCCGTCTCGGCGTGAGCGTGCTCGGGTCCGGCCGGTCTGCCGCAGGCTGCGGGCTTCAGGCCACAGGCGTCGACACGAGCGTACCGCTCGGCGGTACCCATCTTCTCCACTCGCCGCCCGGTGGCCCGAGCGCGCGCAGCCCGAGGCCGGCGCACCTGACGCCCGAAGCCTGAAGCCTGACGTTGGCGCGACGTCCAGGGCTGCGTCGGGCCCGCGAGCAGCAGTGCCCTCATCGCGCCGGGTCCTCCATCTGACAGGGGTATCGCTTGGGCCCGCCGAGCTCCGGCAGCGACGGACGCCCGAAGCCCTTCTGGGCTGCCAGCACGTCGAGCGGCGTGGAGGCGAGGTCTTCGACCGGGAGCAGCTCGAACGGCGTCGGCTCCGGCAGGTCGAGCCACTTGAGGTATGCGCCGCAGCCGGTGCAGAGCTCCGCCCGGTGTGCCGAGTCCGTCTCCGCCTGCAGCGATGTCAGGTGGCCGAGATGCCTCCCGCAGTACGTGCACCCGGGGTCGCGTGGCCGCCAGCCAACGCCGCAGAACGAGCAGCGGAGCTGCCTGGACCGGTCCGGATCTTCGCCGAACGCCGGCCAGGACCCGCAGGCCGGGCAGTACCCGTGTGGCCACGCCGCGAGCGCGCCGATGAGTGCCGGGTGTGTTCCGGCGCCGGCCGTGGCGAACAGCGTCTGTTGCGCCACGTACGCCGCCGGGCCGACCGCCAGCTCCGCCGCGAGCCACAGCACATCCGGCGCGATGACCTCGTGTACCGCCTTGAGACGGATGGCGTTCTGGTTGCGGTCGAAGGAGGCGACAAGCAGCGAGCCAATGTCGATACGACCCTCGTCGAGGCAACCGCGGACACGGCGTGCGACATCGCCCGCGCCACCCTGGGCGAGGTCGTCGCATGCCTCGAGGACCAGCGGGCTCAGCATGGCGACCGGCAAAGCCACCGGCTCGCCCCGCAACGCCGGGGTGCCGGCTCGCAGCTTCTCGGCGGCCTGTTCCGGCTCGAGGCTGAGGATCGGCCGGTCGGCGCCGTCCAGCCGATCCACTGTCTGAATCGTGCGGGTCACCAGGAGTCGCTGCAACGCGATGGCCGGGACCAGGTCTGGCTGGTTCGCGCCGATCGAGGTCCAGCGCGCTTCGGCGCGTTCGAGCAGCGACGCGGGTGTCTGCGTGGTCAATGCCGTGTATCGGTGCTGGCCGGCTGGCCGCACCTGTGCTCCGGTCATTGTAGAACACCAACATTTCCAGGTGTGTGGCGTGGGCGTGCGCAGTCTCCGCGCCGGCGGTCTTGAACCGTCCGGCGCGTCCTTATATAATTCGCACAGGTTCCGTTCTGGAGCCGGGGGGGAGATCTCGACCAATGGCAGAGATGATCACCGTGACCGAGACCGCCGCGTCTAAGATCGTCGCCTTGATGGCGGAAGAGAACAAGACGAGCGGCGGGCTCCGGGTATTCGTGCAGGGCGGCGGCTGTTCCGGCTTCCAGTACGGGCTGATGATCGAGGAGGGGGAGGGCGACACGTCGGCCGACCGTGTTTTCGAGTCGAACGGTGTCCGTCTGTATGTCGACCCGATCAGCCTACGGTATCTGGGCGGCGCGCAGGTTGATTTTGTGGACAACCTGACCGGCGGCGGATTCACGATCAAGAACCCGAACGCCAAGTCGACCTGTGGGTGCGGCTCGTCGTTCAACGTATAGCCCCGTACGCCGGCGTGTAGGGTACACCGGTCGGCCCTCAGCCGCGCGGACTGCTAGGGCATGGACGCACAAACGGCCTACCTCGAACGTCTGCGCCCGGCCGGCGGCAAGCGGTCCAGCAAGCGCGATCTGATCGTCAACGTCTTTTTGCACCAGGACGGCCATCTCAGCGCCGACGATCTGGTCGACCTGATGCGTCAGGAAGACCAGAAGATCAGCCGGGCCACCGTCTACCGCACACTGCAGTGGATGGTCGATGCCGGTATCGCCCGCAAGGTCGATTTCGGTGACGGCCGGTCCCGGTTCGAGCACGCCTACCGCCATCCGCGGCATTTCCATCTGATCTGCAAGTCGTGCAACCGGTCATCGGAGTTCTTGAGCTCTGACATCGAGGTGCTGCTCGAGGAGATCACCGTCGAGCGTGGCTTCGAGCCGCAGCAGAGCGTGTTGCAGATCTACGGGATTTGTGACGACTGCCAAGCGGGTCGTCGCACGCCGCGCCCGGTTGCGACGACCGAGCTGTTGTTCGCTCGTGACGCGCTCAAGATGGCGATTGCCACCGAGCGCAGCGGGCTCGACTTCTACACCCGTGGCGCGAAACTGGTGCAAGACGCGCGGGCGCGGAAGGTCTTCCAGCGCTTGGGGGAGGAGGAGCAAGAGCATCTTGGGACGCTCGAAGAGCGGTACAAGAGGTTGCTTGCCGAGGACCCGCAGCTCGAGTCCTACCCGACGTTTCTCTTTTTCAAAGGGGCCGCGAACGGGCTGTTCGCGACCGGCGCCGACAAGCTGGCCAAGATTGTCGACGACCGGGAAGCGCTGATGATCGGTATTCGGTGCGAGCGCGGGTCACACAAGTTCTTCAAACGCTATGGCGAGCGGTTCGAGGACTCCGAGGGCAAGCGGATCTTTCTGGAGTTCGCCGACGAGGAGCGAGAGCATCTCGAGCTGCTGATCAATGAGTATCGGGCGCTCGTCGCGCGTCAGCGCAAGCGCCGTCGCGGCACCACCACGCGCAAGCCTCGCTAGTGTCCTGACCGCGTGGCTCGCTTCCTGGCGACCAGCCGCGCGACTCCGGCCGGGACCGTGCATTCTTCGTTGTGGCACACCTCCCAGCCATCGAACGCGGCCCGTAGCTCGCCCGGGCGCAGCAGGTGGTCTGGGGACCGGGGGCCGGTGCTGTGGGCGAGCTGTGCCACGGTGAACGTCTCGTAGATGACGAACCCTTCGGCTCGGACCGATTCGCGGAGTGCCGGCCAGATCGACCGTTGCAGGTAGTTGGTGCAGATCACCAGGTCGAACCGGTCGCGCGGCAGTGTCACCGTGTCGAGGTCGGCGACCCAGAGCCGCGCGTGTTCCAGCGCACCGGTTCTCGCCAGCCGGACCCGGTCAAGGTCGCGGTCGACGCCGAACACCCGGAACCCGTGCTCGGCCGCCACCCGCGCGTGACGGCCCGCGCCCATCGCCAGATCGAGCGCGTCACGCCGGGCTCCGAGACGGACCCGGAGGACCGGCAGCCACTGCGAGACCAGCGGCGACGTCGTCTGGCTCACCAGCGGCCCCGCCGCAGCGACTGATATGATGAACGGCTGATGTCCGCTGCCCTGATCACCGCGACCGTCATCTCGCTCGGCGGCCTGATCTTCAGCTTCGCGCTGGGATACATGGCCGGCACCGCTGATGAGGTGTTCCGGCACACCACGCTGGCCTTTTTCTTCACGATGATCACCTTGCTGGCGCACTCGATGACCATGTTCTACCTTATCGGAAAAGGACGCGCTATTCGCGACGCGGTGACAGAGGGCGGGCTGACGACCGACGCCGTGGCCAGGGTGTCCGCCCTGCGTGGACCGGTCTTCAAGCTGGCGACGGTGGCGATAGCCCTGACGATGGTGACCGCCATCTTCGGCGGCGGTGTCGACACCGATGTCATTCCGGGTGGGTTCCACGCAATGCTGGCGGTGCTGGCCATCGTCGCCAACGTCGTCGCGCTGCGCGCAATTGTGGACGCCTTCAACAGGTCCTCCCGGATCGTGGACGAGGTCAACCGGGAGCTGGGGGTGTAACGAATACCCAAGAAGTCAGAAGTCAGAAGGTAGAAGGCAGAAGGTGACCGCAGGGTGCCCGCCATCCCCGACCCTCAATTGCCAGTCTCCAAGCCTGTGGCCCCACCGGTGTTCTCCAAGATCCTCCTCTTCGACATCGACGGTACCCTCCTGCTGTCCGGGAAGGCCGGCTATCGCGCGCTATCCCGGACGTTCGAGGAGCTCTTCGGTGTGGCACGGGGCTTCGACGATATCCCGGTCGCCGGCATGACCGACGAACTCATCCTGACCGCAGCGCTCGAGCGTGCCGGTGTGGCGGCCGATCTCGAGACCCGGGCGCGGTTCCACACCCGTTACTGCGAGCTGTTCGCCGACGAGATCCACTTCCCGGGTCCCCGGAAGGGGCTGATGCCTGGTGTCGCGGCGCTGCTCGAGACCTTGAGCCGGTACGACGATGTCCGGTGCGGTCTGGTCACCGGCAACTTCGTCCGCCCGGCGCAGATCAAGCTGGAGCATTTCGAACTCTGGCGCTTCTTCCACTTCGGTGCGTATGGGGACGATGCGCCGGTACGGGACCAGTTGGTGCCGATTGCGGTGGAACGGGCGCGGCGCAACGGGGTGGAAGTTCAGAGAGCCGGCGATGTGGTCGTCATCGGCGACACACCACTCGACGTCCAGTGCGCGGCGGCCGCTGGCGCTAGGTCGGTGGCCGTGGCGACCGGGTCCTACGACGAGGCGGCGCTCCGGGAGACCGGTGCGCACGCCGTCCTGACCGATTTGAGCGACGCCGACGCAGTCGTCGAGCTGCTTCTCGAACCCGGTCGGTGACGCGTCAGGGTCTGCGTAAGAATACGTTCCCATTGTGGGGCGTCGTGCTCATGCCGCGCTCGGCCAGTGCCAGCCGCGAGGAGGGAGCAGACGGGCAGTATTCGACCAACGAGCAACGCCGCCAGGCGGGTTGGATCGGCGGTCGAACATGGGAAGTTATTCTTACGCGGGCCCGAAGTGGTCCCGGTCATAAGTACGGTCACGCACCGAGGGTGGCGAGGCGCCCGGCTGGCACGGCGCGACGAGGGAGCAAATCGGGGGATGTGTCACCGAGGAGCAACGCCGTCCAGGCGGGATGCATCGCCAGCCGAATGCTACCGTAATTATGACCGGGGCCACTTAGGTGGGGGACCTGTTCGGCGATTGGCTGCGGCGGATCTGGGCGCTACAGCCATCGTGCTGCGTTCGTCCTCGGTCGAAGACTGCCGGTATGCTGCCTTGGTGCGCCCCTCGCGGAGGGGTCTGCGGGTGAGGTGCTGCCGAAAGAGTAACGGCAGGGGCCAGGCGCCGCCTGGCCCCTGCCGTCGTTCAGACGACCGGTCACGCGGCCTGTGTTTCGCCGTGGTCCACGTGGGTGGCACGCGCGGGTGCTCGAAGCCACCTGTAGGTGACGCCCAGAACGGCCCCGAAGATCAGGTGGCCGACGAGACTCGGCATCGCCTCTCCGATCGCGGCAACGTTCCAGTTGACGCCCAGCCCCATCCCCATGAAGAAGGGCATCAGGGTCAGGGGTCCCAGAATCCACCAGGCGAAGCCGTACGCCAGGCCTGAGTCCACGCCGCCCCGCCGGCCGCTGGCGTCCAGCAGGACCGCGAAGCTGCCACCGATCGCGGCGCTGATCATCAGGTGGACCAACAACCCGACCCACGCCGACGGGATGCCGACCATGTTCCCGATCATCGGGAGCATGCCCATCATCGCCATCATGGCGCCGAAGACGACGCCGCCAGCCAGTCCGCCGTATACGCCGTGTTTGATACTCGTCACGTTCATGGCTCCAACCTCCCTCTGAAAGCGTCTTACGGTCTGAGAGTCGTTCGACTCCCGTTGTGTCGTTCTGGGAGGTGAGTGCAACGATGGCGGAAATTGTTACACCTGAGGATCCTGACCTCGCGGTGCAGGTCAGGGCGGGCAATCGCAGCGCTATTGAAACGGTCGTCGAGACCTACCTCGCCCAGATCCTCCGGGCGGCGCGCGGTGCGGGCCTCGATCCCCAGCAGGCAGAGGACGTCACGCAGGCGACGTTCACGACCTTTATCGAGGTGGCGCCCCGCTTCGAGGGGCGGTCCAGCGTGCGGACGTGGCTCTTCGGCATCCTGTACAAGAAGATCGCCGAGGCGCGCCGCGCGCGCCGGCGCGACCGGCAGATGGACGAGATCGACGACGCCTTTGAGCGTCGGTTCGACGCCAGCGGCAGCTGGAGCACGCCACCTCAGCCGGTCGACACGGCCCTGCATCACAAGGAGGTCGAAACCGAGATCTTCGCCTGCCTGGACGCGGCCCCGCTCAGGCAGACGTTGGCGTTTATCCTGCGGGAAGTTGAGGAGCTCTCCACCGAGGACATCTGTAACGTCTTGGGGATCACCCGCACCAACCTGGGTGTGATGCTGCATCGCATCCGGAACCGGGTTCGAGACTGCCTGGAATCGAAAGGCGTACGGAGGTAGAGGACGATGCCGACCTGCAAGGATGTAGCAACGGCAATCGGACAGGACGACGTGCGGACCCTGCCGTGGTGGCGCGGGCTCGCGCTCCGACTTCATCTCCTGATGTGCCCGCACTGCCGCCGCTACGCCGCCCAGATCCGAGCCATCGGCACGGCGGCCCGACGCCTGTTCCGGGAGCACGGCGAAGACCCGCAGACCCTCGAGCGGCTCCACGAGACGATCCTCGGCCGCCGCGACTAGGTGGCCTGTGACAGCCTCGGGCCAAGGAGTCTCGCCTCCGCGTAGCAGGGCTGTGAGACAAGCTCGGCTAGCGAGGCGGAGCCGACCGGGTCGGGACGGTCTGAGGCGGAGCCACGCTAGCGCGCCACGCGCCAGGGAGAGACCTGCGGCCAGGCTTCCAGCGCGTCGAGCGCCCACTCCGTCGTCTCGTCGTCATGACAGGAGGTGCAGGGGTTCGGGATGCCGTAGCGGTCGGTCAGCGCCGGTGAGATGAACTTGAAGGTGTGGCTCCGCACGTACACGTCGCCGACGGTCCGCGCAATAGGCGGCATGTGGCACGCGACGCACAGGCTGCCTTCGCCGTCGGGCTCGTGCTGGGTGTGGTAGGCGAGCGACCCGCGCGGACCCGCCTGCAGTTGCGGGCCGTGACACTCGAGACACATGTCGTTCCCCGGGGCGCGCAGGTCGGCATTGTGCTCCGTCCCGTGCACGTCGTGGCAGCCGTAGCAGGTGACCCCTTTCACAGACATCTGGCTCTGCACGTAATCGTTGCCCTGCATCCGGTTCTTGTGCGCCGAGCCCTCGGGCCAATGGGTGAAGGTCTCCTCGCCGAGGTCCGGTCCTTCCAGCTCCCAGAACTCGCTCAACCGGTCTCCGGGTTCGTAGCCGACCGGCCAGTCGTAGTAGACCCCGTCGATCGGATTTTCGTGTGGCTGGCCCTGCGAGTGGCACTGGATGCAGATGTCGTCCGCCCGCACCGGGTCGAGCCGCGCCGGGTTCACGATGTTGGCGGCGGTCGGGTCGAGGTTGTGCAGGCTCCCGGGACCGTGGCACTTCTCGCAGCCGACGTTCCATTCCGTGGGAGTTTTGGTCGTGATGTCGTAGTTCACCGAGTGACACCCGTCGCACAGCGGGCCGGTGGGACGCTGCATCTGGTCTTCCGGGTAGTGCTCGGTCCACCAGTCGCCGCCGCGTCTGGGGAAGTAGCGGCGCCATTGCCGGTTTTGCACGTCCCACTGCGCCGGAAAGATGAAGTAGTCGTCTCCGATCTGCGTGTAGTAGCGTTGCTTCCACTTGCTGCCGTAAGTGAAGACGACATCCTCCGGGGTGAACGTCACGAGCGGGTCGTCCAGGGTGAAATCGCCGAGGATGACGTCGGGCTGCTCGCGTGGGTCCTGCAGCACCTTCGCCATCAGCGTGTCCTGCCAGCGCGCGTGGATCTCGACGTGGCATGCCTGGCACGAGTCGGATCCCATGTAGACGGCGTCGGCCCCGTCGGTCGCGGGGGCAGGACGTCGAGCGCATCCGGTCGCCACGACCAGGGCAACGAGAGCCCAGGGCAGGCAGGCGCGTGGCGAAGGCAGGACTCTATGCATGGCGCTCTGCACGATGATAGCCTCTTCCTCTCGAATGGCGCTCGAGCTTTCACCCGTGCTCTCGCTCTGGGTGGAAGAGCGCCACGGCACGCCGTTCAGGACGATGACGAGACTGCCTCCGTGGCCGAGACTGACCGGTCTGACCATACTGCTCGGTGTGCTGTGGCCGGTCTCGGCTCCCGCGCAGCACCGGTGCGCGTTCCTGTGCGTGCCAGATGTGAAGATCGAGCCGACCGTCACCATCGAGCACCTGTTCGGAGCCGCCCGGGTCGAGGAGTTGGAGGACGGCATCGTCGTCGCCACCACGAGAGAGGCGCGCGAGACGATCTTCGAGCTGATTCTCGCGGTGGGCATTCCGACCGTGATCCCCCGGGTCGGGTTCACCATCGAGACGATCTTCGTGCCGTTCGGCGAGACCGACCCTCACCCGTTCACCGGGGCGACCGCCGCTGACGCCGGCCGGACCGCGTTCCGAGACAACGGGATCGAGATAGAGCTCGAGCTGAACCTGACGATCCTCGAGCCGGAGCAGACCGGGGGCTGGGTCGAGAGCCACTTCGACATCGTGGACAAGATCAGCCCCGGCAAGACCCCCGACGCCGGCAGCGTCTACACGCACAAGCTGAATTTCGAGCTCGACACCGCTTTTCTGCCCTTCAGCCGGTTGCCGGAGGACAACTGGCTGCATCACTTCGAGGTCGAGGCCTCGCTCGACTACGTGGCAACCGGGCTCCCGAAGGCTGGGGACGTGGTCGGCGGCGTGCGGTATCTGGACGACGCCAGCGCCTGGTCCTTCTCGCTGGTCGGCGTCATTCCCCTGGCGCCGCTCGCGCCCTGAAGGACGCGATCCTGTTTCTCCCGCTCTCTCTGGCCTGCCTTGAGCGGAGCTCGTCGTGACGTTGCCGAATGGGGGAGAGGGCCGGGGTGAGGACCGTGTCGAGAGAGACCGCTCTTCTGTTATGGTGACAACTCAAGAAGGAGATTCCAGATGACGAAGAAGAGCACGCGACG